>Ga0209269_1000202_pt1 | contig 79203 bp, 65 predicted proteins | sample MTBAKMMethaMetaG_FD_187455 | JGI IMG/M metagenome (GOLD analysis project Ga0209269, IMG submission 187455) | Enrichment culture microbial communities from Arthur Kill intertidal strait, New Jersey, USA, that are MTBE-degrading - MTBE-AKM (Arthur... | ecosystem: Environmental > Aquatic > Marine >...
GGAGTCGCTGAAGCCCTCCAGGGCCTGGGCGGCCGGATTGGGTTTGAATTTGACGATGATTTCGCCGGGTTTATAGTCGGCGGCAAAGGAACTGATGGAGCAGAAGAAGATGGCCAATAGGGTGAAGTCTAACGTACGGTGTCCTTGCATTGAATCCCCCCCTGGAGCTGTAATCTGGGGGGATATAAGGCAAGGCCGGTGCCAAGGGGGTGTATTGGCAATAACATGCAGATAATCAAATAGATACGCGCCATCACCCCGCGCACCAATGGTTACAAGGATTACAATCTCGTGATCAGGATCACGCGACCGTGACCGGAAGAACGTATCCGTGCGTCTTCTGAATCAAGGCTTCGGATCGAGCCCGGTTCCGGCGGCATTGAAGGGCCTCGCTTATCTGGACAATCCTTATTTTAGCAGGTATAGTGCCCGCATATATGATTGTACGCAGGTACATTGCCGCCCATATCCTCAAGGCCTTCGCGGCCGCCCTGGCGGTTCTTTCCGGCGTCATGATCATTGTGGAATGGATCCAGATGGGCAGTCTCCTGACGCTGAAGGACTTCGACCTGGTCCTATTGGCCCTGGTGCCCATGGGTCGCTATATCATCCCCGTGGCGCTGTTGTTCAGCATCCTTCTCGTCCTGGAACGCCTGTCGAGCGAATCCGAGGTGATCGCCATGCAGGCCTGCGGGGTGACGAAAGCGAGCCTGTATCGGCCCGCCATTGAATTTGCGGTTTTGTGCATGATTGTAAATCTCGCGATATCCTTGTACTGGGGTCCCCTTTCCCTGCAACGCATTCAGACCAGGTTGATATCGGAAGCGCCCAAGCGCATGTATGCCTTTCTTAAGGAACGTGACTTTGATGAATCCTTTAAGGGCCTGGCCGTCTATGTGCAATCGGTTAATCCCGCCAAACGGCGGATCCAGGGGATCTTCATCGAGAACAAGGGCCCGGATCACCATGTCATTACGGCCGAACGCGGCTCCGTCGAGGTGGTGGATGGCCATGTCATGTTAAGACTTTTGAACGGGAGCCTCTACACCGCCCGGGGGCCGATCGTGCGTTACCTGACCTTCAAAGAGTACACGTTTTTCCTGAAGGTCAATTTCGGCCGACAGATCGGCATCCGGAACTGGGAGATCGCCACGCAGCCCGAGCTCAAGTCCATGATCGCCAAGAAGCCGGAGGTGAAGTGGATCAAGGAGTACCATAACCGCTTCGCCTTTCCGGTCCTGAACCTGATACTGGGCGTCATGGGCGTGGCCTTCGGGGTTCAGAAGCCGCGTTCCCCGAAGTTCACCGGTTTCGTGGTAGGTATCGCCACCATATTCGGGTACTATCTGGTATTCCTGCTGGCCGACCGTCTGGTGCGCGGCGGGAGGCTCGATCCGGTGATCGGGGCCTGGGCGCCCGACCTCGTTTTCTGCGGGCTCCTGGCCGGCCTGTGGCTGTGGCGCCGGTCAGGCTTGGGCGAGGCCGGGAACCCATGAATACCCTTGACCGTTATATTTTCCGCAAGGCCTGCCTCATGTGGCTGGGCGCCATGGTGAGCCTGGTGGGCCTGGTCGTGCTGGCGCAGTTCTTCGGCAATGTTTCCATGTTCTCGGAATTCGAGGCCCAGGGCGGGTCAATCTTCCTGTTTGTGGTCCTGGGCATACCGCCGATCCTCACCATGGTCCTGCCTTTTTCCGTCTGTCTGGGCATCCTTGCCACACAGGCCCTTTTCTCGCGGCATGTGGAGACCATCGCCATGCAGGCCTCGGGAGTACCCGACCGTCGCATTTTCCGGCCATATCTCCTGGTGGGCCTCCTGGCTACCGTGCTTATGGGCCTCCTGGCGTTCATCATCTCCCCCCTGGCCCAGAAGCAGGCGGATCGCATCGAAGACATCGAGATCCGCCGCAAAGGCATAACCGGATCGTTCTCGCAGAGCGGCTGCCGCTTTCAATCCGGGGACACCGTCTATTTCGCCGAACATATCGATGTCAAGGAAGGCCGCATGCGGAATATCACCTGCTACCGCATCAAGGACGGGAGACTTGCGTCCGTGATCGAAGCCCGCGAGGCTCACTGGGACGGGAGTCAATGGACGGTTCAGGGCATGCGCACGGTTCTCCTGGATGGTCCGCGCATACGCGAGGATCGGAGCTTGCATAGCTTGCCGCTTACCAGGGTCCCGGCCGATCTCGTCACCGTCAGCCCGCAGCCGGACGTGTTGACGATTACCGGACTGAGACAGTATCTGAAGCGGCTCGATGCGCAAGGCATACACTCACGGGCGCTCGAAACCTCGTATTACAGCCGCATCAGCTTTGCCTGCGCGCCCTTGATCATGTGCCTCCTGGTGCTGCCGTTCGGGATGCGTTTCCCCCGCACGGGCGGCATCGCGCGGGGCGTGGCGGTAGGTCTGGTGCTGGGGCTCACGTACTGGGGCCTGCATGCCGGCATGCTCAGCGCGGGGGCTTCCGGGTATGTCCGTCCCTTGCTGGCGGCCTGGTCGGCCAATGTCCTGGCCTTTGTTACCGGCCTGATCATGATCGGACGGAGGAGGGGTACTTATGGTTGATGTAGTCATCGTGGGGGCAGGTCCGGCCGGGATTTTCGCGGCCCTGGAACTGGCCAAGAAGGCGCCCGGTCTGTCTATCGTCATGATCGAGCAGGGCAGTGATATCACCTCCCGCAGCCGCTCGGGCAAGGATATGCTCATCGGTTGGGGCGGCGCCGGGGCCTACTCGGACGGCAAGCTGACCATCTCCACCGATGTCGGCGGCCAGATCGGCGGGCTCATTCCTCAGGCCGAGCTCGCCAGCCTGCTGGATTACGTGGACGGCGTGTATTCCAGCCATGCCCCCCACAAAGGGGTCTACAACCTGAGCCCGGACGACGCCCAGGGCATCTCGGCCAAGGCGCGTTTGGCCGGGCTGGTGTACGTGCCCACGCGCATCCGCCACTTAGGCACCGAGAACTGCTATACCATCTTAAAGGAGATGCGCGACGAGCTCTCCGGCACGGTGACGATGATCTTCAATACCCGCGCCAGCGAGCTCGTCAGGGACGGGGACCGCATCAGCGGTGTCAAGCTGGAAGACGGCCGCCTGATCGAGGCCCGCTTTGTGATAACCGCCCCGGGGCGGGTAGGCGCGCGCTGGATGGCGGACCAAGCCAAGGCCCTGGGGCTGGAGACCTGGACCAATCCGGTCGACCTCGGCGTGCGCGTGGAGCTCCCGGCCGTAGTCATGGAGCACTTGACCAAGATCGCGTACGAGACCAAGTTCATCTATTTCTCCAAGACCTTCGACGACCGCGTGCGGACCTTTTGCATGAACCCCTACGGCGAGGTCGTGCGCGAGACCATCGGCGATATCGTGACCGTCAACGGACATTCCTGGGCCAACAAGCGCACCGAGAACACCAACTTCGCCATCCTGGTCAGCGCCAACTTTACCGAGCCCTTTGACGACGCCATCGGCTACGGCCGCTACGTGGCCACGTTGGCCAACATGCTCGGCAAGGGCGTCATCGTCCAGCGCCTGGGCGATCTGCTCGCCGGACGGCGCACCACTCAGAGCCGGCTGGAGAAATGTACGACCGCGCCCACGTTGAAGGAAGCCATCCCCGGCGACTTAAGCTACTGTATTCCGTACCGCATCCTGACCAATATCATCGAGATGCTTGCCGGGCTGGACCGCGTGGCGCCCGGCGTCAACTCCGGGCATACGCTGCTCTACGGCCTGGAGGTAAAGTTCTACTCCAACCGGGTGCGCCTCGACCGCGACCTCCAGACCCAGGTGGACGGTCTGTATGCCGTGGGCGACGGGGCCGGCATCACGCGCGGTCTTATCCAGGCCAGCTGTGCCGGCGTCATTGCCGCGCGTGCCATTGCGGCACGGTGTGCCTGATAATTCATGAGGAAGGGGAAACTATGAACTGGCGCACCATTGCTGATCTTGATACCGCCTCGAAGCTGTTTGTCATGGAAACCGTGCCGCTGGCGAAGAAGGAGCGAGCCATCCTCTTTGACCTCATCAAGAAAGGGCCGCTGATCGTTTCGGTCAAGGCCTTGAGCCTGCTCACGCAAGACGAGCTCATGGAGGTCATGTCCTCGCTCAAACGCAAAGCCGCCTTGCGGCCCTATCTTGTACGGGCCTGCGCCGTGCTGGGGGATGAGGCTCAACCCCTGCTCAAGAACTTCCTGGACGATGAGTCCGAATATGTCCGCAAGGCCGCTCTTGAGATCGCCGGACGGCTCAAGCTCACCGGACTGGAGGCGAAGATCCGGCGCATGACCGGGGAAGGGCGGATCGCCCGCTATGCCGTGATGGCGCTGAAGAACATGGGCTCGGATGTGGCGGAGTACCGCAAGCATCCCGATGCGCTCGTCCGGGATCTATTCGATTAATAGACGATGGACGTTACAACAGCGCCGCCAGGGCCGCACGATCGAAATAGACGTCGTTGCGTTTGATGAGCGCTCCTTCAAGATGGACAAGGTCCATGCCGTCTATCTCCACGGTCTTGTCGCCCCCGGCCTTTTTCAAGGTAGCATGCCAGAGCAGGGCGCACCCGTCGATTCCGGCCAACGGATAGAGCTCTCTGAGCGACCAGTGCATGTCCCAGGCGCCGAAGAGTTTGCCCAGGTAGCGGCGCAAGGCCTGTGCTCCGCTCACCTGGCCCCGGGTATTGGGATCGCGGTAGAACACATCCGGTGTGTAGCACGCCAGGACTTGTTCGACATCCTGGACATTCCATGAGCCCAAAAATTTTTTGGAAAGCTCTATCATGGCATCTTTGTCCATGCAGGACTCCTTTCTTTAAAAGAGGAACTACATCCCCGCATCCAAGAGCTCGATAAAGGCTTCCAGCCTGGTGCGGGTCTGTTCGGGCGAGTATCCGCGGCTGTCGGCGATATCCATGTCCATGATGGCAAACGGCATCCCTATCTCGTTGACCTTTTCCTTGAGGAGCCGGTAGGCGGCCTTGGACTGGCGGCAGCACGGGGTAGCGAACAGGAGCGCGCCGTCAAGGCGGTACTCCTCCTTCAGGTTCTCAAGCCCTTTGGTCCTGCGATCGGTGGCGCCCACAAAAGGATTGGTCAGGCATTTCAAGGCCAGGCCTTCGAACGGATTGTCTTCGTCGATCTCATCGCCAAAGACCCGGAAGGTCTCGCACAAAGATACTCCGACCTGGTGTTCCTTGAGTATCTCGAACAGGTTGGAGGGGTAGGTCGGGAGCCAGGCGAACCAGTAGAGGCGGTGCCTTTCCGGACGCAGCTTGCCGGTATGGATGCGTGCCTGCAGTTCCTGCAGCAGGGCTTCATGCAGGCGTTCCATGACCGGGCTACCCGCAAAGAGCTGGCCGTTGATGGAGTAGCCGCACTGCACCTGTCCGTCCCAGGGATTGGGCGCATGTTTGAGCAGCTCGAGGATCTCCATCTGGGACCGGCGCGCCCGGTTGGAGCTTCTGACCGCCTCCTTGAGCCGGTCCTCGTCCAGAGCTTGTCCCGCGACCTCGCCGATCCTGGCGGCAATGGCGCGTAACTGGTGCTCGACATAGCCGATCGAGTCCTTGTTGATGGTCGCCGGCACATACAGGAGCAGCGGCTCGATGCCGTAGAGCGATCCCAGGATGTCATTGGCCTTGGCCTTGCCGTCGCAGTAATGCGAGGTGGTGATGATGAGATGGGGCCGCGGAAAGTAGTTCAGGTAATACCCGCCCAGCCCTGCCCGGTGGAAGGAGCAGATGTCACGGGAGAAGCCGCGGTTCTCGGCCGCGCACATGGTGGGAACGCCCCACTCGGTGCTGGAGATGAGCGAGCCGCCCGCGATCTCGAAATCAAAGGGTGCCACATCGAAGGCCGCCAGGATCTCCATGGGAAAGGCATACAGCGAGGTGTAGACAACCTTGGCGTCCGGCGCATAGGCCTTCAGGAACAGATCGGCCCATTCCTTGTACCATGAGGCCCGGAAACTTACCCGCTCGGCCAGCGACTGAGCGGTCTGTTCCGACATGACCGTGAGCATCTCTTTAAACATGGCCAACCTCCGATTGCATGGCGATGAAAGTCTCGACCCTGGTCCTGACCTGAGAGAGATCTTCCCAGGTATAGTCGTTTTCCAGTGCGAGAAAGGGGATGCCCTGGTCCCGCAGACGCTGCTCGATGAGGGGCAGATTATACAGCAGCGGGTCGCAGTACTTCACGTTTGAACACAGGATACCATGGGCCGAGTGCCGCCCATGGAGCTCTTTCAGATGCGAGAATTGTTCCTCGAAGCCCATCATCCGGGCGCAGGCTGTGCGTGTCAGATATCTCTGCGCCAGGGCTTTGAAGGGTTCGTCCGTGTCCTCCTCCACCAGGCCGTCGTAGTGTCTGGCGCCGATGCAGATGTCCAGGGCCGCAACTTCAGCGCCGCATTCCTCGATCAACTGTATCAGATCCGGACGGGCAAGGATGTTCCCGGTAAGGATGAGGCGTTTCGCGCCGTTGCCACCTTTCGAGGCCCGCGTTCGATATCCCCGGATCGTTTCCTCCAAGAGCTCTGGCGGCGTCTGCGACGCCGTGAGGCACAGGGAAAAGAGATCCGTTCCGTGGATCTCATTGAGGGTGAAAACCTCGGCCATCAAAAGGCGCGCCCGGTTGCATTCCCGGATGGCGTCATTCAGGCGCCGGCCCGTTACGGTTTGCCCGTGAAACACCGTCTCCATCGCCAGAGCCAGGCGCTTCAACTCCGCGGCGAAGAAGGCGATGGACGGCTCGTCCTTCTTCTTGGGGATGTCAAGGAACACCGGCGGCGGATCTTTCACGTATGCGTTCCACAGGTCATGCAGTCGCCGCATGCCGTCGCAGTTGTTGATGAAAACAATGCCCCGCATACCGGTCAGGTCACCCCTCAATGCACCCGCCAAAAGGCTTTTCACATAGCAGCAGGTATTGGCATGCACGTGGCTCTCGGCATCGACCGGCCTGTCCTCGGGCATGATCCGTCTAGGGGTGAAGCCTGAGGCCATGATGATCTCCAGGGGTACATACGAGCATGTATACGCAATTCTCTCCCTCATCATCACATCCCCTCCCTTGGTCTATTTTGTCTGCATACACCCATAACCCCGGAAACTTTGCATTGTCGCCTCAAGATAAAAATATGAGACCTCACTTGCCGCTTAAGGCCTTCTTCATTTCCCGGCCGAAGTGTGCTACAAGGGATTTGAGTCTATTATGGAGTATAAAAACTTCCTCTCGCGGCTTATGCGCTCAGGTTCAACCCTGATGCGCTCCATTTCTGATAAGAAACCGTCATCAGGTCCCAGGGGTGTGACTCCCCCGGGTAATCATCCGGATAGGGGTGTTTTCGATAAAGATGACTTCGGAGTTCTGGAGGAACTGCAGCAACTGCTCCCGCCTGAAGACACGGCGCGTTTTCTGTTGGAGGAAATGAGCCTGGCCCATGAGGCCCATTCTCTGGTTAGAAAGTTCTATACCCTATCCCGGCTGCAGCGGGGTTCGTCCCATGGGTGGTTCGTATCCAAAACGGCCTCGCGCCGGGATATGACCCGCTTGACATCCTCAATCGATCCGCAAGAGCTTAAAGAGCAGCTCTTTCAGAAGATCGAGGATGAACAGCTCTACCTCGTGGAGGATCTGTCGCTGGCCGACCTGGCGCATGAACTGGAAATCGAACCCTACCAGCTCACGCGCTTTCTGAATCATCACCTGCACACCACCTTCCATGACCTGATCAATGCCTACCGGGTCAAGGCCGCCCAAGAACGTCTCAAGACTGCGCCCGGTGAGACCATCCTGGATATCGCCTTTGCCGTAGGCTTCAATTCCAAGGCCAGCTTCAACCGGGTGTTTAAGAGAACCACCGGCACCACCCCGACCCAGTACCGCCAGATGGAAAAGTCTCAGCCCCATCCGACCGACTCAGCGTTGAAACAGGATACGCGCTGAGCTTTCTTACCAAAAGACTTTCCCCTCCAATCGGTTGCCTTACGTGCACACGGCGGTAGAGATTTTTTACTTGATTGCCTTCGGGTATTTCGTTATCGATAAGGATCTGATTATACGGACCACTGAATAGCTTTGAGGAGAAGGAGAACGATATGGCGAAAAAGTATGTATATCTCTTTGGAGGCCGGGCGACCAAGGCCGAGGGCAGCGCCGACATGAAGGCCTTGCTGGGCGGCAAGGGGGCCAACCTGGCCGAAATGACCAATCTGGGCATTCCCGTCCCCCCCGGCTTCACGATATCCACCGAGGTGTGCTCGGCATACTACGAGTCGAGCGGTATCCCCAAGGACGTAAAGACCCAGGTCAAGGATGCCTTGCGCAAGGTGGAAAAGGCCATGTCGCTCACCTTCGGCGACCCCGAAGCGCCGCTGCTCTTCTCCGTGCGCTCCGGCGCGCGCGCGTCCATGCCCGGCATGATGGACACGGTTTTGAACCTGGGCCTCAACGACGAGACCGTCTTAGGCCTGGTCAAGATGAGCGGCAATGAACGCTTCGCCTACGACTGCTACCGCCGCTTCATCCAGATGTACTCGGACGTGGTCATGGGCGCCGACTCGCACGTGCTCGAGGAAGAGCTCGAGCAGATGAAGAAGAAAAAGGGCGTCAAGCTGGATACCGACCTGACCGCCGCCGATCTCAAGAAGCTGGTGGCCATCCTCAAGGAAAAAGTTGAAGAGCTCGTGGGCAAGCCCGTGCCGACCGACCCCATGGAGCAGATCTGGGGCGGCATCGAGGCCGTGTTCAAGTCCTGGAACACCCCGCGCGCCATCACCTACCGCAAGCTCAACAGCATTCCGGACGCCTGGGGCACGGCCGTCAACGTCCAGGCCATGGTTTTCGGCAACATGGGTCCCACCTCGGCCACGGGCGTGGCCTTTACCCGCGACCCTTCCACGGGCGAGCATGTCTTCTACGGCGAGTTTCTGATCAACGCCCAGGGCGAAGACGTGGTGGCCGGCATCCGCACCCCCATGCCCATCAATATCAAGGGCAAGCGCGAGAAGTCGCATGTCTCCCTGGAAGAGGCCATGAACGACCAGTACAAGCAGCTGGTCGAGATCTACACCACTTTGGAAAAGCACTACAAAGATATGCAGGACATCGAGTTCACCATCCAGGAAGGCAGCCTCTGGATGCTCCAGACCCGTACCGGCAAACGCACCGCGGCCGCGGCCGTCAAGATCGCGGTCGATATGGTGGAGGAAGGCCTGATCAACAAGGAAGAGGCCGTGATGCGCGTGGACCCGGATCAGATCAACCAGCTCTTACACCCCATGATCGACCCCAAGGCCAAGAAAAACGTCATCGGCAAGGGCCTGCCTGCCTCGCCCGGCGCGGCCGTGGGCAAGGTGGTCTTCTCGGCCGAGGACGCCGAGCATGAGGTCGAAAAGGGCGAGAAGGTCGTCCTGGTGCGACTGGAGACCTCGCCCGAGGATATCCACGGCATGAGCGTGGCCCAAGGCGTCCTGACCGCGCGCGGCGGCATGACCTCGCATGCGGCGGTCGTGGCGCGCGGCATGGGCAAGTGCTGCGTCTCGGGCGTCAGCGACCTCAGCATAGACTACGCCAAGCAGAAGTTCACTTTGGGCGGCAATACCGTCAAGAAGGGCGATTACTTAAGCCTGGACGGATCCAAGGGCGAGGTCATCCTGGGTAAGGTCGCCACCGTGGCCCCGTCCCTGACCGGCGCTTTCGGCACGATCATGGAGTGGGCGGACGAGATCCGCAAGCTGGGCGTGCGCACCAACGCAGACACCCCCAAGGACGCCAAGACGGCGCGCGAGTTCGGCGCCGAAGGCATCGGCCTGTGCCGCACCGAGCACATGTTCTTTGAAGGCAAACGCATCGTGGCCGTGCGCGAGATGATCCTGGCCAATGACGAGAAGGGGCGGAGAAAGGCCCTGGCCAAGATCAAGCCCATGCAGAAGAGCGACTTTAAGGCCATCTTCGAGGAGATGGACGGCCTGCCGGTCACCATCCGCTTGCTCGACCCGCCGCTGCACGAGTTCCTGCCGCATACCGAGGACGAGCTGGCTGAGGTGGCCAAGGATATGAAGACCAAGGTCGATGTGCTGAGAGCCAAGCGCGACAACCTGCACGAGGCCAACCCCATGCTCGGCCACCGTGGCTGCCGCTTGGGCATCACCTTCCCGGAGATCTACGAGATGCAGGTCTACGCCGTCATGGAAGCCGCCTGCGAGGCCGCCAAGGCCGGTGTGGAGGTCGAGCCCGAGATCATGATCCCGCTGGTCGGCCATGTCAAGGAGCTCGAGGTGCTCAAGGAGATGACCGTGCGCGTCTGTGAAGAGGTCCTCAAAGAGTACGGCCAGAAGCTCAAGTACAAGGTCGGCACCATGATCGAGCTGCCGCGAGCGGCCGTGACCGCGGACGAGATCGCCGAGCAGGCCGAGTTCTTCTCCTTCGGCACCAACGACCTGACCCAGACCACCTTCGGCCTGTCGCGCGACGACGCCGGCAAGTTCCTGCCCGACTACGTGAACAAGAAGATCCTGCCCAAGGACCCGTTCATGAGCCTGGACCAGACCGGCGTGGGCGAGCTGATCCGCATCGGCGTCACCAAGGGCCGCAAGACACGCGAAGACCTCAAGGTCGGCATCTGCGGCGAGCACGGCGGCGACCCGGCCTCGATCGACTTCTGCCACCGCGTGGGCATGAACTACGTGAGCTGCTCGCCCTACCGCGTGCCGATCGCGAGGCTGGCCGCGGCCCAGGCCGCCCTGCTCAACAAGAAGAAGTGATCATCACCTTCGAGGGCGGCGAGGGCACGGGTAAAACCACCCAAGCCGCCCTGCTCAAGAATTACCTGGAATCCAAAGGCCGCCCGGTCGTGAGTTTGCGCGAACCGGGCGGTTCTCATCTATCCGAAAAGATCAGACCCCTGTTCCTGCATGAGGCCATGGACCCCGTGAGCGAGCTCCTCTTGATCCTGGCCTCACGGCGCGAGAACATCATAACCATTATCGAGCCCGCCCTGGAGGCCGGTCACATTGTTATCATCGACCGCTTTATCGATTCAACCTTGGTCTATCAGGGCCTGGCCGGAGGCTTAGGTGTAGAGCGCGTGCGTGGGATCATGCAGGCCACCCGCACCTGGCTTGTGCCCGACCTCACCTTCGTGCTTGATCTCGACCCGGCCCTGGCCGCCGCGCGCTACACCCCGGACGACCGCTTCGAGTTTCGGGATTCCGACTTTCACCGCCGCCTGCGGGAAGGTTTTATCAGCCTCGCCATCGAACCGCGGCACCGCGTCCTCGACACCAGAGGGCTCAAACAAGCCGTATTCGAAGCCGTCCGCGAAGCCGTCGACGCCCGTCTTTAGAAAGGTCTTTCGTCGCACCGGATATAACCACGAAGTTCTGGTTGTCCCCATATTGCACTTGATTGGCGGAAAACTATAATAAGTGAATGCCGTCAAAGGATATGTTGAGACCGTCGTTTCAAAAAAATCATGTGCGGCCTATTCCTGGATGCCACGTTCGCGTGTGCCTTTAAGCAGTCAGGTAGGAAATATTCCTTGTGCGGAAGTCCCATCACATCACAGGGAGTCTGATATGAAAGACCAGCGTAAAACAAAAGCACAGCTCATTGAAGAGCTGGATAAGGCACGCAAACGGATCATTGAACTGGAAGGCTCATTATCCCAGCACGTGCAGGCCGGGGAAGCGCAACGGGAGAGAATCGAGCCTCTTGGTGTGAGGCATGAGACCATTGACTCACCCGCTATGGATATCGATGCTCCGGAGTTAAGGGACATCATCGATGTTCCCTACCTTCAGGCGCTTATGGATGATTTTTATAACCTCACCAACATGACGCTGGCTATCCTGGACCTCAAAGGTCATGTGCTGATCGCCATCGGCTGGCAGGACATCTGCACCCACTACCATCGTGTCCATCCGCAATTGGCCCTGAACTGCACCGAGAGCGATTTGTACCTGGCCGAGAACATGCGGCCGGGCGAATATGTGGCCTACAAGTGTAAAAACCAGCTCTGGGATGTGGCGACACCTCTGTATATCGGTGACAAGCATGTCGGCAACATCTATACCGGCCAGTTTTTTTTCGAGGATGAAATCATAGACGAAGAAGCCTTCACCGCCCAGGCCGACCGGTATGGCTTCGACCGCGAAGCATACCTGAACGCGCTGCATCGCGTGCCACGCTTCACGCGTGAGAGGGTCAAGGTCTTCATGAATTTTCTGACCAAGCTATCGGTTCTGGTTTCCGAGCTGAGTTACGGCAACCTGAAATTGGCGCAGGCGATGGTCGAACAGCAGCGGATTGCCGAGGCCTTACAGGAGAACGAGAGCTTTCTGAAGGCTACCTTTAATGCCACCGCAGACGGGATCTTGGTCGTAAACAAAGCTGGCAAGGTCGCCCAATCCAATGCGCAGTTCGGCAAAATGTGGCAGATCCCCCAGGACCTCCTGGACACGCAGGATGATGAGAAACTGACCGCCTTTATTCTCGAACAACTGGTAGACTCAGGTAGTTTCCTATCTAAAATCAAGGAACTCTATCATGGCTCACAAGAAAGCCTGGACGAGGTCAGATTCAAGGACGGCCGGATTTATGAACGTTTTTCATCTCCGGTCGTCAGTGAAGTCGGCGAAGTCGGACGGATATGGGATTATCGTGATATTACCGTACGCACCCTGGCCGAGGAGGCCTTGAGCAGAAGTCAGCAGGAGTACCGCAATCTTTTTGAAAACGCCGTAGTCGGGATTTTCCGTTCACGGTTGGATGGATCCGCATTGCTGGAAGTCAATCAAGCCCTGTGTGACCTGCTCGGGTACACACGTGATGAGATGATGGCCGAGACGATCGCCCTTCGTTGGGCCGACCCGAGGGCCCGCGAAAAAATGGTTGAACAGCTTTATAAAGACGGCACGGTTACGAATTACGAGGCGGATTTGGTTATCAAAAGCGGTGAGATCAGACAGTGCCTTATATCCGTGAGGCTTTATTCAGCCCAAGGCTATATGGAAGGAACCACCATCGACATCACCGAGCGCAAGCGCTCCGAGGAGTTGCTGCGCGCAAGCGAGGAGCGATTCCGCCTCATCACGGACAACATCACGGACATCGTCTTTACCACTGATACGGCGGGACGCTATACGTTCATATCCCCTTCGCACCAGCGATTGCTGGCGCGGGGAGATGAAGTGCTCGGACAGAGCATTTTCGAGTTCATCCACCCCGATGACCTCTCGGGCGTGGTTGCTACCTTCGACAAAGGCGTACAGGACCGGAGTATCGTCAGGGCCGAGTACCGCTACCTCCACCCCTCCCGCGGTTATATCTGGCTCGAAGCAGAGGGCATGCTTATCGACATGCAGGGAACACCGGCAGGGGTTATCGTAGCGCGGGACATCACTGCCAGAAAACAGGCCGATATTGCGCTGAGAGAATCCGAGGACCGTTTCCGGCAGCTCTTCCAGTCCATGGTCACCGGATTCGCCCTGCACGAAATCATTCGCGACGAGAACGGCGTTCCTTGTGACTATCGGTTTCTTGAGGTCAATCCCGCCTTTGAGCAGCTGACTGGTCTGAAGGCAGAAGCAGTGGTCGGCCGGACCGTGCGCGAGATCATGCCGGACATCGAACCGTACTGGATAGACATCTACGGCCAGGTCGCCCTGACGGGCACCCCCATGCACTTCGAAAATTATGCAGAGCCTCTGAACAAGTTCTTCGATGTCTCGGCATATTCACCGCGACCCGGGCAATTCGCCGCTGTTTTTGTGGACATCACCGAGCGTAAGCGATCAGAAGAACGTCTGATGAACGAGATGGAGTTTGTCTCCACACTTTTGGAAACCATCCCAAGCCCGATATTCTATAAGGACATCTCGGGAAAGTACCTTGGATGCAACCGCGCCTTTGAGGAGTTCTGGGGCAAGTCCAGAGAGAGCATTATCGGCAGGCATGTCCATGACATGGGACCCGTGGAGATTACTGCGAAGTATGCAGCCATGGACAAGGAGCTGTTGGAGAAGGGCGGACACCAGACGTATGAATGGAAAATGAAGGCGGCGGATGGACCGGAAAAGGATGTGATCTTCAACAAGGCCGCTTTCCTGGACTCCAAGGGAAAGATCGCCGGATTGGTTGGCGTCATCCTCGACATCACCGATCGTAAAAAGGCCGAAGATGAGAAGCAGAGGCTTCAAGTCCAATTGTCCCAAGCGCAGAAGATGGAATCCATCGGCACCCTGGCGGGCGGCATCGCGCATGACTTCAACAATATCCTCTCTTCCGTGCTGGGTTTCACCGAGCTTGCCAAGCTCAAGGTTCTGGCGGGTGAAGATATAGAAAATGAACTTGATGAAGTGCTGAAGGCTGGAATAAGGGCCAGGGAACTGGTGAAGCAGATATTGATGTTCAGCCGCCAGGCCGAGATCAAGCGCGAACCCATTGAGCTATCGCCCATAATCAAGGAAACACTGAAGTTCCTCAGGGCCTCGATGCCCTCCACCATAGAATTCAGATATGATCTTCAAGTCTCCGGCAGTTTGGTAATGGCTGATCCGGTACAGATACACCAGATTCTCATGAACCTCGGCACCAACGCCGCGCATGCCATGCGGGAAAAAGGCGGTACACTCGATATTCGCCTGGACGAGGTGGAGTTGACTGAAACCGTCGATCTGGAATACAAGGGATTGCAACGCGGCCGATACGTGCGCGTGAGCATAACCGACACCGGATGCGGCATCCCCAAGGATATTATTCATCGTATCTTCGACCCGTTCTTCACCACCAAGGAACGTGGCGAGGGCACCGGCTTGGGGCTCTCCGTGGTCCATGGTATCGTAAAGGACATGGGTGGGGCCATTTCCGTGTACAGCGATCTGGGCCGCGGCACCAGGTTCAATATTCTTCTTCCGCTGTACGAAGGTTTAACGGAAGAGGCGCATACCCTGAATACCGTCCTGATGAAAGGCAGTGCAAGGATCCTGTTCGTGGATGATGAAGAAGGGGTCATAACTTCAGGGCGCGGGATCCTTGAGCAGCTTGGATACGATGTCGTTCCAACGACCAGTGCCGGCGAGGCCCTGGAGCTATTCACCGCTCATCCCGAGTCATTCGACCTGGTCCTGACCGATATGACCATGCCCAAGATGACGGGTCTTGAACTCGCGGAGGAGCTGTGCAGAGTAAGGCCCGACATACCCATTGTGCTATGCACTGGTTTTTCTCTGGGCCTTTCCCCGCAAAGGATACGCGAGGCCGGCATCCGGGAGATGGTCATGAAGCCCATGGTGGCCAGTGAGCTCTCTGCCGCGGTACACAAGGCCTTGAACCCCGCCGGTAGATAAGGAAATGGCTCATCCAAGTCAGCGCCTATCCTGATATCGGTGAACGTCCTCGAAGCGCTGCTTGCTCCGCGAGCCTTTGGATGAGCTCCGCGGCCGCCTTCCTCCCGGACAGGAACATACCGCCGAAGATCGGCCCCATGCGGCAGCCGCCGAAGACCGCGTTGGCGGCCATGCCCGCGACATAGAGGCCTGGATAGGCCTCGCGGGTGTTGTCCACGGTTTGCCGCTCCCCTGCCTCGGCGTCCATGCATTTTTCGCCCAGCATGGCACCGGTTTCGGTCAGCAGCTTGACCCCCATCTTGCGCGAGAGCTTCGTGACGATATCCGCCCCATGCCCGGTGGCGTCGAGCACGTAGCGGCTATGCAAGGTCAAGGGGTCCACGTGCAGCCCGGTCATCTCGACCGGGGACCAGTTGATGACCAGACCGGCGACCCGTGCTTCCTTGAACACGAGGTCCTCGATGGCGATGAGGTTGAACACCATCAATCCGGAGCGCGTGGCCTGATACACCAGACACCCCATGGCCTCGATAGCGTCTACGGTATGGTAGCCTTCGGCATAGGGCGTGGACCGCATACCGAAATCGGACAGGACCGGCAGGGCATCGTCCTGGACCACGATCGTGTTGAACATCATGCCGCCGCCCAGCATGCCGCCCCCGATGGCAAGCTTCTTTTCGAACAAGGCCGTTTTTAAACCGGCTTGGGCCAGATAGTACCCGGCCACCAGACCTGCGGGACCGGCGCCCACGATGGCCACATCGAGTTCGAGCGCCTTTTCAAACTTGGCCAGGTAGGTGGAAACGATAGCCTTGGTGATTGTCACTTCATTCAGCATGCATACCCCCTTTGCGTTGGATGTTCGTTTACCAGGAGGGCTAAAGAGTTGACCGATCGACCGCCTTTGTCCGCTAAAAAAAAAGCCCCCTCATGCGAGGAGGCGGCTTATCTTACCCCCGGGGATGTCCGGCATCCGCGGTAGACTCCCTACGCTGGCATTACCCAGGTCAGGTTCAAAGGGTATGATCTCAGGCTCTCGTTTTAGCCACCCCTGTTAAACGGTTCTGATCCTACGGCCTGAGAAGGGCGCTTGTCAAGCGCCGGTTCAAGGATATCTTGTCTCTTCTTGCGTTCGCTCATCGTTTAAGCCGAATTCCCTGTTACGGATGTGTCGTCGCCGAGGGGTTCAGCACCAGGACATCCTTGTACTGGGCCTTGACGGCCGCGTCCTTGAAGGGGAAGGCGATATACGCGCCGGTAAGCCAGGCCTGGATGCCGTCATCGTAGTGCGGACTGGAAGGGTTGTCGGACTGGCCCGAGCTGTTCACGCACTGCATGGGCTCTTCCCGGCTGAAGTCCACGATCATGCGCATGGACGGGATCAGCCAGGTATTGAAGTCATGCCCCATGGTATAGGCCGAGACGTTCAACGTGAAGAGGTCGCCATCGGCCGGATACGGGCCGCGGTTGAGGTACGGCCATAAGGCCTTGAGACCCATGCGTTTGATCCAGCCCATGTGCGGCGCCAGCTTGGATGTGTCGGTCTCCCACGTATAGGTGTGCAGGGCGCCCCAGCTCCATTTGGCGAGGTCGCTTCCCAGACGAGACCTCAGCAGGGCCGCGGCTTCGGCCAGTGATCGCGCCAGGATCTGCGCCTTGGTTTCGTGCACCGCCGTGCGGACATCGTCCCAGAACGGGCTCTCGTCGCCGCGCACCAGCAGATGGTCACAGGTGGCGTTATAGCTTTCGTTGTTCAGGACCAGGAAGGCCTGCCAGGTTGACGCATCTTCCGGGCCGAGCTCATCGAGAAAGGTGTTCCTGGTGGCGCATTCGTACAAGGCGCTGATCAGCGCGGCCACCTTGGAATCGGCCCGCATGTCGCCGCCGAATTCCTTGAGCATGGACATGGCCGTCTCGGCGTCGCTTTTCCTGCCCATATCCTTCCAGCCGGCGATCTCGTCGCGGATGCCGTCCGCCAGTGCTCCGCCCAGCATGACGGCCTTGAGCTTGGGCACGAACAGGGAAACGGTATCGAGCTGCATGTCCATGCAGGTCTTGGCGGTATGCCGGTTCGTGGCCGAAGCCATCTGACAGATGCGTTCTGCCCGTTCCGGCCAGTACCATGACGACGAGAGCATGGAGGGGAAATCCCTGGGCACGGTGCGGTTGTTGGCCGTGGCGATGAAGCCGGTGGGTGGATTCACGGCGTTCGGCAGGAGGCCGGTGTCCAGAAGTCCGGTCCAGTCATATTCGCCGGTCCAGCCCGGCGACGGCAGGAGCCCTCGTCCCTTGGCCCTTACCGGATAGTTGCCGATCACCTGCCAGGCGATGTTGTCCTTGTCCGCGAACACCATGTTCAGCGGAATGGCGCGGATGCGCCGTATCACGGGCATGGCCCGGTCCACCGAGGAAACCGAGCTCAATTCGAAGAAGGCATTCATGCTGTCGTCGTCCTTGTCGGCCACGGCCCAGCTCAAGGCCAGGCCGTAAGGCGCCTCTATCCGCCTGGCCTGGAACGCATGCAGGGGCTCCTTGCGCAAGATGTCGTTTAAGAGCGGCCCGTGCACGGTTTCATTAACCGTGACGGTGATCGGTGATTTCCCCTTGATCTTGAAGGTCTCACGGCGTTCGCTCGTGGGGAGCCAGGCGCCCTTGTACAGGTAATGCAGCCTGCCCTGGCGGGACTCGAGCTTTTCCAGGAAGATGTCCTGATTATCCGCCATGACCATGGTCATGCCCCAGGCAACCGAGCCGTTGCTGCCGGCCACGATGGCGGGCACGCCGGCCACGCTCATGCCCGCCACGTCGTACGCGCCGCATTTGATGTGACCCATGTTCCACAGGGATGGCATGCTCAAGAACAGGTGCATGTCGTTGCACAGGATGCCGGCCTTGCCGGCGCTCAGGTCTTTACTTATGGCCCAATTGTTGGAGGCGGCCAAGCCGCCCAGGCCCAATGGGGCGAGCAGAGGCTGCAGATCCGACAGGCCGGATATGCTTTGGCCGGCCTCTCTCAGATCCAGGTCCTTGAGCTTGGCCGCCTCGTCCAAGGGCAGGGGCTCATCTGGGTAGATGGGCATGAGCCAGGCGGTCTTTTCCGCGCCGATCTTTTGCGCCACAGCGAGCGCGGCGATTTCCTCGTGCAGGTTGAACGACAGCGACAGGTTGATCAGGGCGAAGATCGTGCTGGAATCTGCCGGCTGCCAGGGCTCCGGTGTATAGCCCGCCAGGGCCAGGCCCGGCGGCAGACGGTCCTTGTGCCGGGCTACATAGGCATTTACGCCCTCGGCATAGCGCTCCAGCAGGGCGCGGTATTCGGGCTTGAGGTTGCGGTACAGGTCCTGTCCGGCTTGCTTGAGGTTGATGGTGCGCATGTAGATGTCCAGGTCGAGCGCATCCTCGCCGGCCATTTCCGCCAGCCTGCCCTGGGAGATGAGCTTGATACCCGTCATCTGGGTCAGCCGGTCGGAGGCGTGCATGTAGCCAACGGCCATGGCCATGTCTTCCATGTTCCGGGTTTGGATGTACGGGATGCCGTAGGCGTCGCGGCCGATGGTGGCCGGCTCCTTGAGGCCCGGCAGGGTTATGGTGCCCTGGATCGGATCCAGCGTGCGCTTGAAATGCCAGTTCATCAGCGGGCTGCAGCCTGCGACGCAGAGACAGAGTACGGCGATCGTACAGTTTTTCAGGCATGCATGATGCCGGCCGGGCCTTGTCGGCTTTTCAGAGATCCCCATGCTCCCTCCTCGGCAATGGTCATTGCAAAGAGCTGGACTTTGAGTGTACCATCCTTTGAGGATCGCAAGCAAGCCTGTCGTAAAACAGGTTTCAGTCGGATTGAGGTTATGCCGGTTCGTCTTGCGATGATACCTTGAAGCGCTCCACGTTCTCGGCCAGGACCCTGGCCTCGTCGTTCATGACCTGGGCCGTACCGGCCAGTTCCTCCACCGTGGCGGCATTATGCTGCGTGGCTGTGTCGATCTGGGTGATGGCCTGAGAGAGCTCGGTGATGCCCTGGTTCTGCTCCTGCGCGGAGGCGCTGATGGCCTCCATGACCTTCGAGACCGATTCGATGGTGTCCTTGAGGCCCTGGAAGCGCTGCATGGTTTTCTGCATCATGGCATCGCCTTCGCGGATGCGCCCGACGGTATCGCTGATCAGGTCGCTGATCTCGCGCGAGGCATTGCCGGAACGGACGGCCAGGGCCCTGACCTCATCGGCAACCACGGCGAAGCCCTTGCCCTGCTCGCCGGCCCGGGCCGCCTCCACGGCGGCGTTGAGCGCCAGGAGGTTGGTCTGGAAGGCCACCTCGTTGACCGTGGATACAATGTCGCTGATCTTGTGCGAGGCCTGGGATATCGCCTGCATGGCCTGCAGCAGGGCATGGAAGTCCGCGTATTCCGCTTCCACCAGTTTTGTCAGGCTCTGGGAGGCTTCACGGCCCTCGTGCGCCAAGTCCTTGGCCTGAGCGATGGTAGAATGCATCTCTTCCACCGAGGCCGCGACCTGCTGGATTGAGGACGCCTGCTCCTGGGTGGTTTCCGAGATGCCCTGCGAACCGCCGTGCACCTCGCTCACGGTCTCATAGATCTGCTCTGTAGCCCCCTTCACCACCTGGATGATCGCTTCGAGGTTGCCCACAAAGGCATTGAAGGAAAAGGCCAGGCGCCCGACTTCATCGACCCCGGCCACCGTGAGCCTCCGGGTCAGGTCACCTTGTCCGGCCGCCATTTCGCACAGCATATCCGACATATGCCCCACCGAACGGGAGAAGCCGCGGGTGAGGAGCGCGCTGTTCAAAAATGACAGGATCAGCATCTGGACCATGAGCAAAGTGAGCCCCAGATAGACGCCCTGCCGCTCGATCCCGGCATAATCCGTGTACACGATCACGACTAGGTAGCATATGGCGGCCGGCACGCTGGTCATCAGGATGGACATCAGGATCTTGCCTTTCATGGACAGGCGCAGGACTCCGTCGGTACGACCGAAGGTTTTATACATGCCCGCTCGCGCGTAGAACGGGGCGAGGTTATTTTCGCCGGCCAGATAGTAATAGGGAGTAAAGCTGGCCACGATGAAGGCCACCAGGCATGCCCCGAAGACGGCCTGGGCCATGGTGACCTTGTCCATGAAGAGCAGTCCGGCCATGACCGGCAGCAAGGACAAGAGCGTGCAACGGATAAAATAGAAAACCAGGAGATCAATGAGCGGCAGGCGCGAGGCCTGCCGTACGGCCAGGGCTACGGAGGCCTCATCCGTCGCCTCGCCTTCCAGGTAGGCAATGGCCGGTTTTATGTAGTGCACTCGTATCCAGAGGCCGATCCCCAGTTGCAGCGGAGCGGTGAGCCCCAGCAACAGGCTTAAGAGCGGCACCTCGTTTTTGATGGACGGGATCAGACTGCCGAGAATGGCTACCAAGGTCGGTACGATCAGGGCCCAGACGATGCCGTCTAAGATAACGAATGGTCGTACGATATACCACCACGTTGATGCCTTCACGCTTCCTCCTTTTTTACCACTATTCCATATGGTGCAATTATCATTTTTATTCGGTTGATAAGCAGGAGATTTTGAGAAATATTATTGACATTTTATCGAGCCTGCCGGGCATTGACAAAGGTTTCGGGATTGCCGTAGCATAATCAAGAAAAATCAAACCTGTCTTTTTAGCCAAGCAGGAGTTCAAGGAGCTGACATGCCCAAGGCGCCGGCCACACCGGAAGTTGTTGAAGCAGTGCGCGAGCGCATCCTGAACGAGGCCCTGGCCATCATCAACGCGGAAGGCTATGCCAACCTGAGCATGCGCAAGCTCGCCCGGCGTCTGGGCTTCACGGCCAAAACCATCTACAACTACTATTCCAACAAGGACGAGCTGTATTTGATGGTGCTGATCAAGGGCTTTACTGAGCTGGTGGAAGAGTTCCGCGCGGCCTACCTGTCCAGCGTCGACCCCCTGCAAAAGCTTTTGAACGCTATGCACGCCTATGTGCGCTGGGGGATCAGCAACAAGCATTACTACAACATCATGTTCAGCATGGATACGCCCAAGTACCGTGATTATCGCGGCACCCCCATGGAAAAGGTTGCCGAGAAGCAGAACCGCATCGCCCTGGAACTTCCTCAAATCGGAACGGCTATTCTGAAAGAGGTGGCTTTGGAGAACCACAGCATCACCGAAGACGAGATACCCTATCGCCTGATGCAGCTCTGGACCATCCTGCACGGGGTAGTATCGCTGTCCGTCAGCCGCGTCACCCTCGAGGTGTGGGATTTCAAGGGGACCATCGAGCCCATTCTCAAAGAGGCCCTCCGGCCCTTTGAGACAATCGGCGGTTAACTCTAGGTGTGCGGCCACCAGCGTCCTTGCGCCGAGAAATAATCACGATGCATTCACTTCGGGCCGGTCCTCTATTTTCTGCTTGATTTATTAAGTCAACGGCGTTACTTTTATAGCCGGAAAGAGATTTCCCCTCAAGGGAGCCGTATGCTGAGAGCAATGAACAGGCAGCTATCGAACATGGGCTCTGCGGTATTCCCGCCTGTAATCCCATTCGGGCTGGCGAGGGTGGATCTCACCGGCGCACGCTGTTTGCAGGGAAAACGATCTCGCTGCCGGCCGGGACCTCTGATCGTAATATTTGCCAAGGCGTATCAAGATGGTGTGGCGGGCGGCTGTCAGGATCCGGATATCTGCCGATAAGGAGGCTGTGCCATGCACTACTTCGACGGAAAATTGATCTACATCACGGGCGGCTCGAGCGGGATCGGACTGGAGATGGGCAAGATCCTCGCCGCCAGCGGGGCTGACCTGCTGCTGCTGGCCCGCCGCGAAGACAGACTGCTGACTGCTCGGAAGGCTATGGAGGCCTTGCGACGCCGTGATTCACAGCGCATCGGGTCCTTATCAGTGGATGTGGCCGACCCCCGGGACATCCAGACCAAGATGGCCGCCGCCCTGAAAGACTACGGCGCGCCCGATATCCTGGTGAGCAGCGCTGGCATCAACACGTATGCCGACAGGTTTGAAAACATCACTTACGATATGTTCGACGAGGTCATGAAGATCAATCTCTATGGGCCGCGCACCATGATCCAGACCTTGCTGCCCGCCATGAAGCCCGGAAAAGGCCATATCGTGGTCCTTTCATCGGCCGCCGCCTTCTTCGGCATGTTCGGCTATACGGCCTATGGCACATCCAAGGCGGCACTCCTGGGTCTGTGCGACAGCCTGCGCTACGAGCTCAAGCCCAAGGGCATGACCCTGACCGTGGTCTGTCCGGGCGAGGTCGACACCCCCATGAACACCGATGAGGCCAAGACCCTGCCCCCCGAAGGCCGGGCCGTCAAGAACCTGAGCAGCTTGATGACGCCTGAAGACGCCGCGCGCGCTATCGTGGCGGCCATTGAGCGCAAACAGTATCTGTTCATCCCCGGCGCCTCGACCCGCTTCCTCTATTTCCTGCATCGTTTGACCAATGGGTGGATCACACGGGCGACCTCGGATGCGGTCATCCGATTAGCGCGCTGGCGCATGCGGAAATAAGACAACGAACGATCCCTCAGGCTTAGGCTTATGGGGGCGACACCAAAGGAGGGTGGATATGTCACAAGATCGCTGGGTGCTCTTACGCAGGGTAGATTCATACGATGTCGCCGCCATGGCCGCGGTGGTCAAGGAAGGGTTCGAGCTCTTAGGCCGCAAACCACAGGGCAAGGTGCTCATTAAGCCCAATGTGGTGATGGCCAACAAGAATTATTCACAGTTTGCCTTCACCCATCCCGATCTGGTCGGCACGGTGGTGGACCATGTGCGTACCTTCTCCGGCATTGCGGACCTGAACATCGGCGAGTCCGGCGGGTTTGCCCTGCCGACCCGCATGCTCTTCAAGGAATCCGACTACTACGCCATGGGGCAGCGTCACCACGTACCCATCACCGATTTCAACGAGGACAAGTATGTCAAGACGACCCTGGCGCGGGCCAAGTACCATAAGACCCTGTTGGTTCCGCGGCTCATCCATGAAGCGGATTTCAAGATCTGGATGCCCAAGCTCAAGTACCATATCTGCTGCGAAGTCACCAATGCCCTCAAGCTCAATATCGGCAGTCTTCTGCACAAAGAGCGCATGCTCTACCATGACGACCGCCTGAACGAGAAAATCGTGGACATCCTGGAGATCGGGTATCCGGACATCATCATCACCGATGCCATAACCATCGGGCATGGCTTCGAATCCTGCGCCAAGCCTTTCCACCTGGGGGTGATCATGATCAGCAACAACCCGATTGCCTCCGACGTGGTGGCGGCCCAGATCCTGGGGTATCAGCCGGAGCAGGTCAATCACCTGCGTATCGCCTCCGAGCGCGGCTACGGCTCGATCGAGCCCGATTCGGTCAAGGTATTGGGCGATGTCACTATCGCCGAGCTCAGAGAGCGCACCAGCGGGATCGTAAGCCAGTTCCAGGACATGCAAAAGCTGGACACGCGCATGCGCTTCTACGAGGGCATCGGCCCCAACACGCAGAAGATCTGTTACGGAGGCTGCATGGCGGCGGTCAAGGGGTCACTCGGCACCATCGACGCGCGCCGGCCGGGCTCGCTCAAGAACGCCAAGCCCGGTGCCATCGTGACCGGCATTTATGAAGGTGATGTGGATGCCGGCGGCGGTGTATGTCTCTTGCTCGGCGACTGCACCGAGGTGAGGGGGACCATCCGGAACGCCAAGAGCATCAAGCGCCTGAAGGGATGCCCCCTCGGGGCCGTCAAGTTGACGAGCGTGATGCCTTTTCTCTTCGGGATGCCCTCGCCCATGCTTGACACCCGCGACGTCCCACTGACGGTCATCAATACGATCGAGAAGATACTGAACAAGGTGCGGCACGGAGCCTTCTAATTCCGCTTCTCATTCAAGCGGCACCTTTGTCTCGGCCCATCCGTGGGCCTCGCCCTACGGGCGCACGCAAGGGGCGACCAATACGGCTATCCTGCCGAATTGTGCCGGCTGCGTCGGGGTGCTCCTCGGAGTACTCAAAATGTACACCTGCGTCGCCCCCCTCCTAACCTCCTCGATATCATCTCGATTGAGAAGCGGAATTATTTCCACCGATCGTTATAGTTTAGAGCCGGGCTTCTCACCCTTGCGGGCGCACGCAGGGGGCGTCCAATTCCGCTATCCTGCGGAATTGTTCCACCTCCGTCGCCTCCTTCTGGCCGCAGCAGGGTCATCTTGAATGCGAAATGGAATAAGGCCTAAGCGTTTTCCATCCCCCCGATAAACAGGGGCCGGTCCATGGTCGGTCTTCCCTGCCTTTGCTGCGCTACGCGGCAAGGCAGGGTGTTGACCACTAGGCCTTGCCCGGCCTCTTCATCAAACCGTAATTTCCGTCTTAAGCGCTTGAGATCGCCCTTTAGGATTTCAAACGATACAGCCAACATCTTGTAAAAAATAGAACAAGTTCGTGCATGGCCCTTGACTTGTGATATTCACATATTATTAGTTAACATAAGAAATAAAACCGCTCTGTAATGCTATCACGTCGAGGTATTCTTGTATGGATATGAAGCGTGATTACTATGAGGACATTGAGCTTTTCAGCAGCCTTACCGTGCTGTTCTGGTCCATAGCCTTTCTCGCCTTTCTTTTCACCCTGCCGCTCATCGTACCGGATTATTATTTCTATCTTTTCAACATCATCCTGGTGCATGTGATCCTGGCCGTGGGCCTCAATATTCTCGTGGGCTACACCGGCCAGATCTCGCTCGGCCATGCCGGGTTCTTCGCCATTGGGGCCTACGGGACCGCCTTGTTGATCATGCACCTGAGCTTCCCGTTTTTTCTGGCCTTGATCGCCGCCGGCCTGATCGCGGCATTTTTCGGGCTCATCATCGGGCTGCCGGCCTTGCGGCTGAAAGGTCCGTACCTGGCCATCGCCACGCTCGGATTCGGTCTGACCATCATGCACGTCATCGGACGCTGGGAGATCTTCGGCGGCCGCATGGGCATCCAGGTGCCCCCGCTGGATATTGGCTTGCCCCGGGCCGGCATGAGCCTGGCCCTGGATACGGACATCAAGATCTACTATCTCATCCTGCCCATCGCCGTCCTCCTGGTAATCGGGGCGCGCAACCTCATGAAGACCCGGGTGGGCCGGGCCTTCATCGCCATCCGCGACGACGATGTCGCGGCCGCGGTCATGGGGGTGAATCTCACGGTCTACAAAGGCCTCTCGTTCGCGGTCAGCGCCTTCTATGCCGGGGTGGCCGGCGGGCTCTTCGGCTGCGTGCTGGGTTTTTTCGACCCCTTCACCTTCAACCTCCTGCTCTCCATCAGCTTCCTGGTCATGGTGGTGGTGGGCGGCCTGGGATCGGTGCTGGGCGCCGTTCTGGGGGCGGTCCTGATCACCTACCTGCAGTACGAACTCCTAAAGAACGTGGCCGAGGTGCCTGTCCTGGGCAGTTTTCTGGAGGCGTTTTCCCGGCGATTCCTGACGGTGGCCGGTTTGGAGAACTTCAGCAGCATCGCGCTGGGCCTGATCATGATCGCCATCGTGATCTTCGAACCCCTGGGCATGTTTGGGATATGGATCCGCATAAAGAAGTACTGGAAGACCTGGCCTTTCTAGAGGGTTGAGGAGGCTAAAAGGGTAAAATATGCTGGAGCAGCTCATTACCGAAGGCATTGCGATCGGGGCCTGCTACGGCCTGTTCGGCGTGGCCGTGGCCATCATCTACAAGACCTCGGAGGTGGTCAACTTCGCCCAGGGCGAGATGGGCATGATCGCCACCTTCGTGGCCTACCATATCCTGGTCCAGTACCAGCTGCCGTTCTGGCTGGCCTTCATCCTGACCATGGTCTTTGCCGTGATTTTGGGCTGCCTGATCGAGTTCCTGTTCCTTAAGCCCGCCAAGGACCCCACCGTGCTGGGTCTGATCATCATCACTTTAGGGGCCGAGATGCTCCTCATGGGGCTGGCCAGCTGGAAATGGGGCGCGGAGCAGAAGGCCTTCGCCTTTCCGCTCTCGGTCCAGCGCACGGTGGAACCGCTGCCCGGGTTCGTTATCAATGAATGGTCGCTGGGGGTCTTCACGCTTACCCCGCTGATCATGATCCTGCTTTTCCTGTTCTTCCGGTTCTCGCGTTTGGGCATCGCCATGCGCGCCACCCAGCAGAACCAGAACGCCGCCCGCATCATGGGCATCAAGGTAGAGCGGGTATTCGCCTTCACCTGGGCCTTAAGCTCGGTCATCGGCACCGTGGCGGCCATGTTCTTCGCGGCGCGCAGCGTGCTCGATCCCAACTTCATGATGGAGCCTTTCATGCGGGCCTTTGCCGCCTCAGTGCTGGGCGGCTTGACCAGCATACCCGGCGTGGTCATGGGCGGTCTCATCCTGGGTCTGATCGAAAATTTCTTCGGCTATGTCTGGCCGCAGTGGAAACCGATCGTGGCCTTTGTCATCATCATCGTCATCCTCACTATCCGGCCCAGCGGGCTCTTCGCCAGGCATTACATCAAAAAGGTATAGCTGGGACATGGCGTATTCATGGACATCCAGACGAATGTTGGCCCTGGTGGCCGGCTTGTGCCTTATGACCGTGGCAGGCCTGACTGCCCTCGACAAACCCCGCGCGTTCGTGGCGCTGTGGTGGGAGCGGCCGCGCATCGAACAGGCCCTTGAGACGTACTTCGCGGCCGAGACGGCCGGGGATTACGAAAAAGTCTATCAGTGCCTGGCTCCATCCTCGCCCTACCGTCAAACCCATTCCTACCAGGATTTCATCATGGAGATGCAGACCAGTCCGGTCAAAATCATGGACTACCAGCTGGTGGATATCTATAGTCTGCGTCCGAACCACGACCGCCGCGCATACCCCGCGGTGGAGCGTTTCGCCCAGGTCGAGGTGGATGTAACCATCCTGTTCACGGACACCCGGCAAAAATCAACGGCAAACTATTGCTTCACCTTCCTGAAAGAGGGCGGGGCATGGTTCAAGGGATAATTCCGATGCGCATTCAAGCGGCACCTTTGTCGGCTGCGTCGTCGGCGACTCGGAGTACTGAAAATGTACACCTCCGTCGCCTCCTCCTGGCCTTCGCGGTGTCATCTCGAATGCCCATCGGAATAGGCGGCAGGTAAAAACGTGTCGCAGAGTAGTCGACAATTAAACATTCCGCCCTTGAAAGGGCGGGAAGGAGGGTAACATGAAAGGCGTTAAGAGTCTGGTATTGTGTACCCTGTTGGTTGGGGTGGTGATCATCACGCTGCCGCTGGTGGTCCAGGCGGCAAGGCCGGGATTCGACGACAAGGAAATCCGCATCGGATCTTTCGCGCCCCTGACCGGGCCGGCCGCGCCCTGGGGCGCGGTGGGGCGCGGGAGCGGTTTTCTGTTCGACATCGTGAACGACGAGGGCGGCATCCATGGCCGCAAGATCAACTATATCCTGCGCGACGACCAGTATAACCCGGCCCAGACCAAGGCCGTGGTCAAGGAAATGGTGGAGCGCAAAGGCATCATCGCCCTGGTGGGCGGCGTGGGGGCCGCCGGAGGCATGGCGGTGAAAGGCTACCTGGCCCAGAACAAGATTATCTGGGTCTCACCCTCCACGGCCGTCAACGAGTATGTGTTCCCGGTGGATCCCTACCTCTTTGCCGTGTATCCGCTTTTCCAGGATGAAGCCAGCATTCTGACCAAGTTCGCGGTCGAGAAGCTCAAGGCCAAGAAGATCGCCTTCCTGTACCAGAACGATATCTACGGCAAGAGCGGGCTGGAAGGCTGCACACAGCGCTTGGACGCCATGAAGCTCAAGCTGGTTGAAGAAATCCCGGTGGAGCCGACGGAAAAGGACCTCTCATCCCAGATGCTCAGGCTCAAGAACTCCGGCGCCGACGTGGCATTCATGTGGGTCAACCCCACCACGGCGGTCATCGCGCTCAAGACCTGCGCCACTATCGGCTATAAGCCCCAGTGGATATCGTCCGATACGCTCCTGGACTATCCACTGATGAACAAGATCACCGGCGGCCTGTGGGAGGGCGTCATCACCGGATCATTCGGCGTCCAGCCATATGAAGACCACCCCCTTATGAACAAATACCGCAGCATCGCCAAGCAAAAGGTTCCCGAAGAGCGCTGGTGCACGTCCTTCACGGCAGGCATACTCTATGCCGAGCCGCTCGTGGATGCGCTCAAGCGGGTGGGTCCGAAACTGAGCACTTCGGCCCTCTTGAAGGCGCTCAACTCCACGAAGAATTTCCAGGGCATCGGCCCCAGCATCACCTGGACCCCCATGGTTCACCAGGGCGCGGACGCACTCCAGATCGTGCAGTGCGGCCCGAATTCCTCGCATATCCTGCTGCAGAACTGGACCTCCAATGATCTAGCCAACTGGAAGAAAAAATAGCATGGCCCGATTCGCCGTCCAGGATTTAAGCATCAGCTTCGGCGGCATCAAGGCCGTTGACGGGGTAACTTTCAGCGTAGAGCCGAACACGATCTTCTCCATCATCGGCCCCAACGGCAGCGGCAAAACCACCATCTTCAACCTGATCAGCGGCATCTACAAGCCGGATAAGGGCACGGTGCGCCTGGACGGCGAAGACATCGCCGGCCGTGCCCCGCACAGAATCGCGGCCAAAGGCATTGCCCGCACCTTTCAGAACATCCAGCTTTTTGGCCGCGCCACGGTCATGGACAACCTCATGCTGGGCCGCCACATCCACATGCGCACCGGCATCTTGTCCGGCGCCTTCATGCTGGGGAGGTTAACGCCGGCGGCGAAGGAAGAGGTCAGGCACCGCGCGGTGGTGGAGCGCATCATCGATTTCCTGGATCTGCAGAGCGTGCGCGATCAGTTCGTGGAGGGCCTGCCTTACGGTAAACGCAAGCTCGTGGAACTGGGCCGGGCGTTGGCCCTGGAGCCCAAGATCCTGCTCCTGGACGAGCCCTCGGCCGGCATGAACACCGAGGAAAAGGACGATCTCAAGATCTGGATCAAGGACATCCAGGAGGATTACCAGGTCACGATCCTCCTGATCGAGCATGACATGAACATGGTCATGGGCATATCGGACAGGATTCTGGCCATCAGCCAGGGCGTGACGATCACGGAAGGCACGCCCTGGCAGGTGCAGAAGCACCCCGAGGTCATCGCCGCCTATCTCGGGGAGGAGTACCGCGATGCTCAGCGTTAAGAACGTCGAGAGCTGGTATGACCTGATCCGCGCCCTGCACGGCATCTCCTTCGAGGTGAGTGACGGCGATATCGTGACCCTGCTGGGCTCGAACGGGGCGGGCAAGACCACGACCTTGAAGACCATCATGCGCTTGCTCGGCGACGACCAGCCCGAGAAAGGTTCTATCGAATTCATGGGCCGGCGTATCGAGCACCTGGACACCGAAGAGATCGTGCGCTCAGGGTTAAGCTATGTGCCCGAGGGCCGCGAGGTCTTCCCCGAGCTCACGGTCATGGAGAACATCCTCATGGGCGCCTACACGCGCCGGGACAAGGGCGGCATCAAAACGGACATCGACAAGGTATTCAGCCATTTCCCCATCCTGGAGAAGAGAAGTAAGCAGCAGGCGGGCTACATGAGCGGCGGCGAGCAGCAGATGCTGGCCATCGGCCGGGCCCTGATGAGCCGGCCCAAGCTGCTGATGCTCGACGAGCCGTCCTTGGGCCTTTCGCCGCTGCTAACCCAGGAGATCTTTTCCATTATTCAGGACATCAACCGCGAAGGCGTGACGATCCTCTTAGTGGAGCAGAACGTGAACATGGCGCTCAAATACGCGCATTATGCCTACTTGATGGAAAACGGCCGGATCCTGCGCGCCGACAAGCCGGAAGTGCTGCGCGAAGACAATGACGTCAAGGAGTTCTACTTAGGCATCGCCACCGAGCAATCGGTTAAGGGCTACAAACGTTACCGCCGCAAGGTGCGGTTCCGCTAGAGGTTCGGCACGCATGGATCAGCCTGTTAATCCTACCGACACGGCCAATACCTTACCGCAGGCCCTGCGCATCCTGGCAGGCCAGTACCCTCGGCGCGTGGCCCTGCGCATGAAGGACTACGGCATCTGGCGCGACATATCCTGGCAGGAATATGCGGCCAGCGTCCGCAAGGTGGCTCTCGGGCTCCATGCCCTGGGTGTTGAGCGCGGGGACCATGTGGCCATCATCGGGGAGAACAAGCCCGAGTGGCTCTACTCGGCCCTGGGGGTCATGTCCTTAGGCGCCACCTTTGTGGGGGTCTACACCACCAATCCTACCCCCGAATGCGAGTATGTCGTGGGCCACTCCGAGTCCGTGGTCTACATCTGCGAAGACGAGGAGCAGTGCGACAAGGCCCTGGCCTTCAAGGCGCGCACCCCGGCTCTGAAAAAGATCGTGGTGTGGGACATGGAGGGACTGAAGCACTTCCATGACGAGATGCTCATGAGCTTTGAAGACCTGCTGGCGCTGGGGGGGCATGCCGAGAGCGCGGACCCCGGACTCTATGACCGGCTCGTGGATGCGGGCCAGGCCGACGACATCGCCTCCATCATCTATACCTCGGGCACTACCGGGCCGCCCAAGGGCGCCATGATCAGCCATAAGAACTACCAGTGGATCGCGCGTCAGACGGACAAGCTCACGCGCATGTCAGCCACGGACGAGACCATCTCGTTCCTGCCCTTGAACCACGTCTACGAGCAGATCTTCGACCTCATGATGCACCTGCGCGTGGGGCATATCATCAACTTCACCGAGAACACGGACACGGTCATGAACGATCTCAAGGAGGTTTCGCCCACCATTTTCCATGCCGTGCCCCGTATCTGGGAAAAGTACCATTCCGGCATCGTGCTCAAGATGCAGGACGCCACCTGGCTCAAGCGCACGGTCTTCAATCTGGCTTATGGCGTGGGCAAGCGCTACAACGACTACCGGCTCGAGAAAAGGCCCGTGCCCCTGCCTTTATCGGTCGCCTATCGGCTGGCCTATTTCGCGGTCTTCCGCAAATTAAAGGAGCGCCTCGGGTTCGACCGGGTGCGGCTGGGCTTCTCGGGTGCCGCGCCTATCTCGCACGAGGTGCTCAAGTTCTTCCAGTCTATCGGCATCCCCATCCGCGAGGGCTACGGCCTGACCGAGACCACCGGCATCACCCACACCTCGGACGAGAACAACTTCAAGCTGGGCACCGTGGGTAAGTGCCTGCCCGGCTCCGAGGTAAAGATCGCGGAGGACGGCGAGATTCTGATCCGCCACGGCGGCATCTTCCAGGGTTATTTCAAGGATGAGGCCACCACGCGTGAGGCCCTGGAGGGCGGCTGGTTTCATACCGGCGACGTGGGCGAGGTGGACGACGAAGGCTACCTCAAAATCACGGACCGCAAGAAGGACCTGATCGTGACCGCGGGCGGCAAGAACGTAGCACCCCAGTTCATCGAAAACCTGCTCAAGTTTTCGCCCTACATCAACGACGCCGTGGTCATCGGAGACCGCCGCAAGTTCATCACCGCCATGATCGTGATCGACGAGGAGAACGTGGTCAAATGGGCCCAGGACCACAAGGTCCAGTACACCACCTTTGCCAGCCTCACGCGCGCCGAGGAGGTGAAGAAGCTGATTGCCGACGAGATCGACAAGGTCAACAACCAACTCGCGCGCGTGGAGAACATCCGCAAGTTCATCCTCTTGGATAAGAAGCTCTACACCGAGGACGGCGAGGTGACGCCGACCATGAAGGTCAAGCGCAAGGCGATTTATGCGCAGTACAAAGAACAAATAGAATCAATGTACCGCGAATGATTCCGTTCCTCAATCAAGCCCCATCTTTGACTCCGGCCATCCGTGGCCTTCGCCCTCCGGGCGTGCCTTCGGCACGTCAATTTTCGCTATCCTGCGAAAATTTGTCGGCTTCGTCGGGTTGCTCCTCGGAGTACTCAAAATGTACACCTCGTCGCCCCCCTCCTTGCCTCCTCGATATCATCTCGATTGAGAAGCGGAATCGGTGCTCTCTTACGTATAAACTAAGGGGCTGATGCCGGCTTGCCGGTAGCCGTCCTCTTGAGCGATGGGTTGGGGGGCGATGGTGCGCTTACGTTTCGCTGCAAGTACTCAATCCAGAAATCCCTTTCTGTCTCCGGAATTGATACCAAAGCGACTATGTCAGTCGCACGAAGCCGGATGGTATGCCCCGACGAAACAATGTATGTGTAAGTGGGCGTCTGATGAATCAGTTTCCCTTCTAACACTTGGCTCGTCAAGGCCGTGAAAGGACTCGGGAGTGCTTTGCGTACTTCTTCCGAGAAGCCAACTGAAACAGTTTGAGGGCGAGCGCCACCAAGCTTTGAACTGACCTCGCCGTACAACAAGGTGCCATAGCCGACCGCTGTACTGAGCAGAAATACGACCGCATAGATCCCACTGAATATCATTCGATCAGTAGCTCGTTTGTATCGGGTAAAGACATCTAGTACAAAATTAATAAAGAGAAAGATGACAACGTAGCTGAAGAAGGTTTTGAGCATTGCGCCCGATCCGAAATGAGCAAAGAACGCATATATAGCGATCAGCTTAGCGGCTATGGTCACTGTCTCCGAAAATCTTGGAAGCTTCAAATCAAAGTTCGTCACATCGAACGTGTAAAGGATTAGGAATGCGCCAGCGAGGGTTGCATAAAAGAGGGCAGACTCGCTGCTTCCAATCGCGAATGTCGTGAAGAGTGCGGCAGAGAGGCAACAGAAGAAGGTGCCAGTGATCAGAGAGTGGGCGAATACAACGAAAGACCAGAATGGATTTGGGTTTTCTCTGTTCACTCTCTCAAGATCCTCACTCAGCCACTTTGGCGTGAACAAGGCAGCGCGTCCCGCAAAGAGGTAGAAGCAAACCAAGAAGAAGAAGCTTGCGCCTGCTAGAAAGTAGCGAGCATCGACAAACTCAATATCTACGACGCCAGACTTCGCAAGGTTTGAGTTGAGAACGAGAAATCCCGATACATACAGAGCGCCTACTGCAAGTGCATAGAATGAAGGGTTAAGCTCTTTGAAGATCGTTATGAGTACAGAGGACCGTGTATCAGGCGCTGTCGGTTTCTCTTGTACTTCTGGCGTTGGCTGGCTCGTTGTGTTCAATGTCTCGCTCCCTAACATAAAGCGTTTTATCCATTGTCCCGCCATGATTATATCAGGAGTAGAGAGGTGATACAAGGGAGGCGTGAGGTGGTAATCGGAAAAGGACTATGCGGCGAGTGGCCTTGGCAAGAATCATGGTTTCACTGTCACCATGGGTGCCACGGGCCAAGACAAAGTCTTGCCCGTGCCGGTCAGTACTTGTTTTATACCCTTGCCAAGTTATCATAATCATTCCTTATCTAACATTTGGGGCAGTTGAGCGCCGAGCCATACCGCCACGATCCAGACCGAGTTATCCTTGATCCGATAAAAGAAGCGGTAGGGGGTGACGATCACTTCCCGGAAGGGCAGGTCTGGGAATTCCGGCAACAGCCGGCCTGATTCGGGGAATTTTTTCAGGCGGGAGAGAACCTTCTCGGCCTTATGCCGGAACTCGGTTGCCGCGGCTAGGTTATCGCAGTGGATATAGGCGACGGCTTCGAGAAACTGGAGACGCGCCGTGGGGGTGAAGCGGATGCTCACCGTTTGTTCCCCAGAAGAAACCGGTCCGCTTCTTTCAAGACCTCATCGAGGTCATGCCCGATGCCGGCCTCGATCTCTTTCTCGCCGCGCGCCAGCAACCGCAGGATCTCAAGCTCTTGTTGCGCGTGTTCATAGGCCTCCATGCCGACCATGACGGCGGCCGCTCTGCCGCGCTGGGTGATATAGACCGGTTCGCGGGAAGCGGTTACCCGCTTTACGATGGTGCTGGCGTTCTGTCTGAGGTCTGAGATGGGGATGATCTTCGGTGTCTTGGGCATTGGCCGTACCTCTTATGGTAGTTCTGATTGTACTACCAATATCAATGCAAGGCGGCAGGCGGCCTGGATTATATGATCTTCGGTATGGATCTCATCCCGGCCGGTCACCATTCATCCTTCGGGAGAGACGCATATTGTAGATTATGATCGAAGCGGTCCAGGCACGAGGATCCTTCCGCATACACCTCGTTGAGTTTGTTGGCGACCGAATCGTTCTGGTGCTCTTTTAAGAATTCTTTCACGGCCTTGGTATAGAGCTGGCTCCGCGATACGCCGACCCTATTGGCGAATTTTTCAGCGGATTTAAAAAAAATTGCATCGGGTACGGATGTTGTTGTCTTCATGAACAGAAGGTCTAACCAATGCCATGCTTTGTCAAGCGGCGATAGGGTTAGATGCCAAAGCTCTTAAGAAATGTCCCCCAGCATAAATATGGTGTTGACTTCCATGCCTACGATATCTATAGTGATAAACTGCGCAACGATTTGCTTCGGATTTTAAATTTGCTAGGGAGGAACTTGCATGAAACTGGTAAGGGACATTCTGGATAAAAAGAAAGACGTCTGGTCCATCAATGCAAAGGGTTCAGTGTTTGACGCCTTGGTTATCATGAAAGACAACGATATCGGCGCGCTGATCGTCACTGATGACAAGGGCAAGGTTGTAGGCATCATGTCGGAAAGAGACTATGCCCGCAAGATGACATTGCAGGGGAAATCTTCAAAGGAAACTCGTGTGGAAGAGATCATGACCCCTTTGGAGAGCATACATACGGTAAAACCGAGCAATACGATTGATGAATGCATGGTGATCGTCACCGGGAAACATGTCAGGCATCTGCCGGTTTTTGAGGGGGTCAACCTGGTCGGTATCGTCTCGATCGGAGATATCGTCAAGGCAAAGATATCGGAACAAGAATTTCTTATCGATCAGTTGAGCAACTATATCGCCGGCAAGTATTCGACCTGAACGGCTCAAAACCAAGGCGGTACTCGCTGGGAAGCCGGCGGGCGGTCTTGGCATGAGTCAAGAAATCCTGCCAACCTCGAGTGTCACGGGCTAAGAAAGACCTTCGTCTTGCCCATGTCGCCAGGGAGATGCGTCTCCGTGGTATTGCACCAAAGATCAGGAGAGCTGGCAGATTACCGCGGGCTTCAAGCCCCGGAGGACGCGAACTCGTAGTTTTCCCCTTCCTTGGGCGCCAGGTCCTCGGATTCCTTCCACAGCGAATAGAGATAGTGCTGATGAGAGACCTGGAGCGCCCGCACCGCCTCTTCGGGCGATTCGAAGAGCGGCACCTGGTGGTTGGTGCGGTAGCCGATGGTCTTGGCTGCGGCGTTGGGGGTGTAGATGGCGGCCGGTTTGCCGTGCGCATGGCATTTTTTGACCAGCTCGGTGATGACTTCGATCATGACCGGGTGCCACAGGCTGGGCACGGCTAAAAGGCCGTCCACCTCGTCACACGTAAGCAGGATGTCGAAGATATCCTGGAAGGTCTGCATGGATATGGTGGGGCCGAGGTCAATAGGGTTGGCGGCGTTGAAGACCTGGCCCGTGGCCTGCAGGCGTTGCTGGACCTCGGGCGCCAGGCGCGCCATCTTCAGGCCGGCGGCTATAAGCAGGTCGGCCGTAATGCCGCCGAAGGCCCCGGAATTGGTGAACACCGCGATGCGGCTTCCCTTCAAGGGCGGCATGGTGATGAAGATCTTGGGAAGGCTGTGCAGCTCGGAGATGCTATGGAGGCGGATGATGCCGGCCTGACGGCAGGCGCTGTCGAAGATACGGTCATCGTTGACCATACCCGCCGTATGCGACATGGCCGCCCGCGCCCCTTCGCCGGTGCGGCCGACCTTGAAGGCCAGCATGGGTTTCTTCACGTCCCGGGCGGTCTCGATCAATTTGCGGCCGTCCTTGACGTTTTCCAGGTACATGCCGATCACCTCGGTAGTGGGGTCCTGGCCGTAATAGGCGATCATGTCGGCCTCGTCGATATCGCATTTGTTGCCGATGCTGACGATCTTATTGGCGCCGACAACATCGGAAAGGAGGGACTCCAGCATGATGACCACGATGCCGCCGCTCTGGATAAGATACGAAACGCTGCCGCCCCCTTTGCGCGTAAAATTGGCGAAATCTTCCTCGAAGATGCCGTAGAAACAGCAGAAACGGTTGCGGGAATTGAGCACACCCAGGCAGTTGGGGCCCAGGATGCGCATGCCATGCGCCTTGGCTATGGTGTCGATGGCATGCTGCAGGGCCTGACCCTTGGGTCCGCCCTCGGAAAAACCCGAGCTTTCGATCACGACATGCCGGATGTCCTTGGCCGCGCATTGGGCGATGAAGTCCGGCACCACGGCGGCCGGGGCGATGATGACCGCCAGATCCACCGGGCCAGGAATATCGGTCACTTGCGCATATCCGGGGCAGTCGAAGACCGCCTCGGCCTTGCGGTTGACGGCGTACACCGGGCCAGGGAAGGATGCAAAATGCTTGATAGTCCGGCAGATGGTGGCGCCCAGGTTGAAGGGGGAATTCGATGCCCCGATGACGACCACGGATGCGGGATTAAAAAAAGTTTCCATTCCAATACCTCCTAGATGTTTAGAAAGTTCCTTGGCGCATAAGCGCTCGATCAAGTCTGCTGTTTCGACATCCTCCGTGCTCGTTCTTGTACATAACCGTCGCGCAGCATCTGGATCATGGCGACGATGGTGTTGTAGACGAAGCGGCCGTTCTCGTCGGCCTTGGCTTCGGCGGTTGAGCGTATCTGTTCGAGATCGTGCAGCTGTTCTTCCAGGGAGTCGATCTCCTCTTCGAAGCGGGTCATGATCTCTTCCTCGGGCAGGAAGCGGAAAAAGAAGGCGCGCGTGAGGAAATCGAGCTGGTAGTCGAAGGGCATGCTCGGGGCGGTTATTGCTTCGTGGAAGGATAGGCGTCCCTTGTCCGTGATGGAGTAGACGTGCTTGTTGGGCTTGCCGGTCTGGAAGACGATTTCCTTTTTCACCAGGCCGGCGGCCTCGATCTTGCGCAAGGCCGGGTAGATCTGATTGAGGCTCAGGTTGTAGGAGGTCGTCATCTTGCCGGCAATGGTTTTGATTTGGTACCCGGTCTTGGGTCCGGACATCAGGAATCCCAGGATGATGCCTTCCGTGTCCATGCTCAGGCGGCCTTATCTTTGCAGACAATAGTTAATATAACCATATTGTAAGACAAACTATCATATTGTTAGTTGGTTGGCAAGGTGTTTCAATGTTGCGGTATACCGAGACGTGATTGACGGGTATATTCCGTGGTGCGGCGGGCATTCACTGATCGGCCTGGATGGGTCTTTCGTCTGTGGTTAAACCCTCTGGACAATAAAACCGGTGCTATGGTACAACCACCTGAAAATAAAATATCATTATCTATGAGAGGTGAGGAATGCTGACCAAGAGCGGGCGCAAACTTGAAGAAGTCATCAAGAGAGCCATCGACGACCATATCATCAAGAACTCCGAATACGAAGAGATCATTGAAATGATCCATGCCGACGGCGTGGTTGACGCCCATGAACGCGTCTTGATGCAGGAGCTCAATGACCTGATCGCGGACAAGACCGTCAAACGCGTGGCCGACTAGGGGAGGCATCCGCACGATCGCATCGTCCCGGTCCTTAAGCGGGACCAGCGGCCAGATTGCTTCAACGGCAATTATCAAGGCCCCGGGAGCTGGAAAGGCAGGGCCGCTTAGAGACCTGCGGACAGGACTTTGACGATATCCCGACCGTGGGGTTCAAGCACCTGCGGTGAGAAATATCCGCGGCCCTTCAACCAGACCGCGACGAGGCCGGACTTCGGCAAGCAGTAGCTTTGGGGTTGTAGACGGGAACTTATTTCCGGGTATAGTGGCCGCTGCGTCCGCCGGATTTCTCCATCAGGCGGATGTCGGAGATGGTCATGGCCTTGTCCATGGCCTTGGCCATGTCATAGATAGTGATCAGCGCCACCGCTACGCCGTGGATGGCTTCCATCTCCACGCCGGTTTTCCCATCGACCTTGACCGTGGCCTCGGCCTCGATGGATGAGGAGGCTTCGTCAGGGAAAAACTCGATCGCGATCTTGGTGATCGGCAGGGGATGACAGAGCGGGATGACGTCGGAGGTATTTTTGGCGGCCATGATGCCGGCGATCTTGGCCGTGGCCAGCACATTGCCCTTGGCCGCCCGGCCCTGCAAGATGGCTTGATAAGCCTCGGCCGACATGGTTATTCGGCCGCGGGCGCGCGCGCTGCGGCTGGTGACGGCCTTGTCGGCCACATCCACCATGGTGATGGCGCCCTCGGCGTCGATATGCGTCAGCGGCAAAGTCGGGGCCTACTGAGTATCTTTGGTCGTTGTTGCAGGTTTGGTTTCAGACTTGGTTTCGGATGTGGTTTCACTGACGGAGTTCGAGGATTCCTCTCTTTTCGCTGCCGCTCCGGAGCCTTTCTTGGCATAATCGGTCAAATACCAGCCCGAGCCCTTGAGTTGGAAGGAGGTCGCCGATACCCGCTTCTTGACCTGGCCATTGCATTTGGGACAGTCATTCACCGGGGCGTCGCTGAACTTCTGCATGACCTCGAACTCATGGCTGCACTTGACACACTTGTACTCATAGATAGGCATTCACTTCTCCTCCATCACTGATTGCGCGTTCATTATATAGTGGCGGGGCGGCAAGCTTGTCAAGCAGCTTGAAAACGTTGCCCCGGCCGGTGATCGGATGTTTGGCCATGAGTAGCCGCGTAAGGTTGTCGACCAGCACCTCTTCATCATGATTGGCCGCCGTAAAATCAGCCCGGCCGCAGGTGAAACGCTGGATGTGCAGGAGCTCGTGCGTCATGACGAAAACCAGGAACGTCAGCAGATCGATATCCGGGTGACGGGACAAAAAATCCGTAATCTCGTCATCGTTGAGACAGATGCGGTAGTGCCTAATCCGGCCGCTTTCCTCTACACGCATCAAGCGCGCGAATATGTCGGCGTAGCTTTCATCACGATCAGGCAAGACACAGGCAATGTCATAGAGACTACGCACATCGCTCCTGGTCCCCTTGCCGACAATGTAGTCCGCAATGTCGGAGCTTATGACGATCGTATCTCTATGGGTTGGGAGGAACCTCGCCATACCCATATACTAGGCATGCATTTTACAAAAAATCAAGAGGGCAAAAGACGGGAAGAGCCAATCCCCAAGCCCCCGGCGATACGGGGGGCTTGGGGGGCGGCGTGTGGAAACGTCAGACCTCTCGTCCTATGGCGGCGGCGATGCGGCGGATACCGTTCATGAGGGCATGGAACTCCGACGGCCGTAGCGATTGCGGCCCGTCCGAGAGGGCCTCTTCGGGTTTGGGGTGGATCTCGATCATGAGGCCGTCGGCGCCGGCGGCGATCGCGGCGTAGGACATGGATTCCACGTAGCGGGCGTGTCCGGTAGCATGCGAGGGGTCCACGATCACGGGCAGGTGGGTTTTTTCCTTGAGCACCGGCACGGCGCTTAAATCCAGGGTATTGCGCGTGGCGGTCTCGAAGGTGCGGATACCGCGTTCGCACAGGATCACCTGGCTGTTGCCTCCCGCCAGGACGTACTCGGCCGACATGAGCAGCTCCTCGACCGTGGTGGACATGCCGCGTTTGATGAGCACGGGTTTCTTGATCTTGCCGACCTCCTTCAACAGGGCGAAGTTCTGGGTATTGCGGGCGCCGATCTGCAAACAGTCGGCGTATTCGGAGATCTCGGCGATGCTGGCGATATCCATGACCTCGGTCACGATCGGCAGGCCAAACTGCTCGCGCGCCTTGGCCAAGAGGATCAGTCCTTCGAGCTTCATGCCCTGGAAGGCGTAGGGCGAGGTGCGGGGTTTGAAGGCCCCACCGCGTAGCGCATGCGCGCCGTAAGCGCGCACGGCCTCGGCCACCTCGGCGATCTGTGATTCGGATTCCACGGCGCACGGGCCGGCGATGATCGTAAGTTTTTTGCCGCCCACCTGGACGCCCAAACCTAAGTCCACGACGGTCGGGACAGCGCGGGTCTCCCGGGACGCCAGTTTGTAGGGGTTCAAGATGGGGATGACCTTTTCCACGCCCGGCTGTGCCTCGAGCGAGACGAGTCGTTCCTTGCCGCGTTCATCGCCGATGGCGCCGAAGATGACCCTCTCGGCACCCACGCTCACGTGGGCCTTGTATCCCATACCCTCAATCAGTTCCTGGACATGCGCGATCTGTTCTTTCGTGGCCGTCTTCTTCATGGATATTATCATCTAACCTCCCTTCCTCTCTCTTGGGCCCTGTGAGGTGGTCTGACCCGCCGGCGGCCCAAAAAGAAAGGGCCGTGGGGGTTTCTCGCCACCCACGGCCCTTGTTCTCTTTTGATGGAGAACGAATCAGCCCACAGGTGGCCTCCACCGAAAATACCAGAAATAAAAGCCGAAATACCTGTGTGTCGATCCATTCATCATAATGAGACATATACCGAAAGAACGCTCGCATTTCAACAGGAAAATGCGGCCGTTGGCGTGATGCCATCTTTCGAATGTGGCTGGTCAAGCACCGCGAGATAGGCTAGAATGATAACAACGCAGGTCTGCCATGGCCTGTATGATGAGGGGTGGGGCGTATGCGGCAGGGATTGGAGTTGCTGGTACCGGCGGTTCTTTTATTTGCGATCTGCGGCTGCGCCGGGTCGGCCGAATCGGCGCAGCCGGTAGTGGGAGGGCCGTGCACCTACCGGGATATCCCCGGCTGGGCGCGGATCGTTTCAATCCAGGCGGCCTCCAAGCAAGCCTATAACTGTCCCAATCATCCGGTGATGGTGAGATTCGATTTTATCCCCGCTGATCCCAAGCTCGCTTTCAAACAAGCCCAGGACCTCACCCTGACCGTGGGGGCGGGCATGAATCCCGCGCGGCCCTATGTGACCGCCAAAGGCATCGTCAAGGGCAAGACCTACCGCTGCATAAGACGCGAAATTGTCGGAGGAACCTGCACCCCGGTGCTCTATGCATTCCCGACCATCAACCTAAGCGATTTCGACCAGAGCTGTTACACCAAACAGTAGTTCCGTGGCGCATATGCGGATCGTCCGCGTCAGGCGTTGCAAGGTGCCGGATTGACACACGGCCCCAGTCCTGTTAGATAAGGCTATCCCTGCTGCGGATTCAAGGGAACCCGGTGCGATTCCGGGACGGGGCCCGCCGCTGTAAACGGGGACAGGGGGCCGGTAACCACCACTGCTTAAAGAAGCGGGAAGGTGAGGCCGCCTGGATGATCCGTGAGTCAGAAGACCTATTCGCAGAAGTGGGGGTTATCCGCGGGTGCCGGATGGATGCCTCGAGGGGTCGGGAAGGACCCTATGCGAGTTGTTGTTACATGCGTATTGATCATGCTCCTGCCGCTATCGCTGGCGGCGGAAACCATATATGTCATCGCCCCGCCTATTCATGACGACAGTCCCGAAGTAACCGCGGAGCCGACGGCCTTTGCGCAGTCCATCGATCTGGAGCGCTATACCCCGCGCTTTACCACGACCGAGCAGGTCCTGGCTCAGGCACCGGGCGCAAATGTGCGCTCCATGGGGGGCTTAGGTTCTTATGCCTCCATCTCGATGCGCGGCGCCAGCGCGCACCAATGCCTGGTGCTGATCGACGGCCAGCGCCTTAACTCGCCCGCGGGCGGCGGGGTGGATCTTTCCAAGATCCCGGTCTCCGGAGTTGAGCGCATCGATATCATCCGCGGCAGCGACGCGGCCCTTTTCGGCGAGGCCGCCATGGGCGGGATCGTCAATATCGTTACCAAGGACCCCGGCCGTACGGTGAAGGCCGATCTGAGCGCCACTAAGGGATCGTACGGCCTGTATGAGGCACGCGGTTTCCTCAGCACGCCCATGGGCACAAACGCCGGTTTGGCCCTCATGCTTTCAAACCGCCGCGCTCAGAATGATTATGAGTTTGAAAACAACAACGGCACGGAAAACGACACATCGGACGATTTTCAAGACCGCCGCGCCAACAACGCGCTGAAAGACAGCTCGTACCTCGCCAAGCTCACCTTCCATCCCGGGCAGTGGGACCTGCGCTGTTCAGCCCACGGCACCATTGCCAGGAAAGAGATGCCGGGGATCATCACCTTTCCGACCCCGGAGGCATATCAGGACTTTTCGCTGCGCGGGCTTGCAGCCTCGGCGCAGGGTCAGGCGGGTGTGCTCGACCTGGACTTGAGCGTCGGGCGCATCGACCAGGACGATATTTACCATGATCCGCAAGCCGCTTCCGTCCTGAATCGCTATAGCGCGACCGCCACCACCACCCATCAGGCCCAGCTCGGTATGGCGTATCATAAAGGGATACTCAGCATAGAGCCGCGCTTTTCCTATTTGCACGAGGACCTACACGATGAACAAATCGGGTCGCGCACGCGCTCGACCCGTTCGGCCGGCCTGACGCTTGGCTGCCTGCCGGACCCGTTCGAGTTCCAGGCCGCGCTCCGGCTGGATGACGGCTCCGCGTTCGGCTCGCGCTGGACCTATCGTGCTGGCGCCGCCTGGGCGCTCACGCAATGGTTGAAGCTTAAATCCAACGCCGGTACCGGGTACCGGGTGCCGAGCTTCTCTGAGCTCTACTACAATCACGGCTTTATCGTCGGCAACCAGGGGCTTGAGCCCGAGGAATCCTTCAGCTGGGACATCGGTCCGGTCATCGAACGTGCTTGGGGCGGGCTGTCGTTCAACTACTTCGCTCAGCGCTACACCGACCTGATCGTCTACGTGCTGCAGTCCGGGCTCTATTACAAGCCCTACAACCTCAGCCGTTCCACGGCCGAAGGGGTGGAGCTCTATGCCTGGTTCACGCCCTGGGAATGGCTCAAGCTCTCGGGCAATTACACCTTCAACCGGGCCCTGGACACCACCGGCGAGCCAAATCAGGACGGCTGCCAGATTCCGGGGCAACCGCGCAACATGGCCAATCTGCAGGTCGACCTCAAGACAAATGTCAGGCATACGATGCTCGGCATGTACGCGGCCTACCATTATATCGAGGGCAATTTCATCACGCGCGCCAATACCAAGAAGCTCTCTGACCGCCGCATCGTCAACATCGGGATCACCATGGCGCTGTCTGAGCGCATATATGTAAGCGCCGAGGTCAAGAACCTCATGGATAAGGCGGTGGTAGACTTGAGGGGGTTCCCCCTGGAAGGTCGGACATACTATGGCACGGCGCGCGTGGAATTTTAGGAGTGTACGATGAAGAAAAGGATCATAAACGCCCTATGCTTCTTCGCCCTGCTGTCCCTGCTATGGGCCTGCAGCAAGGCCGAGGAGCGCATGCAGTCCATAACGGCCGAGGATGTCAGCCAGGGCCTGGTGATTGTCAATTCCCTGGCTGAATCCCTGACGGTGCTGGATGAGAACGGGCGTATCCATGCCGATGTACAGGTTACGGGCGCGGCCCCCAATGCCGTGATCGCTGATGAGTCCTATCTCTATGTGGTCAATTCCCTGAGCAATTCCATCGAGGTTTTGAAGGCCGGCAACCTGGACCTTGTAGGCGAGATCTCGGTCGGCGCGGGCAAGAACCCCATGGCCGCGGCCGTGATCCGGCCCGGCCTGATCGCGGTCACGGCCTTTCTCGCCCATACTCTTGAGATCGTGGACATCAAGGCTAAAAAGGTCGTCCGCTCCATTGACCTGTCGGATATCGGCCTGCCCCGCGATGTTTCCGGCGTGGCTGGACGCAGTTTCCCCTATGGCGTGGCCGTGGCCAATGGCCGCATCTTTGTGACCCTGGCCAACCTCACCGATCATTATGGCGGTCTGACCGCGGCCGGTGCGGGCGTGGTCGTGGTCCTGGATGCGGTGAGTTACGAGATTCTTGCGCGCGTAGAACTGACCGGCGCCGATCCGGTGGCCGCCATAGCCCATGGGGGCCTGGTCTATATCGCCTGCGCCGGACACTATGACGGCGATATCGCCGATCTTAAGGCCGAAGGGTTTAAAGGCGACGGTACCATCGAATGCATCGACGCCCTGAGTCTGGAACACACCCCTGCGACCTATCACCTCTCGGCCGCCCCGTTTGCGTTGAGCATTTCCGAGGATGGCATACTCTACACCTCCAATGCCATGGCCGGCGCCGTTGCCCGCATCGATTTAGGTACGGGGAAAATCAGCTATATCACGACGGGCGGCGGGTTCATCTCCAGCGTGCTCTGCGTGGGGGATACCCTGTATGCCTTGGATTTCGCTCAGGACAAGCTCCTCATCCTCGGCGCAAGCGGCGCCGTTAAGCGCCGTTATCCCGTGGGCGACGGGCCGATCACCCTGGTATCGCTGGCCGATGTCGCGGCCGAGGGGTTTATCACGGCCGCAATGAGCGTGTATCCTGCAATCGCCTCTGTGGGGACTGCCATCACTTTCGATGCCTCCGAGAGCCTGGCCACGGACAGCGTTTCTTCCTGCACCTGGGACTTCGGCGACGGGGAGACGGCCGCCGGGTGGACGGCCACGCATGCCTACCACAACTTGGGCGTTTATCAGGTCACGCTTACCATGACAAGCGCACACGGCGAGGCGACGGCCGTAAGCACGGTCAGGATCGTGGCCCGCTCGCCCTTTGCCGCTTCCGTGATCGACTATACCCCGGCCGCCGGGCAGTTCACCGACAACCCCCGCTATGCCAATGGGCTCAAGGCCCTGGGGCCGCCGGTAGGCGGCGCCAGTCCTTATCAGCCGGACACCTCGTCCGTGGTAAGCCTGGGCGGCTTCGGCGGCTCGATCACGTTGGCCTTTGACCATGAGGTCAAGGACAACCCTGGCGGCCTGGACTTCATTGTCTTCGGCAATGCCCAGTACGACCAGGCGCCGCTGCGTTTTATCGAACCGGGCCTGGTTGAGATCAGCCCCGACGGCGTCACATGGTACCTCATCCCCGGGTCGGACGGCGCGGTGAACACCACCCATTATGAGCTCCCCGCCGATCTGGCCGACGCTCTCTCAGGCGGCGCTTATGCACTATGGGGCTATGCCGATCTCTCGCCGGTATTGGCCCTGCCGGATGGCGCCGATCCCCTGGTGTTCTTTACTGCTCCCGATGATCCTCTCACGGTAGGTATCGATTCCGGCACCCCCGGCGGCGACGCCTTTGACATCGCCTGGGCGCTTAATCCCCTGACCGGCGAGCCGGCCGGGCTGTCCGGATTTACCTATATCAGGATTACCACGGCCATGGACGCCGTGCATGGCGACAGCCTGGGCGAGTTTTCGACCGAGGTGGACGCCGTGGCGGATGTCGGCCTGGAGGATAACGAATGATGCTGTTTTATCATTTCCCAGAATGGAGGTTCCATATGAAAAGGTATGCAAGTTTCATGGTGTGGTTGGTGATGGCGGCCCTGGTGGGTTGCAACGGCAGCGGTTCGAGTGCTTCGGATGCCTCGGAGAATGATTCAAACCAGGGCGGGGAAACCGCCTGGGAAAGCCTGTCCACGCCCGTTACGGCGGACGGTCATGTAATTGAGGCGCCCCTGGTCGATTTCCTGCCTGACGGCCGTATGGTCATCGCCGAAGGTAACACTCCCGATGAGATCGAGATCGCGGTAGAAAAGAACGCCGGCAGCCTGACTTTCCGGTACGTGACGAGCCTCATCCCTCCGGGCGATTACGATTTCGGGAGTTTCATCAAGGTCCGGGATAACTCCACCGTGATCGTGGGTGCTAGCACCCTCATCTACACGGTCGATCTGGACACCGGCGCCAGCGAGACGTTGGCCGTGATCGACAACTTCGATGCCGCCCTGGACGGCAACGATCTCTACATCACCCGCATGACGTATAACGACGACTGGTCATACAACGGCTATGTCACACGCATCGACCTCGAGAATCCCACTCTCCCCGTTGATGTGGTTACCGGCATCCCCGGCGCCTCGGCCGGTATCTGCCTGGATGATGACGGGAACCTCTTTACCGGCAACGGCTACGCCAATTACGGCGTGGACGAAACCGGTCTGATGAAACGCTTCACGCTGTCAATGCTGCCGCTGGCCTGGTCGGCCGGTGCGTCCTGTGGTGATGTCTTAAGCGCCGGGACCTTGATCTGGGCCGGTAACGGCAAGATCCTGGTGGGCGGCGGGGACACCTTCGGCAGCGGCGACGATGATTACTTCGCGGCTCTGGATACGGCCACGGGGCTGGTGTCCTGGAAAATAGACCCGGATAAGGGCGCGGATTCCAATTATAAGCTCAGCGCCGGCGCGGGCCGCTTCGCGGCCAGCGTCTGGGACTATACATCCGCGACCGGGACCATCTATCTACTGCCGTATCACGAGCTCGGGTTATAAAGGCTTCTCCCGGCTTCCACCCTGCCGACAGCGGCAACGCCCGGTCTTGTCGGCGGGTTATACCGGCAGTGGACAAATGGCCGGACGCGGTATATATGTCTGACGTTGAATGTATGTAAGGATGGGACATGGGGAGATGCTGACCTTTTATACCGCCGGAGAATCCCACGGCCGCGGCGTATTCGCCTTTCTGGACGGGGTGCCGGCCGGACTCAGGCTTGAACGCGATCTGATCGATGCCGACCTGGCCCGCCGCCAGATGGGCTACGGTCGGGGCGGGAGGATGAAGATCGAGCAGGATGCGGCGGACTGCCTCTCCGGCGTGCGCGGAAGCGTAACGCTCGGCAGCCCCATCGTGCTGGCGGTCTGGAACAGGGATTTCGAGAACTGGCGGTCCTTCATGGACCCCTGGGAGATCGTGCCGGGCAGGGAGCTCTATACCCCGCGCCCTGGACACGCCGACCTGGCGGGTGCTGTCCGTTTCGGGCATACTGACCTGCGCAATGTCCTGGAGCGCGCCAGCGCGCGCGAAACCGCGGGACGGGTGGCGGCCGGCGGCGTGCTGCGCTGCTTCCTGAAGACCTTGGGCATCGAGGTCATCAGCTGGGTCACCCAGATCGGTGAGGTGCGCTATGAAGGCGGCTTCGACCGCGCCGGGCGTGACGCCTCGTCCGTGTTCTGTCCTGATCCGGCAACAAGTCGAAAGATGGAGCAGGCCATCGAGGCGGTCATGCAAGTGGGCGATACCTTAGGCGGCGAGTTCACCATTCAGATGCGCGGCCTGCCGGCCGGGATCGGTTCGTACACGCAGTGGGACCAGCGTCTTGATTCCATGGTAGCCGGACATCTCATGTCCATCCCGGCCATCAAGGCCGTGCAGATCGGGCTTGGCATTGCCAGCGCCTCCACCCCTGGCTCAGACCTGCACGACGCCATCCTTCCAGGGGACCGGCGGGGGTCCAACAATGCCGGCGGCATGGAAGGCGGGGTCTCGAACGGCGAAGACCTGCGAGTCACCTGCACCATGAAACCCATCCCCACCCTGATCAAGGGCCTACCGTCCATAGATATCCGCGACGGCTCGGAGGCGAGAGCCCGTTACGAGCGCTCCGATTACTGCGCCGTGCCGGCGGCCTCGGTCGTGGGCGAGGCCATGCTGATGATCGCCGTGGCCAAGGCCATCTTAGGCAGTTTCCCTCTGCCGAACATGACGGCGCTTCTGGCCGCCTTCGATCAGCACAGGAGCGGGCATTGATCTATCTCACCGGGTTCATGGGTTCCGGCAAGACCACGGTCGGCAGCATCCTGGCCGGGATGTTTAAGGTGCCTTTCATCGACATGGACGCCACCATCGCCACGCAGACCGGCTCCCGCATCGCGGATATCTTCAAGTACGCGGGCGAGAAAGCCTTCCGGATCATCGAGCAGGATGTCTTGAGCCAGATCATGACCGGCGGTGATGCCGTGGTCGCCACCGGCGGCGGCTTGGCGGCCGATCCGTCCAACCGCGCCCTCATGAAGTCCTCGGGGGTGATCGTCTACCTGCGCACCGCCCTGGAAGCCTTGAAGAACAGGGTGGGCGATGACCCCGAGCGACCGCTGTGGAACAAGGATGTCGAAAAGCTCTATGAGGCGCGCGAAGACGCCTATGCCGACGCCGACCTGATCGTCGATACCGACGGACGTGAGCCCGAAGAGGTGGCGCGGAGCATTTACGACAAGACCAGCCATATCGTCATGCCGGAGCCGGTGGCGCTTAAAAGCAGGCCCTATCCTATCTATATCGGCAACGGCATCCTGCCCGAGCTGCGTAACCTGATCTCGCGCCACCTGCAGCCCGAAGGCCTCTTCGTGTTGATCGACCGCAAGGTGCATGGCCTCTATGCCCATCAGGTCAAAGCCAGTCTCTCCGGAATTTATCACCATATCATGGAAATTCCGGGCGGCGAGGGCTCCAAGTCCTACGGGTATCTGGAAGAGGTCCTGGGACGCATGCTTCAGTGCGGCATGAACCGCGCCTGGGCCTGTCTGGCCGTGGGCGGTGGTGTGATCGGCGACCTGGCCGGTTTCGCTTCCGATATCTTCATGCGCGGCATACCGGTCATCCAGGTACCTACCACGCTCCTGGCACAGGTGGATGCCAGCATCGGCGGCAAGACCGCCATCAACCATGATCTGGGTAAAAACCTCATCGGCACCTTTCACCAGCCTCTGGCCGTGCTGTGCGACAGCGCCTTTTTCGCCACCCTCGATCCCGAGGATATGAAGGGCGGTTTATCCGAGGTGATCAAGTACGGCGTCATCATGGATACGCCGTTGTTCGATTACCTGGAAGGTTCTGCCTACGACTATGAGAAAATCGTGCGCATGTGTTGCCGCGACAAGGCCTTCGTCGTGGCCCGGGACGAGAGGGAAGGGGATCTGCGCCGCATCCTGAACTTCGGCCACACCCTCGGGCATGCCCTGGAGAAATGCATGTCCTTTAAGATCCACCACGGCCAGGCCGTGGCCTTCGGCATGCTCTTCGCGACCTGGCTCTCGCACGACATGGGGCTGTTGGCCGATGAGGATATGCGGCGCATCGTCGGCCTGATTCAGAGGCACGAGATCGTACCGGCGGCGCTTGAGCTGCCGGAGAGCGAAGCAATCGGAGAGGCCATGGCCGTGGACAAGAAAGCGCTCAAGGATGGCATAAACTTCGTTTTGATTTCAGGCATCGGGAACTGGGTGGTCAAGAAGCTCCCCATACCACATCTCCTGGATGCCTATGCGAGGTTCAGCAGTGGATATAAAAAAGGCATTTGAAGAAGGCCGGTTTCTGGATATCGCCGGATCGTCCGATTTCCTGACCTCTTACGAGGAGAGGCTCGTCCTGGGCAAGAGCCTCATCAAGCTGGGGCGCGACAGCGAGGCGCTCTCTGTATTCCAGGAGTTGAACCGTGAGATCGAACACCGGATCAAGAGCCTCTTCTATATCGCCGAGATCCATCAGCGGCAGGGCGATGACGAGACCGCGCGCTTCTATCTGGAACGCTACCTGGCCTTCTGTCCCGACGACGACGAAGCCGCCGATCTTATGGAGGCCGTGCAGGAACCGCCCATGATGATGGAACCGTCGCTTGAGCTGGCGCGGATCTATGGCCGGCAGGGGCACTTTTCCCAGGCCCTGGATATCTATGGCGGGCTCATTATGACCTCCATGGACCCCGAGGTCAGAAATGAAGCGCTCAAGGTCCAGAATCTCTCCATCATCAAGACCCTGGAAGGGTGGCTGGAGCGTTTGAAAGCTAGTCAGAGCTTGTAAGGAGGCGAAGGCATGCGCATACTCGTGATCAACGGACCGAACTTGAACATGCTGGGGCAGCGCGAGGCGTCCATCTATGGCGAGACAGCGCTCAAGGACATCGAGCAGATGGTCAGTGACAAGGCCGGTCAGATCGGCGTGGAGGTGGACTTTTTCCAGTCCAACAGCGAAGGCGATCTCATCGACCGCATCCATGCTGCCTTTGCCCAGAAGATCGAGGGCATCATCATCAACCCGGGCGGGTATACGCATACCTCGGTGGCGCTCCGCGATGCCTTGCTGGCCGTGAACATCCCCTTCATCGAGGTCCATATCAGCAATGTGGCCAGGCGGGAGCATTTCCGCCATGTAAGCTACTTTTCCGATATCGCGCTGGGCACTATCACCGGCCTGGGGCCGCACGGTTACGTCTTGGCCCTGGAGGGGCTCAATCGATGCATCAAAGGCTAGAGAGCCTGCGGGATGCATGCGCCGGAATGGACGCGGTCCTGCTGACGGGACGGGTAAACATCTCTTACTTAAGCGGATTCACCGGCACGGAAGGCATCCTGCTGGTTACTCCCGAAGATGCGTACCTGTGCGTGGACTCGCGCTATACCACCCAGGCCCGCCAGGAAACGGCGTTGACGGTGCGTGAGATCACCCGGCGCTGGGAGGATGTGTACGCCCTGATCAAGGATCTGGGCATCAGGACCCTGGGCTTGGAGTCCAATGTCATGGACTTCGATACCTTCGAACAGGTGAGCAAGGTCTGCGAGGGTGTGGAAATCATGCCGGTGGGACCCAAGCTCAAGAACCTGCGCCTGATCAAGGACGCGGATGAGATCGAGCGTCTCAAGCAGGCTTCATGCGTGGCCGAGGAAGCTCTGCGCGTCGTGTTGGAAAAGGGGATCATCGGACGCCGGGAGATGGACGTGGCCCTGGACATCGAGTGGCAGATGCGCTCGCGCGGGGCCAGTGCCGTATCGTTCGAGCTCATCGTGGCCTCGGGCGAGCGTTCGGCCATGCCGCACGGCGTGGCCTCAGACAAGGTTATCCCGGCGCACGCGCCGGTGGTGATCGACTTCGGATGCATCGTGGACGGCTACTGTTCGGATCAAACCATTACCATCGCCACGGGCAGGGTGGGCGCTGAATTCGAGGCCGCCTATGCCCGGGTCTTCGAGGCGCAGCAGAAGGCCATAGCCGCGCTTGCCCCCGGTAAGGCGGCCATGGAAGTCGATGGGCTGGCGCGCTCTTACTTGAACGAGCACGGACTGGGGGCGTTTTTCGGCCATGGGCTGGGACACGGGGTGGGCCGCGAGGTGCACGAACCTCCCAGCGTATCCTCGCGTTCGGATGATATACTGGCTGAGGGCATGGTGATCACGATCGAACCGGGGGTGTATTTCCCGGGTAAGTTCGGCATCCGGCTGGAGGATTGTTTTGTGATCACAGATAACGCTTGCCAGGCGCTTACAAATATGGCTAAGGGTGCTATAATATCTTTCAACTAGAGGGGCAATAATGCAGTATTCGACAGCTGAATTCAGAAAGGGTTTGAAGATCGAGCTGGACGGCGATCCGCTGGTGATCGTGGACTTCCAGCATGTCAAGCCCGGCAAGGGGGGGGCCTTCGTGCGCACCAGGCTCAAGAGCCTCATCTCCGGCAAGGTCCTGGAAAAGACCTTCCGCTCCGGCGAAAAGGTGGATGTGCCGGATCTGGAAGAGAAGAACATGGTCTATCTCTACAGCGACGATTCCGGCTATCACTTCATGGACAACGAGAACTACGAGCAGATGACCATGACCAAGGATCACATCGGCGGCGCCCTGGGCTATCTCAAGGAGAACGTGGCCATCGACGTGCTGTTCCATAACAAGAAGCCCATCGGCGTGGAGATCCCCAGCTTCATGGATCTGAAGGTGGCCGAGACCGTGCCGGGCGTACGCGGCAATACGGTCAGCGGCGCGACCAAGCCCGCCAAGCTCGAGACCGGCGCCACGGTTCAGGTGCCGCTCTTCATCAACGAGGGTGATGTCATCAAGGTCGATACGCGCACGGGAGACTACATAGAGAGAGTGAGCTAGATGAATCTCAAGACGCTCAAGGATCTGATAGAGCTCATCAAGGGTACCGATATCGTGGAACTGGAGTGGACGCCGGAACGCATCCACATCGTGCGCGGCATCAAGCCGCAGGCCGAAAAGGCGGAGCGTAGCGAGTCCAGGACGGGGGCCGCGTCCCAGGACCGGCCGACGGTAACCGTGACATCGCCTCTGGTGGGCACCTTCTATCGTTCGGCCTCGCCCGAGACCCAGCCCTTCGTGCAGGTCGGCGACCGCGTGACCAAGGGGCAATGCCTGTGCGTGATCGAGGCCATGAAGCTCATGAACGAGATCGAATCGCATGTGGACGGCACCGTGAACGCCATCCTCAAGCAGGACGGCGAGCGTGTAGGTTACGGCGACCCGCTGTTCATCATCGAGGAATTGTAGCGACTCAGGCAAAAGAAACACGGCAAGAAGGGTCGGGACGCGATGCATCGCGTCCTTTTTTTGTTGTTGAGGTGAAAAGAGTGGCTGCAGCGATGCACGGCTGGCGTTTGATCGTGGACGGCCGCCAGCCGTCTGAAAACAACATGCCGCGCGACATGGCCTTGTTCGGGGAGGTCGGGCGGGGTGCCTTGGCCGGATGCCTGCGGATCTACAACTGGCAGACGCCGGCGATTACCATCGGCTGCCATCAGAAAGGGTTCCGTCCCTATGACGCCGACCTGGATATTCCGGTGTATAAACGGCCAACCGGCGGCGGCGCGGTGCTGCATGTGGACGATATCACCTACAGCATCATCACCCCCATGAAAGGCCTTTTTGCATTGGGCATAGCGGAAACCTATGCCGCAATCGCCGGCGTTTTCGCTCGGGCTCTGAAGAAATGCGGCCTGGATGTTCAGATGGGCTTATCCGCGCCCGGTTTCTCTGAAGTTTGTTTTGCGCGCACGGCCCCGGTCGAGCTCAGGTTGGAGGGCGTCAAGCTCATGGGCGCGGCCCAGCTGCGGCAAAACGGTCTCCTGCTGCAGCAGGGTGTGATCCCCCGCCGGATAGATTCCGACCTGCTGGCCAAGTCTTTTGGCCCTACACTGCGCTCAGGCGGTATCCTGGATTTTCTCCCTGCGTTCAGCGTGCGGGAGTTCATCGGGTACCTGAAAACAGGATTCACAGAACGGATCGATCTGAATTTTGAAGAGGAATTTTTCGCGCCCGGTATTGATAGCTGGTGATTATTGGTATAGAATGCCATTATGAAGTTTAATGCATTGGCGAGATTGCTCGGTCTTGGCTTGTGCCTTTCTTGCTGTCTGGCCTTGACGGCTTGCGGCGAAGAGTCCAGCAGTGCGGATATTGAAGCCGGCAGCGAGAAGGCGCTGTTCATCGCCTATGCCGCCTCCCAGTCCTCGGAAAACATGTACAGCATAATGATTACATACCCCATGTCCGCAGTCACTGATCTGATACTAAGCCTGCAAGCCTACTACATAACCTATGCCGGAACCCATGACGGCGAAGCACCTCCCACTGTTGATCTCAGCGATCCGCCGGAAGGTGTCGTACCACCCGATGGAATGACCGGAATCATCTATACCACGACCAACGATTCATACTACACGATCGGGTCCAACAGCTATCTGGATTTTGCAGGTTATTCGAGTCTCACGGCCTCATACAGCGGTCGCATGAAAGTGGGAGGGCAGACGCCCAACAAGACGAGCTTCACCACCCTGAGCAAGGAAACCCTCAATCCCACCGATCTCGTCATCACCTTCACGGATAAAGACTATCAGAAGGCGACCTTTACCAATTTTTCCTATGCCCTGGATAATTCCGGCACCTACCCGACGTACACGTTAAACGGCAATCTCAAGGTCGACGGCAGCAGCTACGGTTTCACCAACCTCACCTACACGACCACCGGCCTTAATACGCTCACCGTCGAGGGCACGCTCAGCTACGGCGGAGACGACTACGATGTCTCGGGTACGGTGACGCTGAATGCCTCGGGCATCTGGGTGGGAGGAACGCTGACCATCACGATCAATGATGAAGATACGGTGGAGGTGGATTTGAACGATGACGGCGCCACCTTTACCCAGGGAGAAGATGCGTGGGAGAAAGCTACATGGTGGGATGACCGGTTGGCACCATAAGCTGTGATTGAATTATATGAGCTCTGATCTCGGTCAGGAAGGGTGTTATGTCCTCAGGTATAATGGCGTTTTTATCTCCGATTATCGCGAACTTCCGTATTCAGGATCTCTTCGATATCCTGATCATCGGCAGCCTTATCTATGTGCTGCTCATATGGTTTAAGAACACCACCAGCCGGTTCGTCTTTGTCGGTATCATCCTTTTAGGCGCGATCTACTTCCTGGCGCGCCTGTTCAATCTGTACCTGACCTCCATGCTGCTGCAGGGCTTTTTCGCCATCCTGTTGATTGCCCTGGTGGTGATCTTCCAGGAGGAGATCCGGCGCTTTTTCGAGCGCCTGGCCACCTGGGGCACCTTAAGCAAGACCAAGCAAACCGACAGCGGCGCGGGACCTTATCACCTGGACATGGAGATCATCGTCGAGAGCGTGGCCGAACTGGCCGACACCAAGACCGGGGCCCTGATCGTCCTGCAGGGCAAGGACCCTCTGGACCGACATCTCAAAGGCGGTTACGGCCTGGACGGCAGTCTTTCACAACCGCTCTTAGCCAGCATCTTCGACACGCATTCGGCCGGACATGACGGTGCCGTGGTGATCGACAAGGGGCGCATCATGAAATTCGGATGCCATCTGCCCCTGTCCTCGGATGTGGGCGTATCCGGCAAGCTGGGCCTGCGCCATACGGCCGGGCTGGGCCTGTCAGAAAAAAGCGATGCCCTGTGCATCATTGTGTCCGAGGAACGCGGGACCATTACGGTGGCCCGCCAGGGCCGGCTCGAACAGGTGGAATCGTCCGCGGAGCTTACCGGCATTCTGGAGCAGTTCTATAAGCGGAGTACGCCGGAGGGCCGTGCCGGTCTCTTCACCCACTGGCTGCGCGAGAATACCCCGGAAAAGGCCGTGGCCGTCATTCTGGCCATGGTGCTGTGGTTCGCCTTCGGGTATCAGCGGGATTGGATCCAACGCGACTTCACGGTGCCCATTGAATATCGCAATATCCCACCCGAGTGGTATGTCGAAGAACCCCGGATTTCACAGGCCAAGGTAGCCCTGACCGGCAGCGTGCAGGCCTTCAACCTCTTCAACCCCGGCAGCCTCAAGATCTCTTTTGACCTGGCTGATATCGAGGAAGGCTACCAGGAGATCATGATCAACAAGAACATGATCCGCGTCCCTTCCAATCTGAGCGTGACCAAGTTTTCGCCCACCAAGATCAAGTTGACCGCCTACCGCCTCCACACCATGGAATTGCCGGTGCATGTGGATACTTCAGGGTCTCTGCCGGACGAGCTGGTCTTGAAGAATATCCTGATCACCCCCGGTACGGTCAAGGTGCTGGTGCCCACCAAGTTCATGCGCAGAAGGTTGACCGTCCCCACCCCGGAGATCGATCTCTCAAACATAACCGAGACCTACACCTTTGAGCCCAAGTTGTTGTTCCCGCCCGAGATCCGCTTCATTGACGATACCCCGCCCGAGGTAACGGTGACCATTCAAGTGGAACATGCGGGGAAAAAAGGTGAAGGGAAAAATGACAAGGGAGAAGTGAAGAAATAGCTCTTTCGGGGATGAGGACGCTATAACCGATAGATTGAACGCGAGGATGCAACGGGTTGTCCCGGGCAGCATGACCCACCATCTGATCCTGGTTTTCCCCACCCATCTTATTCCATCACACTTCTTCCGTTTTTTCTGACTGACTAAACTTTTTGCCGTTTACGGTCGATGGTTCTATCACCATGAATGTAATCATCGGAATGATTGTCGTCCTCGTCGGTGTCATGGGCGGGTTCCTCTTGGAGAAGGGGAATCTGAGCGTCATTATCCAGCCGGTTGAGGTCCTGATCATCTTCGGCGCCGCCATCGGCGCGCTCATCATAATGACGCCGATGAAGATGCTCAAGCATGTGTTAAAGGGGCTCATGGGTATATTCAAACCCAAGAGTTTCGATAAGAAGAAATATATCGAGGTGCTGACGCTGCTCTATGAGATCTTCTCCAAGATGCGCAAGGAAGGTATTATCGCCATCGAATCCGACGTGGACGACCCCGCCAAGAGCACGATCTTCAAACGCTATCCGGACGTAGTCGCCAACCACCGTACGCTTGATTTCATCTGCGACAGTTTGAAAATCCTCCTGACCATCGATATCCAGTCGCATGAGTTCGACAACCTCCTGGAGGTGGATATCGATGCCAACACCGAGGAAAATATGCACCCCTATCACCGCATCAACAAGATGGCCGATTCCCTGCCTGGACTTGGTATCGTGGCCGCGGTGCTGGGCGTGGTCATCACCATGGGCGCCATTAACGAACCCCCCGAGGTCCTGGGCCACCACGTGGCCGTGGCACTGGTGGGCACCTTCCTGGGCGTGCTCATGTGCTATGGTTTCATCGGGCCGATGGCCACCCTGATGGAGCACTTCGTCAAGGAAGAGGCTGGCTATTACCAGGTGATCAGGATTGCGCTGGTTTCCTTCGTGGCGCGTTCCACGCCCCAGATCGCCATCGAGTTCGCCCGCCGCGCCATCCCAGAGAGCGAACGACCGGGATTCGAGGAACTCGAGAAAATCCTTAAAGGGAAGAAATAATGGCTGAAGACAAGGAACAGGCCATTATCATCAAGAAGTACAAAAAGAAGGGCGAGGAAGCGCACGGAGGCTCGTGGAAGGTGGCCTATGCCGATTTCATGACCGCCATGATGGCCTTTTTTCTCCTGATGTGGCTCCTGAACATGACCTCGCAGCAGAAGAAGATCGCCATGTCCGAATATTTTCAGAATTACTCCATCTTCGAGAAAGGCGGAGGATCGGCCATCAGCGAAAAGGAAGGCGTCCCGGGCAAGGGCATGCTCGATGTCGGCAGGGGCAGGTCCGCCGCAAATCCACCGGAAATCAGCTCCACCCAACTGGCGGAAAAGCTGCGCAACCAGGTCAATGACAAGTTGAAGCAGTACCAGGACCGCATCGTGATCATGGACGAAAACGGCAATGTGCGCATCGAGATCGTGGACACCGAAGGCGACTCCTTCTTCCCGCCCGGCGGCACGGAGCTGAACCAGAGCGGCAGGGAAATCATCAAGGAGCTCTCGTCCGTATTGCAGTTGCTCGACAAGCGCATCATCGTCGAAGGCCATACGGATTCCACCGGTTACACGAACGCCCGAGGCTACGGCAACTGGGATCTTTCGACCGAACGGGCGCTTTCGACCCGCATCGAGATGGAGAGGGACGGTATCCGGCCCGAGCAGTTCGAGATGGTCTCGGGTTATGCCGACACCAAGCTGTTCGTTAAGGAAAATCCCGCCGATCCTAAGAACCGGCGCATCAGCATCGTGGTCGACTACAAGGGAAGCGCTGCGCGGCCGCAGCCAGCCGTCCCGTCCGCTGGCCCGCCGGCCCCGGCCGAATTGCCGCTAAAGGCTGCCGCTCCAACGTCGCCGGCCACACCGTCGAATCCGCCCCGCGCGCCGTAACCCCGGGGAGCTAATGGATCACCCCCGCGGACCGCAGGGCTTCAATCTCTTCCCGGCTATAGCCCAGCCACTGTCCGAGAATCAAATCGTTATGCTCCCCTAGGTCCGGCCCCGGCAGGCGGATTTCTCCGGAACTTTGCGAGAAATGATACGGAATGCCGGGCACATCGACATCGCCGAAACGCGCATGTTTGACGTGCGCGAACATGCCGCGCGCCGCCAGGTTCTCATCGCGGTTGACCTGGTCGAGGGTGTAGGCGACACCGCAGGGAATCTTACTGGCTTCCAGCAGGTCTATGATCTCACGCGCGGCATGCCTGCCGGTCCATTCCTCGATGATCTCGACCGCCTGATTATGGTTGTGGATCTGGCTGATCAGGGAGTTGAAGCGGGGGTCGGTTACCAGCTCGGGCCGGCCGATGATTTCACAGAGATCCTGCCATTGACGGGAAGTCAAGGCCACGATGGCTACCTTGCCGTCTGAGGTTCTGAAGAAACCGTAGAAGGGCATGCGGTCGTCCGAGTTCAGGACATCGCGGGGCTTTCTCCCCAGGGTTTTTTCGACCTCCGGCATGACCGGCGCCATGCATCTATCCACCATGGCGCGGTAATTGTTGCTGTAGAGCACGTCCTGCATGGAGATATCCACATGCCCGCCCTGACCGGTTTTCATGCGATGGATCAGGGCCAGGAGCGCCGCGTTGCTGGCGTAGGCTCCGCTCACCAGGTCGGCCCAGTAGTTGGACGGCAGCCGTAAGTTTTCCTGATCGTTCCAGAATTGGCCGCTGACGGCCTGGGCAATGATATCGAAAGCCGCCCGGTCCGGATTGACGCCCTCTTCGCCGAAACCCGAGATGGCGATGTGAATGATATCCGGCCGCAGTTTTTTCAAATCCTCATACCCCAGCCCGCGGCGTTCGAGCGTGCCGGGGATGAGGTTGTGCACGAAGATGTCGCTGATGCGGACAAGTTTGAGCAGGATCTCCCGGCCGTCCGGGTGCCGCCAATCCAGGGACAAGCCGTACTTGTTGCGGTTGAAGATCGAAAAATTACGCTCCGCGCCGGGGACCAAGCTGAAGATCAGACGCAGGGTCTGGCCTCCCCTGGGCTCCACATGCACCACCGTGGCGCCCATATCCGCCAGCAGCTGGGTGCAGCGCGACCCGGAAATGAACTGGGTCATATCGATGATCCGGAGGCCGTCCAGGATCCCAGGCATGCTCACCCCCGTTCAATAAAAATAAAAAATAAAAGAGGAAGCTGAGTTGCCCCTGCCCGTGGAAGATTCGCCAGGGCAGGGGGTGCGGTTTCCTATTATTCGCCCTTGAAAGCCGGGGCGCGCTTCTCGTAGAAGGCCGTGAAGCCTTCAATGGCGTCCTTGCTGGCGGCCGTGGTCTTGACGCCTTCCTGCTCCCAGCGCAGACCCTCGTCGATGTTCTGGTTCATCAAGCCGGACATGGCCTTAAGCACGAACTTCACGGCGATCGGCGGCCGCTGGGCGATGACCTCGGCCATGGCCAGGGCTTCCTTCAGGGCCTCGCCCGCGGGCACGACCTTGTCGATCAAGCCCAGAGCCAGAGCCTCAGAGGCGCCCACCTTCTTGCTGAACAGGATCATGTCGAGGGCCTTGGTGCGGCCCAGGAGCCGGCACATGCGCACGCAGCCGCCCCAGCCCGGGAGGATGCCCAGGTTGAGCTCGGTCAGGCCGATGGAGGCCTTGGGGTTGTCGGCCATGATGCGGAAATGGCACGCCAGCGCCAACTCGCACCCGCCGCCCAAGGCGAAACCGTTAATGGCGGCGATGACCGGTTTTTCCAGGCGGTCAACACGCGTCCATGTTTCCTGGCCCAGGGAACGGCATTTCTCGCCGTTGGCCACGTCGCTGACATCGAAGCCGGCGCAGAAAGCCTTTTCGCCTCCGCCGGTGATGACGATCACCCGCACGTCCTTGTCGTTTTCCAGCTCGTCAAGGGCCTTGTTGATGTCCTCGAGGGTGACCAGATTGCACGAATTGACCGGCGGATGGTTGAGTGTGAGCACTCCCACATAGTCCTTTTTCTCAATGATTACATTTGCAAGATCCATTAAATGAGCCTCCTTCATGAAAATATAAAGCTAAGTATACACGATCATCGATTCATGAATCAATACCCAAAATAAACCACTCGGTAAAATATGAACGCCGGCTCAACCGATGAGGCTGGTGAACTCCGTACGGTTGCGTCCCTGGCTCTTGGCTTCGGCCAGCGCTTTTTCCGCGGTTTTGATGAGCATGGAAGACGACTCGTTGTGGTGCGGGATGATGGTGGCCGCGCCGATGCTCAAGGTAATGCGGTCCGCAATGGGCGAAGATGGATTCTTGAGGTTGAGCCCGGCGATGTTGCGCTGCATCATCTCGGCCACGAAGGCCGTACCCTGCTCATCGGTTTCGGACAGAATCGCGGCAAAGGATTCGCCGCCGAAGCGGCTGACCATGTCTGAGGGGCGCCTGAGCGAATAGCTGAGCTCCTTGGCCACCTTCCAGATGCATTCGTCGCTGGCTTGGGCACCCTGGCCCACACTGAAGAGCGTAAAGTAGTCGATGTCGATCAGGATGAGCGAAAGCGGCCGCGAGTAGCGGGCGCAGCGCCGCCATTCGTTCTCGAAGGCCTCCATGAAACGGCGGCGGTTGGGCACGCCGGTCAGATCGTCGATGGCGGTAATGGCGCTGATCTTGTCGCGGGTGTGCTTGAGCTCCAGCAGGTTCTTGACCCTCAGCCTGACGATCGGCAGGCTGAAAGGTTTGAGGATATAATCCGCGGCGCCCACCGCCAGATTATCGACCACCTTTTGCTCGGCGGTTCTATCGGCCACGAAGATCACCGGGATGGCCGCCGTGGCCTTATCGCCCGCCAGCCGGTGGCACACCTCGTAGGCATCCAGACCCGGCAGCAGCACGTCGAGCAGGATGAGGTCGGGACGTTCGGTCTCCACGATGCGCAGGGCTTCTTCACCGGTCAAGGCGGTGAAGGTTTCGTTCTCGGGCTTCAGGGCTTCGAGCAGAAAATTCCGGTCGGCCGGCGCCGGGACCGCGACCAGGAGCTTGTGGGATATGGTCTCGTGGTTCATTGATATGCCTCCATATTCTAACGCTACCGTATATTCCTTTTCGGGAAATCGTCGCTCGAACAATAGGGTTTTTTCCATGCTTGACCCTTGGGGAAGCGCACCCTATAATCAATGCTGCCATGGATATCGCCGCACTCAAGGACGCAGGGATCAGGCTCGTCAGCATTGATGAGCATATCCATGTCGTCCAGGGCTTAAGCCGCGGCCGCTCGCCGTTTTCCAACTCCATCCTGGTGCTGGATAAACGCAAGGCCTTGATCGATACCGGCTGCGGCTTATCGATCATCGAAAAGCTCCTTAAACTGGTAAGGTTCGACCTGGTCCTGAACACCCACTCCCACCCGGACCATACGGGCGGAAACTGGATCGTGCGCGAGCGCAGCGAGGCCCGCATCGTCGTGCCCGAGGATTGTCTGGACACCATCGGCAGCACTGAGAGACTCGGTATTCGCATGATGGGCACGGCGCTGGCCGAGCTCTGGAAACAGGATTACCTGCCTATCACCGGTTACCGCGATTTCACCCCGGACGGCGTCTACGGCGACGGCGCCGAGTTTGACCTGGGCGCCCTCAAGCTTGTTGCCGTGCATACGCCCGGACACCTCCGCGACCACTACTGTTTCTTCGAGCCCGCATCCGGGACCATGATCGGCGGCGATATCGACTTGAGCCCCTTCGGGCCCTGGTACGGTAACGCGGAATCGAACATCGACGCCTTCAAAGCTTCCGTGGCGCGGCTCCAAAACATGCCCATCGCCACCTATATCTCCGGGCATGCCAAGCCGGTCAGGGAACCCTACCTGGCCAGACGCCTGAGCGCCTATGCCGCCGTGTTCGACGAGCGCCGGGCGGACATCCTGGCCTTGATTCCCGAAGGACGCTGGATCACTCTTGAGGACCTGGTGTATGCCTCGCCCATCTACCACTGGGACTATCACAGCCATATCGACTGGTTTCTGTGCAACGGCGAGACCCACATGATCGGCAAGCATCTGTACGAACTTGTCCGGCAAGGCGCGATTGTCCAATCCGACGCCGGTTACCGGCGTGTGGAATAGAAATGACTTCGGCGTAGGGGCGGACACAAGAACGGCCGCTCCTGCATCGTAACATACCGGTGTACTATCTTTTATGGTATTGTCTAAAAATGGTTGCGGGGGGCAGGCGGTCGTGGTGAACCGTAATTCTGACGTGTCATATTGTCCGTGCGGGTGACATCCATGTCCGGATTATACATCTATTCCAGCAACCGCCTGGAGGTTCTGGCACACGAGCTCGCACGGGTGCTCGAACGTCCCTTGTCCTCGGCCTTCATACCGGAGACCATCGTGGTGCAGAGCAAGGGCATGGAACGCTGGCTGACGCTTAAGCTCGCCGGCCATCTCGGCGTTATGGCCAACTGCCGGTTTCCCTTTCCGGGTGCCTTCCTGCAACAGCTCTTCACCGCTGTCCTGGGGCAGGGCGAAGACCAGGGTTTTCTCAAGGAGCACATGGCCTTCAGCCTCATGGGGCTCTTAAGCGATATCGGCGCGAAGAAGGACTTCGCTTCCATCGCGCAGTATCTTCAAGACGATCCCACGGGTTTGAAACGCTATGCCCTGGCCAGGAACCTGGCCGATTCCTTCGATCAGTACCTGGTCTTCCGCGGGCGCATGGTGCTGGCCTGGGAAAAGGGGCGGGCCTGGTATTTGGACGATACGGACGCCGGGGCGCTGGAACTCTGGCAGGCCATGCTCTGGCGCACGCTCAACACCCCCGCCAAACCTCATCGGGCCTCCCTGTCCGCCGCGCTGCTCGCAGTACTCGCCGGGGCCGCTCCGCCCGGTCTGCCTGAGCGCGTCTGCATCTTCGGCATCTCCTACCTGCCGCCCGTCTTCATCGAGATCTTCGAGGCCCTGGCAAGGCACACCGATGTGCATCTCTTTCTCATGAACCCCTGCGCCGAATACTGGGCCTATATCCAGAGTATGCGCAGTCAGGAGCGTGTGGCCGCCCGCGCCGCCGCCGATGCAATCGAAGACCTGCACCTGGAAGAGGGCAACGCTTTGCTGGCGGGCCTGGGCAGTCAGGGCAAGTACTTCATCGACCGCGTCTTAAGCGCGGATGATATCCAGACCATGGACGATTACCGCGCCCCTGAATCAGCCACCATGCTGGCTTGCGTACAGAATGACATCCTGACGCTTGCCGAGCCTGAGGCCAGAAGACAAGCTTCATCCGAAGATACCTCCATCCAGGTACATTCCTGCCATAGCCCCATGCGCGAGGTCGAGGTCCTCCACGACCATCTGCTGGACCTCTTCCAGAACCGGTCGGGCTTAAAGCCCGAAGACATCCTGGTCATGGCCCCGGCCGTCGAGGTCTATGCCCCCTACATCGAGGCCGTGTTCGGGTACGCGGGTGATGAACGCTTGCGTATCCCCTTCAGCATCGCCGACCGGCCCGCGGCACGGCAGCCCGCCATCGAGACCCTGCTGGCCCTGCTTCAGGCCGCCGACGGACGCATGGGGGCCGATGCCGTCACGAGCCTGCTGGAGATCCCGGCCGTACATAGCCGTTTCGGCATCCCTGATGACAGCCTGCCCTTGGTGCGCGACTGGATCGTCAGGACCCGCATCCGTTGGGGGTATGACGGGCCTTCCAGGGCCGAGCTGGGCCTGCCGCCCGAGCAGGCCAACACCTGGCGCGCCGGTCTGGACCGCATGCTGCTGGGGTTCAGCATGCCCCAGGGCGCCGAGGTTCAGCCTTGGCACGACATCCTGCCTTATACCGCCGTTGAAGGCGAAAGCGCCCTTCTGCTGGGGCGGGTCTGCGAATTCATCGAGTGCCTGCATGGCTTCATACAATCCTGTGCCGCGCATAAGTCCCCGGCGGATTGGTCCACGCTCCTTGGCAAGGCCCTGGATGACTTCTGCGACCCCGATCTGTCCCAGGGGCGCCAGGAGCTGCGCCTGGCCCTGGACCGTCTGACCGCGGCCCCCTTCCACGGCCCTCTTGGCCTGGCGGTGGTCAAGGCCTGGCTCACCGATCACTTCCGCTACCCGTCCGAACACGGCTTCCTCTCCGGCGGCATCACCTGCTGCTCGCTTCTGCCCATGCGCAGCATCCCCTTCAAGGTCATCTGCTTGCTCGGCCTGGACAACGATACCTTCCCCCGCCGGCAGACCCGCAAGGGTTTCGACATCATGACCGTCAAGCCCGAACGCGGCGACCGCTCGCGCCGCGACGACGACCGTTACCTGTTTCTGGAGGCTTTGGTGTCGGCCCGCGAAACCCTTTATCTGAGCTACGTGGGCCAGGATCAGCAGGACAACTCCACCCGGCCGCCCTCGGTGCTGGTGAGCGAGCTCCTCGACTACCTGGAAAAGACCTTCACCCCGCCGGATGCCGCCGGTGGTCAAGAAGAGACGAAGAACAAACATATGTCCGCCTTTATAACGCGCGTACACCGGCTGCATGGTTTCTCAGCCGAGTATTTTTCAGACCATGGCGCTCTGTTCAGCTATTCTCACGCTCAGGCACGCACCGCTACGGCGCTGGATGGGGGGGCGGGCGAGGTTAGGCGCTTCATCACAGGCCCTATAGAGCAGGGGCTTGAAGAGTGGCGCGTGCTGGATATCGACACGCTAATCCGCTTCTTCCAGCATCCGGTGCGCTTTTTCCTGGAGCAGCGCTTAGGTGTCCGTCTGCCGCGGAGCGAGGAGGAATTGGAAAACCGCGAGACGTTCGGGCTTACGAGCCTGGCACGCTACGGCGCGGCCGAGCAGATCCTCAAGGCGCGTCTGAACGGCATGGACCCGCTGCCGATCCTGGCGGCCGAAGGCGTCCTGCCGCATGGTCAGGCCGGTCTGGCTGCGTACGCCAGGCTCGATCATGCCATGCACGGCCTGGTGGAGCGGGTCCGGTGTTTCGCTCCCGCAACGGCGTTTCAACGCTACGGCGTGGACATCGCCTGTGGCGGCTATCACATCACCGGCAGCCTGGAAGCCTCCCCGGCCGGGGCGCTGCTTTACCGGCCCGGCAAGATCCGGGACAAGGACCTGGTCGGGATGTGGATCAGGCATGTCCTGCTCAATGTCAGCCATCCGGTGGTAAGCTGTGCCCTGGGCTGCGACTTTGACGGCCCTGGGGCTGAAATCAAGACGGTGCGCTTCAAACCCGTGGATGCCGTTCCCATCCTGTCCGCGCTGCTCGATCTTTTCACACAGGGTCTTAAAACACCGCTGGCCTTCTATCCCGTGAGCTCGCATGCCTTTGCGCAGGGTGAGGCCGAAGGTAAGGATGGCCTGAAGCAGGCCAGAAGCGCCTGGGTCGGTTCGGACCAGCACGAGGGGGAGCGAGCTGACCCCGTCTATCATTTCCATCCCGGGCTCATCGATCCCTTCCCGGGCGATTTTGCGGCCGTGTCGCGGGTTTTTTTCGCCCCGCTCCTTGAAGCCAAAGAGGATGGGGCATGAAGCCGCTCGACGTCCTTTCAGCACCTCTTAGCGGGGTGAATCTGATCGAGGCCAGCGCCGGCACGGGCAAGACCTACACCATCACCATTCTGTACCTGCGCCTGGTGCTGGAAATGGGGCTCAAGGTGGAGAACATTCTGGCCGTCACCTTCACCACCGCGGCCACCGAAGAGCTTAAACGGCGCATCAGGGCGCAGCTTAGGCGGGCGCTCGATATCCTGGAGGGCGCACCGGTCGATGAAAAAGAGGCGGTGCTCTCCGAGCTGGTACGCCGCATGGACGGCAGTGTGGCCCGCAAGCGGCTGATGGCGGCTCTGAGAGATTTCGACATCGCCGCGGTCTTCACCATCCACGGTTTCTGCCAGCGGATGCTCTTAGACATGGCCTTCGAGACCCATGCCCTGTTCGATGCCCGGCTGATCGAAGACCAGGCCGAGTACCTGATGCTTTTTGCCGACGATTTCTGGCGCATGCATATCCAGGATCTGCCCTTGGCGCTCCAGGAGCGGGTGCTGGAGCAGAAGCTTTTTCCCGAGCAGCTGATCGGGCTGATCAGGTCAGTCGGCCCGGACGCGGAGGTGGTCCCGGTTATCCCGCGTCCGGACCTTGCAGCTGCTTTGGCCCACGGATCGGCAGCCTTCATGCGCGCCAGACAGTGTTGGGACCTGCCTGCCGTGGCGCGGGCCCTGCAGGATTCCAAACTGCATGGCAGCAAGTTCCCTTTGGACAAGCTTCCTGACCTGCTGCAGGACATGGATGCGTATCTGTGCCAGGCTGCGTGCTTCCCCATTCCAGGAGCCTGCCTGCGCCTGCGGCGCACCCGCCTGGAAGCTGCCTTCACCAAGCAGAGCAACCGCGCCGCCCTGGGGCATCCCTTTTTCGATGCCTGCGAGGACCTGGGCCGCTGCCGCGATGTGCTGGACGATTATCTGACCTGGCTCAAATCCGAGTTCGTGCACACCTATCGCGCCGAGTTCCCGCGCTTCAAGGAGCGCCACGGGCTCATGCATTTTGACGATCTGCTCCTGAAGCTGCGCCAGGCGCTTGTCAGCCCCGGCGCCGATCGGATCGTACAGGCTGTACGCTTGCGCTTTAAGGCCGCGCTGATCGACGAATTCCAGGATACCGACCCCGTGCAGTACGCCATCTTCGGCAACCTCTTCGAGCTTGGGCCCCTTTTCCTGATCGGCGATCCCAAACAGGCCATCTACAGCTTCCGGGGCGCGGATTTCGACACCTACCTTCAGGCCGCCCGCCATGTCGATCCCGACCATGCCTATACGCTCACCACCAACTGGCGCTCGGTCGTGGGCCTGATCGAGGCCTTCAACACCCTGTTCTCGCGCCCGGCCGATCCCTTTGCCTGCCCGGAAGTGCGATACTATCCGGTGGTGCCTGCGCCCAAGGCGGAGTCAGGTATTCCGCAGCCGTTTTCCATCTGGCTCCTGCCGTCGCCCGCAAGCGTCAGCGATGCGCACGACCAGGCCATCCTGGCCGTGGGGGCCGAGATCGTAAGGCTTCTGCGGGAAGAGCAGCGGCTGCCCAAGGAGATGGCCGTGCTGGTGCGCACCAACCGCCAGGCCGGGTTGGCGCGCGACCACTTGAGCTCTCTGGGCATCCCCTGCGTGCTCTTCAGCGACCGCAGCGTGTTTGAGAGCGACGAGGCCTTCGAGCTCGAAGTGCTCCTGAATGCCGTGGCCGCCCCGCATCGCCAGGAGTATGTCCGCGGCTGCCTGGCCACGGATCTGCTCTCCTGGTCTTCGGCCGACATTGCCGCGCTCGATGCGGACGAGCGCGCCTGGGACGCGGTGATGGGGCGCTTCCGGCAGTATCGTGAGCTCTGGCTCGGAGCGGGCTTCATGCGCATGTTCCGAGAGATGCTGGAACGCGAGGACATGCCCTCACGCCTGGTTAGGCTGAGCGGGGGAGAGCGGCGCATCACCAATCTCATGCATGTATCCGAGCTCCTGCACCTGGCCGAGCGCGATTCAGGCCTGGGCATGGAGGCCCTGCTGTCTTGGCTGAACCTGCGCCGCCGTGAAAAGGACGCGGCCTATGAGCTGCGCCTGGAGAGCGACGCCGACGCGGTCAGGATCGTCACGGTGCACAAGAGCAAGGGGCTCGAATACCCCATCGTATTCTGCCCCTTTGCCTGGTCCACCTCCATGCTGCGCAAACCCTATGCCTACCATGAGGGCGGCCGGCGGCAGGTGTCGCTCGTGGGCAATGAGAAAAGCCCGGAGAAAGCCCGGGCCGATCAGGAGCGGCTGGCCGAGGATATGCGCCTGCTCTACGTGTCCCTGACCCGCAGCCGCGAACGATGCTACGTGGTGTGGGGCAAGATCGACCGCGCCGAACGCTCGCCCTTAAACCACCTGCTGCATGCCGGCCGGGGGTTGAAGGACAGAAGCCTGGAAGATCTGCGCGCCGAGATCACCACGCTCATTCAGGGTGATGACCATATCAGCGTGACGGCGCCGCCCAGCCGGGGAACTTTGCCGCGGGCCAAGCCTGCCATGGCAGTGGCACGTTCCCCGCGCATCTTTACGGGCACCATTGACCGGACGTTCCGCATCGCCAGCTTCACGGCCCTGACGAGCGCGGCCCCTGGCGCACAGCCGCAGGACCATGACGCCGGTCGCGTCTTAGTACCGGCCGAGCCTGCCGAGCCCAGCATCTTTACGCTACCGCGCGGCGCGCGCACGGGCGTGATGCTGCACAGCCTCATGGAGCGCATCGACTTCACGGACCCGGCCACCATCGCGCCTGTGTTGAATGGACTGCTCCCGGCCTACGGCTTCGAACATCTCTGGTACGGCCCGATTAAGGATATGACGCAGACCGTGCTTGCCGCCCCGCTTGATGCGCAAGGCTTGCGACTGGCGGCCATCCCGTTCTCCAGCCGCCTGACCGAGCTGGAGTTTCACCTGCCGCTGGCTGACATCACCCCCCAGGCTCTTGTCCGGGTATTTGCCGCCGCCCCCGAAGCCCCCGCCGGATTCCCGGAGAGTCTGACCGGCCTGGAGTTCGATGTGCAACAGGGCTTTCTGCGCGGCTTCGTCGACCTGGTCTTTGAGTCTCGGGGGCGCTTCTACCTCATCGACTGGAAGTCCAACCACCTGGGCGAGAGCATCGAAGATTATCAGAAGGAAGCCCTGGAGCAGGAGATGTTGCACGGCTACTACACCCTGCAGTACCACCTCTACACCCTGGCCCTGCACCGCTACCTCAAGCAGCGCCTCCCCGGCTACGACTACGACCGGCACTTCGGCGGCGTGTTCTATATTTTCCTGCGCGGTGTGGATGTATCCGGCAGCTGTGGCATCCACCACGCCCGGCCATCCTTCGCCACCATCCAGGAACTGGAAAAGGCCCTGATCGGAGAAGACCGTGATTGATTTCGAACCCATTGACCGGCACTTTGCCGAGCTCATGCACCGTCTCGGCGGCGACAGCAGCGTCAGCCTGGCTGCCCAGCTCTTAAGCCGCGCCACGCGCCAGGGAGACATCTGCCTGGACTTGGCCGCCTGGGCCGGAACGCCGCTGGATGAGCCCCTTTGCAATACCCCCGCGCTGACGGCCTGGCTTCAGGCCCTGCGGCAAAGCCCGGTGGTCGGCGCGGCCTCAGACTGCACACCCATGATCCTGGACAGCAAGGCCCGGCTGTATCTCAGGCGATACTTCGATTACGAGCAGCGTCTGGCCGGCGCGATCCGGAATTTAAGCGCGCGGCTGTATAACGTGGACTGGGCCAGGGCCCGGCGCACATTGTCCGCGCTCTTTCCGCGCAATCATCAGACTATCGATTACCAGGCCCTGGCCGCATTGGCCGCCCTAGCCACCGGGTTCACGGTCATCACGGGCGGGCCCGGCACGGGCAAGACCACCACCGTGGCCAAGGTTCTGGCCCTGATCCTGGACCAGGACCGACAAACAAAGGTCGTCTTGGCCGCGCCCACGGGCAAGGCCGCCGACCGGCTGCAAGCCTCGGTCCGCGAGGCCGCGGAGCGGCTTACTTTAGACAATGGGGTCAAGGCCAGCATTCCCGAAGAGGCCTTCACCATCCACCGCCTGCTGGGGCCGCTGTCTGATTCGCCCTACTTCAAACACCATGCCCGGAATAAGTTGTCCTATGATGTGGTCGTGGTGGACGAGGCCTCCATGGTGGACCTGGCGCTCATGGCCAAGCTGGTGGATGCCGTACCGGAAAGTTCCCGCCTGATCCTTCTCGGCGACCGTGACCAGTTGGCCTCGGTCCAGGCCGGCTATGTGCTGGGCGATCTGTGCGATACGGGCGTGGAGCACGGGTATTCCTCGGTCTTTGCCGCGCGGGTGTCGGATATCACCGGCTTTGATATCCAGGGCCGGGGTCCGGCAGGCTTTCAGGACTCCATCATCGAGCTGAAGACCAACTACCGTTTCGGCCCTGAGAGCGGCATCGGCCGCTTGAGCCGCCAGGTTAATGACGGCGCCTGCGGCCTGATCGATTCGCACGATCTGCCTGACCTGGGCTTTAGGCCCTTGCCTCCGGCACCGTTGCTCAAGCGCCAGTTGAAGGACCTCATCATTCAGGGCTACGCGCCGTATCTTACAAGCACCGATCCGGGAAAAAGCCTGGAGCGCCTGAACGACTTCAGGGTCCTGTGCGCGCTCAAGGAAGGACCCTATGGCGTGAACGCGCTTAACGCCCTGGCCGAGGATGTGCTGGAGGCCTCCGGGCTCATCAAGCCAGTAGGTCAGCATTATCACGGACAGCCCATCCTCATCACCCGTAACGACAGCCGCCTGCACCTCTACAACGGCGATGTGGGCATCATCCTCAAAACCGCTGACGGTTTAAGCGCCTTCTTCCCCGGCCCGGAAGGCCAGCCGCGTATATTCTCGCCTGCCCGCCTGCCCGAGCATGTCACGGTTTTTGCCATGACCGTGCACAAGAGCCAGGGCTCCGAGTTCGGCCATGTCCTCATGGTCCTGCCCGAGCGCGACACGCCGGTGCTGACGCGCGAGCTGATCTATACCGGCATCACGCGCGCGCGCACCCGCCTGGACCTCTGGGCCGAGCCAAATATCCTGCAAAACGCAGTAGCCCGACGCATCGTGCGCACCTCGGGACTTAGGGATGCGCTCTGGGGTGATGAAGCTGACAAGTAGTTGCTGAAGAAATATAAGGACGACCCCTTCAGCCCTGTCTGAGTTGCCGTATGGTCGAGAGTGGCTATTCCGATACCTGTTCCATTGCGTGAATATCACGGAACAGTGTTGCCAGGTGTTCGAGTCAATCTATGATCGGAATACCGTCCCCGAGATGGATAACACCGGGGAGACGGCATGTATCGGTTTGCTTTTCCATGATGGTGACTTCTTCACATTTTATTACCCCTTTACCCTGGCATGTCCCGGTCTGGATTTCCTTGATCTTGCCATCCTGCACCTTGAGAACAAAGCCTTTCAAGATAAGAGAGAGGGTGATGGAAAAATTAATCTGTTTAGCAGGTAAATCATTAATAATAACAATAATATACGGCTTATGCGAGGATGTGATGGTATGCTCCGCAAGGGGGACAAGAAATGTCTCCTCCGGTCCATATTTTTCCGGGTCACTGTATTTTATAAGGATACCGAGCTTCTTCCATGCACCGATCATGATGTCCGAAAGACGGACGCCCAAAAGGGCGTCAATTTTGCTCGCGATAGTTTCATAAGCCGTAGGCCACAAAACATCTTTGACCTCCCTGGCGAGGGTCTCCTTAAGAAACTCGAACGTTGGGGTGGCCTCCATCCCGGACCGCTTATCTTCAAGGTGTTTTTTCTCCAACCCGAAGAAATCAATGAGCGTTGCTGCTGCCTGACCCATTATTATCTCCTCTTGCTTATGAGCAGATCTTCGATATCGATTATCTGCTCGCCCTTGTCGAGTACCGGACGAACCGAGATCTCGGGAAGCGGGCCTGAATGAGCGGCGAATTCCAGGGTCTGCGTCCCCGCATCCGGCTGCGGGTTTGCCTGCACAGGCATCCTTCCCCCCCTGGGTTTCTTGGGGCGCTGGTAGAACCGCCAGATGATGTATGCCCCAGCGGCAGCCAGCAGCCCCAGACCTGCGTAGACGAGTAGCGGTATGGCCGATCCGACCCTGATCGTCACCGGTTTGCTTTGCCAGCGAAGATTATTTCCCGCCCGCATACTTGCCGTGGCCGTGTAGGTGCCTTTTTCTTGAAAGATGTGCTGGGTTTGTGGATCAGGGGACCAGTCCCGTATGATAGCTTCATTCACCTTGAATTGATACTCCACCCCCTCGGGTTGCCTGTGTGCCCTGGCAAATAATCTTACCACCGTGCCTTTGGGGGTTGGATTAGGCTCTACGCCAAGGATGATGTACGGAAACGGCGGCTGCGACACCTCTTCCTCGGTGACGATTACTTCAGCCTTGGCCCGTGCGGTCCGATGACGGTCGTCTTCGACTTCAAGGGTGACAGGATAGGCCCTCGGCTCCAAATCGTTCGTATCGATTTTAAAGTAAGGTCCGGTTCCCGCCTGGTTATCAGGCCCTCTCCATGTTTCGCTGATTTCTCCCGCCGGAGTGGAGAGGCTATGAAATTCCGCCGCCTCGCCCTTGGCCACGGTAGCGCCGGGAGGATCTATCACAGCCACGGGCGGCGGAGGTCCTTCTTCCACCGCGACGGTGACCACGTTGCTGGTTGCTGTTCTCCCCGCCAAGCGGACTTGCACCTGAACGGAATAGGTGCCGGGATGAGTAAAACTATGCTGTGCGTCCGCTGCTTGCGTCCATCCTGACTGCTGTTCGTCTCCAAACGTAAAGAGATATGCCGGCCCTTGATCCGACACATTTGATAGAGCCGTAAATCCGACTTCCTCGCCTACCTCCACGACGGTCTTGCCGGCGATTAAAGAGACATCGATCTTGCGGAGTGCAATCTCAAGGGTTGCTGTCGTCTCAGCTCTCCGTCCCCGCTTGTCTTCTAAGAATAGCTTCACGCTATGAATCCCCGGAGCCAGGCCGCCGGTAGAAACCGTGAAGGAATTGTCGTGTCCGCTCTGCCCCCCCGGACCCGACCAGTCCTGATGTGTGAGGGGGGTATCCGGATCAACCGGCGACCTATTCATAAAGGTTACACGCTGTCCCTGCTGGGCGCTGACATATGAGGGGTGGATCATGGCCGTGAGCGGAGGGAGCGGACTTATCACCTCAAGCATTGCTGTTGCCCTAGCTGTCTGGCCCCTCGTGTTCAAAACTGAAAGTGTGATTTCATACTCTCCGGGAGACATCCCCTGGGTGTCAATGGTAAACCTGGGCCCTTTCCCCGTCCGGCCTTCTGGACCTTGCCAGGAAATCTGTAGTATTCCCGACCCAGACCCTGCTTCCGTCTGACTGCGGAATGTCGCTGTCCCTCCTGCGGGCACTCTCAGCTCGGAAGGCTCGATGCGCGCTTTCGGGGGTTGTGTTTGCACTATTGCGGCCGGCGGATTTACCATTACGTTGCCAGGTAGTGTTGCTATGCCTTCGCCGTGAAACTCGCCCATATTGCCCATAAACCTGAAATCATCAACATTGATGTGGCCCCATTCATCTGATGAATCATCAACGATGCGGATAGATCCTGTCTTGCCGGCATGGGGCGCGAGATCCCAACTCACCCTACGCATCGTCTCGGTGTTGCTGCCGGTTGCCTGGAGAACTTGGGTATCATGGGCATCAATCGGGTCATGGACTATGAGCTCAACTAGCGTCGCAGGGCCTGAACCTCCACCAATCAGGAAGGTGAGAGTGCCTGGCTGAATAGTGAAGTGCGCCGAAGTGAGCGAGCCGCGCGGGCCATCGCGCTGCACCTTTCCCGGCGCCTGTCCTGGTCTGCCCTGGTAATCTTCATAGGTTCCGATCCACCAGCTGCCTTGATGGTGGGATGGCTGACCTCGGTTGCGGGCCGTGGGGTTGTCCCCCAGCGTTGGCTGGTTATAAAATGCCGTTCCGGTGCTGGTCCAACCCCTGAGGTTCCCTTCTTCAAAATCACAAGTAAAGTTTCCCGGACAAGACGCGCTTGCGGTCTGCCCCCTGAGGGACGGGGCAAGTGGTCCTATCGCCAGCAGAAGCACGGTCGGCAAGATAAAGATCAGCACTTTTAAGGCGCGAGCTTTCATGGCCTTCTTGCCTACTACAAGGTAGCGTGTCGCAGATTTCTGCCTACCCCTTGAACAGAGTTGCCGTTTCACGATCTATGAGAAAGAATAATAAGATCGGCGATGGATGATTCAATAGCAACCGGGGTATCTTTCGGTGAACCTGGGGGACATCCTGAAATTGTGAATTCTTTTAGATGGAGGTTGTTGTTTCACGGGCACCTCCCTTATAAAAAGCTGGGGCAAGTTTTGAAATCCCCATAATCTTCCCACACTTTCATCAGGGTTTCTTCACAAAGTAGTGGCATATGGGTGTGCATGGATCAAGATTCCGGAAACCCGAGGATCCTCCTCATCGACGATGAGGCCACCGTGCTTGACGTGACGCAGGAAATCCTGGAGTGGATGGGGTGCCAGGTGACGGCCGTATCGAGCAGCGTCACAGCCCTGGATCTGTTCAGGGAAGACCCTGCCCGGTTCGACCTGGTCATCACCGATATGGTCATGCCCTACATGACGGGCGAAAACCTGGCCAAGCATATTATGGAGATCAGGCTGGACATGCCGGTCATACTCTACTCCGGGTTCTGTGAACCGATGACAGGCGAGCGAACAAAAGCCATGGGCATCAAGGCGTTTCTCCCCAAGCCGTCGCGGGTGGAGGACCTGGTCAGGGTCGTCCGCAGGGTGCTCGATGGCGAAGCGTGCCCGGCCCTATCCAAGGTCGATCACTGCATGCCCGGATAAGAAGATCCGGCCGTCGCCTTTTCATTTCTTTGCTTGGCAACAGGCAGAAGTTTTTCCGTTTGATGCGCCATGGCTTGCCTGGCAAAAGACAATTGCCTGTGGACCTCTTTTTTGATTCACGCTATGAAACTCTATGATCGCTACCGCCGGGCAGCCGGCTTTTCAGCGATGACAATCTTGAAGCATGGGGAAAGGCCATGGCCTATAGGATAACAAACGCATGTCTGGGTTGCGGTGGATGCAAGGTGGTCTGCCCAACGGAGGCCATCAGCGGCCTGCCCGACCAAGTGCATGCCATCGATGCGGGTCGGTGCTCCGAATGCGGGCTGTGCGCCAGGTCCTGCGCGCAAAAAGCCATTGTCGATTCAACGGGCCAGCCCTATCAATCAAAAATCATCCGGCAGGATGTCCGTGATTGAGAGGGGCAAGGACTCAACATATGATAAAAAATATTGAATGTTGCGACCAGACCCTGATCATTCGAAACAGGAGTTGGGGAGGAAATAGCGTGGGTATACAAAAAGCAAGACCTAATCCCCCATCGTCCCCCGATCATTTCTCCGCTCAGGCCGCCCTCTACTGCAATTAAAACTGACCCACCTGTCCATCCGCCTCCTCGGCTATTCTTCCACTATCCACGTTGCGAGTGGGGCTAAACCATTACCTACAGGCAGGGGCTGCGGCGCTCGATCAGCTTCCCTCCGGACGCCACCATCGGGACAAACATAAAGGGGCGATCCTGAGGACCGTCTGGGTCTGGGGCTCGCTCCAGCCATGCGCGGAGATGAGTGGTTTCTTGAAGATCGACCAGACATAAACCGTAGCCAGGCAAAGCTGCACGGCAAACGCTGCACCGGCGATGCTCAAGCGTTTGTTTTAAGGCTTGCGTACTGGTTCATGTTTCGGGTCAGGAATATTGTTCCTCGATCTCCTGTTGGTAGGTCTTGGTGACGACCGCGCGTCTGATCTTCATGGTCTGGGTCAGCATGCCGTTCTCGAGGGTGAAATCATGATGCAGGAAGACGAATTTCTTGGGGATTTCATAGCCGCCGTACTTGTTTTTCAGGTACTCTAGGATCTCGGTGGTGATATGGTCCTGAACCTCCTTGAGGTTGATCAGCTGTTCCGGGTCGGTCGGCAGGTGATGCGCGGTCGCATAAAGCGATAACACCTCAAAGTCGGGATAGATAAGGCAGATATTGTAGGGCTTGCCTTCCCCATAGATCATGGCATTGGCCACCAGCGGGATGAGCTTGATTTCTTCCTCGATCCCGGCCGGGAAGACATACTTCCCATTCTCCAGCTTATACTGTTCCTTGATACGGCCGGTCATATACAGGAAACCGTCCGCATCGATCCGGCCCCTGTCGCCGGTCCGGAATCCGCCGTCCGGGGTCATGACCGCCTTGGTCTCCTCCGGTTTGTTGTGGTAGCCCTGCATGACATTGGGGCCGTAGATGACGATCTCGCCGTCATCCGCGCCTTCCTCGACCACTGATTTGTCGATCACGACCTTGACCCGCTCCACCGGCTGGCCGACGCTGCCCAAACGATATGCGGCCGAACAATTCATGGTGCAGGCCGGTGAGGTCTCGGTCAGGCCGTAACAGTCATAGACCGGGATGCCGAGATCGAAGAAGAAGTGGGCGATCTCGGGATTCATGGTGGCGCTGGCCGTCAGCGCCCCCTTCAGACAGCCACCGAAACGTGCCCTGATTTTCTCGAATACCAGTTTGTCGAGCAGTGCGAATTTCAGGTTCATAAGCGCATCGGATTTGCCTTGTTCGGCCAAGAGGCGTCTCTTGCGGGCGGTCTCTACGGCCGCGACGAACAACTTCTTTTTGAAACCGCCTTGTGCGTTCATCCTGGCCCACAACCCGTCATAGATCTTGTTGAAGATGCGCGGCACCGCGATCAGGAAGACGGGTTTAACTAGGGCCATGTCCGAGGCCAGGGTAGACACCTTTTCCATGAAACCGATGGAGCCGCCGAACTGGAACCAATTGTATAACTCGGCCGTCTGGCCGTAGGAGTGTGCCCAGGGCAGGATGGAGAGGCTGCGTGCGCTGCTGTTGAGTTCGGGGTAGATATGGTACCCGGACTTGGCGCAATGCGTCATATTGCCGTGTGAGAGCAGGACACCCTTGGGATCGCCGGTGGTGCCCGAGGTATAAATGAGCACGGCGGTATCATACGGACTGGGTTGAACCGATACGACGGGATGCTGCGAGCCGATCAGTTCCAGCGCCTCCATGCTGTCTTCGCCGGAACCCTCGATGAGGATGATCTTTTCCAGGGTGGTGATATTTTTGGGAAAGTCCTTGACCTTTTCATAGATGGCGGGCGTGGAAACAAAGAGCACCTTGATGGCGCTGTCCCGGGTAATATATTCCCAGATTTTCGTCAGCTCGGCTTCATACATAGGCACGAAGCGCGCCTCACGACCATAGCTGGCAAAGGCGGCAATGGCCCATTCCGGGCGGTTGTTGGATATAATGCCCACGGCGTCGCCCTTGCCGATCCCCAGGGATGCCAGACCGGCCCTCAGGTTGTCCACGCGGTCGCCCACCTGCTTGTAGGTCATCCACCGCAAGGCCTTGCCGTCCGGGGTCTTGATTCCAAAGAGATGGTTATAGGGATACAGCTCGACGGCATTCTCGAAGAGTTCGACAAGATTGTCCGGTTTTCGGTATGTCCACCGTTGCATGTGGTACCTCCTGTGTACTTGGGATAAGTTCTTAGGTGGCCGAGGTTAAGGGGCATACTAGGAGGAGTGCAACCTCCTGTCAAATATAAAAAGAGAGTGAAGAGGGCAGTCCTTCATGTCTTTATAGTCGAAATAATGGGGTCTTGTTTTGGGCATCAAGTTGAATTTTATGCATACAAAAAGACCGTGCCCCAGGAACATATCGAGCCCGCACAGATGCTCCGGGCTGCACTCCATGGTAAGGACAGCGTTATTTCAAGAACGCCAGCGCATCTTTGACGCTGATCTCCGGGATTTCCTCCATAGGGATGTGGCCGGCGCCGGGGTACGTGATGAACATGGCCGCGGGCAGGTCCTTTTTCCACTTGTCCATCTCGGTGTAGGGTATCCAATTGTCTTTGGTGCCCCACATGATCAGGACCGGCGTCTTGATGTCCGGTATGCGCTTCGGGAGTTCCGGAGACTGGTTGCGCCGCTTCAACTCTTTGAAGACATCGACATAGGCGCCCTTATTGCCTTCCCGCATGGCATGTTCGAAATAGCGGCGCTGCACCTCAGGGGTGAGCTTTGACTTATCGCCGTACACCTGGCGTGTGGCCGCATCGAAAAAGAAGCGGGGCATCATGCGGCGCGCGATCGGGCCGATGAAGGGGTTGCTCGCAAAGCTGATCAGCCACGGGAATTTCTGGTTGTAACCGACCGAATCGATTAATATGATCTTGCTTACCTTGTCCGGGTGATCGAGGGCGTAATTCCAGGTCAGGTAGCCCCCCAGGGAATTGCCGACCATGGCGCAGATCGATATGTTCAGGTCCTTAAGAAATGCATCCAGAAAATCTATGGCGTTATCCCTTGTATACAGGCTCTTCTCGGGCGCGGGTCCGGTCAGGCCGAAGCCGGGGATATCCGGCCTGATCACCCGGTACTGATCTTTCATGTACGGGACCCATCCATCCCAGGTTTCAAGAGAGGCGCACACGCCATGCAGAAGAACGACCGCGGGGCCGGCCCCTTCATCGCGGTAGCGGACCTGCATGCCCTTATAGTCGAAATACTTGTCGTACGGGGTTGCATAGGTGCGCTTGAGATCATCGATGGGGATGTTCGTCATCCCCAGCCACGCACAGCCGCTTAAGCCCATGAAGGCAAGCAAAGACACGATGATTATGAAAAACCTGACCATACCCTTTCGCATTGTTCGCCCTCCCCATAAATATATTCATGCAACGGGCCGGCCTTGGTATTCATGCTACACCTGCGGCCCGAACGCCCGGATGACAATTACGATTGCGACTGCAGAACTCTACCATGTTCTTTGAGAAAGATCATGGCGATAGTGATCAGACGAAAAGAGCATGTACCGAATCTATTGGCGTTCAGGAGAGAAAATACCTTGCCCATTCATAAAAATTGTTTGACAGTGTGATAGAGACTGATGTATGTAAGCGCTTACTAACATAAATCATGCGACACAAACCCATAAAGGAGGAAACGATGAAGGCATTAATCATGGGAGGAGGGATGTCGGGTCTGGCAACGGCCGTCAACCTCCTGGAACAAGGGATCGAGGTGGAGATCATCGAAGCGGATGAGATCTTTGGGGGAAGGGCCAATTCCTGGCTGGATGAAGACGGCGACATGATCGACAACGCCCTGCACGTCTTCTTCCCCTATTATGTCAACCTTATTAATTTCTTCAAAAAGATGGGGATCGAGAAGAACATTATCTGGAAAGATACCAAATTCTTTTTCGCCCAGGAAGACGGCAACCAACCGGCACTGCAGTTTGAGAATCTGCCGGCCCCCATGCATGTCGGCCTGGCCTTCCTCAACCTGATCAAGAATTACAAGGGCATCGCCAAGTGGAAGATGCTCATGTCCGCGTTGGGTTCGTCCTATGCCTTGGGCTACTCCGACAAGGAAATGGACGAGCTTGACAACCTCTCGTGGGCGGAGTGGTGTATGCGCTGGGCACCGCAGGGTTCTTTCAAACCCATGGACTCGGCCATACACGGTTTGACCTTCACCCCGGTATGGGCCATCTCGGCCAAGGTTATGGTCAACTGGTTCAAGAAGGTGGCGGCCTCGGCCGAGAGCGCACGCGTGGGTTTCGCCAACGGCGGCTTGGGCGAGATTTGGGTCGGCGGCTGTCTGGACTACATCAAGAAGAAGGGCGGCAAGTTCGAGGCCAAAAAGGCTGTTACCGAGATCGTGGTCAAGGACGGCAAGATCGCCGAGGTCATCGTGAACGGCAAGGAGAAGCGCACGGCCGACATTTATGTCTCGGCCATGAGCCCGTTTGCCCTGCGCAAGCTCATCCCGACCGATTGCTACAAGTATGAGTACTTCCAGGACCTGACCCATTTCGAGGACTCGCCCTCGCTGTCCATCCAGGTCTGGTTCGACCGTAAGCTCACGGACGTGGATGTCACCTTCTTCTCGACCGATTGTATCT
>Ga0209269_1000204_pt1 | contig 78787 bp, 68 predicted proteins | sample MTBAKMMethaMetaG_FD_187455 | JGI IMG/M metagenome (GOLD analysis project Ga0209269, IMG submission 187455) | Enrichment culture microbial communities from Arthur Kill intertidal strait, New Jersey, USA, that are MTBE-degrading - MTBE-AKM (Arthur... | ecosystem: Environmental > Aquatic > Marine >...
GCCCAGTTTCTGGAAAGGGTGTCAGACCTGCGGCTAATACGGGCACTCGGGTAATTCCCCATGCCCACATGACCACTGCTATTGGAATCCGCTGCCAATCATTTGCACCCCTTTCACGGAATTAGATAAAGAGCCCGGGGGTGGGGTGTTGCGAGGGGTTGCCAGCGGGACAGTCAGGCCTATCAGGACAGATAGTTGGCATCTAGCCATCCCGTCCTTCCATGAACCAGCGGCCGCGGTCGTTGAACAGATAGACCTCGCGGCCGAGGATCCTGCACGTGTAGCGCAAGCCGGAGCCGCCCGCCTTGAGCGCGACAGCAGGCCTGACATCGAGCACTCGGTCAATCATGAAGCGCCGGCCATCCTCCCAGGTCAGCGACTGCGGCCGGCTCTGCCCCTCCTCATCGATTTCAACCACCACCTTAACAGTCACACGGCGTGCCATAATCATCCCTACTTCCCAAACAAAATAAAACGAACGTTTGTTCTTATATTATAGTAGGTTTGGATGTGCTGGGCAAGGCTTGGGGGATAGCCGGAGTCCGTAAGGTGCAAACCTGGCACTGTTGCCGGCAGCTGGATCCGGTACCAAACTCGGATATTACAATTGAAAATCATTGAAGAAGCCTTTTGCAGTAGTATCTTGTAGACTCACATATTTCCAACTTCAAAATTAGTGCCTGGCACGGCTTTAAAAGCAGTGTCAGGTACCAAAACCAGAATCTACTGATCAAGGAGGCTGAAGAGCACTGTGGCTGTAGTCTTCAAAGATGCTATGGGATGTAACACATAAAAATTCAACCTGGCACAGTTGCCAGCAACTGGATCCGGCACGATGGCACAGCACGCCCATATCATCGGGTTTTCTCGCTGCCCCAACATAAAAGGTGTCTGAACTCAGACACCTTTTAGCGATTCACGCTGTCGTCAGGTTGTCCTGACATCATCATTTCTAATGCAAATGGTTATTACCAGATCAACCAGTCTGATCTAGCTCAAACCGCCTCGTCCACTGACGCTACGAGCTGGAAGCCCAGGGTGTTCTGCATGTAGTTGAGCGCCCAGTGGTGGTTGTCTTCGTTGAAGGAGGCGACGCAGGCGGGGCATAGGCGGAATTGGACGGACAGGCCATGGTTGGCGGCGTGGTTGTACAGGCCAATGGCATTTTGCAGAACACAGATGTCGGTCACGACACCACATAGCTCGATCACATTGTATTCGCGGACAAGCCAGTCGATGTCGGTCGCCTCCAGCATGTAGGAGGCCTTGGTCAGGGTCTCAAGATCGAGATCTTTCAGGCCGCCGTAGAGGGCCCAGCCGGGGGTCCCTTCTTCACAGTGGATCTGGAAGGCGGTGGATTCCGGGTGGCCTTTTTTCCAGCTTTGGGACGAGTGCGTGTCCTGGGTGCAGATGACATCGCCGCCCGCAGCCTGGAAAGCAGCAATCCGGCTCAGGATCGCCGGTTCGATCAGCTGGGCCGGGCGGCCGGCGGTGAGTTTGCCATCATCGGCAACAAAGTCATATTGGTAATCGATGACCAAAAGCAGTTTTTTCATCGGGAGTTCCTCCTTAGAGGTCCATTAAGTAGCGTTTCAAGGCGTCCTGCCAGGTGGGCAGGCGGGCAAATCCGGCTGCGTCGAGGCTGGCCTTGGACAGGCGGGAGTTTTTCGGGCGTTCGGCTTTGACCGGGTACTGGTCGGACGTGACGGGGTGGACCTGGCATTGGAGACTGGCCTCCTGCATGATCGCGGCGGCAAAGTCATACCAGCTGCAATAGCCTTCGTTGGAGGCATGGTAGGTGCCGAATTTGTCTGTCTGGAGCATGTCGCAGAGCAGGATGGCCAGGTCAGCGGTGTAGGTCGGCGAACCGATCTGGTCCGAGACGACGTTGAGATCAGTCTTTTCCTTGCCCAGGCGCAGCATCGTCTTGACGAAATTATGGCCATTGAGACCGAAAACCCAAGAGATCCGCACGATGAAGTGGCGGTCCACCCGTTCGCGGACTTTGTCTTCGCCGAGGGCCTTGGTCAGGCCATAGTAGCTTTTCGCACCATAGGGTGCATCGATTTCAAACGGCTGATCGCCTTCGCCATCAAAGACGTAGTCGGTGGAGAAATACATCATCCGGGCGCCGATCGCCTGGCAGGTCTTGGCGATGTTTTCCGTGCCGATGACATTGACCGCGTAGCAAAGGTCACGGTCGTCTTCGGCGCGGTCGACGGCGGTGAAGGCGGCACAATGGACGACGGTGTCCGGCGCGTAGGCCCGGATATAGGCATCGACGGCCTCGGCCTGGGTCAGGTCAAAATCCTGGATATCGACACCGCGGCACTCGATGCCAAGGGACTCGAGGCGCCGGACGACATCAAAGCCGAGCTGGCCATTGTAGCCTGTGACTAAAACACGCATGCTTGCTTCCCTTCCCTTTTGATCAGCGATTGGCGTACATCTGGGCATAGTAGTTCTGGTAATCGCCGCTGAGGATGTGCTCCCACCAGGAACGGTTGTCGAGGTACCACTGGATGGTCTTTTTGATCCCGTCGTCGAATTTCGTTGCCGGGGTCCAGCCGAGTTCGCCGGAAATTTTCGCTGGGTCAATCGCATAGCGCTGGTCATGGCCGGGCCGGTCAGTGACGTAGTTGATCAGGGACTCTGGCTTGCCCAGCTCGCGCAGGATCGTTTTGACGACCTCGAGATTGGTCCGCTCGTTGTGGCCGCCGATGTTGTAGACCTCGCCGACGCGGCCTTTGCGGATGATCAGGTCAATCGCCGAGCAATGGTCCTCGACATAGAGCCAGTCGCGGACGTTTTCGCCTTTGCCATAGACTGGCAGAGACTGGTCGGCCAGGGCGCGGGAAATCATCAGGGGGATCAGCTTTTCCGGGAAATGGTAGGGGCCATAGTTGTTGGAACAGCGGGAGATCGTCACCGGCAGCTTGAAGGTGCGGTGATAAGCCTGGACGAGAAGGTCAGCCGAAGCTTTTGAAGCTGAATAGGGCGACGAGGTGTGGATCGGGGTCTCCTCGGTGAAAAACAGGTCTGGGCGGTCGAGCGGCAAGTCGCCGTAAACTTCATCGGTCGAGACCTGGTGATAGCGGCCGACCTGGAATTTACGGCAGGCATCCATCAGGACTTGGGTGCCCATGATGTTGGTCCGCAGGAAGATCTCCGGGTTTTCGATCGAGCGGTCGACGTGTGATTCGGCGGCGAAATTGACCACGACGTCGAATTTCTCAGCGGCGAACAGATCATCCATCGCGGTACGGTCGGCGATATCGGCTTTGACAAATTTGAACTGGGGATTTTTCATCGCTTCAGCCAGTGTCTCGAGGTTGCCGGCGTAGGTCAGGGCATCGACGCAGACGATCTGGTCCTCGGGGTGATTTTGCAGCTGGAAGTAGACGAAATTGGCACCAATGAATCCGGCGCCGCCGGTGACTAGGATTTTCATGGACAAAGGTCCTCCGCTTGTTATTTGGGTTGTGTCGGCCGGGGACTTGGGGGTGAGCTGGCCCGGCCGGGGTTGTCAAGATGGAGCTCGGTCTGAGTCAGAAGGTGAAGTTGAAGTCGCAGTCCTTGAGCAAGGGAGCTTTGAGGTCCTTGTCCGACAGGACGGGCTCGGCTTCGGTGCCCCAGTCGATGCCGATCTCGGGGTCATCGTAGCGGATGCTGCGGTCGCATTCGGGGGCGTAATATTCGTCGACCTTATACTGGACCTCGACGTCCTCGGTCAGCGTCATGAAGCCGTGGGCAAAGCCTTTCGGGATCAGGAGCTGCTTTTTGTTGTCGGCCGAAAGCTCGACCGCGATCCACTGGCCAAAATGGGGTGATCCCCGGCGGATGTCGACGGCGACATCGAGGATGCGGCCGCGGGTGCAGCGGACGAGTTTCGTCTGGGCCTTGGGGTCGTTCTGGAAATGCAAACCGCGCAGGGTGCCCTTGCTGGCTGAAAACGACTGGTTGTCCTGGACAAAATCGATCTCGATGCCGACGGTAGCGAGGGTGCGTTTGGAATAGACTTCCGAAAACCAGCCGCGGTGGTCGCCAAAGACCTTGGGCTCAAGGATGAGGACGCCGGGCAGGCTTGTTTCAATGACTTGCATGGTAGGTTTTAGCCTCCGAAAAATTCTGGATGGATGTTTTTCGCTCTGAAAAAGCGAGCGCCACGCGCGGTTTGGAACCGGTGTGGCTTGGAGCGAGACTTATTTCAAGTCAATGAGCGGACGATGTTCTTCTCAACTTTGCGCAGATACTCGCCATAAGGGGATTTGCCATAGCGTTTGGCGGCAGCATGGAGATCTTCTTTGCTGATCCAGCCTTTGCGGAAAGCGATTTCTTCCGGAGCGGAAATTTTGATCCCCTGGCGTTTTTCGATCATGCGGATGAACTCGGCTGCCTCAAGCAGGCTGTCAATCGTACCCGTATCGAGCCAGGCGTAGCCACGGCCCATCAGCTTGACATCGAGCTGGTCTTGCTCGAGATAAATGCGGTTGAGATCGGTGATTTCAAGCTCGCCACGGGCACTGGGCTTGAGGTTTTTGGCAAATTCGACGACCCGATTGTCATAGAAATACAAACCGGTGATCGCATAGTTGGATTTCGGGTGCTGGGGTTTCTCCTCGACAGAGAGAACTTTGCCCTGCTCGTCGAATTCGACGACACCGAAACGTTCCGGATCCTCGACGTAATAGCCGAAGACGGTGGCCCGGCCAGGATTGTGGGCAGCCTCATCCAGTAATTTGGTAAAGCCGTTGCCATAGAAGATATTGTCGCCGAGAACCATGGCGACCGAGTCCTGGCCGATGAATTCTTCACCAATGATGAATGCCTGGGCCAGGCCATCCGGGGACGGCTGGACCGCGTAGCTCAAACGGACGCCATACTGGCTGCCATCGCCAAGCAGATTGACAAAACGGGGCGTGTCCTCAGGGGTGGATATGATCAGGATATCCTGGATACCAGCGAGCATCAGAGTCGACAGGGGATAGAAAATCATCGGTTTGTCGTAGATCGGCAACAGTTGCTTACTGGTGACCAGCGTCAGGGGGTAAAGCCTCGTCCCTGCTCCGCCAGCCAGAATGATTCCTTTCATAAAGGCCTCCCATTGCGTTTGTAATTCTTTTGTTTGGGCCAATGGCCTAATCGATATTATATCAGACCTGAATCAGGAATTGCGCCCAGATGGCAAGGTTTCCTGGCGGATCTTGCGAAATTTGGTGGCGGCGGGACCGGACGCAGCCGGTAGGCCGTGGGCGGGGGCGCGGGGGCGCGAGAGCGGGACCGGGCACGGCCGGCAGGCCGTGGGCGGGGGCGCGGGGGTGCGGGGGTGACCTGGCACTGTTGCCGGCACGAGTATCGGACTTGATCATTGTTTTTCAAAGAAACTTTCGTCTGGAAACGCCTGCAAGAGTAGGACTTTCTGGCTTAATCGACCTTTATTATCCGAATTCGGTATCCGACCCTGCTTCAGAAGCTGGGTCGGATACCTGTTTCAGAAGCTTGACAAAAACGGGCTATTACATCTTACAGAGTCAAGCCTTTTCAGGTTTCATATAGAATAATCCAAATTTGAGACCTGGCACAGTTTCCGGCACGAGTGTCGGACTTGAGCCGGGACCTGGCACTGTTGCCGGCAAGTGGATCCGGCACAACCGTGAGCCTGGCACAGTTGCCGGCATGAGGGTCAGACTTGAGCCTAGGCCCGCCCTCAGCGTTGGTCAAATCGGACGTGGGTCTGGTTGAAGTTGGGGTTGTAATAGGGGTCGGGCTGGGCGATGGTTTCTTGCCATAGGGAATGAAACAGGTCGTGATCCGCTGGTTTGCCCAGGCGACGGGCAAGCCGTTCGACAGTCAGCTGGCGCGTGTCGTGGATGGCGGCTGTTGCGTAGGGGGTGAAGACGTGGCGCAGGCCTTGCTGGCGCAGACGAAAGGCCAGGTCGAGGTCGAACAGGTCAGACTGGTAGCGTTCGTCAAAGCCATCGACGGAGAGGAAATGGGCTCGGGAAACAGCCATCAAGGTCTGATCAGCGGCTGAAATATTGTTGACAAAGGACAGGCGGGCCATGTACCCGGGTTCGCCGTCGACTCGTCCAGCGTGATAGCCGGACAGGGAGCCGGCGATGCCGGTGGCCAGACCGGCCTGGCAGATCAGGCCGCGCTGGGTGATTGTACCGGTGGCCAGGCCAATTTCGGGGCGAAGGGCTTGCTGGGCGAGTTCGGCCAGCCAGCCGGGCGAGAGGGACTGGACCGTCCCGCTCAGGAAAACGAGCAGGGGTTCCCTGGCGGCACGGGCGAACTGGTTGATTTTTCCGCTCAGGGACTCACCGGGTTGGACGGAGACGAACGTCCCGTCAAGGCCAGCTGCCGCCAGTTCTGCTTCACGGCGAGCCTGGTCTGCGGGCGATGCCAGGAAGCCTGCTGGGACCAGAAACACCCAGCGAGGCTGGACGCTGTCAGGCTGGGTATTGAACCGCCGCTGGCAATGGCGCAGGTCGCGCGGGTGACGAATGTGCACGAACACGAGCGCGCGCAGGTCTTGGGCCAGGGGATAACGGATCCGGTAGGTGGAGAGGATCGTGTTGTTCTCGACCTGGCCGGTCTGGCCGGTGCGTTGGAGGTGGTTGGACAGGGCCAGGCGGGCTGCGTCGAGGCAATAGGGCTTGACGGAGATGTCGCTGGCCACGGAGCCGCCATGGATCCGCCAGTAGTAGAGGATCTGCGGGATGTGGACGATTTTTTGGGCCTGCTCAGACAGGCGCAGGATGTAGTCGTAATCCTGGCTGCCGTCACAGGCAGGGTCAAAGCCGCCGATTTGCTCGGACAAGGCGCGGGAAAACACCGTCAAATGGCAAATATAGTTGTTGCTGCGGAGATTGTCCGGGGCAAAATCTGGCTTGAAATGGATCAGGCTGACCTGGGAGATATCGCCGGCAAAATTCATTTCATCGCTATAGATCAAATCCGCGCCCTGGTTGACGATGGCCCGGTGGACTTCGGCCAGGGCCTGCGGAGCGAGCAAATCATCGTGGTCAAGCAGGGCGATGTAGTCACCGCTGGCCATGGCCAGGGCGGCGTTGGTATTGCCGGAAATGCCCTGGTTCTGGGCCAGACGCTGGTAGAAAATCCGGCTGTCCTGGGCCGCCAGGTGGGTGACCTGCGTCTGGACGCGATCCTGATCACTGCCATCGGCGAGGCAAAGCTGCCAATGGGGGTGTGTCTGGGCTTGTACCGAGGCGATCATCGCTGCCAGATGGTCGGACTGGGTGTTGTAAAGGGGCACAATGATCGAGATAAGCAGCGGCGCAGCTGCTGGGGCGATAGCGGCATGTTCCACAGTGGGGCGGGTCGTCACGCGGACCTGATCCTGCCCCCCTTCTGCCACCATATGCTCCGTCTGCTGCAAACTGGCAGCAAAAACATGCTGGTAATCGATGCGCCGCCAGCGGTTGACCAGCTTGATGGCAAGGATGCGCGGGCCTTGGTGGACCAGGATAGACGCGACTCTGCGCAGTGCAGGCGCCAGTTTCTGCAGTTTGGCGATGAAATCAGGCCGATTCATCGCAAAGACCACCTGACTTGCCAGAATTCACGCAGGGCCCGCCAGCCGATCGGGATAATTTTGTTGAGGCGGATCGAGTTTTTACCCGCCTGGCGAGGATGGAACGTGATCGGCACGTAGCGGACGGATAGATGATGGTGGGCCAGCAGGACGGACATCAGGGCATTGGTCAGGAAAAAACCTTCTGGAATGTGGTCCAGGCAGGTTTTCAGGGCATCGCGCCGGATCAGGCGGAAAGGTGTATTGGCATCAGTGACGGACACACCGAACACGAGCAGGATCAGGGACTTGAGCACGAAAGCAACCAGGACACGGGCCAGTCCGTCGCCGCGATGGACCCGGTGGCCAATCAGGGCTGCGAAGTGCTCGCGTTCGCGCCAAAGGCAGCTGAATTCGCCCGGCTCTGTCTGGCCATCCGAATCAGTCTGGAAAATGTAATCGGCATCGTGTTCGAGCGCCAGAGCATACCCCATGCGGATGGAGGCACCATGGCCGCTGTTGGGCTTTTGGATGACTTGAAGCTGGGGCAGTTCGTCCTTGAGACTGTTCAGGATGGCCGCCGTCTGGTCTTTGCTGCCATCATCCAGGATCATGAGCCGGGAATCCGGGCCCGCGTGCTGGAGCAGGACTGCGTGCCATTCGCGCGCAACCTGGGCAATCGTGGCTTCCTCATTGTAGGCTGGAATGACCATGTATAGGGTATCCTGGGCATCAAGAGCCATGCGATTTCCTCCGCAGTTTCTGGATCGTTCGCCAGCGCACCAGGCAGCGGCCGGTCAACGCCAGCCCCAGCTGGATGCGCCAGGCAAGAACCTGGCCGGGCGAACGTGGGGTCAGGGCGCTTTGGTTGTCGCCATGGCGCCGATAGCCGGTCAGGCGATCAGGAATAAAGCGCACCTGGCCAGAGAGTTCGGCCAGAAGGCCGAGCCACATGTCATGCATCGGCAAGCTTGCTGGCAGGGGCAGGGCTAAATCCAAAAGCTCATGCCGGAAAGCCAGGGTGCAGCCTTGGTAGCTATTGCGCCAGAAATTGGTCCAGAAGCCCGGACGGCTGTGGCGCAAGGCATAAAAGGATGGCGCGGTCACTTGGCCATCAGCGTCGATCAGTTCGGCATCGCTCTGGACGAGCCAGGGCCTGGAGGGCGTTGACAAGACCTCGCTCAGGCGGGCAACCTTGCCAGGGTACCATAGATCATCCTGATCGGACAGGAAAATGATCTCGCCGCGGCAGTGGTGCAATACATGGTTGAAATTGCCGATGATCCCCGGCTGGACTTCATTTCTGAGCAAATGGACGCGCGGGTCCCTTTGGGCCAGGTCCGCTAAAAAGTCCCAAGTGCCATCGGTCGAGCCATCGTCGGAGATAACCAGTTCATCCCGGTCCGAAAGCTGGCCCAGGATCGAGGCCACCTGCGCCGGCAGAAAGGCCAGGCCGTTGTAGGTGATCATGGCCACGGAAATCATGCGAGCTTGAAACCCCATTTGCGAAAGTAGAGCCAGAGGGAATGAAAATGGATCCGGAACATCTTGAAACTACGGTAGGAACCGCGGGACCAGGCATGCTCGACCACGGAAGCCGGATCATAAAGGACCTGAAGGCCGCGCGACCGGACGGTGCGCGAGAGGTCGGCGTCTTCGGCGTAGAGGAAATAGCGCGGGTCGAATCCGCCGATGGCGCGGCAATCGGCCGTGCGCATGGCCATCAGGCAGCCGGAGGCGAACTCGATCGCAAAAGGCTGGTCATAATCCTGGTCCTGGTATGTGTGGTAGTGTTCGCGCCGAACCAGCAGGCGGCCGGGCAAGTAGCGCAAGCCCAAGTCAAGGATAGTCATGTCGCGCCGGGCCAGATGCTGGACCTGTCCGTCTGGATCGACAATTTTCGGCATGACCAGCCCGGTCTGCGGTTCGCTGTCCAGACGCCGGACCAGAGCCCGGACCGAGTCTGCATTCAACACGTTGATGTCGGGATTCATCAGCAAATGGATCCGGGAGTCCAGATGGGGCAGCGCCTGGTTGTGGGCAGCACCATAACCGCAATTGCCATGGGCCGAATGAATCAGGGTGATGGGCAGCGGTCCATTTTCAGCGGCAGCCTGCTCAACCAGGGACAAGGTCTGGTCGGTCGAGCCGTTGTCAACCACATAAACATGGCCGCTCAGTTCCGGCGGCCAATGCTGGCGCAGTGCGCTCAAGGTGCTGGCAATCGTTCGCGCACTGTTATAGGTGACGATTCCGACCGAACAATCGATCATGCTTTCGTTCCGGATCCTGTGGTTTGTTCACTGCGTTCACGCCTGATGTTACGGAGCGTCAGACCAATGTCGAGCGACACCATCAGCAGGTTGAAAATGTACAGGTAGATGACCATGTCGCGGGAATAGATCATTTTGTGCAGGATGCCTGCGATGTAGCCGATCCAGATCGCGGCCATGAATAAAAGGCTCTTGCCCGCAGCACGGCCGGTTTTGTAGCTTTTGTAGGCGGCAATCGGCCAGGAAAGGCCAAAACAGCTCAGCATGATGATTTCAAAAACGCTCATGTGTCACTTTTCCTTTGTGCAAGTATCGGATCGATCAGCTGGCAGGCCTTGGCATAGTGGTATTGGCCAAGAAGGAGCTGAACTTGGAGGAGGATCTGCTTGTCTGTCTCCTGCTCCGTCTGGTCCAGGAGCTGGCCGAGCAGCCTGCGGCTGCTTTTCGGATCATGGGCATCGAGACTTTTTCTGAGCTGCTGCCAGGCCTGTATGTCGTTTGCCTGATCAGGATCGGAGCGACCAGGCGACGGCCCAGGCTCTGCCTGCTGGTTTAACGCAGCGTGGCGAGATGCTGTCAGACCGTGTTCAGCCAGATAATCCGCAGCCAGGTCCATCAGGCGGAGCATGTCCTGGACCAGGTTGGCCAGGGCAGATTTTTCAGCGTCAGTCAGAAAACCGGCTGATGATTTCAGTTGCAGTTCAATTGCTCTGGCCTGTTGTTGCAGCGCACTGCTGCCCACATGGCCGGTGGTCGATTTTGCCGTATGGCAGAAACGGACCAGTTCCGGGCGATCGTTTTGCTTGATCAGCCGGTCGATCCGTTCCACGAGGTTCTGGTGGAGAGCGATAAAACTGCGCAGAAGGTTCTGGTAAATAGCCTGGTTGTCCATGACCAGGGCAAGTCCGGCCGCAGAATCAAAAAACACGTCAGCCATCAGAGCGCCGGATAGTAGCCCTTGAGGGTGTGGCAGTCCAGGATATGTCCGTCCATCGCCTTGTGTAATTCATTGAAGAAAAAGCCTGGCTTGAGATCGAGCAAGCAGTCGAGGGCGTAGACATGGATCTCATACAGGTGACCGGTGTCCGGCGGGCTCATGCCGCCATAGACGCTCGCGTCCAGACGATCGAGACCGCCCAGTTTGCCGGACCAGCTATTAGTCCCCTGGATGTAGTCGGTGGCAGTGACGCTTTCATTGGGCAGGAGCTCGGTCCGCTGGAGATTGGCCACCAGCCAGTGGATCCAGGAAAAACCACAAACCGGAACGGCGTCCTTGTCTTCGATGACAATGGCGTAGCTGACGGTGCCAGCCGGCGCCTCGGCAATGGTCAAAGGCAGTGAATAGGTCACCATCTGGCCAGGTTTGTCGCGATGACCGCGATGCCCGTACACATCCGCGATGATGCCATCATGAATGCCAGCGCTGGTTACTTTCATTGGATATGCGTCTCCTTCGCTTGTTTTTCGAGACAATCCCGGCACAGACCATACAGGGTCAGGCGTTGCTCAAAGACCCGATGCCCGGATGACTCCAGGTTCTTTAAAACATCGGTGGGGCCGATGCCTTCCAAGTCAAAAATCTGGCCGCAGGACCGGCAGACAAAATGGGCATGGCTGTCGGTGCGGGCGTCGTAGATCTCCTTCTGGCTGCTGTGGCCGACAATCTGGACTTGGCCGGTCTCGGTCAGGATGCCGAGATTGCGGTAGACCGTCGCGACAGAAATGTCAGGATGATCAGCACGGACCCGATTATAGATATCAAGGGCACTGAGATGGCCCTCAGCCTTGAGGGTGTCCAGCACCCACTGGCGCTGGCTGGTATGACGGCGTTCGACCATATAAATCACTTCTTTGCTCTAAATTCAATCGGCTTGCCTGGATCTGCGGATCCGTTCCATTAAAAAGACGAGTCGATTCTAGGTGGATTTTATGCGGCTCTCTGCCAACTGTCAAATGCTATTGTTACTAAATAACACGTTTGAAATGACATTCGGCTCATAACGCGTGTATCTGCTGGTGTCTGGATCAAGAAGTGGCGCCAGCCAGATTGGCTGCTGCCTGTTCTTTGATGAACTGCAGGTAACTGCGGCGTGCGATGGCACGCCTTTTCTGGGCGATCGGGATGACCATACCGTCGAGCATCTGGCAGCGCCCCTTTGCCAGGCTGGTGATGTAGTGCATATTGACCAGGTAGCTCTGGTGGATCCGGATGAAGGAGTCCGGCACGAGCTGCTCGACATCGTCGAGCTGAGCATAGAACTGGTGCTCATTGGCCGTGCGGTGGACGATGATGATCCGCCGCTCACTCTCGAGGTACATGATGTCCTTGTACGGGACATTGAGGTGGTGGCCGCGGCTGTTGATCCTAAGGAAAGAGGCCTTCTGTGAGCTGATCTTGCGCAGTGCCATGTCCCAGGCCCGGCTCAATCGGTCGCTGGAGATCGGCTTGTTGAGGAAGTAGACGGCCTCCAGATCGAATACATCGAGGGAGTAGTCGATATCGGCGGATATGAATATGGTCTGGATGAAAGGGTACCGCTCACGGACCATCTGGCCGAATTCGAGGCCATTGGTGGTGCCGCCCAGCATGATATCTAAAAAAAGGATATCCACATGGTTCTGGTTTTGCTTTAAATAGTGCATCAATGGTTCGCCGGCCTGGAATTCAACAAACTCGACAAACTGGCCGGATGAACGAGCGATCTGCTCGAGCATCTGCTCCAGCAATTTGAGGAAGATCGGATCGTCATCACAAATTGCGACTTTTATCATGGACAAGCCCTTCCCTTTCCGGTGCGTTCTTAAGAATGATTATATACGATTTGACCACGTGTAAACGATCCATTGCATTAAATTTGTCATCTGGTTTAGCGGAATTGACAGATTGGCCAGAAAAATTGACACATTCTCTGGACAGGTCTATCATTTTGACATCTGGACCCGGGGTTTTGGCTGGGGATCAGGAACCGGACAAACGCGAGGAAACCATGAACTTCCACGATCTAACGAACCTTGTCAATTACGAAAGCTATGCCCGCGGCCTTGGCCACAACCTCGTCCCACTCGACGAAGTGGCCGGTTTCAAAGTCCGTCCGGGCTTTTTCCTGGAAAATGGAGCGGTCGTCCTGCCGGGCGGGGTCAGTTTCACCGTTCACTCGCAAAACGCCTCATCTATCTCGCTGGTCCTTTTTCATCGCGAACAATGCCAGCCCTTTGCGGTCATTCCTTATCCAGAAAATTACCGCATCGGCTATGTCTACTCCATGATCGTCTTTGGCCTCGACATCGAGGAATTCGAATACGCCTTCAGCGTCGATGGCATCTATGACCCCAGCCGTGGCTACTTGTATGATCCGACCCGCCTCCTGATCGACCCGTATTCCAAGGCGGTAACCGGCCAGAGCAAATGGGGCGATCGAACGCTTGCCAACTGCCATTACAAATCCCGTGTCGTCGCCAACGATTTCGACTGGGGCCACAGCCGGAATCCGCAGATCCCGATGCAGGACCTGATCATTTACGAGCTCCATGTGCGCGGCTTCACCCGGCACGAATCATCCGGCGTCACCGATCCCGGCACATTTTCCGGCTTGAGTGAAAAAATCCCCTACCTCAAAGAGCTCGGCATCAATGCCGTCGAGCTGATGCCGATTTTCGAATTTGACGAGATGCGCGACGTGCGCGAGTACAAAGGGACCAAGCTGCTCGATTACTGGGGCTACAATCCGGTCAGTTTTTTTGCCCCCAACACCAGTTATACAGCCAGCCTTGAGTACAATCGCGAGGGTGTCGAACTGAAGAATCTGGTCCGCCAATTTCACGAGCACGGTATCGAGGTCATTCTGGACGTCGTCTTCAACCACACGGCTGAGGGCAATGAGAATGGGCCCGTCATTTCCTTAAAAGGGTTTGACAACCATATCTACTACATGCTCAGTCCCGACGGCCGCTATTACAATTTCAGCGGCTGCGGCAACACCCTGAACTGCAACCATCCGGTCGTCCAGCAGATGATCATCGAATGCCTGCGCTACTGGGTCACAGAATACCGGATCGATGGATTCCGGTTTGACCTGGCTTCGATCCTCGGTCGCAACGAAGACGGCTCACCGATGAGCAAGCCGCCGCTGCTGCAAATGCTGGCCTACGACCCGATCTTGGCCAATGTCAAGCTGATCGCCGAAGCCTGGGATGCGGGCGGCCTATATCAGGTTGGCAGTTTCCCGCACTGGAGCCGCTGGTCGGAATGGAACGGCCGTTATCGCGACGATCTGCGCTGCTTTTTGAAAGGCGACAGCGGCCTGGCCGCGATCGTTGCCGATCGCCTGGCTGGTTCACACGATCTCTACGACCCCCTCCACCGCGGTAAAAATGCCTCGGTCAATTTCATCACTTGCCACGACGGTTTCACCCTGCACGATCTCTACAGCTACAACGAAAAACACAACGAAGCCAATGGCTGGGGCAATTCCGACGGCGAAAACCACAACAACAGCTGGAACTGCGGTGCCGAAGGCGAAACCGACAACCCGGAGATCAACCGCCTGAGAAACCGTCTCGTCCGCAATGCCCTGACCGTCCTCCTGTGCAGCCGTGGCACGCCGATGCTCCTCAGTGGCGATGAATTTGGCAATACGCAGCACGGCAACAACAATCCCTATTGCCAGGACAATGCCATCAGCTGGCTCGACTGGGACGACCTGGCCAAAAACCAAGGCCTGTTCCATTTCGTCCAGAAACTGATCGCCTTGCGGAAAAAACACCCGGCCCTGCGCAATGGCACCGAAGCCGCGCGCTGTGGCCTGCCCGCCTTCAGCAAACATGGTGTCAAAGCCTGGTACCTCGACCCCTCCCCGGACAATCGCACCGTCGCCGTCATGTTCACCGGTCTCGACACCGAACACGACTGCGATGACATCGTCTACGTCGCCATCAACGCCCACTGGGAAAGCGTTTCTGTCCATATCCCCCGTCTGCCCGGCCGTCTGCGCTGGCACCTGGCCATCGACACCGGCCTGCCCCCGGGCGAAGACATCATCGACGACCCCGTCCTGATGAAAATCACCGGTCCCCAGCTGAAAATGCTCCCACGCTCTGTCGTGGTGCTGATCGGACGGTAGGTTGACGGGCTCGGTGGGAGGATCCGGGCCTTGCCGGGAGGCAAGGGACGGAGCCGAGCCACCGGCCGGGACTGAGTAGCGACGAGACCGCACACGGCCGGCAGGCCGGGGGCGGGCTTCTCTCAAGCCTGGCACTTCTTCCGGAAATTGGGGCATATCATAAATTGAAAGATATTCTATAAGATACCTGCAAACAGCTGCAGCAGTTGGATTACAAGTCGTATATTTGTCAACTTTCCGATTCGGTATCTGACATTGCTTCTGAAGCAGGGTCAGCTACCAAAATCGGAAAATACCGCTCAAATGTGGCTGAAGACCGTTGCGGTTGTAGGCTTTGCGGGTTTGAGACATGTCGCAGCGGCGAGCAAATGGTCCGACACTCTTTCCGGAAGAAGTGCCAGGCTTCTCGCAAGCCTGGCACTTCTTCCGGAAATTGCGGCAGGTCTTCTCCCAAGACTGGCACTCTTTCCGGAAACAGGAGCTGGCTTTGCGCAAATCTGACAATCCTCAGCATGCAAAAAGCCTGGCGATGGGTCCTCCCATGGCCAGGCTTTTATGAATGTTGAAATTTTAATCACTGGTGCGGTTGCAGTGTGTTGTCACCTCACCGGCGACGGCGTTTGGTGGTCTTCTTCGGAAAGAGGTGGCCCATGACTTCGATGAGGGTCGAGACGATGCTCATGATCGAGCCGATGTGGGCGGCGGTTCCGGAGGATCCGGCGAAGAAGCCGTGGACGCCTTCTGAAACGTCGTGGACTGCTGAACCGACGCTGGTGACGCTTTCACGTACGGTGCCGGTGACGGTCTGGACGTCATCCAGGACAGCGGGAACGGATGTCTTGGCTGAATCGGTGATGGTTTCGACGTGGGCGCTGATCCGGTCGACTTTGCTGATCAGATCGGGCAGCTGGCGGATGGTCTCGGTGACAGGTGCATCGATCTGGCCGAGCAGGGTGTTGACTTTGCCGAGGACCTTGACCAGGCGGGCGATGGCGATGACCAGATAGACGGCCAGGACTACGCCGGCAATGATCAAAAGGCCTGTCAGGACCGATAGCAGATCAATTGTGACGACCATGCGGGCGCCTCCTTTCTCATCTGAAAGTACGGGAGGTTATTCGGTTTTCTCCGGTTCTTCAGCTTCAGGTGCGGCGTCCTCTGGGGTCTCGGTGGTCTCGTGATGGATCTTCTGCTTGAGGGTGTCTTTGACTTCCTCGTATTTATCCTTGGCTTCGCCGTACTTTTCCTTAGCGAAATCGGCGGCGTGGCTGGCGGCTTCCTTGGCCTTTTCAGCACCGATCTGGGCGCCGACCCGGATATCTTCACGGGTTTCCTTGCCTGCCTTGGGGGCGAACAGGATACCAGCTATGGCACCGAGGAGTGCGCCGGCGGAGACACCAGCGGCGATCTTGCGGTTCTCCCGTTTCTTGTTGGTACCGGTCAAGGCACCGAGGACATCTTTGAGCATAAATGCTGCCTCCTTTCAGTTGTGGACAATGGCTGTCTGGAATCTGGAATTGTGTCATTGAAAGGTCTTTGGATGACACTTCCAGCATATCATGAAATGATTGATTTGTAAAAAGATTAACCGGGAAGGAACACCGTGTGGAGTGGCCTTTTGGTTCGCTCTGGGGGCATGTACTGCAGCTGAACAATGCAATAATTGCTGACAAATCCTGTAACTTTTGCGATAATGGATCCAGGAATTGGCAGGATGGATGCCAAGCCATGACAGGAGGTGCCAACTATGGCCAAATTATGCAGCAAGTGCGGCAAGGAAATTGCAGATGATGCGACATTCTGTAATTACTGCGGCGAAAAAGTCAGCGACAACAGCAACACTCAGTGGGCCAATTTCAATGCTCAGTCGAGCAGGAGCACAGAGGCTTACTCGACTGAAGACATCCAGGCTAATAAAGTCTGGGCGGGACTGGCGTATTTCCTCTTCTTCCTGCCTCTGATCATCTGCCCGGAATCACGCTATGGCCGCTACCATGCCAACCAGGGTCTGGTGCTGCTGATTGTCAGCGCACTGGGTTCGATTGTGCTCGCGATCATCCCGATCATCGGCTGGCTGCTGTCGCCGATTTTTGGTGTCGCCGTTCTGGTCCTGGCGATCATGGGCCTGGTCAATGGGCTCAACGGGCAAGCCAAAGAATTGCCGCTGATCGGCAAGTGGCAGATCCTGCACTGATCTGTTTCGTGTGACAGGCTGAAGCGCTCGAACACTCGCGCCAGCAGTTCCGAATCAGCCGGGCCGCAGGCCTTCGAAAAAGGCAATTTCCTCGAAAATTTTCCGTGCAAACAGGTAGTGGGCATCGTCCAGGAAAAGCTGGATGATGCTCACTTTTTCATTGTTGACGAGCTCATCCACAAGCGTGCGCTCGTCGAGGCGCTTATCCTGCTCGTTGAGCAGTGCCTGGCGGGCCGGGATAACCAGGTTCTGGTCGATCGGCCAGAGGTCTGGGTCGACTGGCAAGGGCTCTAGACCAGATTTCTGGCTAGTAGCTGGCTCTGGATTAGACTCCGTTTCAGCAGCTGGCTCTGGATCTGGTTGAACAGCGGCCATATTGGCTTGGATCACGGCTTGTTCCTGCCAGCGCGTCCGTGTTTCTGTAAAAAGCTTGGTCGGATACAGGTAGAAATGCGGTTCGCCTTGGCGCAGGACGATAACCAGGCGCGGCAGATGGATGACCACTGTTTGTGGGGTCATCAACTGGGCTGGCTCCAGGAACAGATAGTAAAAGCGGCTGAGTAGCTCGATCTGGCGCGGAGTCGCGAGCAGACGGCGCAGGCTGTCGAGTTTGCGCCAAGATAAAAAGTGCCGCGCGGCAAGGGGCGTCAAGACGGCCTCTGCGGCGGATGTGTCAAGTCGTTCGGAAACAGGCGCATGAACTGCTTGATCTGGCTGTCTGGCTTCATTGATCAAGGCCTGCTCGACCAGATGGCCGATGCGATCATCCCAGCGCTCCGGTTGCAAGGTCTCACCATAATGGTTGATCACTATCCAGGGCATGGGAGCGGTTATGGCGAGCCAGTCGGACAAAATGGTGGTGTTCATTTCCAGGCTGGTTTCATTGGCCTGGCTGAACGACTCGATCAGCAGGTCACGGACCCAGGGGCTGGGGAGACTGAGGTGGAACCGCTGGAGCACGTCGGCGACCGGGTAGCGGCAGCAGGCGTGATGAACCAGATAACGGCGGCTGGCAACGGCAAAAGCTGAAGCCGGCAGAGACTCGCCATTGTGCTCAGCCAGCGTGCGGGCCGCCAATTCAACACTGGGCTCGAGATCGGCAGCGATCCGGCCGTGGTGGGCCGCCAGGACATCGCGCGCGAGTTGGAGCATGAGTGTGCTGTAAATCAGGCGCTCAGGCTGGCATTGCAAATGTTGCCAGATCGGGTCAGACAGACGCGGACGCAAGCGGCAGCAGAGCAGACGCTGTGCGGTCTGCTGGAGAGCTGGATCGTCATCCCGGGCGAGCAAAGGGATCAGGCCGGAGAGCTGACTGGTCGGGATTGAGTACGCCATGGCGCGCTGGATCAGGGCCGGCTTATTCCGGGCGTTTTGCACCAGACGCAGCACAGCATCCGGTACCACTGTGGCCTGGCAGCTGGTAAAACGACTGGAGCCCAGGGCGTTCTGGGTCAGAACAACCTGGGCCTGAAGACGAGTCGGGTAAAAAGGCAAAACCTCATTCATGGCAAGTAAATCGCTCAGACTGTCGTTGACTGGCTGGCGGACGCGGCACCGGATTCGGTCAGGACTTCACGGGCGCTGATGATCGCGCCGGGCAGATCGTCGACGGCATCGCCGATCAGGCGCACAGTGTCGGTCAGCTGGGCCACGATGTCGGACAGGCCCTGGTCGAAGGACTGGAAGGTCGACTGGGTGCTGAGCTGGATCTGTTCACCAAAACTCTGGACCGAGACATCGAGGGATTTGTTGAGGCCGGCGATTTCCGAGGTCACATCGCGCACGAGGAAGGTCAGGTCGCGCACCTGGTCGTCGAGGGTATTCATCAGGCTCGTCGAGCTGTCGGTCAGTTTGCCCATCAGGTCCTGGTACTGTTCGTCGGACTGGGTCAGGGTCATCTGGGTCAGGTCATTGTATTTGCCGAAAATATCGACCAGATTGGCCTGCAAGTCGTCCTGGAGGCGGTTGATCTGGACATGCATCTGGTCAAAGTAGCCGCCGATCTGGGATTCGACCGCGACCTGCTCCTCGCGGATGCGCTGAGCATCGGCCTGGCTCGATTCGATCAGGGTCTTGAGCTGCTCGACCATGTCGCTGCTCTTTAAGAGGGTCTGGCTGAGGGCCTCGGTGGCACCATTGAGCGTCTGGACGATCTGTTCCTGGCCAGCTGAGAACGACTGGGTCAGGGCCGTCGAGCCATTGTTGAACAGGTCAGTGAGCAGGGCGTTGCTCTGGGTATAAGACTCCTGCAAGCTGGTGCTGCCAGAGGTCAAAGACTGGGTCAGGGACTCGGCACTGTTCTTGAAGGCCGATTCCATCTGCTCATAGCCCTGGGTGAAGATCGAGCGCAGCTGCTCCGAGCCCAGCGACAGGGCGGACTGGACCTCCACCGCGCTGGTATGCAGGGTGCTGGCGAACTGCTCGGTCGAACCGGTGAAGGCAGCCTGAAGCTGGCTGGAGCCGTTGTTGAACAGGTCGGTGATCAGGGTACTGCTTTGAGTATAGGAATCCTGCAGGGTCGTGCTGCCGGACTGAAGCGACTGGGTCAAGGTGTCGGCACTGGACTTGAACGCCTGTTCCATTTGCTCGTGGCCATGCGTAAAGACGGAACGAAGCTGTTCCGAGCCCTGGGCGAGCGCGGTCTGGACTTCCATGGCACTGGTGTGCAGGGAGCTGGCAAATTGTTCGGTCGTGCCGGAGAAAGCATCCTGCAGCTGGCTGGAGCCTTTGGCAAACAAATCGGTGAGCAGGGTACTGCTCTGGGTGTAGGTATCTTGCAGGGTCGTGCTGCCGGACTGAAGCGACTGGGTCAGGGTATCAGCGCTGGTCTTGAACGCCAGTTCCATCTGATCGTGGCCCTGGGCAAAGACCGAACGCAGTTGTTCGGATCCCTGGGCGAGCGCGGACTGGACTTCCATGGCACTGGTGTGTAAAGCGCTGGCGAATTGCTCGGTTGTGCCGGTGAAAGCCGTCTGGAGCTGGCTGGAACCCTCGGCAAAACGGCTGTTCAGCAGGTCGCTGCCGGCGTTGAAAGCGGCCTGGAGGTGATCAGCGCCTGTGACATAGGTTTCACTGACCTGGACAGCACTGGCAGTAGCGGCGGCCTGGACCTGGGCAGCACTGGCCGCCAGGAGCTGTTCGATCTGGGTCGAGCCACCAGCCAGAATCTGTTCCATGCGGGTGGTGCCGCTGTCGAATGTCGCAGCCAGGCTGGTCGAGCTGGTTTCAAAGGTCGAGGCCATTTTTGCAGAGCCGGATTCATAGGTCGTGTTCAGGTTGGACGCACCTGATTCCAGCGTCGTTGTCAAGCTAGACGTGCCAGTTGTCAGAGCCTGGCTGAGCTGCTCGGTGCTGCTGGCAAAGACCTTGTTGATCTGGCCGGCGCTGTCAGAGAAGACCTGGCTCAATTGACTGGAGCTGGCGCTGAAGACCTCGTTGAGCCGGGTGGTGCTTTCGATCACGGCCTGATGCGAGGCGGACAGGCCCGCGAGGATGGTCTGGGCGGACTGCTGAGCGTCCTGCTGCAGGCCAGTGGACTGGTCGATCGCGGTCAGGAGATCCTGAGTCCGGGCAGTTGCAGTGGTATGGAGTTCATTGAGCGCTGCAATCGACGCTGACAGGTCCGTGAGATGCTCGCCGAGAAGCTGGTCGAGCTGGCGGGCGAAATGGGCGGCCAGTTTGCCGATCCCCTGTTGCTGCTGTTCGTTGACGTGCTTGACGGCCTGGTCGAAGGACTGGCTCATGTTGCGGATGACCGGCACCATCTGTTTCTGGGTCGCGTCAGCCATCGCCGTGCTCAGGGCTGGGCCGAGGTTCTGGATCTGGTCGATCAGCAGTTTCTGGTCAGCCAGGATGCGGTACTGGACCTGGGCATCACTCATGACGATGAAGTGATGTGAGAGCATGTCCTGCAGGGCTTCGATCTCGACAGTGGCCTGGTGGATCTTGATCTGGTCGAGGGCGCGGAATAGAAGGATGAGGAAGGTGGACAAGCTGGTGACCAGGTAGATCGGCATCAGGCTGGCTGCTGGGGCATTCTGGTTCTGGCTGTAGATGGCGACCAAGGTGCCGATCACCGTGATCGAGGACATCAGGACGATGGCAGGCATGGCCACGCTGCGATAGGGTGCGTGACGGATGATGGTCCGTGGGTTGAGGTGGACATGAAGGTCAGCCAAGGCATAGGGCTGGTTGTTCGAATCGTTGATGATCGAACGCACAATCGCCGGGGACAGCATGCCGATCCGTTCCGGGACAGCCTGGGACCGGAGCAGTTTGAGATTCTCGACCGGATCGCGCTTCCACAGCTGGGCTACTTCCTGGCGAACTTTCTGGATCGAGCGAAACAGATGTGCAAAACCGGCCAGATCACAAGTGATCCAGCCGGCGATTGCCAAGAGAAAAACCAGGGATACGGTACCGGTCAAGACCCAATTGACTGGCAGGTCAGCAAGAAATTGAGTCAGTTGCGTCATTTGGGCCTCCTAAGGGGAAAATCTTAAATCATGAATCGGTGTCAGCGGCGGCGAAGGGGTCTTCCTTGCCATAGGGTCCGGTCAGTTCCCAGGCTTCATATTCCTCGTCCTGGGTAACCAGTTTCGGAATCGCATTGAACAGTAGATTCACGCTGCATTCGAGAGCATCTTCCGGAATATCTACTTCAATTTCTTCACCATTGATATTGACTAGCTGAGTGGTATTTTCCAATTGCTTAATCGAAATACTTTCAACAACAATCGAACGATTTAAGCTTTCAATTTCTCCCATTAAATCCATTGTCTGATCAAAGTTACCAAACATGACTGCGTCAAGACTCATCGTCTTAATAGATCCTACTGCTGCATTTGCTGCAAGAATCTGATCTTCGCTAAGGGCATCATTGTTGGATGGAGTCTCTTCAGGTTCTTGACCAGATTTCAAATTTGAAAGGTTTTCATTCAATTCCATCAAATCCGGTGCTTTTTTACTGTCACTTGGCGGAGAATTGCTTAGCTTGTATGGAGGTGCATACTTGTAATCAAATCCATAAGACTCGTCTTGCACATCAACATCTGTATCTGAATAAATCTGATTGACCATCAACATCAATTTTTCCTGAATAATCGAAGGAAAATAACGAATCGTTTTGTTATTGATAGAATCATATAATTCGTTGGACCTACTTGTCAGTTTGTCCAATAGTGAGATCTCCATCAAGCCCATATTATATTCAGCTTGTTTTGCTTCTTTTTCTTTCAGCAAATTTTGATACCGATCGATCTGAGGTTCCAACAAAATATAATAACCAATGGCAAGCAATGCCACAATTATCAAAATAGAAATTAGAATTTTCTCGTTTCTACTTAGTTTCATTTTGGCATCACCTCCGCCAGAACAGCATAGATATCAATAATTTTGTCATCTGATTCCGCTTCTTCACTATCGCTTAGAGCATTCGCTGTCAATTCAACACTTGCAAACAACCCGGTATCTTTCAAATTCCGAACCAATTCTGCTGTAGCGGTTTCATCTTTGGAAATAGCAGAAATGTTAGCATCAATTGTCGTAACAGTTATAGACTCGAGTGTGATCGAACCAGGTATTGATGCCGCGATTGTTTCAAGAAAAGACCTTTTTATTTTGTCTTTGGAATCAATAGACATATCAATAGCATCAATACCAAAATCATATGACTGGAGAATTTCAATTTCCTGTCTTACAATTTTAACTTGGTTTAACTTTTCGACATACTCATTTGCCTGCATCTGAGTGTTTATTTGATCAATGTCAGTTTTCAATTTTTTATTCGTATTGTCTAATAGTATAAAAGAGATGGTTATTCCAAGTACAATAACAACAACAGCTATGATAAGAGGACTACCAAGAGGTGATGATTCTCTTTTTTCATTACTTACGAAGAAGTTCAAATCATTCATAAAGCCCACCTAATCATTTCTAAAAATAGCAGCGGAAGCGGTCAAGTAAGTCATCAAATCAAACTGTCCATGTTTATCAATACTATGAATATCCGGACAATCGTTCAGGATGCGAATTGGGATTCCAATTGAATCCTCCAAAACCTCCGCAATATTCCTATTGTGCGCATTGCCTCCATAGAGATAGATTATCTCAGGTCTTTTCTCAGCCACTCTACCAGAATAAAACTGAATGACAGTTTGTATTTCGTTCTTAATACGATTGACATAATTTCTTGCCACTTCATTAACTTGTCTTGCCTCTTCATTAACGAATTCGTTCCTGGCCAGATCGATATATTCCTGTTTTTTTACAATAAGAGCACCTTCGCTGATTCCTATTCTATTGACCAATTCTGAATCCATAAAGTTGCTCCCAAACGGAATTTGGCGAGTGAATAATAACTGTTCAGAACTGAATATATTGATTTCAGTAATTTCATAACCTAAATCAACAAAAGCTGCTTGGTTCCAATTCCATCCTTTAGTCTTATCTTTATTGGTTACATAGGTACGTTGGACCAATTTGTTGACTGCATTGACTTGAATATCAAGAACAAGTGGCTTCATCTTGCAGTCTTTCAGCAGATTTTCATATTCCTCAATGAGTGTTTTTGGAACAGCGAAGACTCTTAACTTGATCATGTTGCCTGTAGGCCCCTTCACAGTATCAAGGTTAATTATCCCGGTGCGGTAATCTTTCGAAATATTAGGAAGATACTGTTCCATATCTAGCAAGACTAAAGGCATGATGTCCACTTGTGGTACTTCCGGGATGGTCAATTCTCTTGTAATGATTGATGTACTTTTTACCGTTACAATTGCCTTTTTTGGAAATTTGACATAAGTCTTGCCGAATTCATTTAAAGCCATAACGATCGCATTACGGTCACTTATTACACCCTCTTTTATTGATCCTGAAGGGGTAGGTAGAGAGAAGGCAGCTTCCACATCAATCATTCCACCTTTGCTGCTGCCAATAACCAGATGCATATTGCTTTTCCCGATATCCAAGGACAAAACCCTACCAGCACTCATAAATCTGTCTTCCCTTCATTTTCAATCTTTTTAAATATCTATTTATTATAAAGATCTATTCATGATAATCTAACGGTAAACTATTTAATATTCAGATAAGTCACTTCACTCGCATTCACATTGATTACTTCAGTATGAACCACACTATTGTTTTTTGTCACTAGCGCGTAGTAACTGCCATAGGGTACATTCTCAATTCTAAATACCTTAGCAGAAACTTCAGTCATTTCTTCATCTTTTTCAATATCATCATCATCAATATCGAGACTTGAATCTATTGACCAGTAAATAGTATAGCTTGCATTTGTCACGGTTATTGTAACCGTACCCGTTTCGGTCGGGGAAGTAGTCGGTGAAGTGGTTGGCGATGTGGTCGGTGAAGTAGTCGGCGATGTGGTCGGAGTGGTGCCACCCCCATCATTCGTGCCGTCATAAGCATAATCAAGAGAAGTCGAGAACTTGATGGCATCTCCACTGCTATTAATTTCTTCATTTGGATTGAGTTTGATATTATTTAAAATGATTTCAGTATCAATATCATATTCCTGGTCACTTTCAGTACCCGTTAAGGATAATTTTAACAAGTTATCACTATCACTTTGGAAATTGTAAGATTGGATTGTTGTGGCAATATTGACCAAACTATGCGTAGATGTGGCTTCATCCCATTTTTGGTGGATCATCCGACCTGTCGCCGTATCAACATAAATATAATCATATCCACTTGCGTCTTCACCTGTCAGATCATCTGATGTCGGCACACCTGTCAATGATAATCGGGTTGCGTATCTAATTTGATTGATAATGTAGTCCATTGCAACACGGATTTCGCCCTGAGTACTATATTGATCAGTCCCTTTTCTAAAAATTCGATTTCCAAATAGAAAAACAGTAAATGTTGCAGCGATAACGATTGATAAAATCGCAATCACAACAATTATTTCAACAAGAGAAAAACCATTTTTTGTTTTCTTTTTTTGAATCATTCCAACCACCTTCTTAGGGTTTATATGCGGTTAAAATTACGTAATCCTGACCATTTGCTGTGAACTTCATGACCGCTCTCACATCGTGGGATTCATTGACCATATCTGTACCGGTTTCATTGAGTAAAGGGCTGAAGGCATCTGCTATGTCACAAAATCTACCCTTTTGATCATTGGCAGGATTATAGGGTTGACTTATCATCATGTCATAGCCTGAGGCTGTGTAATCTGTCATACCGGAATAGTCGTTGCTGTCAATAATATTCTGAGCATCGTGAATCGCTTTGGTTCTCCCTCCCATTTTAAAAATGGTTGAAAATCCAAATGAAAAAGATGACATAAATGATACCAATACGATGCTCAGAATCGCTATCGCAACAATGATTTCGACTAATGTAAATCCTGATCGGTGTTTCGAACGCAATTCACTCACCTCTCAACACTACTTCGTATAAGCCATAATTTGTAATGGCCAATCAATCGTGCCGCCTGGAGGATTGTCTTCATCATCCGGTTGTTGATAAAAGAAATTACCGCCGCCATCGAATTCATTGACAATTACCAAACCATCAAAGCTTGGGTCTCCTGTAACGGTCATATTGAAATCAGGTGCAATGATATACGCCTCGTAATTAGGTGTTCCACCCATGGTGATTGTCCTTGTAGGATCACCATCTGCATCAAACACTTGAACCATCTCAATGATCAGATCTTTTGCCCCTCCGACTAATTGATTTTCAAATGTTCCACCCAAATTGAGACTACCTTCGATGTATAGATAGACTTTACCTGGTCCAGTAAAATACATATTTGATGTTCCACCTGTGGTCACATCGCCTATAATTTTTACATATAAATCAGTGTCCGTAAAAAACGTCAATGAAGAAAGACCGTTCAATTTAATATTTCCATTAACAATGACTTTATTACTTCCACCACTAATTTCTGATTCACTAATTACTTTGGCATCACTGCCATTAAGAGTAATTGGTCCCATTGTTGGTGCTGTAGTAATCGGAACGCCATCTTTATCTTTCCATGCACCAATAATAGGAAAAGATTCAATAAAATTCTCTGGTAACTCGTTGCCATAGGTATACGTATAGGGAGGTTCCACTTCAATTTCATCAGATGATCCATCACCATCACCAGCCATGACATTTGTATTTGCGGTATACGAAGTACCATTCGCAAGTGCGAGCGTTTTGGCCACGATTCCAGCTTCACCAAACCAGGGAGCAGGCAAATTCCGCTTCATGATCAAATTGACATTTTGACTCTCATTTTTGACAATCGCGTTTGAACTGACATGCAAAGCATCAGGATCACTTGCATCCCCCTTCACTTTGACTGTAACCGTACCAAAAGTCGAAATATCGTCATCACTATAAATTGTTGATTCAGACACATTACTAAAAAGTGCTTGCACCGGAGAATTTAACTCATTTTTAATCAAATAGGTCGCGGCTGATTTGGCTGCTGATTCAGCTAAATATACAGCTTGCTTCGAATGCTCAGTCAAAGCAGCATGTTTTGCATCACTTAATGTTACAGTTAACAACCCTGTAATAAGAATCGCCAGAAAAAAAACAGTCATCAAAACCCAAATAAGGGCGACGCCTGATTTCTGACGAAAGCACATTAAAGTTTTATTTATTTTCATACGATCACCCTTTTCTTTGATAATCCGCATGTCATTTTCAATTCCATAATTAATGATAGATTAAGTCGTTCCAATTATCACACTGTCTGTAACAGTCGTTGTTTGACCATTTAACTCATACGAAAAATCAAATCCACCATTTGAATCATCTGTAATAGTCAGAGTTCCTGATATCATGCCAGTCAAATCAGTAAGGTTTGAAGTCGCTGCTGAATACGTTGTAAAATCTGTTGTAGGATCGATTAGATATAATGCGTTTAATGCAGTGATTATGGTTCTTGATTCTGCCTTGCAGGCCGATTGATTTGCTCTTTTAGTCATACTAACAAAATTTGTAATAGCAATCGCAGCCAAGATACTAATTATTGAAAAAACAACAATGAGTTCAATTAATGTAAAACCCCTGTGGCGGCGAAATGAATTCCTCATATTATTGATTATTTTGTACATTTTCAATCCCTCGCCACATATTAATCATAACGAATTAGATATAATTAATATAAAATACATCTTTATCTTCAAAAGTTAGAAATTTATGTTATTCAAAAATTAACTCATTTATACATTTATAGTATGCTCCGGTTCATCATTACTAGAGAATTAGAACCGTAAAATACTCAGCAAAGACAAAACCGGAGCACACTTAGACATAAAATTTATTAATAAGAATGAAATGTTCTATTCAATTCAGATGGTTTATGTTGTTGATACTATTACGTTATCAGTAACTGTTGATACATGTGTTCCAATTGTATAAGTAAAATCAATTTCTCCAGCAGCGGTTACATTAAGACCAGCAATAGCCCCATTTAATGGCCCTGTCAAGTTTGTTATTTCCGCGCTGCCAGCTGTATAAGTCATAATTGTAGCAGGTGCAATATCTAAAGCATACAATGCAGATATTGCAGTCAAAACGGTTCTAGCCTCTGCTTCAGTTGCTGCCTGATCAGCTCTATTAGTAAAACCTGTTAATCTTGGGATAGCAATCGCAACCAAAATACCAATAATTGCAATGACAACGATCAGTTCGATCAGTGTGAAACCTTTGCGGCGGCGAAGCGATGGGTTCTGAAGTTTTGTGTTTTTCATTTTGTTCCTCCTGTTTTCTTTGTTTTCGTTGTTGAAATGCCGAATGAGCGTGACCAATGCCATTTCATATCCAAGTCCTCATTGATCACTCAAACAATACATAACAGTTTGGAACCACTCCTCTCATGTTGGAATTAGTTAAATCGCAATATCAGGCGATATATTGATACATTTCAAACATTGGCAACAACATCGCTATGACAATTGTACCAATAACAATAGCCATGAATACAATTAATAAAGGTTCAATGATGCTGGTCATTTTTTGTATGGTCATGTCGACTTCTTCACCATAAAAATCTGCGGTCCTTTTTAACACATCGTCCAAAGAACCAGACTCTTCACCAATCCGGACCATGCTGTCAACCATCGGGGGAAATAATCCTGTACGTTTGATTGGACTGGCAAGATCGTATCCTTTGCGAACTTCTTCACGAATATCGAGAATCGCCTTTTCATAGACCTTATTGCCGATGACCCTCGATGTGATTTCCATGCCGTTCAACAATGGAATGCCGCTAGCCATCAGAGTTGATAAAGTGCGCGCGAATCTTTCAGTTGATACCTGAACACCTAATCGACCAAAAACTGGCAGGCGCAATTTCAATCTGTCTAAGAACATCAAACCACTTTTTGTTTTGGCATAATATCGAATAGATAGAATAATTAGAATAATTATTCCAATTACAATGTACCAGTAATTTCTCAGCACATAGCTTACACCAAGTACGATACGCGTAGGCAATGGCAATGTGACATTATTTGAAACAAATACTTCGACAAATGTTGGCAAAACAAAAGTGAGTAAGAAAGCAACAACAACAACTGTGAGAATAACCAATACCAGCGGATACGTCATTGCGCCAACAATTTTTCTCTTAATTCGAGTTTCTTTCTCATAATGCTCAGCCATGCGACCGAGGATGGTATCAATATTGCCACTTGCTTCACCAGCATCGGTCATATTAATCAACAATTCAGGAAATACCGCCCTGTGTTGTCTCATGGCATCAGACAAGCTCATTCCTTTTTGAACCAGTTCGTAAACCTCATCGATCACAGCTCTAAGCTTTCGGTTATCAAACTGTTGCCTCAATATATCCAGGCACTGAATAATCGAGATGCCGGAATTAAGCATGGTATAAAACTGTCGACAAAAAACTGCAATGTCTTTAGTCTTGATACGATTAAAAGATTTTGCATTGATTTCCTTGTGTTCCAGTTTTTCATTGATCGATATCGGTCGGTATTCTTTTTGATGCATCATTGACATGACTTCAGCCCGATCTTTTGCGACCAAAACACCACTGATGATTTGTCCAGATGCGTTAATTGCCCGATAATTATATGATGCCATATTTATTCCTCCTTTTATTTCAGTGGAGGCATGTCTATAAAGCCAGGAATTTCTGCAGCAATGATTTATCCAAAGCAACCCTGTAGGCATCATCTGTTGTTATCAAACCTGATTTCGCCATTTCAGCCAATGACTGGTCCAGTGATTTCATGCCCAATCGAGAACTGGTTTGGATGACAGATGCGATCTGGTTCGTCTTTTCGTCTCGAATCAGATTTCTGACCGCTGGATTCACGATCAGGATTTCCTGAACCGCATTCATCCGTTGCCCGTCCGGTGTGGGTAGTAAAAGTTGAGAAATGACGCCCTCGAGGACAGAGGATAGTTGGATGCGTACTTGCTGTTGCTGATGCGGAGGAAACACATCGATGATGCGATCGATTGTCGCTTCGGCACCAGTCGTATGCAGGGTCGACATGACGAGATGGCCAGTTTCCGCAGCCGTAATCGCAGTCGAAATGGTTTCCAGGTCGCGCATTTCACCGACCAGAATGACGTCCGGATCTTCACGCAAAGCAGCTCGCAGGCCAGAAGCAAAGGAGCTCGTGTCGCTGCCGATTTCCCGTTGGTTAATAATACTATTTCCATGCTTGTGCAAATACTCGATTGGTTCTTCCAAAGTAATAACGTGACAGTTTCTTACCGCATTGATGTGGTTGACCATTGCAGCCAGTGTCGTTGTCTTCCCACTACCTGTCGGACCTGTAACCAGGATCAAACCACGATTCTTCATTGTCATGGTTTTAAGAATTTCTGGAAATCCCAGTTGATCAAGCGTCGGTGCTTTAATCGTGATGACGCGGAAGGCTACGCCGTAGCTGCCGCGCTGCTTGTAGGCATTGACACGGAAGCGAGAGAGGCCAGGGATGGTATAGGAAAAGTCGATTTCGCCGACATCCTCGAGGCGGGCAAACTGCTCCTCGGACAGGATGCTGCGGACAATCTTCTCGGTGTCTTCAGGTTTCAGGACTTCGTCATTGTAGGGGCGGAGGATGGTATTCGTGCGGATCATTGCTGGCACGCCTACCGTGATGTGCAAGTCAGAGCTGATGGTTTCGACGGTCTTGGCGAGGGCCTCATTCAGGATCATGTGTCTGTCCTCCTGGCGGCTGATTGGTGGGCAAAGCGATTGGCCTTACTCGACGCTATAGGTGACTTTGAGCAGTTCTTCGGTCGTTGAAACACCTTTGAGCACCAGTTCGGTGCTGTTTTCACGCAGGGTGGTCGTGCCCTGACGGATGGTAACGTTGCGGATGTGGTCAATGCTGGCTCGTTTGTCGATCAGCTCACGGATCTGACTGTTTACTGGCATGATCTCATGGATTGCCACCCGGCCGCGGTAACCGGTGAAGTTACACGAGCTGCAACCGGCGCCGCGGTAGAGGGTCTGGGGCTCGCGGATCTTCAAGACATCCATCTCGAGGTGGTCCGGTGTGTACGGCGTCTTGCAATTGCTGCAGATGCGGCGCATCAGGCGCTGGGCCGTGATGCCGACGACCGAGGACGAGACAAGGTAGGGCTCGACGCCCATGTCGATCAGGCGGGTCAGAGTCGAGGCCGTGTCATTGGTATGGACGGTGGCCAGGACGAGATGGCCGGTGATCGCGGCGCGGACAGCGATCTGGGCGGTCTCGGCGTCGCGGATCTCACCGATCATGATGATGTCCGGATCCTGGCGCAAAATCGAGCGCAAGCCGTTGGCAAAGGTCAGACCGGCCTTGACATTGACCTGGACTTGGTTGATACCCTCGAGCCGGTATTCAACCGGATCTTCGACGGTGATGATGTTGCGGTTGATCTTGTTTAATTCACGCAGCACGGCGTAGAGGGTCGTGGTCTTGCCACTGCCGGTCGGGCCGGTGACCAGAATGATGCCATTGCTGCTTTTGATGATCTTATTGAACAAGGTGATGTTGGCTTCGTTGAAACCGAGTTGTGCCTTTGAAAGCAGCATATCACTGCGGCCAAGGATGCGCATAACGACCTTCTCGCCATAAACAGTCGGCAGGACTGAGATGCGAAGGTCGATGTCCTTGCCCTCGACTGTCAGCTCGATGCGGCCGTCCTGGGGCAGGCGTTTCTCAGCGATGTCGAGCCGGCTCATGATCTTGATTCTCGTAATGACAGCCGGATGGGCGGCCTTCGGCGACTTCATGATCTCCTGCAGCTCGCCGTCGACACGGAAACGGATCCGCATGGTGGCGTCGTAAGGCTCGATGTGGATGTCGCTGGCCCGGGCGCGCACGGCATGGGCGATGACGGAATTGACCAAACGGACGACAGGGGCATTGTTGATCTCGGAGAGCTGATCGGCATCCTGTTCTGTGATCTGCTCGAGGTTGAAATCCTTGCGGATGTCCTCGACAGCCTTCTCCGCGCCCTCACGGCTATAGTACTTGTCGATCATCGCCGTCAGCTCAGCGGGCACAACAATGACAGGCTTGATCGCCATGCCGGTGAACAGGCGTACATCGTCGATGGCTTGGATATTGAGCGGGTCGGCCATGGCCAGGATCAGCTGGTCATTCTCACGGTTTATCGGCAGGACCATGTGGCGGCGGGCCATCGCTTCATTGATCAGGAGCGTGGCGTCATTGTCGATCTCATAGGTACCGAGAGAAACCAGGGGAACTTGGAGCTGGAATTCGAGGACTTCAAGGATTTTCTGCTCAGTGACCAGGCCGAGCTCGACCACAGTTTCACCGAGTTTTTTTCCAGAAGCGCGCTGGGAAAGAAGCGCATCATTCAACTGGTCCTCAGTGATGAGCCCTGCTTCGATGAGTAATTCACCCAGTGACTTGCGCTCGTTGGTCAGCATCTTTTTCCTCTCGCAGGATTACATGACTGCCGGTTCCAGCTGGCTATTTCTAGCCTTGCAGATTTTTGACTGGCCAGTTGCCATGAGATCTAAATAACCTGTCAAATGTCACTTTTACTTACAATACATGGAAAATTTATCATTTGCTCGTTTCTTTAGTTATAACATACATGATTGGGGCGTACAATTGAAATTTCATTTTCGCCAGGTTACAACTTCGATTTTTGGCGTACCTTTCGAAATAGTGATGAGATAATTTTAAGTATAGTGAGGCCAACAAAAAAACAGGGGCCTGTCCTGATGAGTGTCAAGCTTTAAGTTGTATAAACAGCACGGATTGCCGCTTGCGCGGGCGTCAAGAAATGTCCCGGTTGAGCTCAGCCCGGGAAGTGGGTGTCGAGGTCGGCCAACTGCTCGTCAGTCAGACGGACAGCGCGGTCGAGGGAGGGTAGCTCGAGCAGAGAGCGGGACATGAACTCGACAACCTCGAGGCGGTCATAGGCCTTGGCGATCGTTTCGCCAGTCACAATGACACCATCGTTCTCGAGCAGGATGGCCGGGGTCTGCGGTCCAAAAAGCGAAGCCGTCCGCTGCGGTTCGGTGTAGTTGAAACCGTAGCTGGCGCGCGGCAGATTGTGCAAAAGGATGTACGGTTCCGGCAGGGAGCGGACGTCAATTTCCAAGTCGGTCAGGGTGAACGCCATCAGGTAAGGTGGCTGGGCATTGATGATCGACTGGACCTTGGGATTGCGGTGATAGATCATCTCATGGATAAAAACAGCGCGGCTGGGGGTCTTCCCTGCTTCTTTGAGGCCGCGGCGGACGAGGACGAAATCCTCGGCTCCGACGTCGAGTCGGTCGCGGCCATAGGGGGAGATCAGGAAGGAACCATCCGAGAGGCGGGCGGAAGCGGTGCCGGTATTGGCAGCGAATAACTTCTGGTCGACGGCACGCTGCATCATGCGGGCCAGCTCACGGCGCAGATCGAGCTCCTCCGGAGAACGGGGCCGGGGGGTGAGCTCGGTCATGCGGGTATGCTCGCGAGTCCGGGCCAGGTCGATCTCTTCCTCAGAAAGCGAGCGCGGATGGCCGAGGCGACGAGCGTGGAGCTCAATCCGGGCAGCCAGCTCGAGGGTCTCGAAAATCGAGTAGGCCTTCTGCATGTTTTCGGCGGCGACGACAACGCCATGATTTTCCATGATCACGGCATTGACACCTTTTTTGAATTCCGTGGCCAGGATGTCACCGAGCTCCTCGCTGCCCATGCGGGCATAGGCGGCCAGAGCGATCGGGCCGCAGACGATGCGGGTGACTGGCATCAGACGGACATCCGGCAGCTCGCGCATCAGGGCAAAGGAAACGAGGGCTGGCGAATGGGCGTGCAGGATGGCGCGGATGTTGTTTCTGGATTTGTAGATCGCCTGGTGAAAAGGCAACTCGCTCGAGGGGGCGACGCGCGTATTCACCGGTCCCTGGTCGGTAACCTGGACCATGTCGCCGCGGGTCAGGATCCCCTTGTCCAGGGCGGTCGGGGTGATCCAGATGTGGCCATTGGCATCGAGGATGGATAAATTGCCACCGGACGCGGTGGTCAGGCGGTTGGCATAGATCCGGGTCATGAACGCGACCAGCTGGTCAGCGGGGTGCATGATTTCCAGGCGCATCTTCTTATCCCCCAAAGCCGAATCTTGAGTTACTACCAGCATACCACACCGGTCAATCGCATCAAAAGATCCCGCGTCTATTTCCAGCGAGATTTTTTAGGGATAAAATCTATTTATCATGTAACACTTTTTCGTCGTTGTGTGATTTCGTCACAGTAGCCGCAAACGCTTACAGTTACACTCAGTTCGAACGTTCCGTAATCGTTTGTGGGCGTTTGCCCGCAAACCAAACCAGCACGAAAGGAAATAATGCTCATGCATGATCAGGGGGTAACCAGATGAAAGTTTTGATTGTCGGTGGTGTCGCCGGCGGTGCATCCGCCGCAGCCCGTCTGCGCCGTAATGATGAAAAAGCCGAGATCATCCTGTTTGAAAAAGGCGAATACATTTCCTATGCCAACTGTGGCCTGCCCTATTATGTCGGTGATGTGATCAAGACCAAGGACAAATTGCTGGTCCAGACGCCGGAAGCGATGCGCCAGCGTTTCAACATGGAGGTACGCATCTTTTCCGAGGTCATGCGCATCGACCGCACAGCGAAGACGGTCACGGTCAAGAACCACAAGACCGGTGAAGAATACAGCGAGTCCTACGATAAGCTGATCCTGTCCCCTGGTGCCGAGCCAAAGCGCCCGCCGATGGAAGGGATCGACCTGCCCGGCGTCTACACCCTGCGCACCGTGCCGGATACACTGAAAATCCGCGAATTCGTCGATACGAAAAAGCCGCAGCGTGCCGTTGTCATCGGCGGCGGGTTCATCGGCGTCGAGATGGCCGAGAACCTGATGGAGCGCGATGTTGATGTCACCCTGGTGGAATTCACCGACCAAGTCGTAGCCTCGATCGACCCGGACATGGCCGCTTTTCTGCACCAGCACATGCGCCAGAAGGGCCTCAAGCTTCTCTTCCACACCGGCGCCACCTCCTTTCACACCAACCCGGCTGGCGGCCTGACCGTCAAGCTGACCAATGGCAAGTCGATTGACACGGATCTGGTCATTTTCTCGATCGGCATCGCGCCGGACAGTCACCTGGCCAAGGACGCCGGGCTCGAGCTGGGCATCGCTGGCAGCATCAAGGTCGACCAATACCTGACCACCTCCGATCCAGACATCCTGGCCGTCGGTGATGCGATCGAGATCGAGCATTTCGTCAGCCACAATCCTTCCCTGATCCCACTGGCCGGTCCGGCCAACAAGCAGGGCCGTATCGCCGCCGACAATGCCTGCGGCAAGCAGGTCCCATTTGAAGGTGTCCAGGGCAGTGCCGTGCTCAAGGTGTTCGACATGACAGCGGCTTCGACTGGTCTCAATGAAAAGCAGCTCAAACGCGAGCAGATCGCCTATGAAAAGGTCTATGTCCATCCGCTGAACCATGCCGGTTACTATCCGGGCGGCACCCAGATGTCCTTGAAACTGATCTTCGATCCGGCCTCGGGCAAGATCCTTGGCGCCCAGGCCGTCGGTTTTGACGGTGTCGAGAAGCGCGTCGACGTCCTGGCCACAGCCCAGCGGCTCGGTGCCACGGTCGAAGACCTCGAAAAGCTCGAGCTGACCTATGCCCCGCCCTTCTCCTCAGCCAAGGACCCGGTCAACATGCTCGGCTTCACCGCCCGCAACGTGATCAAGGGCGACATGCGGATTTTCCAATTTCATGATGTCAGCAAGATCGACACATCCGTCGATTTTCTGATCGATGTCCGCACACCGGAAGAATTCGAACTTGGCTCGATCCCGGGCGCCATCAATATCCCAGTCGACGATCTGCGTGGCCGCCTGAGTGAAGTGCCGAAAAACCGCAAGATCTATGTCTTCTGCCAGGTCGGCATCCGAGGATATATCGCCTACCGCATCCTGGTCCAGCATGGCTTCGACGAGGTCTATAACCTGACTGGCGGCTACAAGCTCTACCATACGGTCAGCCTCGACCAGGCGGCCGAGGTCCCGCGCGAGGACAAATATGGTCTGCCCGAACCGGTTGAAGGCGAAGGCGAGACACTGGTGGTTCCTGCCGCCATGGTGGCCAAAGGTCCGGCCAAGACGCTGCGTGTCGATGCCTGCGGTCTGCAGTGCCCCGGCCCGATCCTCAAGGTTGCCGAAGGCGTCAAGCAGATCGATGCCGGTGACCAGCTGGTGATCGAAGCGACCGACCCGGGCTTTGCCTCGGACATCGGCGTCTGGTGCGAACGCACGGGCAACCAGCTCGAGGGCATCGAGTCCAAAGGCGGCACGATCACGGTCACGCTGACCAAAGGTGGAGCAGTCACAACACCAGTCGCAATGGGCGCCGGCAATGACAAGACCATCGTCGTCTTTTCTGGCGAACTCGACAAAGCCCTGGCTGCCTTCATCATCGCCACAGGCGCTGCCGCCATGGGCCGCAAGGTCACGATGTTCTTCACCTTCTGGGGCCTGACGGTCCTGCGCCGTCCTGAGCTGGTCCCGGTCAAGAAAAACCTGGTCGAGAAAATGTTCGGTGTCATGCTGCCGACAGGCGCCAAGAAGCTCGGCCTGTCGCGCATGAACATGGGCGGTGCCGGTACCGCAATGATGCGGGCAATCATGAAATCGAAAAACGTCGCCTCGCTCGAAGAGCTGATCGAGTCGGCAATCGAGTATGGCGTCAAGATCGTGGCTTGCCAGATGTCGATGGACGTCATGGGCATCAAGCCGGAAGAACTGCTCGACGGCGTCGAAATCGGTGGCGTCGCCACCATGCTCGGTGCAGCCGAGACCTCGGATACGAACCTTTTTATCTGAGGAAAATGTCCCAATCATGAGAAAGAGAGCGTGCCTGCTGACACGCTCTCTCTTTTTATGTGGATATAGTATCTGTTTCCGTGACCTGGCTCCTTACGCCGTCTCGATCGCGGCAGCTTCGCCCAATCCCAGTGCGTCAATGGCCCATTCGCGGATTTTGAACTTCTGGATCTTGCCGCTGCCGGTCATAGGGTAGCTGTCGACGAAGCGGACATAGCGGGGGGTCTTGTGCTTGGCCATGTGGCTGCGGACGTAGGCTTTGATTTCGTCTTCCGTGACGTCCTGGCCTTCTTTCCTGATCACGGCGGCGAGGGCTTCTTCACCGTAGGTGGGGTCGGGGACGCCGACGACCTGGACGTCTTTGACTGCCGGATGGGTGTAGATGAAATCCTCGATCTCCTTGGGGTATAGGTTTTCGCCGCCGCGGATGATCATGTCCTTGATCCGGCCGGTGATGCGATAGTTACCGTTGTGGTCACGGACGGCGAGGTCGCCGGTATGGAGCCAACCGTCGCTGTCGATCGCCGCGGCCGTGGCTTCCGGCATCTTGTAATAACCCTTCATGATGTTGTAGCCGCGGGCGACGAATTCTCCGGCGACGCCGTCAGCGACGGGCTCGTTGGTCGCAGGATCGACGATGCGGCATTCGATGCCGGGCAGTTCACGGCCGACGGTGCTGACCTTGACTTCGATCGGGTCTTCAGCGCGGCTCTGCGTGCAGCCGGGCGAGCTCTCGGTCTGGCCAAAGACGATCGTGATCTCGTTCATGTTCATGCGGTCGACGACCTCCTGCATGACCTTGATCGGGCAGGGCGAGCCGGCCATGATGCCAGTCCGCATATGGGAAAAATCGGTCGTGGCAAAATCAGGATGCTCGAGCAGGGCGATGAACATGGTCGGCACGCCGTGCAGAGCCGTGCATTGTTCCCGGTTGATCGCCTCGAGGACTTTGCCAGCCTGGAAATATTCCAGCGGCACCATGGTCGTTCCATGAGTGACGGAGGCAAGCGTGGCCAGGACGAGGCCGAAACAATGGAACAGCGGCACGGTGATGATCAGCTTGTCGTCGGTCGAGAAATTCATGCAATCGCCGATCGATTTGCCGTTGTTGATGATGTTGTAGTGCGTGAGCATGACGCCTTTCGGGAAGCCAGTCGTGCCCGAGGTGTACTGCATGTTGATGACATCGTGCTTGTCGAGGGTGCGGCCGATCTCAGCGATGTGCTCAGCCGGGATTGCGTCACTGCTCGCGAGCAGGTCGGACCAGGTCCAACAGCCAGGCTGCTCACTGGTGAAATTGATGATGTTTTTCAAAAGCGGCAGGCGCTGGGCTGACAGCTGGCCGGGCTGGGCAGTGGCCAGTTCGGGGCAGATCTCGCGGATGATCGCGGTGTAATCGGCGTCTTTGAAACCATCCATCATGATCAGGGTATGGGTATCGGACTGGCGCAGCAGGTATTCGGCCTCGTGGATCTTGTACGAGGTGTTGACGGTGACCAGGATGGCACCGATCCGGGCGGAGGCGAAAAAGGTCAGCAGCCATTCCGGGTGGTTGGTTGCCCAGATCGCCACATGGTCACCAGGCCGCACGCCGATGGCGAGCAGGCCACGGGCGACACGGTCGATTTCGTCGAGGAATTCGCGGTAGGTGCGGGTGTAGTCGCGCGTGGTGTAGGTGACAGCGATCTGGTCGGGAAACACGCAGGCAACGCGCTCGATCAGCTGACCGAGCGTCAGATCGACCCATTCATCCTTACCAAAAAGGGTTTTGCCTTGTTGCGCAGTGGCTGGTGTGCCGCCGGGTGCGGCGACGGCCAGATCGCCTGCCTGGCCTGCTGTCTTTTTGCCTGGACAGATGCTGGCCCGGGTTCGGTTGAACGTTTGCAGGGTATTGGCGAAGGCCGGGAAAACGACAGCGGCATCTTCGAGGTCGCGGCTCCAGCGCTTGACCCATTCGAGCGAGACGAAGCCGGTGTAGCCCTGGTCCTCGAGCAGATCGAGGGTCGCCTGGATCGGCAAATCGCCATGGCCGAGCATGCGGTAGTGGAGTTTACCTTTGGTCAGGACCGAATCTTTGATGTGGATGTAGCGCACGTATTCGCCGATGGCGCCCCAGGTTTGCTCCGGGGTCTCGCCGAAAAAACGGAACGGATGGTGGATGTCCCAGAGGACGCCGATGGCCGGGTGATGGACGGTCTCGAGCAGGGCGCGCAAACGTCTGGTATCGGCATAGACGCCGTTGGTTTCGATCAGGACGGTGACATTTTTCCACTGGGCATAGTCGGCTAGCGAGGCCAGGGCACGAGCGACAATGGCATCGTCGACGGGTCCCTGGACTTCCGGGGCGATATCACCGAGGACGCGGACAAAAGGCACACCGGTCCGGGCCGCAAGGTCGATGTATTCAAAGCCCTCGGCCAGGATCTCCTGGCGCCGGGCTGGATCTTTGAGACAGCAGCCGGAGGAAAAGCAGGTCAGCTGCAGACCAAGGCTCTGTAGGCGCTCGAGGGTGCGGGGCAGCTCTGCTGGCGTGAAGGGCAAGGCGCGCGGGGCGTGGAGCTCCTCACCGAGACCGCGGATCTCGATACCGTCAAAGCCAAGGTCTTTGGCCATGGCTGTGACCTCGATCCAGGACCATTCCGGACAACCAATCGTGGAAAATGCGATTTTCAACATGCTGCTTACCTACCTTTTCTCGTTATGTTCATGTCAGACGGTCATGATCTCCCGCGCGCCGCCGGTGAGGCAGACGGCGCCCTGTGGGGTGATTTCGTAGGTTTCTTCGGCACCGACCATGCCGATGCCTGCAATGCCGCATTTGGGCTCGAGGGCGATGACCATGCCGGGCTGGAGCGGATCTTTGAAGCCGCGGGCAATGACGGGCTGCTCATCGATGTGCAGGCCGATGCCATGGCCGAGGAATTTGACCCTCTCCTCCCCGTAGCCCATGAAATGGGGCGTCAGGTCGGCGGGCAGATCGGCCATGACCGTCTGGTAGATCTGTTCGGGTGTGGTGCCAGGCACCATCAGCGAGCTGGTCTTGTCCAGGACCGCGACGCAGGCGGCGTGGACTTGGATGGCTTCTGCGGACGGCGGGGCGCCGAAAGAGTAGATGCGGGTCTTGTCGCTATGGTAGCCGTTGACGCCGTAGCCGATGTCGACGAAGACGAGGTCACCGGGCTGGAGGCGGCGGCTGCGGCTGCCGATGGCGGGCATGTAAGCGGAGGCACCCCGCATGCCACCTGGACCATCAAAATTGGTCGGATGCAGCGATGAATCGCCAAAGCCAAGCTGGCCAACGATCATTTCCGTCTGAGGCATGGCAAAACGGGACAGCCCCTGGTATCCGAGCCGGACCATTGCCGCATAGATATCAGCTTGCAGGTCGGCCTCGCTCATGCCTTCTTTGAGCAGCCCGGGGATGATGTGCTCCATCAGGTGGCTGTGCTGGCGACCCGATTCACGGATGATCGCGAGCTCATACGAACTTTTGACGGCGCGGAGCCGGGCCAGGATGCCATCGAGGGCATGAATCGATTCGAAAGTGAAGTATTTGCGCAGACGCTCGAGGACTGCGAGCGGCACGGTCTCCATTTCCAGCAAGGTGTGGCCGAGGTTCTCTGGCAGAAAACTCAGCAGGTCGCGATACGAGCGGATCTGCACGAGCTGGTCTGGAGGCAACGGCGACTCGAGTCTGGCTCGTTCGAAGCTTTTACGCACGAAATAGATCACGTCGCCATTTTTGCGTAGCACGAGCAGACCGTCCTGCATCGTGCCGGTCAGGTAGTACTGGTTGACCCGGTTGTAGACCAGGGCGGTATCAAAACGGTCGCCCTGGCGTTGCAGTTCCTGGAACAGCCGGGCGATGCGGGACTGAAATTCGGTCACCGGGGGGTTGCTTTCAAAATTCACACACGATGTCAGTGGCGGGCATGAACCACTGCCTCCTTACCAGGTGGCGCACAGGACGCCTATTTATATGAATATAACCTATTTTGCAGGCGAAATGTTCTCTTTAATTTTGTGTGAATGATGTTCATTTCACAGGATGAAAAAGAACCCTGGTGCCGTAACGGGCGCCAGGGTTCTTCGTTGAGCTGATTGGTTCGCTTGCGGCGAGGTCTTGTGAGGCTTTACTCGGTGACGAGCTCGTAGCCAGCGTTGATCCAGCCTTGGGGGACGTTGGCCGGTGTGCCAGCGCCACCGTTGAGGGAGACGGCGTCATAACCACGCAGGCGCATGGCGGCGACGACCTGGCCGGCGGTCTGGCCGGTGTAGCAGTAGACGACGACCTTTTTGTTCATCGGCACTTTGGCCATGGCCAGCTGGTCGATGGTGTCTTTGCCAAAAGGCACATTGACAGCGCCCGGGATATGACCCTTGGCGAAGTCTTCAGCCTTACGGACAGACAGGACGAAGAAATCTTCCTGGTTGTCGATCATTGCCTTGAGGTCTTTTTCCGAGACTTTGTAGTTCTTGAAGCGTTCATCGGTGATGGCAGCCAGACCGGCATAATAATCGGCGACGGCCTTGGTGATGTCAGCATCGATGGTGTTGGCCGCTTCGGCCAGGGTGTTGGCGGTGGTCTCGGTGACAGCGGCAACGCCCTCTACTTTGGAGATGCCGAAGTTCCAGCCGAGGTTGACGCTGCGGGCCGGGATGCCAGCGACGTTGAGGGTCACGACAGCCTGGCCGGCGGTCTGGCCGGTATAGCAGTAGATGAAGACGTCCTTGTCCTGCGGGATCTTGGTCAGGTTGTCGCTGATCGCGGTGCCCCAGGGCAGGTTGACGGCGCCTTTGACGTGGCCTTTTTCGTAATCGGCCGCGCCACGGATGTCAAGGATGACCATGTCATCACCGGCAACAACTTTGGCGATGAATTCTTTCTGGTCGATCTTGTAGATGTGCTCGGGCATTTCCCGGAAATAGGTGTTGGTGGCGTTGAAGACAGGGTGGTCAGCAACAGTCGGGTAGCCTTTGTTGGCCCAGCCATTGGGATGGTTGGAAGCCATGCCCATGCCACCGTTGAGGGAGACGGCATCATAGCCAAGGAGGCGCAGGGCGGCAACGGTTTCACCGGCAGTCTGGCCAGTGTAGCAATAGACGTGGATCTTCTGGTCCTTGGGCAGGGCAGAGAGATCGTCGAGGGTGGTCTTGCCGAAGGGGATATTGATCGCACCAGCGATGTGGCCCTTGGCGTAGTCTTCAGCCTTGCGGACTGAGACGATGAAAGGGTTCTTACCGCCGTCGATCAGGGCTTTGAGGGCATCTTCGTTGATCTTGTAGTTCTTGTAGGTTTCGTCGGTGATCGTAGCCAGACCGGCAAAGTAGGCGCTGACAGCTTCCTGAACGGCCGGGTCAATGGTGCTGCCGGCATCGGCCAGCTCATTGGCGGTGGTTTCGGTGACGGCTTCAACGCCTGCGACCTTGGAAATGCCAAGGTTCCAGCCGAGGTTGATGCTCTTGGCCTGGATTCCGGCGAGGTTCATCGTGATGACAGCCTGACCGGCGGTCTGGCCGGTGTAGCAGTTGACGTAGACGACCTGGTCCAGGGGCAGTTTGCTGAGGTTGTCGCTGATAGCCGGACCCCAGGGCAGATTGACAGCGCCCTTGAGGTGGCCCTTTTCGTAATCAGCAGCCGCGCGGATGTCGACGATCACCAGTTTCTCGCCGGCAGCGACTTTTTTCACCATCTCGGCCTGGTCAATCTTGTAGATGTCATCAGGCATGTTGGTGAACAAGGCTTTGACGGCGCCTTCCAGCGGTGAGGCCGGAGCATCTGCGGCGGCTGTGGTGGTGGCGGCCGTCGTTGGACCGAGGTCCATCGAGGCAGGAGCAGTGGTTTCCTTGGTGCAGGCCACCGAGCTGATGGCCAGGGCAAGAATCAAGGCCAGTACGAGCAGTTTCTTCATACGTTTCCTCCGGTTGTTGAAAATCAGGATGCGCTTTGGATGCTGGGGACAGTCTGGACCGGTTTTTCTGCCGGAGCCTCGCTGGCGGACCATTCGACCCACGCGCCGTCATAAACCTGCACATTCGTGTAGCCAGCTTCGGTCAGGACGAGCAGGGCCTGGGTGGCGCGGAAAGACGTTTTGCAGTACACGATGATGGCGTCGTCTTTTTTCAGGCCGAGGTCATGGTAATCGAGGCCGATGTCGCGGGCAGACTTGAAGGTGCCGTCCGAGTAGACGTTGCGAGTGTGGGGGTAGAGTGTGGCAGTCGGGATGGCGCCTTCCTCGTACTCAGCGGTCGAGCGGACGTCGAGGATGAATGCCGGGGCGGAGCCATCGATGGCAGCCTTGACTTCATCTTTCGATGCATAGAGGCTTTCATCCAGTGCCTTTGTCGTGTAGGTCGCAGCAGCGAGGGTTGTCATTTCTGCGGACAAGGGCAGGCCGGATTTCAGGATGGCAGCTTCGCCACCGTTGACAACTTGGGCGGATTCATGGCCGAAGACCTTGAGCACCCACCAGACGCGGCTGGCATAGACGCCCTGGTTGTTGTCGTAGATGTAGACTTTGGATGCATTGCTGATCCCGGCAGTGCCCAGTGCAGCGGCGATGGTCTCAGCCGGGGCTAAAAGACCCGGAACAGGTTCGCTGACGGAGAGTTTTTCCGGGGGCAGGCTGATCGCTCCTTGCAGGTGGCCTTTGGCATAATCATCGGCTGAACGGGCATCGATGACAACTGCTTGCGGATCCTGCATCAGCGTGGCCAGGTCGGCTGCTTCGACAATGTTGGCACTGTCGGTGTAGGCGGTCTGGTTGCAGGCAACGGTGGCCAGCAACAGGACGAGAGCCAGAAGCAGGACAACGGCCTGTTTGAATGGACGCGGCATGCGGTTTCCTCCTTGATGTTGAAGCTTGAAACAGTTCTGCTTGTGGGAGTTGGGAATCACACACACGTTTTGCTCCAGACTTCCACCCCAGTATATACGAATTCCCGTAAACGTAACCGGTATGAATTCGGCTTTCGGTATGAAATATTCCGATGTACCATAAGATATAATTATGGCCAATAGATTGCCTGATAGGCCACTATCATGCCAATCTGGAGAAAACGTCAAACGAGGTCTTGTGTGCGCATTCATTTCCTGGCCAATCTGCATAATCGCCTGCTAACTGGCTATCTGCTGGTCTGGACGGTCCTCAATGGACTGACTTTGACGGTCTTCCCTGCTGTCCATTCAGATGAAGCCTGGCTGGCAGGATTGGCCAAGGCGTATCTGGACCAGGGCAGTGTGGCGGCGACGGAGCCGTTTTTTGATTTGTTCCCCCGCCAGCCGCACGCATTCAAGATGCTGTTCCATGTCTTGCAGGCGGGCCTGATCTGGCTTTTGGGTTTCGATGTGTTCGCCGTCCGTCTGTTGAGCCTCCTCGCCGCGGTTGTCACGCTGATTCTGGTCTATCAGGGGCTCGTCCGGCAGACAGGACGGCATGGGCTGGCCCTGGGGCTGATGGTCGCGCTGAGCCTGCAGCCTTTGTTCCTGACGACGTCGCACTTGGCACGGCAGGAAAGCCTCATACTCGCGGTTCTGGCTGCGGCTTACGCAGTCCTGCCTCACATTCGGCTGCTGCGCAAGGGTTTCTGGTTCGGATTGCTGCTCGGTAGTGCGGCCCTGATCCATCCCAATGCGCTGTTTCCTGCGGTCATTGCCGGGCTGGTCTTGCTCTGGAACACCTTGGCGCGGCGCGTTTCTCTGAAAACGCTGCTGTTTTTTGGCGCCGGCCTGGCAGTGGCTGGATCGATTCTTGTGGCGCTGAGTCTCTGGGTTAACCCGAATTTCATGCAAAATTATGCAGAATTTGGCGCTAATCTGGCGGTCGATGCGGCGCCCAATCAGCGTGGAGCCAATCTGCAGCAGTTTGTGCGCCAGCTGTGGCGGCAGGACAATGGGACCTACTGGCTGCCGGATTTGCGTGGCCTGCTGGTAGCAACGCCTCTCCTTGCTTTGCTGGGTCTGGCTGCACAGGTGAGCATGGGTCGCGGCTGGTGGTCACCGAAAAGCAGTCTGCGCAAAGGCGACCGGCAAGAAAAAGTGCTGCTGGAAAATGGCCTGCTGGGCCTGGGCGGGTTTGTTCTAGTTCTGTTTGTCATCGGCCGGTTCAATCCGACCTCGATTGCGTTTATCCTGATCCCGCTCATCTGGATTTTAGGCGGGATTGCCGGAATGGACTGGCGGTCTGTGCCGCTGCTGCTGGTGACCGGAGCGATTGTGGCCGGTGCAGTGGCGCTGCCGCATGATTTTGGCCCTTTTATCCATCAGAGGATCGGGACTGGCGAGGATCCGTATCGGGTATACAGCGCTGAAATCAGGCGCCATCTGCCGGCCAATGCGATCGTGCTGGGGAATTTGAGTGCCGGGTTTGTCTTGCAGCAGACGGCTGAATCATTCTATGATTTACGCAATCTATCCTATGTTACTAATAACATAGGATATTTGGATCATAGGTTCCAAAGTGAAGAGAATGGTCTGGATAACCCAATGAGCGACGACTTAGCGCCACGTGCGAGCGACGCCCTTCCGCCCCGCGTAGATGGCGCGAATGCGACCAGCCAGAACGTAGAGGTGGCTGTGACGACTTATCTGCAAGAGCATGGCATCAACACCGTGGTCTGGTATGAGGAATACGACTTCATCTTGAGGAATCCAGACTGGTGGGTGTTGTATGAAATCCGGCCAGGGCGGACAGCTGATCCGGCGGTTTTGCGCGCACTCAAGGCCATCCTCGAGCAGCAGGGCGAACGGATCCACACCTTTACGGCGCCGGTCTATGGCACCCGGGTGGTCCGTTACCAGGGGGATTATCCCTGGGCGGTCAGTTTGTATCGGATCGATCTGGCAACCAGCGGCGAAACACCACCGACTCGATGACGAAACCGGTCAGGATCATCAGGACGATGCCCGCATAGACACCAGTGATATCCATGAAGGAGCGGCGTTCGAACAAATACCAGCCAAGGCCGCCAAGGCTGCCGATGGCCGAAAAAATCATTTCGGCGCTGATCAGGGCACGCCAGCCGCGTGACCAGCCGATGCGCAGGCCGGCGGCCAGTTGCGGGCCAATTGAGGGCAGCAGGACATGGTACAGGATCTGGCGTCGACCAGCCCCCAGATTGCGGGCGATGTCGAGCAATTCCGGGGCAATCGAGCGAAATCCGGAGATGAAACTGAGGTAGGCGGACCAGACGATGGCGTGCAGGATGACGATGCTGACCGCGGGCAGGCCCAGACCAGCGATCGAAAGGACGACCGGCAGGATGGCTACACCAGGCAGCGGATGCAAGGTCGCATTGAGCAGGGTGATCGCCGGGCGGACACGGGGCAGGAAATAATCTGCGGTGGCCAGGACCAGTCCGATCAGGCTGCCAACCACGAGACCGGCAATGACCAGACTGACCGACTGCAGCCATTGCAGGAAAAGCGTGCCGCCCCAAAGGCTGATCACCAGGCGGCGCAGGACCGCCGACAAAGGTGGCACGACCAGCGGATTGACAAGGCCCAGCCGGCTGACACTTTCCCAGGTCAGAAGCAGGACCGCCAGCCAGGCGAGCTGGATCTTAGCGGTTGGCAACGCCTGACTTGGTTGACTGGAGTGCAGATTATTCCGTCCAGACCACATCATTTTGCCCATATGCTTTCTCCAGATAACCGGTTTTCTGCATGAATTCGGCGAAATGGTCCACGCCGCGGATCGAGGTGCCGAAAACAAGACGCCGTCCATAAAGATACAGCTGCGTCTGTTCCGACGGCAGTTCATAGCTAGCAGCAAGAATTTCAACTGTTTCAGCAGGATTTTCCGCCATGAACTGGATCGACTGGTCGAGGGCCACTTGAAAGGCCTGGCGGCGCACATCGTCCTGCAAAAATGCGTCTTCGGCGATGCCGACGATGAAGCTGAAGGAGTCGCCGAAGGCTTCTTCACCCGAAAGGATCACCTCGATGCCCGGTGTTTCCGCAGCGATGAAATTATAGGGCGGCGCGGTGAACTGGGCGACGATGTCCTGGCCCGAGAGCAGGGCCTGCAGGCCGTCGGGGTGCTTCATCGCGACCAGCTGGCGGTCAAACCGGGTGGCATCGCTGAGCTGCTGTTCGGCGGCCATCGCGAGCAAGATGTGCTGAATGCTGCCTGGCTGGGGCAAGGCGATTTTTCCGGCATCGGCCAGGCTTTTTAGATCGGTTATCGCCGGGTCATTGCTCAGAAGTTCAACGGGGCATTCCGACAGGCCGGTGAAAATCGACCACGGCATGCCCTGGTCGCGGCCGATCAAAAACGGCGGGATGCCGACGAATGCGACATCGAGCTGATCCGCCAGCATGGCTTCCTGGATCGCCGCAGTGTTGGCCAGCTTGATCCATTCGACATGGACCGGCTGATCGGCGGCAGCAACGTTGTGGAGAGCCGCCTCGAGAAAACCCTTTTCCTGCATGATCTGGATCGGGGCATAGGCCAAGCCATACTGCTCGGCGACTCGGATCTGGAGCTCATCTGGCTTGCTGCAGCCGGCAATGAGCACGGTCAATGCCAGGCTCATAAGCAGGCTTAAAGCGACGGCAACAGGCGACCTTCTGGTCTCGCGGTGATGTAGACAAGCTGGCCAGGCCGATTTATCCAGGCGATTTTCATTCAGGCTGTTCAAGCGGCAAAACCTCCAATGGGCGATGGATCAGCTGGTTGACCCCTTCGGTGTCGATGACCTGGAGCACGGAGTAGACCTGGGTGAGTCGCTGCTCCAGAGCGTTTTTGTCCGGTGCGGTGACAATGCAATAGCCGACGCGGGCCGTGGCATTTGTGATCGCCGGGATCGTGTGGCCGGGCTTGAGGTGGTAGCCAGCGTCAAGCACGCCCGGGCAAGCCAGGACCTCGGCCAGTGGAGTCAACCGGCCGATGGTGCAGGGTTGGGCAAAAAAGAGCTGGACGGAAAGGTGTTCCCGAACCTGGCGAAAATCGTGCTGCTTCAAGGCGAGCTGGCTGGCCGCGCTGATCGACCGGCCGAGGGCAAGATCAATCTGGGTCGCGGTCAGGTCAAAGCCGGCCAGGCGCGGGATGAACTGCGACTCGAACGCGCCCCCGATCCGGCAGGCAATTTCGTTGATCCTCACGCCGGATGGGCCGATCAGGTATTGAAAATAGATCGGTCCTTCCGCGATCTTAAAACCACTGACGATGGCCTGGGTCAGACTGGCGATTTCGTCACCATGGCTGCCCAGATAGCGGCTTGGCCATTCGTGGCTGAGGCAGACGCCGAGCTGTTCGGTGCCGGCAAAACGTTCCCGGTCCGTCAGTGTCAGAATCCGGGCCTGGCCCTCGTGCACCCAGCCGCTGACCGTGACCTCATCACTGGGGTAATACGATTCGACCAGGATTTCATCTGTTCGGCTGAAAGCCAGCACCTGCGGCGCTTTTTGGCGGACTTCGGCGGCCGTTTCGCAGACGAAAATGCCCCGCTGCCCCTGTGAATCGACCGGTTTGATGACGACCGGGTCATTGAGCTGTTCGAGTGGGTCTGCCGTGGCAGGGTTTTGTGCGGCTGAGCGTTGTGGATCAACGGATAAACTATCCGGTTTGTAGATCACAAACGGCACTGTTGGCAAGCCAAGCACTTGGAAGCGCTTTTTCATGATCCGCTTGTCAGTGACGGCACGGGCAGTCTCAACTGTCAAGGCCGAGGGCAGGTCCAGCTGCTGGGCGACGATCGCGGCGGTCAGGACCGGCTGGTCCGAGCCCATGGTCATGATCCCATCTATGTTATGCTGCCTTGCCGCGGCCAGGACAGCGCCGGGGTCAAACGTGCTGGCCAGGACAGACGCATCAGCCAGGGCATGTCCTGGCGAGTGAGGCAGATGATCGCAGCTGATGACGTGGATGCCCCGCTGCCGGGCGGCTTGTATCCCCGGAATCTGGGCCAGAGATGCACCCAGCATCAGCAATTTGGGCTGTTTCATAGCTGGGACTCCGGGTTGATCTGGATATGCCTGCCCAGCTGGCCGGATTCACGGATCTGCGACCGTGTATCAAGCCAATTTTGCAGGCCTGGCTGGGTCATTGGCCTGTAAAAAGGGCCGTACCAGATGGCAATCCTGATCAGCAGTCTGGCCAGAGCGGCCAACGAGTAACCAGATACGTTGCGTGCTGGGGCGGCGACACGGACCTGTCCAATCCGGACGGGTTTTTCCAGGATGGTGGCCGAGATATAGACATGGCGGCGCGCATCAGCCACCACACGATCGACCGTTGCCCGGTTCATGGCCCGAAAGCTGGTCAGACGGATGCCGGCTGGTTTTCTGCACAGGCGGCCAAGCAGCCATTCCTTAACGGCAGTCCCAAGGCGACGATGCCAAGCCAGGCTAGACTCCTGCTCCGGGATGCCGTACACGACATCATAACCTGCTGACAGCAGGTCGACCAGTCGCGCAATGTCTGCGGGTTCGTCTTTGCCATCGTCATCCAATGTCACGACAACGGCGCCCTCGGCCAGGGCCAGTCCTGCCCGCGTTGCGGCCTGCTGACCCATGTTTTGCGCCAGATTCAGAGTGTGCACGGCCGGGAATCGAGCTGCGAGCGTGTCCAGGACCGTGCGGGTCTGGTCCGGGCTGGCATCATTGACCACGATGATTTCAAAGGTCTTTCCGGGAAAATCTTCACACAGACGAACATGGATGTTTTCAACATGCTGGTCCAGCGTACTGGCGCGGCCATACGTCGGGATCACCACGGAGAGCCAGGGCCGGCCTTGGGCAGATGTCCGGCTCCAAACCAGCTCCATCAGGTGTCTCCCTGCAAAAAGGCGTCAACGGCCTGCAAGACCTGATCCTGTTCGAACTCAGTCATGGCCGCATACAGCGGCAGGCGAACCAGACGCTGGCCCAGGCCTTTTTCAACCCGGAAATCATTGGCAGGCCGGATGAAGGTGCGGCCAAACGGGCTCTCATGCAGCGGTACAAAATGGGTCCTGGCTTCGATGCCTGCAGCAGCCAGGTGGCGAATCAACGCTTCGGCTGGTGTTGCGTCGCGAAAAAGCAGGTAAAACAAATGTCCGTTTCCGTCACTTGGACCTGCTGTCGCCTCCGGATGGGTGCTGTGAGACAACAGCAGGGATTGATAGGCAGCGGTGTTTTTCAAGCGGCTGAAATGCTGGACGTAGCGGTCGCAGAGGTGTCTTTTGCGGCTGAGGATTTCCGGCGCCAGTTCCAGCTGGGACAGGAGGAGGGCCATGGCCAGTTCGCTGGGGGCATAGCTGGAACCGACGGACTGCCAGTCGTAGAAGGCAACTTGGCCACTCGTGTAGGCGTCGCGGTTGGTACCTTTCTGGCGGAACAGGCGCACCCGCTCCAGATAGGTGGGATCGTTGACCAGAAGGGCCCCTCCCTCGCCGCAGACCACATCTTTGGTGCCGTGGAAACTGAAGCAGCCGAAAGTGCCATAGGTGCCGGTCGGGCGTCCTTGGAAAGTGGACAGGTAGCTCTGGGCGCAGTCTTCAATGATGCACAAGTCGTGGGCCGCGCAAATGGCCTGGATCGGGGCGAGGTCGCAGCTGATGCCGCCGTAATGGACCAGGATCACGGCCCGTGTTTTTTGGGTGATGTGCAGCGGCAAACGCGCAGGATCGAGGGTCAGGTGGACCGGTTCGACCTCGCAGTAGACGACGGTGCCACCGGCTAGAAGCACGGCATTGGTGGCTGACGGATAAGCAAATGAGGGCACGATGACCTCATCTCCCGGCTGGAGCCGCAAGGCCTGCACCGCCAGTTCGAGGGCGGCGGTTCCGGATGTCACGAGGAAAATAGACTGGGCTGCATCCTGGACCTGGTGCGAACTGGTCTGGCTGGCTATTAGCGCCTGGCAGCGGGCGGTCATCGGGCCATCCCCCTCCGTCCGGCCACTGGCTATGACCTCATCGAACAGCGGACGAGCCGTTTCAAGGCGATAGGATTTTTGAAATGGAATGATCCGCTGCTCCACGTAAAAGGTGCTCCACTTGACTTTTTTCAGGCAGTTCGCTAGCGTGAGCTTGAAACCGCCTGTTGACCATAGACCCAGACTTGCCGTACATGCCCGAAGGCCCAAGGAGTCACCCGATCATGATCGTACTCGACTGTCTCGGAGATTTTTGCCCGGTGCCTCTGATCAGCGCCAAGGAAGAAGCGAAACGCTTGCAGCCTGGCGAGAGCCTGATGGTGGTGACTGACCACAGCTGTGTGCTCGAATCTCTCTGTGACTATTTCACCGACCGTGACTATGGCATTGCTGTCGAAGAGGTCATCAACGGCGTCTGGGAAGTGACCGTCAGCAGAAAATCGAAACGCCAGCCTGAAGGACAAATTTGAGGACCTGCTGGTAAGGCTGGACGATGTTCTTGCTCGGGCGGGTCACTAGGAAAATATCATAGTCCATATCCAGGTTGTCAACAGCGACAATCTTGATCGATTTCTCATAGAGTTCCCGTTTGACACTTTCATACGGCACAAAGGCCATGCCAAAACCTTTGACGACAGAGGATTTGACCGCCGACAACGAGTCAGCGTTAAAAATGACGTTGAGGCTGTGGATGTCCTTGCCAGCGCGGACCAGTTCTTCCTCGAGCCGGTCGCAGGCGTGTTTATTGGACGTGCACTGGACCATTTCATAACGGATCAGGTCGTCGATGGTGATGGTGTCCGGTACCGGATAGCTGTCCTGGGCGATCAGGACCACGCGCTCACGGCCCATCGGATAAAACTTCAAATCCTCGTTATCACGATCGTTGATATCAACAAAGCCGAAATCAACCAGCCCTTCGCGCACGTCGCGCAGGATGGCTTCCGTGTCGCGAGCTTCGAGCGCATAGTCAAACTGGGGGAAGGCCTTTTTCAGCTTGTACAGCAGGCAGGGCAAGGAATAGGCCGCCATCGAATGGGTGCCGTTGATGTGGATCTTGTGCTGGCCGTGATGGATCGACTGCAAGCTCTCCAGCATCTGGTCGTATTTCTGGATGATGCTGCTGGCGTATTTGTGGACGATTTCACCGGCTTCCGTCAGAGAAACGCCGCGATTGCTGCGCTCCAAAAGGGGCAGGCCGACATCCTCTTCGAATTTCTGGATCATCTGGCTCAGGGCAGACTGAGATACGTGGGCCTTGGTGGCACCTTTGGAGATGCTACGCTCCTGGGCCACAAGGAGAAAATATTTCATGACTTGCAGATTCATGGGGTCCTTTCGACGCCGATGATGGTTGGATGGCCGATTGACTTGCTGGTTTGGATCATTTGCCCCTTATTCTAACATAGTCTAGCTATCCATAAAACTTATACTGCATTAAAATCCTGATGATCCGGTCTAGCGGAAAGATGTGATAGTCTTGGTTTGGGAATCACATTCAAAACGTTTACAGTCCTTCAAAACAACCACAACCGCACCAAACCTTAACCAATCGACCCAAAACTTTGAACTCGAAACACTCAAAAAGGAGAATGGCACATGAGTGAAACCCAAGCTGGTTCATCGATCCGGCGCTCATCAAGCTCACGGGCTGGTTCAGCCAGAAAACCCAAGCCCAACCAGCTGCCGTTTGCGATCCTGGTCTTGCTGCTGCTGATTGCTGCGGGCATTGCCCTGCAGGCGTTCGGCTTTGGCACGGGCTGGTATCTGGTCACAGGCCTGATCTTTGGCTACATCCTGCAGCGTTCACGCTTCTGCTTCACCGCTTCGATGCGTGACCCCTATCTCACCGGCAGCACCCTGCTGACCCGTGCGGTCCTGGCCGCCTTTGCTTTCACGACCATCGGCTTTGCAGCGATCAAGTACGGCTATTTCAAGGCCGGCCTGCCTATTCCGGGCATGGACTACGTCGTCCCCGTCAGCTTCGCGACTGTTTTCGGTGCCTTCATCTTCGGCATCGGCATGGTCATCGCCGGCGGCTGTGGATCAGGTACCCTGATGCGCGTGGGCGAAGGCTTCCACATGCAGATGCTCAGCCTTCTGTTCTTCATCGTCGGATCGTTTTGGGGCGCCCATGATTTCGGCTGGTGGAAAGAAACCGTCATCAACAAAGGTTTTAAAGTCTTCCTGCCCGACGTCTTCGGCTGGTTCGGCGCCGTCGTCATCCAGCTCGTCGTGATCCTTCTGATCTACATCGCCGCTGAAAAATACCACGAAGCCAAAGCATCCGCCGACGCGCACTGAAAAGGGACCGGGTCCCAAATTCGGCAAACCGAGAAAAATCGCAAAAACACAAAAAATCATTCAAAATCAGGTCTTAGTTCAATTTTCAAAAAAAATAAAAATTAGTATTACGGAGGTATCTGGAAATGAAAGAAGTTATGTTGGATTGTTTTGGTGAAGCTTGCCCGATTCCGCTGGTCAAGGCTCAGAACAAAATGAAGGAAATGGACATCGGCGATATCCTGATCGTTTCGATCGATCACAGCTGTGCCATGAAGAACCTGCCCGACTGGGCTCGCGGCGAAGGCCACAACGTTGAAGTCGAAGAAACCGGCGACGGCGAATGGGAAGTCATCATCGAGAAAGTCAAGTAACTTTTTAAGGATGTCACGATCCTATCCATGGCTGGCCTGTCCGGCCAAGATTATGAGGTGAACAGTGAGTTCCTTTAAAGAAACCATGAAAAAAATCACCAGCAACCCGGTCTATGTCAAATGGCTCAAAGATGCCTGGCCCTACCTGACCGGCGCCATTCTGCTGTCCTTGTTCCAGATCGTCACCCTGGCGACCACCTACAATCCATGGGGCGTTACAGGGCCGTACACCAACTGGGGCGCCTGGATCTTCGAACTGTTTGGCGGTTCGGTTGACAAATGGTACTACTTCTCCAGCGAAGGCATGCAGCGCACGCTGGAAAACGGCTTCCTGGCTGACGGCGGTTCTGTCCGCAACGTCGGTCTGATCCTCGGCGCCTTGCTGGCTGTCCTTTTTGCTTCGCAGTTCAAGATCAAGAAGATCAAGTCCAAAAAGCAAGTGGTCGCGGCCGTCCTCGGTGGCCTGCTGATGGGATACGGCGCCCGCATTGCCTATGGCTGCAACATCGGTGCCCTCTACAGCGGCATCGCCTCCCTCTCCCTGTCCGGTTGGGTTTTCGGCATCTTCCTCTTCCTCGGTGCCATTGTTGGCAGCAAACTCCTCGTCAAATATTTCATGTAATCAAACGAAGGCTGGCAGGGGCCGCATCGGGCCCCTGCCCCCCTACATCATTGGAGGTCACATGTCCCGCGAAAAGAAAGTTGAACAATACGATGTCTGCGTCATCGGTGGTGGTGCCGCCGGTCTGACCGCTGCCATCTATTCCGGCCGCGCCCGTCTCAAGACCATCCTGTTCGAAAAAGCCTTGGTCGGCGGCCTGGCCACCTATACCAACGAAGTTGAAAACTATCCTGGTTTCCCGAACAAGCCCAAGGGTGAAGAAATCACCAACCTGATGAAAGAACAAGCCAAGAACATGGGTGTCGAGTTCAAGCTCACCGACGTCAAGTCGATGGAGCTCAGTGGCGAAGTCAAGAAAGTCGAAACTTTCCGCAACATCTATGAATGCAAAGTCGTCATCTTGGCCATGGGCGGCCGTCCGCGCATCACCGGTGCCGAAAACGAAAACAAATACCTCTTTGACAAGGGCATTTCCTTCTGCGCCACATGCGACGCGGCTGCCAACACCGACAAGACGGTTGTCGTGATCGGCAGCGGTGACGCCGCGATCGAAGAAGGCATGTTCCTGACCAAATTCGCCAAGAAAGTCATCGTCTCGGTCCTGCATCACGAAGGCAAGATGGACTGCAACGAAATCGCCAAGGAAGCAGCCCTGAAAAACCCGAAAATGGAATTCATCTGGAACTCGACTGTCAAGCGTTTTGAAGGCGAAGAGCACCTCGACACCGTCGTGCTGCGTGACCTACGCTCGGACGAGGAAATTCCGGTCAAATGCGATTCCTGCTTTGAATTCATCGGCTACATCCCGAACACCGAAGTCGTCAAAGACCAGATCAAGATGACCAGAAATGGCTACATCCTGACCAATGAAAAGATGGAAACCAACATCGAAGGCGTCTTTTCCTGCGGAGACGTACGCGATAAATGGCTCAAACAGGTCGCCACAGCTGTCGGCGACGGTGCAATCGCCGGTTATGCCGCCGAGAAGTACATCGCAGAGAGCGAGACCTTCCATGAAGTCATCATGCAGAAGGATAAACCTGGCCTGACCTTCATCTACAACGCCGTCGATGCTGAAAGCCGCGACTTCCTGATCGAAATCGAGAAGATCGAGAACCATTTCGAAGGCCGCCTCGTCGTCAACCGCGTCGACATCTACAAGTCCAGCGGCATTGCCGACCGCCTCAACGTCACTGAATTCCCGGCTGTCATCCTGACTGTCGAAGGCAAGGTCCGCGAGCGCATCATCGGCGAAATGGACGCCAAGAAAATCACGAACCTGCTCGACTCGATCTGCATCGAGTGCAAGTAAACTGTGTACGCGGACTACTAGACAGTCAAACGCATTCACACACAAAAAATGCCCGTCAAACCACCCGGTGGATTCATCCTCTGCCGGGTGGTTTTTCTGTGTGCAATTGACTGCAGGCCAAGAAAAGATGGATAATAAAACTGTCGATATGTTGGCTCTATTCCATATCTATTGCGTGGCATTTTGCACCTCGGCAAAATACGAAACGACGAACGTTGTGGTTTTAATCAGTGGATGAACTTTGGAAGTTTTACCTGCACGGCTGCCGAAAGTGAGGAGCTTGCCATGAAAAAGTTCTCTGCAGTCCTTATTTGCATTTTGCTCGTTGTTGTCCTTATGATCGCTCCAGCCTATGCTGCCAAGCCTCCAAAAGTTGGAACCAATGCCATTGCCGTTACGGTAACCGTCGCTGATGATCCCAATGACACGACTTCATTTAATGTGACATTGAGTCTGGATGGCAAACCAATTAAGAGTCTGAGTATTGCGCAGGGAAGTCCCGGCACCTTTACCAGCTTGGCGGCGGGAACGTACACACTCACAGAAACTCCACCAACGGGTTATGAATGCAGCTCAACAAATCCTGTGGTTCAGGTTGTTGAAGGCCGAAATAACACCTACGCCGTAACCTTTGTAAATCAGAAAACAGCCCCTCCGGAACCAGACCCGGAAACGATTCATTACGTTGCCCTGGGCGACTCGATTGCCACTGGCTCGACTTCACGGGGAACAACCACCAGCTATGTGTATGGCTATTACAATTTTCTCAAGCAGCAATACCCAGATTCTGTGGTGGCCCTGTCCAACCTTTCCTACAACGGAGATGATGCAACGGATTTGCTCAATAAACTGAGAGACAACAGCACCTTCAAAACAGAAGTGGGCAAGGCTGATGTCATCACGATCACCATCGGTGGCAACAACATCCTGATTGCCGGCGAAAACAGCTTCACCTCAATCAACAACACCGTTGCTGAGGCAGGTACACAGTCTTTCGAGACAGATTTCCCCCAAGTCATCGACCAGATCAGGGGCAATCTGAATGACACCGCTGAAATCATCATCATGACGCTCTACAATCCATATAATACAGTCGCCATCAGTGGTTATTCCAGTGATCCGGCCCTGCACACGGAAGCGGAACAATACATCAGCCGAATCAATGCCAAGATCCGGGTCGAGGCAGCCTTGAATCCCGAAACCAGATTCGTCGAAATCCATGATTATTTCAAGTCGACCTATGCTGACAAAGGGAAAATGGGCTCCATCACCTATTTCTACCCCATTTCCTGGCTGAAATTCATCCGCGACCCGCATCCGAACCAGACCGGCCAGAATGTCATAGCGGCTCAACATCAGTGACCAGAGCGCGAACGCAGTCACTTGGACAAGGGTTGGCAGCCAGGACAGACATACACACTGCCACCCAGATAGGATTCTTTCAGGATCACCTGACCACATTTGGGACAAGCTTGGCCAACCGTGTTCTTGCTCAGCTGAGTCTGGTAACCTCCCGGCTGGCCAAACAGGTCTTTTTCCGTGTCTCTTCCCTCACCTGCTTCCATCTCAGCCAGCGTCTCCTTGATCGCATGGAAAAGCCGCTCTTTGGCTGATTGATCCAATAAATGGATGATTTGCCGGGGATGAATTCCGGCGCGGTACAAGATGTCCTGCAGAACACCATTGCCTAGGCCCGGGATACGTTGCTCGGTGGCCAAACCTGCCTTGGCACTCAACTTCTGACAGTCTGGAGCCGTCAGGATCGCATCAAAGTACGAGCGGTCAAACTGCTCAGACAACGGTGATGGCTTGTCTCCTGCCACCTGATAATACGGATTGGTAAAATCATCCCCTTGGAAGCACCAGATGCCGCCATACATCTGGATACTGGCCGATAAAGCGGATCCATCATCCAGTTCGAGCAGCAGCTGGTGCTTGTCCGGTCGCTTGCAGCCCGCCGGCCAGTGGCGAATCGCAGCGCCGTCACTGAAAACCAGGGTTGCAGCGCCAACAGCGATTTCAACCATCCCGCCGCGGGCCTTGGCTTGTGAGATTGTCTTGCCAACGAGCAAAGCGGGATACGCGGCAGGATCGCCTGCGAAAAAAGCAAATTTGTGAGGCGTCTGGCCAGCGGTCACCTCGACAATCGTCCGTCCTGCAAGGGTTTGGTTGATCTGCCTGGCAATCACCAGGGCTTCAGGTATTTCCAGCATTGCGAAAACCCTCCACTGGTATAATTAATTATGATAAATAACAGTGAACCCATCCGTCTACCAGTTTGATAACTGTTTCACGATACAAGGAGGACAATTGGATGCCGACAGAAGCCGAATTCATGGAATTTATGAATGCTTATAGAAATCGTATCACCGACAGCAGCATCAAAGGCTATATGATTGCCGCGGGACTTCACACAGGCATTCCGCGAGAGCGGATCCGTGACATGATCGAAGCAATCAAGCACTTGCTCAAGGTGATGGGACCCGAGGAAGCAGCGAAGATTTATGAAAATTTCTGAAGGTATTTGTGATAATCAACATAAGAAGTTTGAAATTTCGATACAGTCAGCCTTCGTGTATAGTTTAACTTTGCGAATTCGCTTACTTTAGAATTCGAACTTTCAGTTTTCAGTATCAATCTCCATCCCACAATGTGGGCAGACTGATTTCTGACTGTTTTTCCCATCCTTAATAATCTCAGTGAATCCCGAAGCAATGATACCGGTCGGGATCGCTGCAATGCCTATGCCAAGAATAGCAATGATAGCAGCCAGGAATTTGCCCACTGCAGTGATTGGATAGATGTCTCCATACCCCACTGTAGTCAAAGTGGCTACAGACCACCACATCGCGTCAAATACGTTCTTGTAAACCTCCGGCTGGGCATTGTTCTCAAAGTTGAACATTAAGACAGATGTCATGATCATGAGGACACACATGACAAACAAGGATGATATCAGTTGGTCTGCCTTAGCCTTCAAGACCTTCAACAGCGTTGACATGGCATTTGTATAGCGGTTGATCTTGAGCACCCTGAACAGACGGAACAAGCGCAGCATTCGCAAGACACGAAGATCAACCGGGATCAGGAATGGAATATAAAATGGCAGGATCGCTGCCAGATCGATCAATGCCATTGGCGACAGAATAAAGACTAGCCAAGCTATCATCTTGCTTTTATCCTGGTACAGAATATCAGCGGTCCATACTCTTAAGAGATACTCGATGGTGAATACTGCAATTGAAAACACTTCGAATGTTCGAAATTGCTTCAAGACTGCTGGACTTGTGATTGATGGTTCTGTGATGACCGCAGCGACATTGAGGACAATCAGCACCAAGATGAAAGCATCGAATATTTTCTCAGCCATGCCGTTCTGTTCGGACTTGTCCAAGATATCAAATACCTTCTTCTTAACCGTCATGCTGACCACCTCTCTTGAATAAGTTATCAAGAATAGTTATACCATTTATAGATCAATTTGTTGAAAAATATTGGTCATTTATATGACAACATTGGTTAAACGGTTCCTTGATTACACCAACAAAAAACCCCGACAGCCAAAGCCATCGAGGTTTCGTGTGGTGCGCCTTCAGGGATTCGAACCCGGGACCCACTGATTAAGAGTCAGTTGCTCTACCAACTGAGCTAAAGGCGCGTGGTGTTCAAGCGAACAAGTGCTATTATAGCGATGGCCCATAGGGCTGTCAACCCAAATTTTCTTCCCGCAGATTTGCATTTTCAACTGATTTTCGATCTTTTTCAACGATCGTTCCACTCAGTGTTCTGCCTGTGATTTGATTACGGACCGCGACGAAATTTTCCGCGATAATGAGGCCATCCTGAACGCTATCCAGCAAAAGGAAAGGCTCCATTATGCACATGAATCAGATCTTTTTGACCATATCCCGCCAAAATTATCCCACAGAAGTAGAAGAGTCCGCTAAACCTGTGCTGCTCTGCTTCTGGGCGAACTGGTGTCCCCCCTGCCAGACTGTTCTCAACCGGCTGGAAGGCCTGGCCGATGACCTGGCTGATCAAGTTAAATTAGGCCTTGTCAATGTCGACCAAGAGCCAGAGATTGTCACTGACCTCGGCATCACCAGCATCCCAACCCTGGTCCTCCTCTGCGACGGCGCAACCCGGACCAGCATACAGGGGATCAAGACAAAAAAAGACCTCCGCCACTTGATCACTATCGCCCTGCATTGAATACCAAAGAGAGACCCGGTCCCGATATCGGAATCCGATATCGGGACCGGGTCTCTCTTTCGGCACATTGTCTTTTTTTCGGCAATTGCGCCCTGAAATCCATCTGTTTTGACGATAATTGAACTCTATTCTTTCGACCCGGTCCGTGAAACGGACCGGGTCCCATTTGTGCTACAATTGAATCAGCGACTATTTTGGAGGTGCGTTTATGGGCATTATCAAGGCGATTGCAAGTGCAGTTGGTGGTTCGCTGGCGGATCAGTGGCTGGAGGTTTATGAGCCGGATGAGATGAGCGACTCGACTGTTTTCACGAGTGGGGTCAAGGTGCGGCGGGATGACCGGCGCAATGCCAATGTCAAAGGCACGGAGAACACGGTTTCCAATGGTTCGGTGATCCATGTCTATCCAAACCAGTTCATGATGCTGGTGGATGGCGGCAAGGTCGTCGACTACACGGCTGAGGAAGGCTATTACACTGTCAAGGACTCTTCCCTGCCGTCGATGTTTTCCGGCGGTTTCGGCGACTCGCTCAAGGAGACCTTCAACCGCATCAAATATGGCGGTGTAACCCCGTCGGCGCAGAAGGTTTTCTACATCAACCTGCAGGAAATCAAGGGCATCAAGTTCGGCACACCCAATCCACTCAATTATTTCGATGGTTTCTACAATGCCGAGCTCTTCCTGAGAACGCACGGGACGTATTCGATCAAGATCACCAATCCGCTCCAGTTCTATGCCGAGGCGATCCCACGCAATAAAGACCGAGTGGAAATTGATGATATCAATGCTCAGTACCTGTCTGAATTCCTCGAGGCCCTGCAGGCTTCGATGAACCAGATGTCGGTCGATGGCATCCGGATTTCCCATGTTGCCAGCAAGGGTCGCGAGCTGAGCCAGTATATGTCCACGACACTGGACGAGAGCTGGAACAAACTGCGTGGCTTTGAGGTCCAGGCAGTTGGTATCGCCAGCATCTCCTATGACGATGAATCGAAGGAACTGATCAACATGCGCAACAAGGGCGCCATGCTCGGCGACCCGTCGGTGCGCGAAGGCTATGTCCAGGGCTCGATTGCGCGTGGTCTGGAGGCAGCTGGCTCGAATGAGGGCGGCGCGGCGGCAACTTTCATGGGCATGGGCATGGGCATGCAAGCCGGTGGCGGTTTCATGGGCACGGCTTCCCAGGCCAACTTGCAGCAGATGCAGCAGCAGGAAGCCCAGCGCCAAGCCGCTCAACAATCCCAGCAGGCGTCAAATCAGCCAGCACCTGCAGCAGCGGCAGGAGCCGCACCCATCGGCAGCTGGAACTGCCCGACTTGCGGCAGTGCCAACACCGGCAAATTCTGCTCGGAATGCGGCGGCAAAAAACCAGAAGGAATGTTCTGCACCAATTGCGGTCACAAGTTCAATGGTGACAAGCCGAAATTCTGCCCGGAATGTGGTGCCAAGCAGGACTGATAATGAGTCTGTCCGGAGAAATCTATTTCCATTAACAGTTCACGAGGGGGTGACGACAACCGGTGGCAACCACAACTCTGAAATGCCCCAATTGCGGCGGTGGTCTGAAATTTGACCCAGAAAAACAAAAATCGGTCTGCGAATACTGCCTGAGCACATTCACGAATGAAGAACTGGCAGTTGCAACCCGCGCGGCTGAGGCCAAAGCTGAAAATGCAGCCAAGGCTGAAGCGGCAGCAGGTGCGGCTGCGGCCGCCGCTGGATCAGAAACGACGCCTCAAGGAAGCGAAGGCCATTTGGCCGGCTATGTCTGCGACAGCTGTGGCGCTGAAGTTGTGACCGAGGCAACCACATCAGCCACCTTCTGCTTTTATTGCCACAATCCGGTGCTGATCACCAGCCGTCTCACGGGCCAGTTCCAGCCACACAAGATCATCCCCTTCCAGTACGACCGCGATAAGGCGATCGCGACCTTCCGTAAATGGGCCAAGTCACATCGCTTTGTGCCGCATTCGTTCTACAGTTCCTCGCAGCTCGAAAAAATGACCGGACTATATCTGCCCTACTGGATGGCTGACTATGACGCCAAGGTTGATTTCCAGGCTCAGGCGGTGGTGCGGCGAGTCTGGGTGTCCGGCAATACGGAATTCACCGAGCACAAGGATTTTGCCATCGCACGCCAAGGGAACATCGAGGTCGACCACATCCATGAGCTGGCTCACGGCAAGATCGACCGCACCCTGATCGAGGCGATCGCCCCCTTTGACGAGGCGCAGACGACCGATTTCAACCTGTCGTATTTGAGCGGATTTTTTGCCGAAAAATTTGACATCGAGCGCAGCATAGTCGAACCGATGCTGGAAAGCCGAGCCCGCGATTATGCCTCTTCCCTGCTGCGCGAATCGATCAGCGGCTACAGCGAAGTCCATGAGCAGAAAAACCAGGTCGATCTGGCCCTGAAAAACTGGTTCTATGCCCTCTTCCCGGCCTGGGTCATGACCTACCGCTACCATGGCAAGACCTACATCTACGCCATCAACGGCCAGACCGGCAAAGCCTATGGCGAACTGCCGGTCAGCAATCAACGTCTCGGGGTGGCTTCGGCCATTCTGGCTGCAATCATCCTGGTCCTGGCGATCTTGGGAGGGCTGTGGTTATGGTAAGTGTAGGTTGGGTAGCAAAAACGGTGCAGGGTAGCCAGGCAAAAACCCGGCGCTGGCTTTTCATGGGGCTGATCATCGTCTTTTTCCTTGTATTTGGCGGGGCACCGCTGCTAGCCGAAAGTCGCCTGGTCGTCGATCAGGCTGGAATTTTTTCTGCTGCTGAAGCAAGTGCAATGGCCGAACAGGCAGCGCGCATCGGTGGTGCTTACGGACTGGAGCTGGTGATCGTCACAACCGATGATGCCGAAGGGAAAAGCGCCCGCGACTACGCAGATGATTTCTATGACCAGAATAGTTATGGCGTCGGTGCCGATAAAAGCGGCATCTTGTTCCTCCTTGACCTCGACAATCGCGAAGCCTATATCTCGACAGCAGGCAGCGGCATACGCTACCTGACCGACCAGCGCATCGAGGAGGTACTGGATGCGGTGTTTGCCAGTGGGCTGGCAGACGGCAATTATGTCGCCGCCAGCAGGGCTTTCCTGTCTGCCACCGAAGATTTTCTCGCCCAGGGGATCCCGGCGGACCAATACACGGTTGAGGAGCAGGGACCAAATACCCTGACCGCTCCGGAAGGTCTGGCTGGTCTGGCCGTTTCCGGTGTATCAGGTCTGGGCTTTGCCCTGCTCAACAAACGCCGGTACAAAGGCACGCCGCGTCCTGGAATCTTCGACTACCACCGCAACAGTTTGGTCAGCATGGGGGTGGTCGCGGATAACCTCGTCAACTCCCGCGTGACCTCGCGCCCCTTGCCCAGGCCACAATCGACAGGCGGACCACGATCCGGCAGCGGCCGGAGCACGATCCATCGCTCAAGTGGGGGCGGATTCCACGGTGGTGGCGGCCGGAAATTCTAGAACGGGAAATTGCTTAAAAAGTCAATGCGCATAAAGACCAGCCTGAGGGAATGCTCACAGGCTGGTCTTTTTTTGCGATATAGAATGAGTTACCGCTTAGAGCCGTTTCAGAATGCTGCGGGCAGCGATAACCCCACTGGCTCCGGCTTGGGAAAGGCCGCGTGTGATACCGGCGCCGTCGCCGATGGCATAGAGGTTCGGCAGGCTGGTTTCGAGGTCGCTGTTGAGGTGCAGGCGCGAGCTGTAGAACTTGACCTCGACGCCATAGAGCAAGGTGTCATAATTGGCTGTGCCGGGGGCGATCTTGTCCAGGGTATGGATCATCTCGATGATGTTGTCAAGATGGCGTTTGGGCAGGACGAGGCTGAGATCGCCTGGTGTCGCCTCGAGCGTTGGACGGACGAAACTCTGGGCCAGGCGGTTGGCATTCGTGCGCTGGCCATCGACGAGATCGCCGAAACGCTGGACGATGACGCCGCCGCCGAGCATATTCGACAGCGAAGCGATCCGCTTACCGTACTGGTAGGGTTCTTTGAACGGCGAAGTGAACTTGTTGCTGACAAGCAGGGCGAAATTTGTGTTTTCGCTGCGCAGGGATGGGTCCGTGTAGCTGTGGCCATTGACCGTGATAATGCCGTCGGTATTTTCCGTGACAACATAGCCATAGGGATTCATACAGAAGGTGCGCACGGCGTCCTTGTACTGCTTGGTGTGGTAAAGCAGCTTAGCCTCATAGACGGCATCGGTGATTTCCTTGAAAACAATGGCCGGCAGTTCGACCCGTACGCCAATATCGACCTGGTTGTTCAGCAAAGGCAGCTTGAGCCGGTGGCACTGGTCGCTGAACCATTCGGCACCGGAACGGCCTGGGGCCGCGATCAGGTACTTGGCCGTCATTTCACCCTGGTTGGTATCGAGACGATAGCCTTTTTCCGGATCGGGATCAAAACTGACGACCCGCGTGTTGCAGCGCAGGTCGAGGTGCTGGGTGAGGTACTCGGACAGGGCGGCCAGAATCTCCTTGTTGCGCTCGGTGCCGAGGTGCTTGCAGCGGGCATCGAGCAGGTGGAGATCATGGCTGATTGCCCGGTGGCGGATCTGCTCGGCTGCCGGTGTCGAGGTCGAAAACACCTCGGTTGTGGCGCCGAATTTCTGGTTGACCTGGTCGACATATTCGATCAGGTCCATGACCTCGCGATCCGGGCGATACTCATTGAGCCAGCCACCAAACTGGGTGGTGAAGTTGAATTTGCCGTCGGAATAGGCGCCAGCGCCACCGAACCCGCGCATGATGCCGCAGGAACGGCAATTGATGCAGTGATCGACCTTTTTGTCGATGATCGGGCAGGCCCGCCTGTTGATCGACTCGCCTTGCTCGAGCAAGGCCACTTTCAGGTCCGGCCGGGTTGTGATCAGTTCATAACCGGCAAAGATACCGGACAGTCCGCCGCCGATGATGATGACGTCAAAATGTTGGCTCATGGGATCAGGTATCCTCACTCTCAGGTTTTTCTTCAGGTTCCGTTCCGGTCAGATCAGAAGGCTCGCCAGCCGGCTGGCCGGATGCTTCAGGTGACAGAGCAGAGGTGGTATCTGGCTGTCCGGACGTGTCGAATGCAGGCTGGCTGATCGCTAGAAAACCAAAGTCCTCCATGGTGGCCAGACCCTGGCTGACAGCATTGCGGCGCAAGACAGCATAAAGCTCGGCCTGAGTAGCCCGGTAATAGGGGGCGACAAAGACCACGCCGATGATAAAAGCCAGCAGTCCCAGAATGTACCAGCCAATGAAGGAAAGGTCAAGCACGAAGGTGTCGAATTTGTGCCCTTTCATCATCTGGCGCGACAAGCGCAAAGCGCGGCGGTAGCCAATCCGGGGATTGTCGCCCAGGATCCAGCGGGTCTGGCGATAGGCGTAGGAACGGTTGATCCAGGGAATCGACAGCAATGTAGCGAGCAACAAGGTCCCAACGGCTACAGCTGCGATGATCGCAATCTGGGTCTGGTTATTGGCGAAGAACTCGCCAAACTGCTGCTCCCAGTCCTGGAACTGGCCCGGCCGGTCCTGCCAGTTCCACTGCCTGGACCAATGCTGGCCAAAAGTCCAGCTCGCTGGCAGCTGCAGGGGGTTCATGAGACCCAGGTAAAGGGCGAGAGCAACCGCTGCGCCAGCAAAGGCCAGGAGCGGCAGCAACGACCAGATCCAGAGCCAGAGATACATCCAGAACATGCCACCCACAGTGGGCAGCCAGGTATCTGCCCGGAACAAGCTGAACAGCTGGCCGAGTGATGGTGTCGGTTTGGATTCCCGATTGCGGGAGAACCAGCGAGCCTCGCCGGCCTCGACCACGGTCGAGAAAAAGATCCGGAACAAAATGCCGATCAGGGCAGCGAGGCTGACTGCGGCGATGATCAGGCGGACCCAGACATTGTCTATGACATTGGCCCAGTCAGCCCAGGCCCAGTTCATGCCCGCCATCCGGTCGAAGTCCCGGTCATTGAGGCGATAGGAAAACAGGCTGGAATGACCGGCCAGAATCCCGGCGATCACAGTGACCAGCAAGGCCATCCAGTAGCTGCCAGTCAGGCTTTTCTTAGCATTGGTTTTGAGTTCTGAGCGAGTCCACATAAGTTTTTCTCCTAGCATGCTGTTGAACTTAAGATGGCGGTTGATCCGATGGGCCTCCTGGCAGGTTGGGCCCTTCATGCAGACAGACACACTCTATTATAGCGAAATCATTTGCAGACCGCTTGGTTTGATGGTAATTTTTAAGCAAAGTCTTTGCTGATTGCGAGGTAAGAAACATGATTCCTGTTGCTGGTTCGATCACGGCTCCCAAAGGATATGCGGCTACGGGTGTGGCCTGTGGCCTAAAAAAAGGCAATCGACTTGACTTGGCCCTGGTGGTCAGTGAAGTCCCCGCCGTGGCGACAGGTGTTTTCACGAGAAATGTCGTCAAGGGGCATTCCCTGCAGCGGACCATGGACATGATCAAAAGCGGCCTGGCCAGCGCAGTCATCATCAACAGCGGCAATGCCAACGCCTGCGTCGGCGAGGCTGGCTACCGCGATGCCGAGACCATGGCCGACCTGACCGCTTCCGAATTAGGCTGTCCAGTTGAGCAAGTCCTGACCGGCTCGACGGGCGTCATCGGCAAGCGGCTCGATCTCGCTGCCATCCATCGCGGGGTCCAGGAAGCTTGTGCCAACCTGGCCTCCTCTGAAGAAGCTGGTCATCTGGCGGAGCAGGCGATCATGACCACCGACCTTGTGCCCAAGGAATGCGTCGTGACCTTTGAACTCGAGGGTAAGACGATCACAGTCGCCGGCATGGCCAAGGGCTCCGGCATGATCCACCCTAATATGGCCACCATGATCGGCGTCCTGACGACCGACTGTGCGGTCGAACACGATGTCCTTTCTGCCCTCTTGAAAACGTCCGTCAACCAGACATTCAACCGGGTCTCGGTCGATGGCGACACCAGCGTCTGCGACATGGTCATTGCCCTGGCCAATGGCAAAGCAGGCAACCCAGTGATCCGTTCCGTAGACAGCGCCGCCGCTCAGCAACTCCTGAAGGCGATCACGATCATCAGTACGCAGCTGGCACGACTGATCGCGCAGGATGGCGAGGGCGCCACCAAGCTAGTTGAAATCCAGTGCCAGGGTGCCCGGTCAGCCGATGACGCCTACAAGATCGTCCAGGCCGTCGGCAAATCGCCGCTGGTCAAGACCGCCATTTTCGGCGAAGACGCCAACTGGGGCCGGATCCTCACCGCCGCCGGTTACTCCGGAGCCGAGTTTGACCCGGAAAAATGTGATATCTACCTTGGTGACCTCAAAGTCTGCGAAAATGGCACCGCCCTGCTCTTTGATGAGGACGCCGCCAAGGTCATCCTGCAGCAAAAGGAAGTCCTGATCCGCATCCTCCTGCGCGAGGGGACCGCTTTCGACCGGCTGTGGACCTGTGACTTTTCATATGATTATGTCAGGATTAACGGTAGCTATCGAACGTAAGTAGCTGCCATTCAATCTTTATTGAAAAGATCGAAATACCTTCTGTAGATGAAGACTTTCTTGCGCTTGCGGTTATCCAGATTGCTTAGAATGTTTTCTTCACAGAGACGTTCGAGCAGACGGCTACTGGTTGCAGGACTGGCTCCAAGTTTTCTAGTTGCTTCTTCAATACTGATGGTCGGTTTATCAAACAACCCTTCATAGATGGCAAGTGCATTTTCACTGGTGCGTCCCATCGCGTTTATTTTTTTCAAATCTTCTTCACGCAGCGCAGAAATGCTTCTGGCAATTTCTACTGCTTCCCTGGCTGTTTCGATAACCCCAGTCAAAAAGAATTTGATCCATGACTCATAATCACCTTTGGCATGAATGTTGAATAAACACTCATAATAGGCCTGTTGGTTGCGTTTGATGAATTTGGAAAGATACAAGGTCGGTTTGTGCAGCAGGTCATTAGCAGCAAGGTAAAAAGCAATCAGGAGTCTGCCAACGCGACCATTTCCATCCAAAAATGGATGGATCATCTCAAATTGGCTATGGATCAAGGCCGCTTTGATGAGGGGTGACATCCGGTCGTTTTCGTGCATGAATTTTTCAAAACTATCCAGACAGCTGTTCAAACACTCAACTGATGGGGGAATATAGCTGGCTGTACGGATTGAATAACCACCAATCCAGTTCTGCGATCTCCTGAATTCCCCTGGCGTTTTATTTTCACCGCGGACACCTTCCATGAGAATCGCGTGGATTTCCCTGATCAACCGCAATGATAGGGGCAGTGTTTCCAATCGTTCAAATCCATACCCGGTAGCTTTGACATAATTCTCGATCTCTTTAACATCATTGGGAACTTCATCGGCCATTCCAGCCTCTGCTTTGATCAAATCAGAAAACGTCGCCTGAGTTCCTTCGATCTGAGACGATAACGTTGCTTCTTTTCTGGCATATAGATAGACGAAATAGTTTGGTGACAAGAGTGTGTCTGTCAATTCGTCCAATCTTCCCAGATATCTGTTCGCTTCTGAGATCAAATAAATCATTTCATCATCAAACTGAATGCCCGGATTCTGAGGCGGAAGTGGTGCAGGTACAAAACATTCATACTCTGAACTGCTACTTCCGACTTTGATGCTCATGCCAGCCCTGTTTTCCACTCAATCACTCCTCACTTATGGCGTTGAAATGATTATTACATTTTTTTACGTGCATTTAAAGATGTTTTTTGAACACAATGTAATTTTATCTGCATTTCATGCTTCTATTTGAATATAATTATTGGTATCCAGTTAAGTGCTGTGGCTGTAAGCTTTCAGGCGAGGCAAGAGTTTGCTTCCAAAAAAGTATCTGACCCTGCTTCAGAAGCCGGGTCAGATACCAAATTGAATGAGTTATAAGGTTGATTGTTTTTCAGATCCAGTCGAGTTTGATGGTACCGTCTTTGTAGTCGGCAGAGACGCCGCTGGCGTTTTTGAGGTGGCCGGCGAGGACGAGGTCGGCGAGGGGGTCTTCGAGCAGGCGCTGGATGGTTTTTCTCAAGGGGCGGGCGCCGTATTTTGGATCGTAGCCTTTATCGGCCAGGTGGTCCTTGGCAGCGTCGGTGACGACAAACTGGAGGCCCTTCTCGGTTAGGTGCCCGGTGACTTCCTTGAGCATGAGATCGACAATCTGGCGGATTTCGGACTTACTAAGCTCAGAGAAGACGACGATCTCATCGACACGATTCAAAAACTCGGGGCGGAACATTTCCTTTAAAACAGTCTGGACGCGGCTTTCGAGGGCGACGTAACCATCGGCGCCAAAGCCGAAGGCGTTGGCCTTGAGGGTGGTGCCGGCATTGCTGGTCATGACGATGACGGTGTTTTCAAAGCTGACCAGGCGGCCATGGCTGTCGGTCAGACGGCCATCGTCGAGGATCTGGAGCAGGATGTTGAACACGTCGGCATGGGCTTTTTCGATTTCGTCGAGCAGGATGACACTGTAGGGTTTGCGGCGGATCTTCTCGGTCAGCTGGCCGCCATCATCGTAGCCGACATAGCCAGGGGGCGAGCCGATCAGCTTGGACACCGTATGGGGTTCCATGAATTCCGACATATCAAGGCGGACCATGGCGTCTTCGGTTTCAAAGAGAGCTTCGGCCAGGGCTTTGACGAGCTCGGTCTTGCCGACGCCGGTTGGGCCGACGAAGATGAAGGATGCAGGTTTGCGCTTTTTGCCGAAGCCGGCGCGGTTGCGGCGGATGGCGCGGGCCAGGGCGGATACCGCCTGCTGCTGGCCAATGACGCGCTGGTGGAGGCGGTCTTCGAGCTTGACCAGCTTTTCAGTTTCGCTTTCATTAATGCGCTGGACGGGGATGCCGGTCCACATCTCGACGACACGGGCGATGTCCTCAGTCGTGATCTCGGTCGGCTTGGCCTCAGCTTCGAGCTTCTGCAGTTCGTCTTCCAGGCGCAGGACCTTGGAGCGCAGCTCAGCCTCACGTTCATAGAGGGTGACATCATCGGAGCTGTTGGCAATCTGGTTTTCCAGTGCCTCCTGGTCGCGCTTGAGGGTCTGGAGCGCGCGGCGGTCTTCGTCGATCTTGATGATGACGTCGTTGTGCAAATTGCAGTGGGAACCGGCTTCGTCGAGCAGGTCGATCGCCTTGTCAGGCAGGAAGCGGTCGGTGATGTAGCGGTCGGCCATGCGCACAGCCAGTTCCACTACTTCGTCCGAATAGGTGACGTGGTGATGGACTTCGTAATAGTCGCGCACGCCCTTCAAAATCTCGACAGATTCGGCTGGCGAGGGTTCCTCGACGATGACCTTCTGGAAGCGGCGCTCGAGGGCAGAGTCTTTCTCGATGAAGCGGCGGTATTCGTCCAGGGTGGTCGAGCCGAGCACGCGGATTTCACCCTTGGCCAGGGCTGGCTTTAAGATATTGGCTGCATTCATGGCGCCTTCGGCATCACCGGCGCCCATGATATTGTGTAGCTCGTCAATGACGAGGATGATGTTGCCGGCCTTGCGGGCTTCGTCAACGACGCCTTTCATTCGGCTCTCAAACTGGCCGCGGAACTGGGTGCCGGCAACCATGGCGGTCATGTCGAGGAGATAGACCTCCTGGTGCAGCAGTTTGACCGGGACCTCGCGGTTGGCGATCTTGACAGCCAGACCCTCGGCGATGGCCGTTTTGCCAACACCTGGCTCACCGAGCAGAACTGGATTGTTTTTGGCCCGGCGGTTGAGGATCTGGACCACACGGGCCAGTTCCTTGTCACGGCCGATGATGCGATCAATGCGGCCTTCATGGGCTTTGCTGGTCAGGTTGGTGCCGAACTGGTCGAGGAATTTGCGCCTTTTCTCCGGGCGTGGGCTGGGGGCAGGATCGCTCTCGCGGGAAGGACTGCGCACATCGCCGACTTCATTGGAGTCTTGGCCGACCGAAGCCGGCAGGAGTTCGCTGTTCTTTTCATTGCTGTCGTCGCCATCACTCAGTTCGGGATCGAAATTGCTCGAGATCGCTGAGAGGTCGAAATTGCCGGACAACAGGGACTGGAAAAGATTTTCCGGGGACTGGCCGTCGACCTGTGACATGACCTGGTTCATCCGGTCCGTCAGTTCGTCGATGTTGGCATCGGTGATGCCAGCCTTGGAGAAAAGCTCATCCATGCCGCCAAGGCCGGTCTTGTAAGCACATTTGAGACAGAGGCCTTCGCTGACGCGCTGGCCGTTTTCGAAACGAGTGGTAAAAACCACGGCGAGATTCTTTTTGCAGATGACACATTTAGCCATTCAGTTTGGGTTTCCTTTTCTTCGGGTGGGTTTCATGGGCGTAGGTCTGGGCAGGGATGCTGCCAGGGGATAGCAAGCGGGCCAGGTACTGGCCGGTGTAGGAATCAGGGCAGGCCGCGACGTCCTCGGGTGTTCCGTTGGCAACAACATGGCCGCCGGCGTCTCCGCCCTCGGGGCCCAAGTCAATCAGGTGGTCGGCCGTCTTGATCACGTCGAGGTTGTGCTCAATGACCAGGACCGTATTGCCATTGTCCTTCAGGCGGTAAAGGATGTCAACCAACTTGTGGACGTCGGCGATGTGCAGGCCGGTCGTAGGCTCATCGAGGATGTAGAAGGTGTTGCCCGTGCCGCGGCGCGAAAGCTCGGTGGCGAGCTTGACCCGCTGGGCTTCGCCGCCCGATAGCTGGGTCGATGGCTGGCCGAGGCGGATGTAACCGAGACCGACGTCCTGCAAGGTTTGCAGTTTGCGGGCAATGCGCGGGATGCTGGCAAAAAAAGCCAGGGCGTCGTCGACTGTCATATCGAGGACTTCGGCAATGTTCTTGCCCTTGAAATGGACTTCGAGGGTCTCGCGATTGTAGCGGTGGCCTTTGCAGACGTCACAGGTGACGTAGACATCAGGCAGGAAGTGCATCTCGATCCGGTTGACTCCGTCGCCGCTGCAGGATTCACAGCGGCCACCCTTGACATTGAAGCTGAAACGGCCGTTCTTGTAGCCGCGGGCCCGGGCATCCTGGGTGCTGGCAAAGAGCTCGCGGATATGGTCGAATACGCCTGTGTAGGTGGCGGGATTGGAGCGCGGTGTGCGGCCGATCGGTGACTGGTCGATGGCGATAACTTTATCGAGATGTTCGAGACCTTCCACCCGGTCAAAAGCGCCGGCAAAGCGGCGGGCGCCGTTGAGATCTGCTGCCAGCTTTTTCAACAGGATGCCATTGACGAGTGAGCTCTTGCCGGAACCGGAGACCCCGGTGATGCAGGTCATCAGGCCGAGAGGAATATGGACATCGATCTGCTTGAGGTTGTTCTCGCGCGCACCGAACACGGACAGGAAGCGCCCATCCGGTTTTTTACGCTCCTGGGGGATCTCGATTTTCATCTTGCCGGACAAGTACTGGCCGGTGATCGACTCCGGAATCTGCATGATCTCCTCAGCTGTGCCCTGGGCAACGACATAGCCGCCGCTTTCACCGGCGCCGGGGCCCATATCGACAATCTGGTCGGCGGCAAACATCGTCTCCTCGTCGTGCTCGACAACCAGGACCGTGTTGCCGAGGTTTCTCAGGCGCTTCAGCGTCGCCAGCAGACGAGTGTTGTCGCGCTGGTGCAGGCCGATGCTCGGTTCATCGAGGATGTAGAGAACCCCCATCAGGCCGGAACCGATCTGGGTGGCCAGGCGGATGCGCTGGGCTTCGCCGCCGGAGAGCGTCGCCGAAGCTCGGGCCAGGGTCATGTAGTCAAGGCCGACATCGACGAGAAAGCCGAGCCGGGCGTCGAGTTCTTTCTGGATCTGGGCCGCGATCTGGGCCTGGCGCGGCGAGAGCTTGATTTCAGCCAGGAAATCGCGCGTTTTTCTGATCGGCAGCGTGGTCAGCTGGAAAATGTTGTGGTCACCGACCGTAACTGCCAGGCTGTCCTTTTTCAGGCGGGCGCCCTGGCAGACCGGGCAAGGCGTGACCGACATGAACTGGGTATAATAGTCCTTCATGTCATCGGAGGACGTCTCGCGGTAGCGTTTCTCGAGGCTGTTGACGACGCCGATCCAGTCGGAGCGGTACAGACCGTGTGAATACTTGCTGTTTGTGGTGTCGACCATCAGGACTTCGCCGTTATTGCCGAATAAAAGGATCCTGCGGATCTCTTCTGGCAGTTGTTCAAAGGGGGTGTCGAGGGAGAATTTGTAACGTTTGGCCAACGCCTCACCAAAGGCACGGGCCCAGCTGGTGCGCTCGGCAAAATTCCAGCCGCCCGCCGCGATGGCACCTTCGTTGATGGACAGGCGCGGGTCGTGGACGACCAGTTCCGGGTCGATGTGGGACATCTGGCCCAGGCCGGTGCATTCCGGGCAGGCGCCATAAGGATTATTGAAGGAAAACATGCGTGGCGTGATTTCCTCGAGGCTGATGTTGCAGGTTGGGCAGGAAAAATGCTGTGAAAACAGATGCTCGGTTTCATGCCAGCCTTCCCCCTCCCCTGCCGGGGTGATTTTTTCCTGGATCTGGACCTGGACCAGGCCGTCAGCCAGATGCAGGGCGGTCTCGAGCGAGTCATTCAGGCGCGAACGGATGCCTTCCCTCAGGACGAGGCGATCAATCACGACTTCGATCGTGTGTTTCTTGTTTTTTTCGAGGATGATCTCCTCGTCAAGATCACGGACCTCACCGTCGACGCGGACGCGGACATAGCCGGCCTTGCGGAAATCCTCGAATTGCTTGTGGAATTCACCCTTGCGGCCGCGCACGACCGGAGCCAGGAGGATCAGGCGGGTCCCTTCCGGGTAGCCGAGCAGGATGTCGATGATCTGGTCGACCGACTGGCGCTCGATCACCCGGCCACAGGACGGGCAGTGCGGCGTGCCGATCCGGGCATACAACAGGCGCAGATAGTCATAGATCTCTGTCACGGTGCCGACTGTCGAACGCGGGTTTTTGCTGGTGGTCTTCTGGTCGATCGAGATCGCCGGCGACAATCCCTCGATGTGGTCAACGTCAGGTTTTTCCATCTGGCCTAAAAACTGGCGGGCATAGGAAGAGAGTGATTCGACGTAGCGGCGCTGTCCTTCGGCGTAAATGGTGTCAAAGGCAAGTGACGACTTGCCGGAACCGGACAGGCCGGTGAGAACGACCAGCTGGTCGCGCAGGATGGTGAGATTGACATTTTTCAGGTTATGCTCACGGGCACCCTGGATGGTGATGACATTCTTCATGTTGTCCTTACTATTGGCCGGACCAAGAGCGGCGATACTTGCCAGGCGCCATGCCGACGACTTTTACAAACGAACTGTGAAAATGATTCAAATTATTATAACCGACCATGGCAGCGATTTGCGTAACACTGAATTCAGTATTCAGGAGTAAAGACTGAGCCTCTCCGATACGCCGCCGGATGATGTATTGCAGAGGCGAATATCCAGTGTGTTCTTTGAAACAGTGAGCCAGGTAATACGGGTTGACATGCATGAACTGGGCGACCTGGCCAAGGGTAAACTCTTCCAGAAAATGCTGGTCGAGGTAGGCCTTGATCTCCCCACCAAGCACCTGTTTGTCCTCCCCCACACGGTCGCTTTGTTCATGCATCTGATTGTCAACAACGATCAGTAAGGCACGTAGAAGATAATTGGCAAACTCGGTCTGGCGAAAATCATTCGCTGCAGTGGCCTCATAGATGAGTTCAAACAGATGATGGAGCTTGGCAAAGGCAGGGCCGCTGGCAAAAACAGGCTTCAGACTTGGAGGAACCAGTTGGTTGGCTTCATGGTCCAAAAGCTGGAGGTTTCTGACTGCCAGACTGAATACAACCATGTCAGAAGCGGGATTGGCCATTTCATCGTGAATGGCCCCCTGATTATACACCAGGATGTCTCCAGCATGGGCCAGATAGGGGACGCCTTCGATGCTGTAATGGGCATTGCCACTGATAACGAGCAAGACCTCGACCCGGTCGTCGTGATGGTGCATGGCGCGAGGCATCTTGCCGACAGCCCCCTGGGCCAGGCAGACTGACAGCAGTTCCGGCATGTGATCAGTTCCGAAACTGGAGACAAATGCTTTTGAATTGTTGTAAAAAGACATATAACCTCAGCTGGAATAGATAGGGTCATTTTTACATTTTTACTGTGCAAAAGCAAGAAATCACAATGTTATGTGGCTTTCAGGCTCCAAACGCCTTGATCTCAGTGGCAACAACGCAAGATTCGGCATAATCGGCCTTCACGCGATTTCCTATAATGATAGTAGCAAAAAGGAGGTGCCTTGCATGTTGAATAAAGATATCCACCTGGAATCCTTGTATACAGAGCTCCCATTCGAAAACCGTTTTACCGCGGCCAAAGCGGATGGTTTCACGGCCATTGAACTATGGAGCTGGGACAACAAGGACTTGCCGGGGGTCCGGCGCCTGCTGGAAGAAAACGGACTGGCGCTGGCCGCGATGTCGGGCGATGGACCCCTCTCGATGTGTGATCCGGTGAACAAGGTCCCCTACATCGCCTACATCCGCCAGGCCATTTCTGCTGCCCAGGTTGTTGGATGCAAAACCTTGGTTATCCATTCCGATTCGCTGGAAGATTGGCCGCAATATGCCAAACCCATGTCAGGGAATTATTCGGACATCACACGATATTGCGCCATGTTCGATGTTCTTCGAGAGATCACGCCTTTGGCGGAGGAGGCTGGCATCACCTTTGTCCTCGAAGCCTTGAACATTGAAAAGGACCACTGTGGCAATTTTCTCAACACGACTGGCCAGTCGGTTGACCTCGTCCGCGCAATCAACTCACCCAACCTGAAAATTCTCTACGATGCCTATCACATGTATCTCGATGAAGGCAAAATCTGTGAGACCACCGAGAAATACTTGCCCTGGATCGGCCACATCCACATCGCCGACGCACCCGGGCGCAACGAACCCGGCACAGGCGTCATCAACTTCAGAAATTTCCTCGCCCATCTGGACCGGATCGGCTATGAGTCTTTTGTGGGGTTTGAGCTGTATGCCAGGAATCATACGTCTGAAGCCGTCCAGGCAATCAAGGCCTGCTGGTAAGCCATTCTCCGCCGCCAGGAAGATCTTGCGCACCGGATCTTCCTGGCACGATCACAAGCCATAGGAAAAGGGATCGTCTCATTGTCTGAGGCGATCCCTTTTCTGGAGGAAAAAAGCTGATTATCTAGTTTTAGGGTAGCCGGAATAAATGTCCAGACCTTTGATGGTTCTGCTCAGTCCAGCTGGAAGTGGCGGCTGACGACAGCCTCGGATTTCTGTTTGGCAATGGTCAGGCATTCTTCGGCTGGCAGCTGGTAGTATTCGGGACGGAACAGCTCGACCGAGATCGCGTTGCTGTAGCCCTTCTTGGCCAGGGTGCCCAGGATGCCGTCAAGATCGACCGCACCATCGCCCGGCCAGACGCGGTTTTCATCGCTGCCCTGGCCAACCGGCAGATCTTCGGCGTCATCGAGGTGGACGATGAAGACTTTGTTGACGTCACAGGCTTCGAGAGCAGCCATTTTGGAGTTCATGGCGTGGAAGTGGTAGCAGTCGAGCGTAACACCAACGTTGTCGCGGTTGCAGGCTTCGGCGATTTCCATGGCCTGTTCGAAGGTGTTGACGGTGTGGACCGGGGCACCGCAGAATTCGATGCAGAGCTTGACGCCATAAGGAGCGGCAATGTCAGCCAGCTTCTGGTACATGCGGACCGTCTCGTTCTTGATTTCGGTCTTGGTCTTGATGCCCTGGTCCCAGTTGCAGACGCCGATGACGATCTTGCAGCCGATTTTGTCACCGACTTCGCACATATATGTGAGGTCGTCGACGATTTTCTGCTCGCCGGCAGCATCGTTGAAGGTGACCGGATACAGGGTGTTGAAAGCCAGCGGCTTCATTTTGCTGGTCGCAAAGAAACTGACCAGATCGTCCACCGTGTGGGTCTTGAGATATTCAGGCAGTTTGTCCATGGTTCGGATTTCGATGTAATCATAGCCGAGCTTCTCGCCGATGACGAGGTCCTGCTCAAGGGTGGAGTTGCCGAGGGTGGTTGCTTCGTTAAAACCGAGTTTCATAGGGACTCCTTACAGGTGCCGGGTGCGGCAGAGATATTGGGGGGAGGTAGCAGAAAAGATGGCAGGGATTGTTTCCGCCAGGCGCAGCTGGCACCTATTTCACGCCAAGTTCGCGTTTGATGCGTTCGAGGGCTTCGGGGGCTTGGCGGTTCATGCGCTCAGGATAGCCGAAGTAGGACACGCAAGTGATCGATTCGCCGCCGACTTTGAAGGTGCGGTCCTTGAAATTCATGTCTCTTAGGGTCTCGAAGATGCCCGGGAAGTCGACTTCGCCTTCGCCCATCGCGGTGTGCTGGTGGATCGACATGCTGACACCGGGCGGGTTGACGATGTAGCGGCAGTCCACGGTCTGGTTCATCGTGTCAGCCAGCAGGATGTGCGACAGGTCATCACCGGCGTATTTGAGCATGTGGCGCACGTCGCCCTTGCCCTTGTCGTAGAAGAAACCGTGCGAAGCCGAGTAGCAGTAGGTCAGGTTGTCGCTGCGGTAGGATTTGACAAAGTCGCAGGTCTCGTCGTTGAGTTCGCAGAAGTCGTAAGGATGGGACTGGATCTCGACCCGGATGCCTTCCTTCTCGAACAAGGGCAGCAGCTCGTCCATCGAGCGGAACCACATGCCGTTGCAGATCTCGGGCTGGTTCGGATCACCGGACAGCTCGGTGTTGATCACCTGGACGCCCATGTTGACCGCGATCTCGACGATCTTCTTCCAGTTCGCCACGGCGTGCAGGCGCTGCTCCTCGGTCGGGCCGGACCAGCGGTAGACGACGATGAAGGACGAGATCTCGACGCCGGTTTCCTTGAGGGCCTTGCGGTATTCAGCTTCAGTTTCACGGGAGAACAGGGGGTGTTTGTAGAAGGGATTGATCCGCGGGTGGGGCGACTGTTCGATGTACTTGTAACCCCAGTCGGCCACCTGGTGGACCATGTCATTGATGCTCATTTGTTTGGCCAGGACGTCAACGTCAAAGGCAATTTTCATGGGGTGGTTCCTCCTCTGATTTGCTGGCAGGATACAGGGTCCGCTTGCAGAACGCAGCACTGAAAATGGACCGATCTATGCCAGACTCCAGTTTGGATCTGAAGCCTGGCTCGACCTTGTCTTTGTGCCGCCAGTCGCCCTGGTGGGCGGGTGACTGGCGACTGATATGAGCTTAGTTGTAGAAGGCGGGGCGAGTCGGGGTGATGATCGGTTCGATCGCGCCGGTTTCCTGGGCTTTGACGCACGCATCGGAGGTGACGCTGGCCAGATAGCCATCCCAGGCTGTCGGGCCATTGACTTCACCCTTGACGGTGGAGTCGATCCAGTCCTGGAGTTCGACGTCGTAGGATTCGATGAAGCGGACTTTCCAGTCATTGAGGATGGTGTTGCTGAGCTTCTCTTCGCTACGCATCTGGATCGACATCGGTTCCGGCAGTTTGGCGATGCCGGTTTCGCCGACAACTTCGCACTGGATGTCGTAGCCATACTGGCAGTTGACGAAGATCTCGAGGACAACACGGATACCCTTCTGTGAGGTCAGGATCAGGATCTGGGGATCCTTGAGCTTGGCATGGGTGTTGCGGGTGGCTTTGGGCATGATGACTTGGGCGGAGATCCATTCGTCATCGATCAGCCAGTGCAGGACGTCGATTTCATGGATGGCGGTGTCGTTGATTGCCATGTAGGTGACATAGGCTTCCGGAACGGTCGGATTGCGGTGGGCGCAATGCAGGACGAGCGGATCACCAATCTTGCCGGCATCGATCACATCCTTGAGCATTTTGTAGCCGGCGTCATAGCGGCGCATGAAGCCAACCTGGACCAGTTTCTTGCCAAAAGCGATCTCGGCATCGACGATGCGCTTGGCACCCTCGGCGGTGGTGGCCATCGGTTTTTCGACAAAAACGGGCTTGCCGGCCTTGATGGCGGCGAGGACTTGCTCTTCGTGGGCAGGGCCCCAGGAGGTGATGACCAGGGCATCGACATTGGGATCATCGATAACTTCCTGATAGGTTTTGTGGACGGTGATGCTGCCGTACGTGTCTGCCACTTTCTGGGCGCCTTCGAGATTGATGTCGTTCAAAGCAACGACGGTTGAGCCGTTCAATTTGGTGTGCAGACGACGGATGTGTTCCTGGCCGATTGCACCGGTTCCGATGACGCCAACTTTCAAAGCCATAGTGTTTTCCTCCTGAATTTTGGGTAAATGGGATCTTTGGAAAAGGGTTCATGAACGGTTAACGGGCTCACAACTATTTACTCACTGTTTGTCATCTTTGTCAATGCGTGCCCGGGCACGTTGTGTATGTGTTGAGTGTATTCCAATAACATTCCGGTGTCAATAGGCAAATGAGATATGAAAGATGATCAATTCTGTCATTTCCCGTTTTTCGTGTAAAAGGCAAAAGTCCCTGATCGCCAGGAGGTGGCTATCAGGGACTTTGCAGGGAATAAGGGAACAGCACGCTTGCCATGTGCTTGTGAAGTCAGGAGCTGGCCTAATGGATCTGCAGCCAGCAAGATGAGGCTTTTGATCAGCTTTTGCGGCGTCTCTTGTCGAGCAGAACGGCACCAACGATGATGATGGCTTTGACGATCTGCTGCCAGTAGGAGTTGACACCCATCAGGGTCATGCCGTTGTTGATGACG
>Ga0209269_1000205_pt1 | contig 78086 bp, 74 predicted proteins | sample MTBAKMMethaMetaG_FD_187455 | JGI IMG/M metagenome (GOLD analysis project Ga0209269, IMG submission 187455) | Enrichment culture microbial communities from Arthur Kill intertidal strait, New Jersey, USA, that are MTBE-degrading - MTBE-AKM (Arthur... | ecosystem: Environmental > Aquatic > Marine >...
GACGACGACGCTGACGCCGGAGACAATCTCGAGCGTGATCTCGATGCTCACGGCCGGCTCCATCTGCGACTGCGCGAGCTCGGCAAGGTCCTTCTGCAATGCTTGGGCATCCTGCACCCCAACCAGCCGGAAATCGTGACGCTCGTCGAGGCCAAAGAGAAGGACGCCGCCGTGCGTGTTGGCGAACGCTGAAAGGGATCGCTCGAGACGCCTGGGCGTGCCTCCCCTGGCGGTCTTGACCTCGAGGTCATCGGCTTCGCAGCCATGGGTCTGCAGTTCGGCGATCAGTGCCAGCAGTTCCTTGCGCGTCATGGCGATGCCGACCACGGATAGGTGCCCGCCTTGACGCCCTCGTAGTTTGCGTCGAGTGCCGGCTCCAACAGAAGGATGGCCGCGATGCGCCTCGCCATCTCGGTCACGTAGCGCGCCTCCTCCGGCCTGAGGTCGCGGCCTAGCAGCGGGCGCTCCCGGTAACTGAGCCACTTCTTCATCACCTGAAAGCCGCCGATCGTGTACGTCCAAACGCGGGCGGGGACGCAGCGCCAGTAGGCGTGGTCGTTCAGGTAGACGTCGCAGCAGGCGCCGCCGAGACAGGCCATGAGCCGGTCGTAGGTGAGGCCGAGATCGGCGAGGCCCTCGCGGAAGGCGGCCAGCTCGGCGTCGGCGTAAGGACGTTCCATCGCTCGGCCATGACCCGGCATGGTGGCATCGTTCTGGCCCACGTAGCCCCATCCGGCAGTGACGGCCAAATCGCCGGTGGAAGGGTCCAATTGGTCGCCCACCGCTGAGGCGAGCACGCCGATGGGGCGCAGCTCTCGGCGGAGCGGGCCGGTCGTGACCTTGTCGACGTGCTGCTCGACGTCGAGCAGATCTGCGATTCTGCCACCCAGCCCAGCTGAGGCAAGAAGGCAGTCGCGCTCGGCCGGCAGCGGGATGCGGGGCCAGTCCTGCCGAATCCCATCGGCATTCTCGAGCAGATAGGCAGGAGATCCGCCCACTGCAACAACGTGCATCCACAGATCCTCCGCAGCACAGCCTATCTCCGAGAGCATCGCGGAGGCAGACTCTGACACGTTGGGTCGAGGAGAGTCAGACTCTGACAGAAGCAGCGCGGTCTGACTCTGGTCGTCGCTCTTTGGAGCCGACAGCGTCATGGGGATGACGTAGGCGTCCTTGTGGAGCGCATGCTCCTCGCAGATGCCGCTGGCGACCAGGAATGGTGCACCATCGTTACTTCGGGGTGCGCGGCGTCGAGCAAGCACAACGCGGCCGCCATCCGCCATCTGATCGAGCAGAGAGGGACGCGGCTCGTTCCACAAGGGCCGCGTCCGCTCGACATAGGCCCAGCGAACATCCATGGGCTTCATGACGATACGCCTCAGGTTCGCCTCGGAGAACTCGGCCTTCGACAGGACCTTCTCTCGCGTCTTGTGAGGATCGAACCTGGCCCACTTCCTCCTAAGACCTGCGAGAGCAGCCGGTAGCTCCGCCAAAGCCATGTGCGAATCGAAGTAGAGACGCATTCGAGACGCCAGCGCCTCCTTGTCGCAGTCGATGAGAGCCCCACCACGCTTCTCCAACAGTCCCAGGGATGACTCCTCAGCAACCAGCTCAGCCACCGACGGCCAGGAGGCATAGTCGTCACCCGAGCTCGACGGCCTGAGACGAAAGCGATTAGCCTCAGTTGGGTGAAGCGCTTCATAGGGCCGGGTCGCTTGACGAGCCGCGCCAGCACACTCTGCAATCTCAGCAAGCTTGTCAGGCCCCCAGAACTCCCGGTACGCCGGCCTCGAGCCCGCCACAGGTCCAGGCTGGCGCACCCAGACCGAAACAGCCGTACCAACCTGGATGCCTTCTCGACTGAGAGGAGTCGAGAAGACGCTGGGGTCAGGGCGCCCATCCGGCGCAACCTTCCCGGTCTCGCGACTGTCCCCATTGAGGTTGTCGATCCAGACCTTGTTGAAGTTGTTCAGGAGATGGGAGCGAAGGACGACGAACGACGGGCCGTCGAGGTACGAGAAGCTGGAGATGAACGCCACCACCCCCTTACCGCTCGACTCGGCGATACGGCGTTCCGCAAGCCGGAAGAAGCGCACGTAGAGCTCATCTAGGTTGAACTTCTTGATGCCCCAGCCTTTCACCAGTCCTTCCTTGTAGGGCCTGACCAAATCACGCTCTTCCTGCGGACTGATGCCAGCGAAAGCGTTATACGGCGGATTGCCGAGGACGACGAGAATCGGCGCGTGCTGCTTGACCGCCTCCGCCTTGTCGCGCTCCTCCTCCATCTCGGTGAAGAGCAGGTGCTGCTTGGGCTCGGTCGGGGGGTCCCAGCCGGTGAGGGCGTTGGTGAGGTAGACACCGGCGCGCTCGCCGGCCTCATCGGAGAGCGGCGCCCCGAAACGGTGCAGGAGCATGCCGATCTGCAGGTGACTGATGACGAACGGCGCCGGCAGGATCTCGAAGCCGTAGATGCGGCTTCTGGCGGCCTCCTTCAGGTCATGGGCGAGGAGGGCGTCGTCGCCTCGTTCGCGCAGCGTGCGGGCGATCCGGCCTAGCACCTCAACGAGGTAGGCACCAGTGCCGCAGCAGGGGTCGAGGACCACGACGCGCGGGTCTGCGAGGCCGTCGGCGATGTCCAGCTCTGAGCGCAAGACCTGATCGACGCGCTCGACCATATAGGTGACGATCTCCGGCGGCGTGTACCAGACCCCGAGTTCCTTGCGCAGCTCGGGGTCGAACGCTTCGAGGAAGGGCTCGTAGAAGTACTGCACGGCGTGGTCCAGCTCGAAGGAGGCGAAGAAGCTGGCGCGGTCGACGCGGTTCAAGGCCTCGCCCGCCCAGTCGAGCACCTCGTCCAGCTTGAGGACGCCGAGCTGGGCGGGATTGGCGAAGTCGTAGAAGAGCTTCTGCAGGATGGGGATGTGGAGGTAGCCGGCGGCCTCGCGCCAACGGAAGCGCGCCTGAGCGTCGTTGTGCTCGTGGTGTTCGGCCCAGAAGACCCAGGCGGCGAAGAGGCCGTAGAAGAGCGTCTGCACTAGGCTCGAGCGGAAGAAGTGCTCGCCCTTCTCCCCGGCGAAGTCCATGCCGAGGGCTTCTTCGAGAGCGGCGCGCGTGGTCGAAAGCGCCGGCAGGTCACGCTCTTCAGTGCGGGCACGGGCCTCGCGCGCATACGATGCCAGGAACCAGGCGAGCTCCTGCGGAGTGGCGACCGGCGCCTGGCGCAGGAGACAGCGCTTGAGGAACTCGGTGAGGCGCTCGCCGTGCTCGGCGGCCGCCTTGCGCGGCATGGTTGCCAATGTCCAGAAGCCGATCTCCGTCGAGGCCAGTGAGCAGCTCTCGAGGAGGCGGGCCGCGCCGTCGGCGTCGTAGCCGACGAGCACGAACTCGCGGTAGCTGGTGACCAGCACCTGGCGGTACTTCTGAAGGTAGCGGCCCACCTGCTCGCCCTCGGCGACGAGGCGCACGTCGGCCTCGACCGACTTGACCTCGAGGGCGCCGCGGGCAGGGAGCTGGCCGGGCAGCGGTTCCGCCGCTCCCTTCTGGAACTGAGCGGCGGTGAAGAAGCCGCCGTCGGGGATGCCGGCGCCGCGGTTCGCGGGGTTGATGACGCAGCGCACCTTGGGCCTGAGGTGCCGCCCGACCTCGTTCAGGAGGTTCGCCAGGGGGCCGTAGCCGGAGGTCTCGGGCACCGCCCCGGCGAGGCGGTTGGCGGAGAGCTCGGCAAGGTAGGCTTCGAGGGCGTCCACAGCGACCTATTCTAGTCGGAGGGGGCGACGCCTTGGAGGGGCAGCAGGGCAGGCGCCGCGGGACCCTCAGGACGCGGTGCGCTCGAGAGCGCGGGTGACGCCGTCGCGGAGCATATCGCCGTAGGGGCCCGGTGGCACTGCTGAGAGGTGCCCTGCGGCGAGCTCGTAGAACGCCCTCGCCCTCTCTGGGTCGCCTAGCTGCTCGTGGCAGTGGCCGAGGTTCAGGTAGAGCGAGGGCAGGAACCCCTCCACCCGATCGTCCCCGACCAGCTCGGCGCGGTGGAGGCTCACCTCGTTCCAGTGCAAGGTCTGCTCCATGGTCTCTTGATGGCGCGCCAGGTAGTGCGCGGCGATGCAGGCCTCGTAGTCGTCCGTCGCCGCCTGCCAAGCGCGCTCAAAGAGCTCCTTCGCTTCGGCGCCTCGGCCCGCGCTCTCGGCCCGCATGCCCTCGGCGCAGAGCGCCACGACTGGATTGTTCGGATCCACGGCAGCTCCTCGCAAGGCCGATGGGCGTCGACGTAGAGCCTAACGCCTTCGCCGGACGGAACGGCCTCGTGCTGGAGGTCTGCACGACCTCCCGGCGGGGCAAAGCGCCTGCACACTGCGGTGCCGCCGCTCTCTTGCCGACGCAGCCCAGGGCGCTGCTCGCTTCGGCCTCCGTGCTTGCGCGCACCGTCTCGCTGCGCGGCGCCGTCGCAGACGTGGTCAGCGGCCTCACCGATCCGCACCGTCGCAGCCTGCAGAACAGGCACGGTCTCGGTCACTTGCCACGACGGACGCCGACGTCCCGCATCACGCGCGGTCCAGCGGCCCGGGGGTCACGGGCCCAGGCCGCTCGCGTCGCTTGGGGTCGCGGCCAGTTCGCAGTCTGCCGCGCGGATGATAGCCTTGGGTAGGAGGCGGCCAGGACGTTCGCGAGATGCGCAGGGCCGCCACAGCCAGCCTCCCACCGCTCAGTGGCCGGCGTCGGCCGCCGGTCGACGCCGAGGCCGCCGCGCATCTCCCACGACCTCGCGAGCCCGCTGTCGAGGCGCTTCCCCGACGCATCGCTCGCAACCGAGACCGAAAGGTGTTCATCATCAGCTTCCTCGGAGCCATCAGGGGGTTCGGCGCACGCGACATGGCCATCGACCTGGGGACGGCCAACACGCTCGTCTATCTCCGCGGCAAGGGCATCGTGCTCTCCGAGCCATCGGTGGTCGCGATCGACCACCGCACGAGAGAAGTGCACGCCGTCGGCGCCGAGGCCAAGCGCATGCTCGGCCGCACGCCGGCCACAATCACCGCGATACGCCCGCTCAAGGACGGCGTCATCGCCGATTTCGACATCACCGAGCAGATGCTGCGCCACTTCATCCGCAAGGTCATGCAGAACCGCTGGGCGCACCCGCGCGTCATCATCTGCGTGCCGAGCGGGGTCACCGGCGTTGAGAGACGCGCCGTCGCAGAAGCCACGTACTCGGCCGGGGCCAGGTGGGTAACGCTGGTCGAGGAGCCGATGGCCGCCGCGATCGGCGCCGGCCTGCCGGTGGCGGAGCCCACCGGCAGCATGATCGTCGACATCGGCGGCGGCACCAGCGAGGTGGCGGTGATCTCGCTCGGCGGCATCGTCGTGAGCCAGTCGATCCGCGTGGGCGGCGACGAGCTCGACGAGGCGATCGTCAGCTACGTCAAGAAGGAGTACAAGCTCCTCATCGGCAGCCAGACCGCCGAGGAGATCAAGCTCGAGATCGGTTCGGCCTATCCACTGCCGCAGGAGGAGCAGGCCGAGATCCGCGGCCGCGACCTCGTCACCGGCCTCCCCAAGACCATCGCCCTCTCCTCCGAGGAGATCCGCGCCGCCCTCGAGGCGCCCAACCAGACGATCGTCGACGCCGTCAAGACGACCCTCGAGAAGACGCCGCCCGAGCTCTCCAGTGACATCATGGACCGCGGCATCATGCTCGCCGGCGGCGGCTCGCTGCTGCAGGGCCTGGCGGAGCGCCTGCGCGACGAGACTCAGATGCCAGTGCACGTCGCTGAGTCCCCGCTCACCTGCGTGGCGGTGGGCTCCGGCAAGTACCTCGAGGAGTTCGAGGTGCTCGCCCAAGACAGGCCCAGCTCGCACCGCCGCCGCTGAGATTGCGCCGCTGGCACCGGTCACGCGAACCTAGGACAGCCGAAAGACGACTGCACATGGCAACTTCGCCGACCGGGAGCCGACATCACCTGACCTCAGCCCCTTTCCAACTGCTTCACCCCGAGATCGTCGGGCGCAACTCGGCTCAGAATCACCAGCACAGAGCCGTCGATGCTGTAGCGACGACTCTCGACCTCCTGGACCAGATCGGTGATGTCGACGCCCTCGCCGGCACGCGGGACGATAGGCCAGTCGACGGTACGGCGCAGCTCGAACAAGGTCGGGCAGGCGCGATTGACGCGGAGAAGCGATAGGTTGAAGGCTGGACAATGGGAGTCCACACATCGGCCGGCGTCTGCCGGTGAGCGTCCCCGCTGGCTTCTCCGCTTGGAGGTGGCAGGTGCTTCAGGTGCAGTTCCTTTCGACATGAACCGTGGCAACGCCACAGCCCTATCGATACTTGGACAGGGGGTACGTCGAGGCGTTCTTCAGCGATGGATCGCTGCGACTCAGCTCATTCGCGAAGTTCGCTCAGCATGAGGATGAACTGCGCCGCGACGAGCACGAGGGTGCGACGTCCGTCGTCGTGCGAGCGGACCAAGGAGAAATGAAGACGATCGCCGCATTCATGCAGATGGGCTACAACGCCTACGTGCTGTGCGCGAGCTCGTACTTCTCCGACGATCTCATGCGCCGTTTCGGATGTGACTCCTACTTCAGAGTCAACAACACAACCGAGTTCGCCAACGCGGTCTCCCGTCACATTCCGGGCTTCATCCACGGCACCGAAGGCATGTGCATCTACGAGGAGAACCCCGGGATTCTGCGCGACGTGGAGATGGGCTGGTCCTTGAGCCAAGAGGAGACTGACGGGGAGCTGACCTACGACCCGGCAGATCTGCAGAGGATCACGGACTACCTGCAGCAGACCGCAGGGCTGCTGCCAGTCTTCCTCAAGAAGGCCATCTTCGCCGAACAGGCCGAGTATCGGATGCTCTGGTTCACGCAATCGATGGCACCTTGCTGGCGAGAGTTGTTGACCGTCCACTCAGTCGTGGACGAGACGGCGGTCCCGCTCTTGACCATCGCCTTGATAGAGGCCTTGTTCTCCTGGAGGCGCGACTTGTACGCGACGGCATCGTCCAGAGGATGCCGGTATTCGTAGATGCCGACCTCCTGCAGGAGCGCGACCTCTTGGGTCTCGACAATCTTCTGCCTCTCATCGGCGACCTGGCGCTCGGTCGAGGCCAAACGAGTCTGGGCCTGATGGATCTGCTGCTCCACGGCGGCAAGCTGAGCCTTGTAGGTCTCGACCTGTTGCGCCAGCTGTATGGGCTCCAGGCCCTTCAGGTACGCGACCCACTGCTTGTTCGTCTCGTTCTCCGCCTGGAGCGCCGCGAACTGGCTCTGGAGATTCGTGACTTGCCCGTGCAGGGTGCCGTTCTCCCGTTCGAGTTCCTCGATGCGCGCCTTGCTGCCGAATGCCATGACCGTCATCTCCCTCAATGCGCCGCGATGGTCCTCACCGCTGATGAGACTACATTCGTCGGACGACGGAACTGCATACTTGATTGTGCACGTTGCCTCAGCGCTTGCCTTCAGAAGCGGTCCTCAAACGGCGCACAGCGAATGGCCCGGCGGCATCGGTCACCTGTGGCGCCCAAAAAGGATTCGACAGTCTGCGCAGCTCCCATACGCAGCGGGCCCGCTCTGCACAGGCACGGTGCCATGAAGCCGCGAGTGGGCCGTGGGCAGGCTGCGCAAGACCGCCCCGGTGCGTCGCTGCGTGAGGCTTCGTGACGGCCTATGTGCGCCCGTGCCGCCGCGTGCCCCTGAGTCTCGTCGGCCGAATGTCGGCAGACTTGCCGATTCGGAAGTTCTGTCCGCGAGCGCGCACCACCGGAAATCGCCAGGTGCAGGGAAATCATTGGAGGCGGCGACCGGAGTCGAACCGGTGATGGAGGTTTTGCAGACGTCAGATAGCCGTGCGGGGGCGTGACCGCCAGTACGCGAAGGTGCTGCACAATCCAAGGTTCTGGCGAGCGGCCATGACCACACGTGCGAGACGGTGCTGAGCAGTGTGCGGGCGTCTTGTCAGCAGCGCGTCGGCAGCTTGCCGGCAGCCGCCAACATCATCAGCACCACCGCCTCCTCCCTCACCACAACCCTTGCTGCAGCCCGCCGCCGACGACGATCATCATGATGATGAAGATGAAGATGAGCGACGGCGCTACGTGCCGTTGGCGGCGTGGCCCTCCCTCATCATCTCGAGCAGGATCTGCATCACCGACAAGGCGTATTGACGGAACTGGTCGTCGTCGAGGCCCGAGTACGCCGTCCCCGGCCGCTGGTTCAGCAGCGCATCGACGCCTGAAGAGTCAGGCGTCTCAAATGCGGCTTCGAGATCCCGGAGAGCCCGCCCGAACCAAGAACCTCTGGCAGCGGCGAGCGCCTTCAACTCCTCCCCAATCCAAAGGTGCCATCCGCGGAACGCATCCATGACGTAGAAGATGTAGTAGAGGTCCTTCTCCTTCTTGAGCGGGTCGGTCCGCTTCTTGTGCGCTAGGGCCTTCTGCAGGATGAAGGCCGCTGGCGTCGGCACCCAGACTCGCCCTTCGAGCTCTCCGCCGCTGAGACCATCGAGCGGCAATGCCCACTTGCGTTCGAGGAGCAGATCAACGTAGCGAAGCTCCTGCGCGGTCAGGCCGCTCTGCACGGTGCGCACACCAGGTTCAGCGCCATGGGCAATCGTGATGAACTCGATCTCCACCTCATCGCCTTCATGCGTAGCGACGTACTGGGTGACCGGCGGCGTATCGAGCGAGCGGCGCTCGCAGGTGAAATCCGCCTCAGCCAGCAGCTGGTCTATGGTGTGCTCGCGCTCTGGGATCTCCCTCGGCACGGCGAGGTCGAGGTCCCGCGTCTTGAGAGCAACCGCATCTTGCGAGGGCTTTTCATGCGCCGCGTAGAGGTACGGCACCCAGCCACCTGCGATGACTATGTCATCGAGGTAGGGCTGCAGGACCTTCAGCCCGATGAGCAGCGTTGGATCGAGAGTCACTACTCGCGCTCCGCTGCTTCCAGCTTCGGACCCAATCGGCGCTCAAGGATCTGCTCCGCCTGTTCGCGACCCCGCAAGGGATAGTCGTAGAGGTCGAGGTAGAGCTGCAGATCCGAAACGACCGGAAGACCAGCCGCCTCCTGTCTGTCGAAGAACGCGGAGACGCGGTAGTAGGGGACGCTGACGCGGAGGTTCGCACCGCGCTCGACCTCGCGGGCGTCAAGTCGGCTCGCGAGTGCTGCCGCGGCGTCGATGCTGTGAACGTAGACGTCGACCACATCGAAATCAGCGTAGGGCGCGATCAAGCTGGCTCCGGCTTGCAGGGCTAGGGCGTACTCGTCACTGATCGAGGCCTCGCGTATCGCATCCATCACCGCCTGCACACGAGGCACCGCCAGGAAGTAGCCTCGTCTCTCGATCCAGTGCTTGCGGTAGGCGTGCAACCAGTCCTGTAGCAGCTCTTGTCCGTTGCGCAGCGCGAGGCCTTCCTCGCGTCGGGCGACGTAGCCGCGCTCCTCGAGCTCCTGGACGACCTTCGATACGTAGCCGGGGCTCAGGTCTACTTGCTCGGCGATGCTGCGCACTCCTCTTCCTGGCCCCGAGGCAATTAGGGCGCGAAGCACGAGCGAAGCCTTATCCGAGAATGGATCTCGCGCTCCCCGCTGCTCTGAGAAGGGGTTGGGGAAGCCGCGGCGATCGACATGTACGGCATCGGAGACGATCCAGGCATTGCCGGCAAGATCGAAGAAGGGCACACCGCTCTCACGCAGGAGCTCCTGCCGAGAGGAGCTTAGGAACGGGCAAGCTAGGATCCAGAGCCGGCTGGGATGCTCGACTTGGCGCCGGCGAATCAGCTCCGCGGCGTCTTTCAGCCTTGCTTCACTGCCCAACTGCTTGAACTCGACAAGGAGCTTGAGGTTCTGATTGCCAAGGCCGACCCACGCCTCACAGTCAGAACGCCAGCGGCCGGCCACCTCGCAGTGGCCAACGTCGACGGCGCCGCGAGGGAACAGCTGCTCTAGAGCCTCTTGAAGGCTCTCTCTGCTGGGGCTAACCTCTTGCACTGTTTCCTCCACGAACTATGTTTCCCAAATGGGAAACACCTTACATCCAGGAAACACCAAAAGCCACTGAGGCTATCGGTCGCCACCCCGGAAGGCTTGAAGCCGAGCTCACTCGCTGCACAATCGTAAGACTGCTGAGTCAATCGAAGTGCGAGTGCAGCCGTTGCGCGTGCCCTCCCAACCGCTTGATGCCCATTTGACGCTGGCTATTGGCAGCTAGGGCAAACAGCGCGACCGGGGTCTCCATGCCCCTGCCAAGGCGGCCGTTGAGGACGAGCTGCCTAGCCGCTTCACACCGGTGCCGATGCATTCGTTATACTCGACAATGGGTAACGCTCCGACTCGTGGTGCGAAAGGGAATGCTCATGCCCGATGACGACTCGACCCGGGACTCATGTCCCCCAGAAGAGCGGCTGAGCCGCCGAGCACGAAGACGCCGCGACAAGGCGGCACGCACGGGCGGCGAAGAAGTGCCCCGTATCCGCGCCGGCACCGCGTCTTCTTCTGTGAGCAGGGTGAGCCACTGTTCGGGCCCGGCACGTTCGACTTGCTCGTACTGGTCGATGAGACAGGACCCCTTCACCAGGCCGCCGAGACCACGGGCGTGTCGTACAAGAAAGCCTGGCGCGCCGTGCAGCAGGCAGGGGGCCAGCTGGGCATCCGCCTGCGGCCCCGCCGCACTCGCGAAGCGGACGGCAGCGGATCGGAGCTCACGGAGGGCGCGGCGCTGCTCATGGAACGATTTCGAGCCTTTCCCGACGAAGCCGACGCTGACCTCGATCAGCTGTACGAGAAGTACTACGGGTAGCGTCCTTTGCCCAGCCCGGGCCTGACCGTCCCGCCTGAAGCAGGCCAACCCAGACCGCGAGTCCTGGTCCTCACCGGACCGTCGCGTGCGGGTAAGACCACCGTCTGTGGCAGGGTGATCGCAGAGGCGCGGGCGCGAGGCCTCACCGTCGCCGGGGTGCTGACCGAGGACGGAACGAGCAGCGACGGTGCCCGGCTTCAGTACGTGCAGGACCTCGAGTCCGGGCAGCGCCACCTGCTCGCGTCCGCACAATCCGGCGGCGCAGCTCCGGCGCTCCACCGTCAGGAGTCGCGCCGCACCACGCCATCGGGTGTCCCGAGCTTTGGATGGTCGTTCGACGAGGACGGGGTGACCTTCGGCCGGCTCGCGCTTGAGGCCTGCCTATGCGGCAGTTGCCACGTCCTCGTGATCGATCAGCTCGGCCCTCTCGAGATATGGGAGGGTCGCGGGTGGCAAGTCGCGTTCGACCTCATCATCCGCGGTGGCTACGACCTAGCTCTCGTGGTCGTGAACCCCCGCGTGCTCGGCCAAGTCCAGTCGCGCCTCGGTGCCTGCGAGGTCGTCGCCGTCAGCGAGGAAGACCGTGGCGCTCTGCCCGAGACGATCTGCGCCGCTCACCTGCCCGAAGTCTAGCCCGTCGGCGTCTGCTCGGTGCGTTCCCTCAGGCCCTGCGCACCACGACCACGCAGATCGCACGCTTGCCGTTGGCTGTCCTCACCATGATCGTCGTCCTGCCCGGCCGCAGCGCGATCACCCGGCCGCTGCGGTCCACCGTCGCGACGTGTATGTTGCCGCTCCTCCAGACGAGCTGGCTCGTGGACGCCCGGGGAGCGAGCGTGGCGATCAGCCGGACGACGGCGCCGGGCGCCAGCGTCATGCGCCGTGGGAGCGAGGCCGATGTCGCGTCCCGCCTGCGCGTGACGTACACGGCGATGACGTCCTCCTGCTTCGAGCTCGTGCGGACAGTGATGCGCGCGAAGCCGCGGACCTTCGCGGTCACGACCCCGCGGGCGGACACCGAGGCACACGCCTCGTTCGAGGTCGACCACGTGACGGGATCGGTCGAGCTCGACGGCGTGAGCGCCGCCCGAAGCTTCAGCGTCGCTCCCTTCGCCAAATACGCCCGGCGCTGGCTGGCCGTCGGCGAAGTGATGGCTACCGCCTCTGCTGGTACGCGGTCGGGCGCATAGACGGGATCGCCATTGCCGACCACGATCGCGCGCACGTCGTGCACCCAAGCTGAGATGGTGTTCTCCACGATCAGGTGGACCGGGCCATCGTCGTTGAGCGCGCTCGCCACATATCCGTCGGACAACGTGGACTCGACCAAGGGGTAGCCGTTCTTGCCGTAGGCGAGGATCACGTCCCGGTGCTGGCCGGGCTGATACGAGCTGTCGATGCCACCGAGGACATCCGCCACGGCGAGCTCGACGAAGTAGCCATCGGCGCCGAAGACCCTGATCCGGGACGGACGCGACACGCCTGGGGCGAGCCGACCCACGATGAGATCCCGCAGGGCGACGCCTTGGTAGGCGCTCGCGCCCTTGGACGCGGCGAACGAAGCGCGCACCGCGTCGAGCTGCTCCAGCTCCTCCAAGGAGAGAACAGACGTGCCGGCGACCTCCGATCCCGAGACCGTGAGCGCGCGGTTCTGGTACACCAAATAGGGCGCCTGGCTGTGCTTCCAGATGCCTGTCTGACGGCTCACGCTGATCGCCGTGACGTTCATCACCGTGTGGCGGCGGCTGACGAGCATAATCGGGCCGCCACCGTTGCCGGCGGACGACTCGTACCCGGCGCTTGAGGCGCCCTCGACGAGGGGGACCCCAGCGCGGCTGAAGGCCAACAGGACCGGCGCGTCAGCGGCCTCGAGGTCATGGACGGAGAAGGCGACGGATGAGCCGTCCTCTCCCGTGACGGTGACCGTGTCCGCGTCCACCACCAGGCCGCATGCCGCGCTCTTGAGCAGCTGCAGCAGATCCAGCCCGTGATACGTGCCCGACGCCCCGAACGACACGTCGCGCAGGCTGCCGCCGTGCAGCGCTTCGACGGCCGGGCGCGCGTGGCACGAGAGACAGTCCGAGCCGTCGCTACCGGCATGATAGGCGGCCGACAGATCGTCGAGGCCGTGACAGGAGGTGCAGCCGGTCGTGACCGGGAGGGCGCCGTAGTCGTGCGTCACCATCAGGTCGACCCGCTGTTCGAGCGCGCCGATCGTCACCTCGGCAGGCGTCTTCACGCCAGGCCCGGCCAGCGAGACGACCTGGGTAGCGAGGCTGCCGTAGGAGTCGCCAGTGTGGAGGTCCTCCGGCAGATCGAGGCGCACGTCTATGCGGGTGACGTCGCGCAGGCACTCCCCATCGGTCAGATATGTGCCATCACGCGGCAGAAGCACCGCGAGCGGACCGTCGTCGTTGTCCACCGTCGCGCCGGCCACCCCGGTGGCGAGGTACCCGGCGTCTGCCGCGGTCCTCACCATCGGGTAGCCGTTCCTGGCGAAGGCCAGCAGCGGATGGATGCCGTGGATCGTGAGTGCGGCGCTCGAGCCCCCAGGCAGCGCCGTGACCTTCGTCGCCGTGTAGCTGGTGTGGTCGCGGCCGAGGTTGCGCAGATAGGCGAGATCGACCGTGGCCTTTTCACCACCGGCCGCGACGATGGTCGCCGTCCCCTCATACGCAAGCAAACCTACCTGCTGGGTGAGGAACTGCCACAGGTCGACACCCTTATAGAAGGCCGCGGCGGCGGCGGCGTAGTAGCCGTCATCGGCCATGCCCGCGGGCGACGCTTCGACGTCCGCCACGGAGTAGTCGACCGCCTTGAGCGGGTCAGCCGCCGCGCCGTCGTAGACGCGCACCGCAAGCCTGCTCGCCGCCAGCGGAGCGTAAATGCCGGCGTGCACCGGCTCCGTGTTGTCGCCGACCACGATCCTCGTGACCCACTTGGCGTTGTAGCGCGCGTTGTAGTCGTCGGCAGAGGTCTGGCCGACGGTGAGGCGGACAGGGCCCCCGCCGTTGTCGGCCGCCTCGTCGTACCCGTCGGCGGCGGTGAAGACCTTGGTGACCGGCTCGTCGCCGGTCGGACCGACGAGGGGCTGCGAGTCGACGGCGAAGGAGAGCAGCACCGGCACATCCGCCTCCTGGATGGTCGGATCCCCCTTCGCCGCGAAGCAGGCGTAGCGGGTGGACTGGCGGATCTGCGCCAGCGTGAACGTGAGTGAGTAGCCGTCGGCGGCGAGGACGCGCACGGGCGTCGAGTTCGCCGCGGACGCGTCGAGCCCGAGGCGCACCAAGAGGTCATAGAGCTTCACGCCGGTGAACCTCGACTTGCTGAACACCGCCCCACTGGTCATGAGGCTGTAGGTGTTCTCGTAGCCGAGGCCCGGGTCGCCGTCGATCGCGAGCGTCTCAAGATCGGCGACCGAGAGCACGGAATCACCGGAGAGCGCCGACCCCGAGAAGCTCACTGTTGAGTAGAGGTAGTCGCCGCGTCCGTACTGCGCGGCGACAGGGTCGGCGCTGCCAACGTAGGCGAGATGCGTGTCGGCGGCCAGTGGAGTCGAGGGGGCCGCCCATGCCGCCGCGGCAATGGCCACGGCGCAGACGGCCGCGGCTGCCCAGAGCAGGAGTGCGGAAGTGAAGCCGTAGCGTCGGTGCATCAGTCTGACCCCTTCCGCGTCGTACCCACGAGCAAGGGGATGAACAGGTCCTCGGAGCGGAAGCCGCCGTGATGCCCTTGGCTCTCGCCCGCGGCGGCGTTGTCGACCGCGTGCACTCCGTGATCCGCGACGACGATCACCTGGCCCACCCAGGCTCGCATGAGGGCGCCGACCATCGCGTCCTCCGACCTGACCGTCCTCAGCGTCGCAGCTGAGAAGGGGCCGGTGCTGGTCGCCACGTCGTCGATGCCGTGAAAGTGCACCATCATGAGGTCGGGCTGCCCCTCGGCGAGATGTCGCAGGGCCGCGGCGACCTCCTCATCGTCCGTGAGCCCGTCTCCGTCCTCGTCGATGTTCAGGATGGTGTCGTCGGTGAGCGCGAGGATCTGCAGGTCGCCCTCGACGAGGCTGGCGGTCATACCGCGCTCTGCGGCCCAGTCGTAAATGGTCTCGCAAGAGACCCTGTGGACGGCGCGGTCGTGCACCCCCGTCCGCGAGGGATCCTCGCCGCTGACCATCGTGGCGAAAGTCACCGGCGTGATCGTCGGGTAGACCGTGAGCGCCCGCCGCGCCGTCAGACGGGCGATGTGCGAGATGCGGCCGGCTTTCTTGGCGGCGACGTACTGGTCATACCCGAACCCGTCGAGATAGACGATGAGCGTCTGGCCGCCGGCGGCCAGGTTCTCCTGCGCCAGCCGGCGCACGTCTCCAATGCTCGCCCGCGGGGGATCGAGGACGATGCCCGTGACCGTCCCGGCGTCTTCGCCGCGCACGAGGAACGCCCCCGACGCGGCGATCGTGCAGGCCTCGGAAGGCAGGCGCTCCACGGATCCATCGGCGAGAAACACAGCCGCGCTGCTGGCGCCGTCGAGCCCTGCTGCGCGAAGCGCCTCGTTGAGCGCGGTCCCGTCCGCGGACCGTGCCCCGTCGGTCCGGCCGCGGATCTCGAGGACGGCGTTCGTCGCGGTGCTGCCGTACACGATCGGGATCTCGCGCGTTGCAGCCCCCTGGCCGTCGCCTGCGGCCGTGCCGTCCCGAACGCCCCGATTTGAGGAGCAAGCTGTGGCCCCGAACACGAGCACAGCCGCGAGCGCAGCGACCGCGAGGAGCGTGGAGCCGTTCGTCGTCTGGCCCGTCCGGGCGACGCCGATGTGGTAGCGGCGGAGCGCCTTGATGACCTGCCAGGCGAGGATGCCGCCGAGACCGCCGGACAGCGCCGCCGTGCACAGCGTGAGCGCCAGCGGGATCGGCGGCAGGCGGAAGAAGATGAAACTCACCATCAGCGTCCCTGTGACGTTCGCGAGGATACCGGCGAGGAAGCAACAGCGCAGGCAGCACGCTCGATGCCCAGTCAGAAGGAGACCGAGGTCCATGACGATCCCAGGGGCCGTATAGCTGATGAGCGAGAGTGCGCCATGTGACCCCACGACCCCGGTCAGCATGACGAGCAGCGCTTGCACCAATGCTATGAGGGTGGCCGTGCCACGCTTGCCGACGATTCCCATGCCAACCACCAGCCACATCATGTAGATGCCGCCGGCCAGAGCTCCCGCGGGGATGAGCAACGGCGCCGAGACGAGATGAGCCAATGGGACGACCACGGGCTTGACCGCGATGCCCAGCGAGGCAAGAACGGCGATGATGACCAGGTCGCGCGTGGTGAATAGGCGCAGCGCCCTCGCGGCGCCCATCAGAGCACGGTGATGGAGACGACGATCTTGACCCAGTACTGCCGGTTGTAGTCACCCTCCACAGCCTGTCCCATCACGAGCCGGAACGGGTGGTCGCCAATGTAGGCGACGCCGTCTTCCGAGTACGCGATGATCATGGGGAGGGTCACGCCGGGGCGCGTCTCGTCAATGTAGGCGGCCTGGACCTGACGCAGCGAGAAGGACGCGCTGTAGTCGTCCGCCGCCAGGATGGTCACCCTCGTGGCGTCCTTCTTGAGGCCCGCCGCCTTGAGGATGTCCGTGAGTCGGACGCCGACGAAAGCGGTGGTCGCCTCCGGCGGCTCCTTGCCGCGTGAGAAGTAGTCGTCCGAGAAGGTCCGCAACTTCTCTAGCTGCTTGAGCGTGAAGTACGTCTTCTTGGCGATCTTCCCCTGGACCACGAAGTGGGCGGCCGCGGGAACGGTGGCGGCGGTCGGCTTCGGCGTCGGCGTTGGCCTGCGCGTCTTGGTCGGCTCTGGCGTGGGCTTCGGCGACGCGGCCACGACGACGGGCTTGGGCGTCGGCGACGGGGCGGACGTGGGCGTCGTGGCGACCTGCCCCCCTCCCGACGAAGCCTCGCTCTGGGGAGACGCGGCCTGCGTCGGCCCGGGGGAGGGCTCGGCCGCGACAGCCGCGGGCGTCCCGGACGCCGGCGTCTGCTCCACCGCGGCCGACGTGGCGTGCGGTGACGAGACCGCACTCGGAGAGGAGTGAGTCCCCGCCTGCTCCGCCGGCCGCGACCCTCGCTCGGCCGCCCACGCAACACCGGCGATCAACACCAGCGCCACGACGGCCGAGATCACGATGACGGTCCGCTCCCTCTTCATAATGCTGGCGGGCGAGGTCCTCATCCCTTATCTCGTCGAGTCACCGAACGGTGATGCTGCACGTCGCCGTCTTCCCGTTGCTCGTCCGCACAGTGATCGTGACCTTACCCTTGCGGACGGCGGTCACCCGGCCAGTGCGGTCGACGCTCGCTACCTTGGCGTTGGCGCTCTTCCAGGAGATCGTCGACGTAGCCCCAGACGGATACAGCCGGGCGGCGAGCGGGGCAGCCGTCCCCACCGTGAACGACATCGTCCGGGGGAGGGTGACTCGCTTCGCCTCCAGGGCCTTCGCCACCACCATGACGGTGAAGTCGACCGCGTGCCTCCCGCTCGTCGCCCTGATCACCACGGTCCCGACGGTGTTCGCGGTCACCGTGCCCGTCTGCGAAACGGCAGCCATCGCGGCGTCGCCGCTGGTCCATACGACGGGCTCGGCCTGTGACGCCGTCGGCTCCTTCGTCGCGACGGCGCGCAGCTCGAGCTGCGCTCCCCTGGCGACGTTCGCATGCGACTGTGAGACGGTCGGCGACGTCACGACCAGGCTCGCGGTCGCGGGGGCATTGATCTCGTGACCGCCGGCGTCGAGCACAGTCATCGACCCGCTGGTCGACACCAGCCGCGCCGGAAAAGCCGAATTGCCGTAGTCGCCGTTGGTGCAGATGCGGACGTAGGTCGGGTCGTACCACACGGTGGCGTTAGCAGGATCCTCGGTGTCGCAGCCGCGTACGGGGTCCATGGCGAGAAGGTAGTTGTTGGCTGCGTCCTGCACGTCACCGACGAAGAGGCCGCAAGCATAGGCGTCGACCGTGGAGACTTTGAGTCGCCAGTCGGCGTCGAGCGTGATCCCTGACTTCGCCTCCACGTCGGAGAGCACGCCACGCAGCCAGATCCCAGTCCAGTCCTGGGGATCCTGCTCGGCGGTGTCCTTGAGGTATGACTGCGTCACGGCGCTGCCGAGCGCCCCTGTCCCGCTGACGTCCGCCCAGGTGTAGTCGTAGGACTGGCCGGCGAGCGAGACGCTGAAGATCTGCTGTGTGGGGCTCGGCGTCGGGATCGGCGTCGACCCGCTCTTGGCCGCCGCGGCGCCGGCGCCGATCAGCAGCCCAAGACAGGTCACGGCCATGACCAGCATCGCGAGCCCCAGCGGACCACCGACTCGACCCGTTCGTGTCCGCCATCCTCCCCGCACGCGCCACACGCGGTCCATCGCGCCTCCAGTCGCCATGGTCACGGCCCGGCGCGGCGGAAGCCGCACCCACGAATGGCTCCTGGTGGGGAGTGGTGCGGCTGATTCCACGGCCATCGCCCGCGCGACGCTGTCGCGATGCGCGCCGTACCCGTTATACTCCACCGAAGATAACGAGACCACGGCTGCCCGGTCAAGGGGAGGCGGTCGCGGACAGAAGGAGGGACGGGGGTGCGCAAGCGAACGCAGGCTGCGCTTGTCGTCGTGATCGTGGTCGTGCTCGCCGCAGCGGTCGTCGTTCTCGCCCAGCTGAACCGCTCGAACGCCCATGTCGTCACCGGCACCATCGCAGTGACGCAAAGCGGCAAGACACTGAGGACCTTCGGCATGGAGGACGTCAAGGCCCTCGAGTCTGTGAGCAAGCAGAAGACCATCTTGTCATCGAGCCACGCCGACGAGACCGGAACGTTCACGGGAGTTCCGTTACGCGTGCTGCTGGCGGCCGTGCGACCGGGACTTCTCGACGACGCCACGATGGTGGTGACCCGCGCCACGGACGGCTACGTCTCGTCGCTCAGCCCTGAAGAAGTGACGGCCGGCGACGCGGTGATCCTCGCCTACGCCAAGGACGGCAAGAGCCTGGGCACCTCCACCGACGGCGGCACCGGACCCTTCCGGATCATCATCCTCACCGACAAGTACGGGAACCGCTGCACCAAGTGGGTGAACGAGATCGAGATACGCTGAGGGTCCGCGCGCAGAGGTCGGCGAGGGCGCCCGACGTGCGCGCCGACGGTCTCTCCTATGCCTATGCGGATGCCGATCCTGTGCTGACGGATGTGAGCTTCAGCATCGACGCCGGCGAGACGATCGTCCTCACCGGCGCTTCCGGTTGCGGCAAGACGACGCTGTGCCACTGCCTCACCGGACTCGCGCCCAAGGTCCTCGGCGGCACTTTGGACGGAACGGTGAGGATCATGGGGGAGGACATCGCCCCCCTCACGGTCTCGGCCGTGTCCACGCGCATCGGGCTCGTCTTCCAGGATCCCGACAACCAGCTGGTCACGACGACTGTGGAGGACGAGCTCGCGTTCGGGCCCGAGAACCTCGCGGTCGAGCCGCGCGAGATCCGCCGGCGCGTGGAACGCGAGCTCGGACGGTTCGCGCTCGAGCACCTGGCCTGGCGCTCTCCGGTCGGCCTCTCCGGCGGAGAGAAGCGCCTGGTAGCGATCGCCGCCGTCCTCACGCTCGATCCACCGGTGCTCATCCTGGACGAGCCGTTCACCCATCTGGATGGGCGCGGCCGCGAACTCGTTCGCCGCGCCGTCCTCGACCTGCGGTCGGCGGGACGAACGCTCGTGCTCGTCGAGCATGACCTCACGCTGGTCGACTTCGCCGACCGCTACCTGCTCATGGAGGACGGCCGGCTGATCGCCGACACGGCGACCCCCCCGGCCGGCTTCCAGGACGACGAAGCCTCCCCCCGCCGAGAGCATCCGGCGTGATCGCGGTCGACGGCGTCAGCTTCTCCTACGCACGCTCTCCACAGAGCGTCCTGGACGAGTTCTCGGCGGAGTTCCCGGCAGGCGCGGTCACCGCGGTCACCGGAGACAACGGGTGCGGCAAGACGACGCTCGTCAGGCTGCTCACGGGGATCTCTCGTCCAAGCTCCGGCCGCGTCCTCGTCGACGGTGCCGACCTCCGCCAGCTATCGCTCGCGGAGATCGGTCGCTTGGTGGGCTGCGTCTTCCAGAATCCATCCCGGCAGCTCTTCTGCACGTCGGTTCGCGAGGAGATGGCCTACGGCCTCCGCGCGCAGCATCTGGACGAGGCCGAGATCTCGGCACGCACGGAGCGCTACCTCGGCACTTTCGGCCTGCTCGGTCAGCTGGACGACTTTCCCCTTCATCTGAGCCACGGCGAGAAGCAGCGCCTCATGCTCGCGGTCGTGCTCGCCATGGGTCCCGCCTATCTGGTCCTCGACGAGCCGACCACCGGCCTCGACATGGCCCGGCGCAGGAGTCTCGGCGCCGAGCTGCGCGAGCTGGCCACGACTGGCAGCTGCGGCATCGTCGTCGTCAGTCACGAGCGTGGCTTCGTGGCGCGCTTCGCGGACGCAGAGGTGTGCATGGGTGGGCGGACCCGATGAGCCTCGCCGAACTCGACCCGCGTCCCAAGTTGCTGTTCGTGCTGTGCGTCTCCACGCTCGCGGTCGTGTGGCGCGATCCGCTGTGGCTGACCGGGCTCCTGGCCGTCACCGGCGTCGTCCTCTTCGCGGGAGGCGTGAGCCCGCGCACCGCGTGGACGCAGGTCAGGGGCGTCCTCGAGCTCGTCGCCTTGCTCTTCGTCGTCCAATGCATCTTCGTCCGCTCGGGCGAGCCGGCCGTGTCGCTCGGCGGCGTCGCGCTTGTCACGACCGGCGGTCTGAGCGTGGCCGTCGGTGTCACGCTGCGGATGCTGATCGTCGTCTGCTCGGCACTGGTGCTCCTGACTGGGGAGGCGCGCGACTACTTGCTGGCGCTCGTGCAATGCCACGTCCCCTACGAGATCGCCTTCATGGTCATGACCGCCGTCCACTTCCTCCCTATCCTGCGTGAGGAAGCCGTCGAGGTTTACGACGCGGTACAGATGCGCGGCACCGAGATCACCAAGGCCGGCCCCCGTGAGCGACTGGCGGTGTATGCGCGCATCGCGCTGCCGATCGTCGCCGGCGCGCTTCGGCGCGCGGAACAGGTCTCGCTGGCGATGGAGGCGCGTGCCTTCCGCGCCCTGCCACAGCGCACATCGATGCGCCATCTGACGCTGCGGGGGCGCGATGTGGCGAGCCTCGTCGCCGTAGCCGCAGCGACGGTGGCCGTGCTCGTCCTCCCCGTGGTGGTCTGACTACTCGACTCTGAGCAGGCAGCGGGCCTTCTTCCCGTTGCTGGTGCGCACGCTGATCGTCGTCCGGCCTCGCTTGACGGCTGTGATCGTACCGCCGCGATCCACGACGGCGACAGCCGGGCTGGAGCTTTTCCAGGTGACGGTTGACGTCGAGGCCGACGGGGAGATGCGAACGGCGAGCCGCATGACGTCTCCGGCAGAGACGATCTCAGCCTCAGACAGCTTGATGCCAGTCGCGTCCTTCTTCCGCGCGACGACGCTCACGGTGAGCGTCTGTGAGAAGGCGCCGCTCTCGGCACGGACGACCGAGCTCCCAGTCCTCAGGGCAGTCACCGTACCGTCCAGGTTGACCGTCGCCACAGCCGGCGCGCTGCTCGTCCAGATGACCGGCCCAGCCCGGAGTGCGCCCGGAGCAGGCAGGGTGACCGCCCGGAGCGCCAGCCTGCCGCCGGCCACAATGGTCGCCTTGAACTGCGAGGCCGTCGGCGACGTGATTTTGAGACTCGCCGTCGGGTCCACGTGCTTGACCCGCAGGGAGACCACATCAGCGACCGCTGTACCGGCACCGTAGAGCATCACTTGCGTCGCATTGGCCACCGGGGCACCGCCCGCGTCCTGTGAGTAGTACGCGAGGAGGTAGTCACCGGCGCCGACATCGGCGACACGCAACTCGGGGTCGACCTGGCCTGCCGTAGTCGTCAACAGGATCTCATCCTGGGGGCAGATCGCGCCGCCCGCACCGTCGAGCAGCGACTTCAGGTCGACGCCGTCACAGGTGAAGGCGGCGGCGCCGATGTGGTAGGTCCGGCGGGCGTCTCCCTCGCCGACGAGCGCCGCCAGCGAGTATCTGGTCTTCTGGCGGTCGTCGTCACTGGTGGCGTAGGCGTCGGGGGCGTCCACGACGAAAGCCGGAGAGCTCTCCGGCAGGGCGACCAGACTCGCGCCCTTGACGAACCCGCACCGGTTGCTCTCCGCCGGAGTCAACTGGCCGAACACCAGCGTCGCGTAGGCGTCGTCTACCGGCGTGGTCGCCTCGGCGAGAAGGCCCCCGTACGTGTCCGCGTCATCGAGGTAGAGCGCGAGCACGGGATTCACGAGCTCGCCGCTCTTGGCGTCGACCGTCTCGAACAGACGGCGCGAGAGTCCCAGGTCGATCGCGTAGGAGAAGGAGTCCGTGTCGGGGGCCGCCGTGATGGTCACTGCGCCAAGCGCGGCGATTTGGTCCTCGCTCAGCCCGGCATCGGACAGCAGGCGCATCAGCCCGATGCCGGCGGCGCTCGTCCAGCCGTAGATCGGCGTGCCGTGGTTCTCGCACCACGAGTACCAGCCCGACACCCACAGGTCCCCGTGTGGATCAAACGCCCCACGCGAAGCCTTGAGTGCAGCTACCTCGGCCCTGGTGAGCCAGAAGGCGTTGCCGCTGTACGTGGTCATGCTCGCCGGAGCCCGGACCAGGTCTCCCGTGACGACGACGCCGAGGGGGCCGTGCGCAGCAACGGTGGCCGCCACCGGCCGCGTCGCGACGGCATCTGAGACCGGCACCGCAAAGCAGATTGCCACCGCTACCGCGACAAGCAGTCTCCACGCAACCCCACCCCCTCGCCGCCCAGCCTGCCGCAAACCACCCGGCGACTCTCTCACCATCACGCCTCCCTTGATCTACCACGCTCCGGCGGCCCGCGCCTCCGGCGCTGGTCCACCCGGCGGCCCTCGTGGGGCCGCCGGGTGGACGCCAATCGCCGGACTCTCAACGGGTGACGATGACCTTGAACGTCCCCTTGGCGCCAAACGAGGAGGTGGCGGTGATGATCGCCGTCCCGGTCCTGGTCCTCGAGGCCACGACCTTGCCCGTCGCGCTCACCGCAGCGATCTTCGGCTGCGAAGATGACCAGGTGAGTGTCTCGACAGTCGCCGACGGGTCGGTCTTGCCGACGAGCTGGAGGGAGCGTCCGCGCTTGATCGTGGCGCTGCTGGCACCCGCCTTTGTGACCACCTTGACGGTCTTCACCAGAGGCGCATTGGCGTCGATCCGCGCCACGGAGGCGATCAGCGTGTCGCCGTCGTACTCATCGATGAGCTTCGGGTGGTCATAGACCCAGGTGAAGCGCTTGTTCTCGGCTGTGTTGTTGGGGCATGCCTTCGAATGGCTGTCCTTGTAGGCAACGAAGGCGCGGGCGGCGGCGTTGCCGGTGAAGAGCGTCATCGCGCCATCGGTGTCGGTCACCACAAGGTTGGCGAGAGATCCTGCCGTGACGCCGGCGAGGCCATAGGCATACTCACCTGTATAGCGATACAGGTTCAGATCGGTGTAGCCGAAGGCGCTCGGCGAGACGCGTGTATCGATGTAGAGCTTGCGCGCAGGCAGCTGGAACGTGAACTCGGCAGTGACGGGGTCCACGGACGCAGTGGCCACCGTGGCGGCGTCGCCAGAGCTGACGAGCCCCTGCACATAGTCCAGGCTTGCAGGGATCTGCACAGCCGCAGGCGAGCTCGCGATGTCGTACTCCGTGTAGTCCTTGACCGAGCCGCTCGTCCAGTCCTTGGCGATCAGGTACTGGTTCTCCGTGTAGCTGAAGTTGACGACCTGCGTGCTCGTGGTCTTCGGCTCGACCTTGGCAAGGACCTTGCTGGCCTCACTCGCCGTGTAGGCGGCGACGATGGGCGCACGCACGCCGATACTCATGCCGGCGAGAGCGCCGAGCACTGTGCGCCCCGGCTTGCCCGCACTGTCCAACACGACCTGGTTGCCGGCGCCGTCGGTACCTGTGAGCTTGTACGACCCAGCTGTGTCGGCGTTGTACGTTTTGCCGTCCGGCGACACGGCGATACCCATCATCATCTTCATGACAGCTGAGTTCGCAGAGTCGGTCTGGCGATACACGCGCAGGTACTCCGGATAGAGGTTCTCGGCCCACTTGTACGCGGTGTCGTTGAGGTTGTATTTGGTCGGCGTCGTGAAGGTCTCCTTGATCTCGAACGTCAACATCGGCTTGGTGGTGTCGCGAGCGGCCGCGATGGTGTCGATGTATGTCGACCCTGTGGCGTGGAAGGCATCCTCCTCCAGATACTGGATGCTCCACGTGTCGCCGATCGCCAGCGGCCCGTCGTGCAAGTCGACCAGACTTGCGATCAGCTTCGTGATCGAGAAGCCGTGTGCGCTGGTGGTGGTCCCGACGGTGTGGTTCGTGTAATCGAAGTCGCGGGTCTCGACGCCATACTGGGTCTTGAGCTCGTCCAGAGAGAAGTAGTAGTACAGGCGCTCGCCGCTGCCGTTGGCGCCAGTGTTGAGTGCGATGAAGAAGACGGAGTTCGCGATCTGGGCGGTCGTGCCACCCGGAGCCTTGTGGTAGTTCGAAGCTGCAAGCGCGCCGCCGGCCATGACCAGCAGGGCCGTCGTCGCGAGCAGGCTGAGGATCGTGAACAGCCCCGCTCGTTTGGTGGTGTGCTTCATTGCGGTACCCTCCGATGACTCGAGTCGCTCCCGCGCGAGCGGAAGCGTCCTTGCGCGCGCCCCGAGGCCCTCCCGGCGACGCGAATCCCACCCCGGACACGGCCTCCCTTCGCCCGCTGCCTCGATCTCCATGTGATCGCGCCGCCTCGCCCGCACCGCATCGACCGACTGCCGTCGAGGACAGCCGGGCGGCTCTCCCCGAAAGCCCACTCCGTGGAGAGATCTGCGGCAGCGAACCCCTTGCGCAGCGGCTCGACTTGCGCGCGGCGGCCGACTCCTCCTCGGGCGATGACGCGTACGTCCCGCGCCCCGACATCGCCGCCCAGTGGTGCGTGATCCGCGCGAGGAGTCGTTATGTTTCACAGAAGATAACGGTCTGCGCCGCGGCGGGTCAAGGCGAGAGGGTGATCAAGCCGACGTCGTCGGGGGCGGCCCGATGGCGTATGCCCGGAAGTCGGGGCGTCACCCGGGACGAGGGAGCCTTCTGCGCGAGCGAGGCGCCTTCTGACCGCGGCCAAGGTAGTCAAGTACAACCGGGATAACCACGTTTCGAAATCCCGTGCGCAAGGGCCTCGTCAGCGAGGACCGCAGCAATCGAGCGCACACCATGCGTATTCGCGAGAGCCTGCTAGACTTCGACGACCGGCTGAATCCCCGGCACGTGGTGCGCACCCAGGCAGGTGTCCGAAGTGACGACATCATCAGCAGTTCGTTATGACTGGCGAAACCGCGACGGCATGTGCCGAAGACTCCTCGAGTGCTTGACGACGCGATCCTGGCGACGGATCTCGAGGACGCCATCGCCGTGGCAAGCAGCCGTAGCGCCGAGCTCCTCGGCTTCGGTGCACCAGACGAACTGCTCGGCCTCAGCCGTTCGGGCCGGCTCGACGCTCGAGGTGTTCAATCAGTGGTTGGACCTGACCCCCCATAAGCTCGTCCACGACGACGTCGAGGATCGCCGTGGCGACCTCCGCATCGGTCACAATAGCTACGTACCCATAGGCGTTGCTGCTCCGGTCCTGGCTCACGAGCCCTTTGCGCACCAGGCTTCGAAACGTCGTCATGATCGTGGTGTAGGCTGTCCGGCGGCGCAGCCGCAGGGCCTCGTAGACGTCACGCACCGTCACGCGGCCCTGGTCCCAGACGACCCTCATGACCGCCGCCTCGAGCGGCCCGAGACCAGCGAGGCCTTGCGCCCGGGCTGCCGGCCGCCAGCTGCCTCGAGACTGGTCACCCACTGCTGCCCTGCCCCCTGACAACGCCGGCCGCTGAACCCGGACAGCCTCCGCTGCCGGCATGGCCGGCACTCCCGGTGGCGCAGGGATCCCAGCCTCGCGAGGCGGGTCCAGACCCTTCGCCGGGACCTGGACCGTGGACGGCTCGGAGGGACCGTCTGCCGCGCATCCGCCTCCCTGGGGCGGCGGCATGCTCGTCACCGGGCTCATCCATCATGAACTCGAGCTCACGATCCCAGCGTAGCCACTCTCGCTCACCGCGTCCCCAGGTGATCCAGAGATCACCGCCCATCAGCGCGGCCCGCCTCACGACGCTCCGCTGTACAGCCCCAGAGGCTCGCCGCTGGTGTCGATGATCACGCTCTTGGTCTCCATGAACTCGTCGAGGCCGAGACTGCCGAGCTCACGACCGAGTCCGCTGCGCTTGTATCCGCCCCAGGGCAGCTCGACGGGACTCCAGTTGTAGGTGTTCACGTACATCGTCCCCGCGCGCACCGCCCTGACTACGCGAAGCGCCCGGGCGGCGTCCTTGGTCCAGACTCCGCCAGCAAGTCCGTAGATGGTGTCGTTGGCGATGGTGATCGCCTCTTCCTCAGTCTCGAACGGGATCACCACGACGACCGGGCCGAAGATCTCCTCCTGGGCGATGCGCATGCTGTTGTCGACGGCGCCGAAGACGGTGGGTTCGTAGAAGAAGCCGGTGCCGTCGATGCGCTTGCCGCCGCACAGGAGCTTGGCGCCCTCCTGCCGGCCCAGCCTCACATACTCCTCGGTCGTCTCCAGCTGGTCTCTGGACACCAGCGGACCCATCTCGGAGTCGGGCTCGAGACCCGAGCCCACCCTGATCGCGCGCGTGCGCTCCACGAGTTCGCGGACGAAGCCCTCGTAGATCGAGCGCTGCACGAGCAGGCGCGATCCGGCGCAGCAGACTTGGCCCGCGTTGGCGAAGGCGCCGAACAGCGCGCCCTGCAGCGCCGCCTCACGGTCGGCGTCCTCGAAGACGATGTTCGGGCTCTTGCCGCCCAGCTCCAGACCGACCTTCTTCACCGTGTCGGCGGCCGTGCGCATGACGTGGACGCCCACTTCGAGCGAGCCGGTGATGGTGACCATGTCCACGAGCGGTGAGCTCGAGAAGGCGTCGCCAACGCTACTGCCAGGCCCGACCACGACCTGGAAGACGCCTGTGGGCAGGCCGGCCTGTTCGAAGATGCTCGCCATCTCCAGCGTCGTCAGCGGCGACAAGCTCGCCGGCTTCACGATGAAGACGTTTCCGGCGGCGAGGGCCGAGGCGAACTTCCAGGCGCCGAGGAGCAAGGGGAAGTTCCAGGGAGTGATGCCGACGACCACGCCCACCGGCTCACGCACGACCGTGGCGAACGCCGGCGGAGCAGCCAGACTGACCTGCTGACCGAGCTGGCTGGTCGCCAGGCCGGCGGCATGGTCCAGACAGTAGGCGACGTCGCCCATGTCGTAGCGAGCGTCGGCAAGCAGTTTCCCCATCTGCCGCGTCTCAAGGCGCGCGAGCTCTTCGGTCCGCTCCCGCACGAGCGCAGCTGCGGCGCGCAGGATGTTCGCTCTCTCGAGGGGGGTCAGGCGCGGCCAAGGGCCTTCGTCGAAGGCGCGGCGTGCGGCGACGATGGCCTCTTGCGCATCGTCGACGCCACCGTTCGGCACGTGGGCGACGACCTCCTCACTGGCCGGATCGACGATCGCCATCGTGGCACCGCTTCGTGCGCCTACCCACTGGCCGTCGATGAACATCTTGAACGAGCGGACGTCGTCGCTCGGTGTGCTCGAGGTGCCGGTGATCATGCTGCTGGAAGTACTCATGGACTTCCTCTAAGTCGGGGGATCGCCGAGATGCGAGAGACGTTCGCGATGCTCGGCGCGGCCGCTCGTCAGTCGCTCAGGCTCCCGCCTCCCATCGCACGGTCATCAGCTGCAAGTACTCCGCCGCTTGGCTGGCTTCGAGGGGCTGTGAGCAAGGGCACGGGGGAACGTGAGGGGCCGCCCGGGGGAAAGGAGGGACAGCACCAAGACGCCGCGCCCAGCTTCGCGCTGCGTCTCGGCACCGGTGCGACGGACGCCGAGAGGGCGCCGACGACCGCTGTCGTCGTGCTTCTCCTTTCCAAAGTCGGGAGGCGCGACCGTTTCCCTTCGCACCCTGTCGGCTCGCACTCCGTAGGCTTGTCAGTTGCCGGTAGGAGCTGCGCGCTCGAAGAAGCGTTCGCACCCTACCGAGAGGATGCGCTGCAGTCTAGGTCCGAGGGGGAGCTATCGCCGCTGTAGTACTTGACCACATTGCAGCTCAGCCTCGCGGCCGGGACGTGCAAGGCGAGGGCAGGGATGGGCCCAGAAGAAGACTGGCGAACGACCGCCTCAATCAGTGGGCTACGTCATGTGACGTCGCGAGGGGCAGCCGCTGGTCGAGAGCGCTGTGGAACCCCGCGGCCAGCTTGCGAGCTGCAAGAGCGCGGCATCGGGTTGCGCCTTCGATTCGCGCTGGCTCCGGCCACGCAGGCGCTCACGACGAGAGCGTAGAGCCCGATGGCCGCGCGAACTGAGACCTCCAGGCCCGCGGGATGCGCTCGACCTCGGGCGCGGGCGGCTCGTGGACCTCGCCCAGCTGACGCAGCCGCGGGTACACCTCACAGGCGATAGGGCCACCTCCAGCAGCTCCCCACCGGCTGCCGACGGTGTGCCGACATCCCTTCTGGCTCACTTCGGCGCCAGCTATCGGCCGCTATCGCCCTGACTCCCGCCCAGCCGCCACTCGCTCAAACTCCCCACCCGGCGTCACGCAACCGTCTCCAATCAGTGACTGCGTCGTCCGAAGGGTGATTCAATGGGAGCGGGTGCTTCCGCATACCTGTGGCTTGCCCAGTCGATTCGGCCCCGGGGCGGCTCAGTACAGACCCAGCTTCGCCTCGGACATGCTGATGAAGATGTTCTTCTTCTGCGAGTAATGCTCAAGCATCATCTGGTGGGTCTCGCGGCCGATGCCGGACTTCTTGTAGCCGCCAAACGGAGCATGAGCCGGTGCGCCGCCACAGTTGTTGACCCACATGCGCCCGGCTTCAACACCCCTGGCCACCCGCAAGGCGCGGTTGATATCCCTGGTCCAGACCGCGCCGGCGAGACCGTACTCACTCTCGTTGGTCCACCTGACGACCTCGTCCTCGCTTTGGAACTTGATGATGACGACGACGGGGCCGAAGATCTCTTCTTGGGCGACGCGCATATGATTGTCGACCTCGGTGAGGATGGTGGGTTCAACGAAGCTGCCCTTGCCAAGACCACGCCCCGTGATGCGCGCGCCGCCGGTGGCGACCTTGGCCCCCTCGGCCTTGCCGATAGCGACGTAGCCGAGGACCTTGTTCATGTGAGCTTCGCTGATCAAGGTGCCCATCTGAGCGTCGGGCTTCCAGGGCAGGTCCACCTTCACCTTCCTGAAGGCTTCCACGGCCGCATCGAGGAAGCGGTCGTAAATCGCCTCGTGGACGAACGCGCGCGAGCAGGCCGCGCAGACCTCCCCCTGGTTGAAGAGGATGCCGAGCTGCAGGCCTTCGATAGCTTTCTGCCACGGAGCGTCGGGGAAGAAGATGCTGGCCGACTTGCCGCCGAGCTCCAGCGTCGCCGGGATGAGCCTCTTCGCAGCGGCGGCGCCGACAGAGTAGCCGACCTCGGTCGAGCCAGTGAAGGCGAGCTTGCGGAAACCTTCGTGCTCGAGCATGTGGTTGCCGGCGCCGGAGCCGGTGCCGGTGATGACATTGACGACGCCGGGTGGCAGGACTTCGGCGAGCAGCTTGGCCAGCTCCAAGAGACTCAACGACGTCGCCGACGATGGCTTGATGACCACGCAGTCGCCGGCGGCAAGCGCCGGGGCGATCTTCCAGGCAGCCATCAGGAAGGGGTAGTTCCAAGGGATGATCTGACCGACAACGCCGATGGGCTCATGCAAGATGAGGCTCATGGTGTCCTTGTCGATCATCACCGCCTTGCCCTCTTCGGTGCGCACCACTCCCGCGAAGTAGCGGAAGTGGTCAGCAGCACTGGGAACATCGACCATCGCCGTTTCGCGGATTGGCGTTCCCTTGTCAAGCGTCTCCACCATGGCCAGCCGATCAGCGTTGGCGTCGATGAGGTCGGCGATCCGAAGGAGAAGACGGGAGCGTTCCTGTGGGCTCACGTTCTTCCAGCTCTCGTTGGCCCTCCAGGCGGCAGAGACGGCGAGGTCAACGTCCCGGCAGCCGGCGTCGGCGCAAGTCGCCAGAAGCTCGCCGTTGGCCGGGTTGAACGCCTTGAAGGTCTTGCCCTCGGCGCTCTTGCGCCACGTGCCGTCAATGAACAACAAGTAGTTGTCATCTGTCAGCTTGCTTGGAGCAAGGACCTCAGCCGCATGGGTAGTTTCTGCCGACATGGTAGTCACCGTCTCCTTCCGTTCTTCTCCGACGAGGCCGCAAGAGGGGTAGCCAGTCGGCATGACCTCCGGTGCCCGACCTGGCCTTCTACCCACTGGCCGTCGATGAACATCTCGAACGACCGCACATCTTCGCTGATCGTGTCCGAGCTCTTGGGTGTCGTGCTGCTGGAAGTGCTCATGGACTTCCTCCGAGTCGGGATCGTCGAGCTGCGCCTATCGGTCACGATGCTCGACACGGCCGCTCGTCAGTCGTTCAGACTCCCACCTCCCGTCGCGTGCTCATCAGTTGCTGGGCGCATCGTCACTCGGCTTGCCTCGAGGGGCCGATGCCGCGGGAGCACGGAACGCGAAGGGCCACCCGGGGAAAGGAGACGACATCGGACGCAGCGCCGTCCTTCCGCGCTGCGGCTAGACAGCGAGGCCGCAGACTCAAGGGGCCTGTGCGTCGGCGACCGCTGCCGTCGCGCTTCTCCTTTCCAAAGACGGGAGGCGCGACCGTTTCCCTTCGCACCCTGTCGGCTCGCACTCCCTGGGCTTGTCAGTTGCCGGTAGGAGCTGCGTGCTCGAAGAAGCACAGGCAGCGTACGCAGCGAGCCAGCGCAAAGGCAAGGTCCGCTCGGGAGATAGGGGGACGCTAGTACTTGACCACCTTGCAGGATGTCCTCCGGCTCACACGATCGCAGGTGAGTTGACGGTCTCGGCGGCGGCCTGCTAGCGTCGTCTCCCTAAACTACTCCAAGCCCTGCGGACCTAAGGCGCTCGCTATGGACGCAGGGCCGCACCATGGACAAACCATGGGGCGATGCGCACGCGCATCGTCGTGGGCCCGAAGTGGAAACGCCCGGACCTCCCCGTGCTTGGAAAGGAGCCAGGGACGTGTACGCGGGCCCAGCCTTGCGCGCCTGTTGCGCGTCTGCCATTCGGTCCGGGCGCCGGGCCGCCGCATCTGCTGCGCGGCCGTGCGCGGCGCCCGGAAGTCCTGACACTCTGTCGCCGAACACGCCATGACGCCGGCTGGCGAGACCGCCCCCCTAGCGCGCCTGCGGGAGGCCGGCGATGCGACGACCGCTCGCCGCGACGGCGTCCAGGTCATCGCGCGCGCGGCCGAAGTGCTGCGACACCTGGCCTCGGACCGGGACGGGCTCACGATCGCAGAGCTCGCCACCCGGGTCGAACTGCCAAGGACGACTACGCATCGGATCGTTCGGGCGCTGCGCGAGGAAGGCTGGGCCCGCCTGGGTGCCTCCGGAAGGTACAACATCGGATCCGGCTTGATCGCAATCGCCACAGGGGGTCGTCGCGAGCTGCGCGACGAGGCGGCCTCTTACTTGCAGCGCCTATCCTCGCAGCTCGGTGAGACCGTCGACCTCGCGGTGCTGAGCGGCGCAGACGTTCTCTTCATCGACCAGTACGTCTGCAGTCAAGCGCTACGAGTGGTCTCTGAAGTCGGTGCTCGCTTCCCCGCCTATTGCACCGCCAACGGCAAGGCCCTACTTGCCGCCCTCCCTCCACAGGAGGCGCAGCGACTGTTGCCGCCGGTGCTCACGCGCCTCACGCCACACACCGTGACGAGTCGCGACGCGCTGCTGCGCGAGCTCGAAGAGATCCGCCTGACTGGGGTCGCCAGCGATATCGAGGAGCACTCGATAGGCATCTGCGCGGTGGGCACAACCATCGCAGATTACGGGGGCGAGACCGCGGCCGTCACAGTGGTCGTGCCGGCCGCACGTTTCGAAGAAGCGACCATCGTCAGGGCTCTGATGCAGACGCAGGAGCAGCTTCAGAACGCGCTCGGCTGTCCTCGGCAGATTGCCCCCCGCGTGAGTCTCGGTGGCATGGTCACGGGGGAGTAGCGACGCATGCCGGATTAGCGTCCAGCAGACGAACGCGGGCATGCTGCGTTCAAGACGTGCGTTGCACGCCAGGCACAGGTCAAGGAGACGTGTCGCACACAAGGAACCAAGTCAGGTGCAGGCGCTTTGCCTGGCCTGCCGACGAGATGCCGACGTCTCGCGACACAGTCAGGTTCGGAACGGTGCCGAGTGCGCCCTCAGCCGACCTCGGCCCAGGCGAAATGGACTTGCTCACGGGCGTGGCAGCCCGTGTCGCCTGCGGCGAAGTAGCGCTGCTCGATGTCGCTCGGAGCGAGTTGTTCACGCCGTCTCAGCCCGACCTTGGCCAGCTCCTGCGCGAGCCGCTCGGGATCGAAGCCGCCTTGCATCGGCTCCCCCGACCGAGCCGCGGCCATCTGCATGCGCTGCACGCCGGGGCCGGCCTTGCCGGGCTCGAGCGCCTCGCGGTCGAGGAAATCGAAGACCACGGCGCTGCCGGGCGGAGCGAGTTGGGCGATCGAGCGCAGCGTGGCGAGAGACGCCTCGACCGGCAAGTAGTAGGTCACTCCGAGCCAGCTGAAGAAGGTGCGCCTGCCCGAGTCGTAGGGAGAGCGATCAAGAGCTGCCTTGAGGCCCTCGTTCGCGAGGTCGCAGGCGACGAAGTGGAGTCCTTCAGGCAGCGACCACGCGATCTCGGCAAGACGCCGGCGCTTGTAGTCCTGCGTGGCGGGCAAGTCGAGCTCGATGACCGCGAGGCGCGCAATGAGGTCCGGCCGGCGGAAGGCGAAGGTGTCAAGCCCGGCGCCGAGGATGACGTACTGGCTCGCGCCGCACTTGATGGCCGACTCGAGGATCTCCTCGGCGTAGCGCGCCCGGCTCAGGCCCACTGGGGCCTGGCTGCGCACGACGGCCGCCAAGGCGGCCTCGTGGTCGCATCGCAAATCCCCCTCTTCTGCAAAGAAGTCGACAGCGCTCGCGAGGTTGTCGGCCAGGAAGCGTCGCTGTTCGGCGCTCAGCAGCTGCATCACCAAGCGATCGTCGAAGACCGGCTCGGCCGCATGCTGGGCGTGGTAGCCACGCAGAAAAGCGGTGACGAGCGCGGTGATGCTGGGCTTGGCTTCACGCATCGGTCTCCCCCTGTTCCCTGGACGCAGAAAGGCGGCTCGCGAACGAGCCGCCAACCCATGCTAGGAGACCTCTATGAAGATGGCAATACTATAGCATATGCAGGAATAACTGTCAAGACGCTTGTCACAGGACGACGCTCACCAGAGCCACAGGTCTGCACGACCTCTCCGACGCTAGAACCCACTGCACAGCGCCCCGCCGCCGACGCACTGCCGGCGTCGAGGCGGGCGCCGATCAGATCGTCGTGCTCGCCGACCCAGTCTCCGGCTCCGCTCGTCAACAGATGACCATAGGACGGACCGGGGAGACCCCGAGCTCCTCGGCATCGTGCACGCCCTGCCTGCAGCCCGGGGTGCTGCCCAACGCTGCAGTCGCTAGCATGGCCAGTGCATGAGCCACGCACCTTCATTGAATCCCGGCCGCGGCGGGCGGAGCCTCTCCGGCGGCCGCGACCGTGGCATCCTTGCGCTCGCTGCCATCGCGCCCCTCTGGGGCTACAGCTGGGTCGTGAGCAAGGTGTCACTCCGCTACGCCGAGCCGTTCACCCTCGTCGCACTGACCAGCGCAGTGTGCGTTCCCTGCCTCATCCTCGTGCTCGTCGTCACGCGGCGGCCACTACATCCGCCGCCGCTCGGCTGGACTGCGCTCATCGGGATCCTCCAGACCTCGCTCTTCAACGGCCTCGCCATCATGGCGCTGACCATGGGAGGCTCCGGCAAGGTCTCCGTGCTCGCCTACACGATGCCGTTCTGGCTGCTGCTCCTCGCCTGGCCCTTCCTCGGCGAGCGTCTGCGCGGCCTCCAATGGCCGGCCGTCGCACTCGCTTTCGCCGGCCTCGTCCTCGTGGTGCGCCCATGGGACATCGGCGGCGCGCTCAGCGGCGTGCTCGCCTGCGCGGCCGGGCTCGCCTGGGCGGGGGGCGCGCTGGCCGTCAAGCTGCTGCAGCGCCGGGCCCACGTCGATGGCTTGTCCCTGACTGCCTGGCAGATGGGCTTCGGCAGCCTCCCGCTGATCGCCGCTGCCGTCCTGGCGCACGGCGGCTGGCCAGTCTGGACAGGCACCTTCGTGCTGTGCCTCGCCTACTCGGTGCTGCTCGCCAACGCCCTGTGCTTTGCGCTCTGGATCCATGCCCTGCGCGCGCTGCCCGCCGGGGCCGCCGGCATGGGAACGCTGGCGGTCCCGGTCGTCGGGGTATTCGCCTCGTGGATCCAGCTCGGTGAGACGCCTTCACTCGTGGAGGGCATCGGCATGGTCCTCATCGTCGCCGCGCTCGCTGTGCTGGCGGCTTACGGGCTCGCCGCCGGCCGGAAGGGCCCCGCTGCAGCCGGGGACGACGCCGGCCTACTGCCGGTCATCGAGTGACCCTGGGCGCGGATTCGAGCGCGTCCCGTTTCGGGCAGGCTAGGGACGTCGTCTGCTGGAGGTCAGGCTCTTCTGTGAGCGGCCGGAAGGTGCTGCTCAGGGCTGAGTCGCCGCATGGCTGCCGACGATCCAGGGGGTTCTCCCCACCAAGGAGCGCGAAAGCTTGTCATGCGGCGACGCTCCTCACGACGCTGGTGGGACGGTCGCCGTGCAGCAGCAGACTCGGGCGCGAGAGCGATGATCGGGGCGTGTGAGCGCAGCGATGAAGTCGTCGCGCACCTGATCAAAGCCAGAGCCACAGAACTCCCGCAGACTCGTGAGGCGATCGAGGCGAGCCTGCCAGGCGGCCAGCACGTCTGCCTCAGCGGGACCCTGGAAGGAGAGCTCGCGGTCCGGGACCTGCTGCGATTGGTGCAGAGCCGCGGCGGCCCGGCTAGGGTCCGCCGATCGGCACAGGTCTACCAATCCTGTTTAGGCTAGGGAACCGCTGCACACCGCGTCAGCGCCGATCACTCGCCGCGAAGGGCAGGGCCGACGGCAAGAGCGGCCTCTCCCCCATGACCATCCACCACGTGCACGCCTGTCTGCACAAGGCCTGCAAGGACGCCGTCAGGTGGGGCCGCATCGCCAGGAACCCGCTCGACGCCGCCGACCCGCCGCGCAAGTCGGGTGATGGCAGCAAGGAGATGAAGACCTGGGACAAGGAGCAGCTCAGGAACTTCCTCAAGGCGGTCTCAGGTGAGCGTCTCTACGCGCTCTGGCACACGATCGCCTTCACGGGCATGCGCAGAGGTGAGGCGCTCGGCCTGCGCTGGGTGGACGTCGACCTTGAGAACGGGCGCCTCGCGGTGCGAAGGACGCTCGTCCCCATCAAGGGCGACGTCGTCGTCAGCGAGCCGAAGACGGCGAAGGGCCGCCGCGTCGTCGCCCTCGATCCCAGCACCGTCGAGATTCTGAAGGCCCAGGCCGCTCGCCAGCTCGACGAGCAGGGCACCTGGGACGAGGGCTGGGTCGAGTCTGGCCTCGTCTTCACGGCCGAGAACGGCGCCGCCCTCGACCCGGAGTCGGTCTCGCGCTACTGGCGGCAGGCGGTCAAGAAGGCGATGCTGCCGACGATACGCCTGCACGACCTACGCCACACGCACGCGACGCTGGCGCTGCAGGCAGGCATCCATCCGAAGGTCGTCTCCGAGCGCCTCGGACACGCCACCGTCGCGATCACGCTCGACACCTACTCGCACGCCATCCCGGCGCTGCAGGAGGAGGCGGCGGCGCTGATCGCGGGGCTGGTGTTCGCGGCGGAGTAGGGATTCCGCTCTCAGCTCCGCGGCAGCCGCACGTCAGTACTTGGACGGCCGTGGCGATGAGAAAGCGGCGCTGAGCTTCGGCGTCACCTTGTGGCTGCCGCATTTCGGACAGACTGCCTTGGCTTCGCGCTCGTCCATGTGGCAGCTGACCTCGAACCCGGTGTCGCACTTCTTGCAGGTGAACTCGTAGGTGACCATGCTGGCTTCCTCCGCTGACGCCTTTGCACGTGCCCGCTCTGTCAACCTGACGGTACCCCCTGCGGGACGATCGACTCCGTCTGCAGCCGCGCCCCGGCCATTCCACCGTCTCGATCATGCCCGACACCTACTCACACGCCATCCCGGCGATGCAGGAGGAGGCGGCGCTGAGCGCGGGGCTGGTGCTGGCGGAGGGATAGTCAAGCCGCGGCAGTCCCCCGACTACAGCGTCGAGTAGACCATCTTCTCGTTGAACTCGCTGAATCCGTCCGCCCAGCTCAGCCGGACTGCGTACTCGCTCCTCGACACGACGGCGATGGAGGCGATCAGCCCTGCGTCGGCTCCGAGACCTCGAGTGGGGACTTGGATGTGATGTCGGATAGCACGAAACAGTCCTGACCCTCCGGGAAGTCGATGTTCACGTTGCGCGCGGCAGCCCGGCCCTGGTTGAAGACCTTGAGTCTCCAGCTGCTACTCCCACGATTGACGAACCGTAGTCCCAGGTCCGCCCACAGGTCCGCCTTCGCCTCTCGTCCTCGCGCGCTAGCAGGCTGCTGAAGAAGGCCGCTTTGAGAGGAGCGCAGTTGCCGAGTCGGAGCGTAGCAGGCGGAGATCTGGCGGATCCGGAGCGTATCGAGCCCACCGGGCGGGCCCGGAAGGCCCGTTCCTGGCCCCTTGCCCTACGTCAGAGCAGGCTTCGCCAGCAGGCTTCGCAGGCGCACCAGGTTGTAGGCCGCGCAGCTGAAGGTGAACAGCGCCGCGACCTTGGCCCTGCCGCGGTGGCGCAGCTTGCGCAGCCCGCCGATGTCCTTCATCCAGCCGTAGCCCTCCTCGATGCGTTTGCGCCGGCGCAGGGAGACGGCGTAACCGGGGTGGCGCGTCGTGCGCCCGTCGATCGCGCTGCCGCGCTTCTTGCGGGCGACGTGCGGGGTGGCGCGCAGCGCGCGCACCCCGGCGACGAAGTCGGCGGTGTCGTAGCCCTTGTCGGCGGCGAGGCTCATGCGCCCGCGCCCGCGGCGGCTGCGCTCCTTCGCGAGCAGGCGCAGGCCGGCCTCGCGTTCGGCGGTGCCGGAAGCCTGCGTGAGCTCGCAGTCGACGATCAGCCCGTTGCGGTTCTCGATCAGGCTGTGGCCGGCGTAGCAGAGCCTGGCCTCGCGGCCGTCGCCTTTGCGCGCCAGGCGGGCCTCAGGGTCGGTCGTCGAGCGGTGGCTCTCGTTGCCGCGCCTCTCGCCGTGCCAGTCGACGTCGGGGTTGCGCCCGCCGCCGCTTCTCGGCCGCTCCTCGCCCTCGTCCTCAGCGATGGGCCGCAGGCTCTTCAGAGCGGCGGCGGCCTCGATGAGCGTGCCGTCCACGCTGAAGTGCTCGCGGGACAGCAGCTTGTGCGCCTCGGCCTGAGAGCGGATCGCTTCGAAGAAGGCCTCGGCGATCTCGCTGTTCAGGAGCCGGTCGCGGTTCTTGGTGAAGCTGGTCGCATGGAACACCGGCTCATCGAGAGGCAGGCCCACGAACCAGCGCAGCAGGAGGTTGTAGGCGAGCTCCTCGACGAGGCGCCGCTCCGAGCCGATCGCGTAGAGGATCTGCACGAGCTGGGCGCGCAGCAGGTACTCGGGGGCGACCGAGGGGCGGCCACCGGAGGCGTAGAGGGCCTCGAGCGCGGGGCTCATCTCCTCGAGGGCGGCGTCGACCATGGCGCGGATCGCGCGCAAGGGGTGGTCAGCGGGCACGACGTCTTCGAGCGTCGTCATGACGATGAACCCGGCCTGCCGCTGCTCGTCTCCCCGCATTCCGCCACTCCTATACGTGTTTTGCAGGGATATTCTATCAACCACACCGTGCCGGAGCACGCCTGCTGCGCTCAGGACACGAGGGCGGCCGGGCGTATTTCAGCAGCCTGCTAGAAGCCGCCTGTTCAGCTCGTCCTGGCTCTGAATCAGGGACTTATGCCTGCGGTTGAATGGAGAGGCTGCCCTCGACCTCGTTGCCGGCGATGTCTTGCGTCCACCACTCGACCTTCCATCCTCCCTTGACGCCCTCTTTGTTCTTGAGGGGCCACACCAGCCATTCCTCGGCACCGCAACTCGTGCCCGCTGCATAGTCCCCGGCCACGCCGAAGCTGGCCTTTCGTGTGAACTTGCCGTGGCGGATCGTCAGCACGCAGCGCGCCCACGGTCCGCCGTCGTCAGACAACGTCGCCTGGAGAAAAGCCTTGCGCGACTTGGGGTTGATCTTGACGGCGACGTTCGACACCTTGGCCGGCGTGGGATCGACGTGCAGGACACCTGTGATATCCTCGGCCCAGCCGCCCGTTGCCGGGTCCCACCACGGGTCGACGTCCTCCCACGTATAACCATCGCTGTCCGTCACAAACGAACGCCAGTTAGAGAACAGCTTGTATTGAATGGGGCCGGGAGACTCACGTCTGTCGGCCGCGGGTCGTGGCTCGGGAGGGACCAGGGGCGTCAGCCCGAGCTCGAGGCCAGCATGCTCAATGCGGTCGCTGCCTGTGGCGAACCACTCGGTCTGTAGGTCCACGTCCGCATAATCGACGTACGTGATGATCCCACCTTCCATCAACATGCAGACAGGGTTGGTGGCGAACTGCACCTCCGCCAGGTTGTACGTCCAGACTTCCCCGTCGTTGAAGCGAAGGCTGGTGAACATTGGCGTGTAGCGGACCACCTCAAAGTCACTGGCGTTGTTCGTCCAACAATCCCACTTACTCTCGTAACCCCGGCAGACCACCAGCATCTCGCTGAGGGGGACGCCGTTGAGCGCAGTTGGTGACGGGGGTACCTTGTGAAAGTCGACCACCTCGTCAGCAGCCGCTACCTGCGCGCAGGAGAGGAAGATCAGCAGCGCGACCGTGACAAATCCGAGCGGGTAGGTTCTGCCCATGGGAGCCCCCTCCATTCGGCAAGCACGTCCCTGAGAGCGTACCAGTGGGCCACCCGAGAGGCAAGAAGTAGACGACGCTCCTGGCTACGGTTGTCGAACCGCTATCAGGCAAGGGATTGTAGGCGGGCAGCTGGGGTGAGTCACTTGTCACTCGACTTATGACGCCTACCATCGACGGGCTCGATCGTAGCCCTAAGTCGGTCGCTGTCGATGAGGCCTCCAGCCGATGGGAAGTAGATGCGTTCCCACCACCTTTGCTCGGCCGGCGTCAAGTCGATGTTGACCCGTGCAAACCCCTCCCTGGCTGGGAATGCCTACCTACTCTCGCTCCAGCAGGTCAAGGACGAGCACCTCTCACCTCTCTTGCACCTGCTCGCCGTGACCGGGCTGCGGAGGGGCGAGGCGCTCGGCCTGCGTTGGGAAGACGTCGATCTCGAGGCCGCGCGCATCCCGGTGCGCCGGGCGCTGATCCCCACCAGTCGCGAGGACATGGTCAGTGAGCCCAAGACGGCCAAGGGCCACCGCGTCGTCGCCCTCGATCCGACTACCGTGGAGGTGCTCAAGGCCCAAGCCGCCCGGCAGCTCGTCGAGCAGGCGGAGTGGGACGAGGGCTGGGTCGAGTCTGGCCTCGTCTTCACGGCCGAGAACGGCGCCGCCCTCGACCCGGAGTCGGTCTCGCGCTACTGGCGCCAGGCCGTGAAGAAGGCGATGCTGCCGACGATCCGCCTGCACGACCTACGCCACACGCACGCGACGCTGGCGCTGCAGGCAGGCATCCATCCGAAGGTCGTCTCCGAGCGCCTCGGACACGCCACTGTCGCGATCACGCTCGACACCTACTCGCACGCCATCCCAGCGCTGCAGGAGGAGGCGGCGGCGCTGATCGCGGGGCTGGTGTTCGCGAGCGAGTGACGCCGGCCGCTGAACCTGGCGGGGCCGGCCGCGCCCACAAGCTCAGTGCCGAGGCTCGCCCTAGCGCCCCACCTTGAAGCTGACCGCGTCGCTCGAGCCACCCGCGGTCGTCACGGTGACCTTGACGACACCTGGCTTCGCCTTCGCCGGCACCCTGCACTTGATCTGCGCGTCGCTCCACAAGACATACTTCGTGCACGTCGTGCCGCCGAACTCCACGAGGCCGGCGCCGCGTTTGCTGCCGAAGCCGCTGCCAGTCAGAGTCACGACCGTGCCGACCCGGCCCACGGCCGGGGTGACCTTCGTGATCGTCGGAACGAGCTCGGCGGCCGCGAAGCTGAGCGTGTTGCCCGTCGCCCCGACGTCGTTCGCCGTCAGCAGCCAGGGCTGGCTCGCCGCGACTGAGTTGCTCGACGAGGAACCCGCTAGCGTGTTGCCCACGGCGCCCGCCCCATCTCCGCCGGAGATCCAGATGCCCTGCGCGAAGCCGCGCACGGTGTTGTCGGTGAGGGAGGCGCCGCTGACCTCGTTGCCCGTGACCGGTCCGCCCTCGGGATAGCTGATCCCCCCCGCCAGGCGAATGCCCACGCCTCCCGGCTTCGCATTGGCGAGCAGGTTGCCGCTGATGAGGAGTCCGCTGAGCGTCGTGTCGCGGCACGGCTCTGGACCTGCGTTCGAGAGGCCGGCGGTGGCCAGGATGCCGAACTCGCTCGTGTTGCGGATCTCGTTGTCAGCGACGACGATGTCGGAGGCGATGTCATCGGCGGCGCCTGCGGCGGGTTGAGACGCCTGGGAGGGAGCCCCGCCGCTGGCGGCGCTCACGACGATGCCCACCTGACCTCCCTGGACGCGGTTGCCGCGAATCTCGACATGCGTGAGCGAGTCACGCGCGGAGGCCCGCTCGCCCGAATCGTACGCGATAGCCCCGGCGCTAACGTCGATGCCGCGGCCCCAGGGAGGCGCGAACGAGATGTCATTGTCGCGTATCACGACGTCCGAGACCGCATTGTCCGAGTTGCCCATGTTGCCGGCGAAGACGACGATTCCCCTGTACACCGACTCCCGGCACCGATTGTGCTCAATCGTGACGCCTTGGACCGTGTTGTGGTCCGCATACCGCGTCGGCCCCGGAACCCCTTGCCACGCCGAGTTGGTGTCGCTGGCGATCACTGCGATGAACCCATCACCCGTCACCACATTGGAGGCAATCGTCAGATCCGCGATGCGGTTGTCGTGCGCGGTGCCTTCGCCCGGGGTCGCTGCGATTCCGCCGCCGCCGATCTGGTTGCCGGCGAAGACGAGCCCGCTCCAGGTCAGGTTGGAGATCGGCACGGGGTCCTCGGCAGCGACCCAGCCAAGGGGCCCGACGCCCGCACCATTGCCCACCAATGAGTTCCCCAGCACCTGGTCGTCGGCGAGCGTCTTCGTGGGGCCCGGCCAGTCGAACGGCGGGCAGAGCATCACCGGACCGCCTCTGTAGTTCACGAAGCGCAGCCCCGAGACGACGTCGCCGTTCGACCATATCGAGATGCCGTTGATCAGAGCGTCATGGGTCACCTGGCCGATGGCACCGTCGAGGGTGACATCCGGCGCCCCGTCGCCGTCGATGTCGCCGACGATCCAGATGTCGCCGCCGGTCAGGATCGGCAGGGGCTGACGTGTGACCTGGCCCGGGGTGATGACGGCGCCCTTCAGCGCCGCGGCGAAGCGGATGACCTTCACGCCCGCGGTAGCGTTGACGGCGGTGATTGCCTCGCGCAGCGAGATGCCGCCGTCCGCTCCAGGGTCGGCCTTGAGCGCGGCGATGCTGCTCGCGTCCGCGTCGAGGGCGTCGGAGGCGGTGGTCACCGTGACCTCGGCGGAGACCGTCGCCGGAAGGGCGACGAGGAGCGCCGCCTGCACGGTCGTCGTCGCGCCGGCGGCCACAGTCACAGTCTGCTGCCAGGGCTGGAAGCCGGGGATGGTGACGCTCACCTGATGCGCGCCCGGCGCTACTCCTGAGGAGGTGACCGGCGTGGAGAGCCCGGCGTCGAGACCGTCGAGGCGCACGTCGGCGCTCGTCGGCTGCGAGTCGACGACGATGGTGCCGAGAGCCGCGGTCCGCGGGGCCACGAACCTCGCACCATCGCCTGCGGCCAAGGCGGAGCCAACGGCGCTCAGAGCTGGGGCCGAGATGAGCAGGATGAGCGCCAGAAGGAAGAACGCCGGCGAGTGCCGCCGGGCGGCGGCCTTGACGGTGCTTGTCGCGGACTGCCCCATGTCGTGCCCCCCTTGTGGACCGCCCGCAGTATGGACCCGGCAACGGCGACCGTGGCTACGGGCGCCGGCTCAGCAGCGACAGCGACCACGTCGAGCGCGACGACGCCGGATCGCGCCGAGGTCGGCTCCTCGTGCGGGCCGGTGTTGGGCTGTTGCCACCCGTGCCCGGGAGTCTCGTCAGCAACATGTCGGCAATCTTCGCCAGGTGGGCAAGTTCGCTGACGAACCGCACAGCACGAAACGGCCCTGTGCAGCATGAAAGCTGGTGCCCCCGGGCTGGATCGAACAGCCGACACCAGGTTTAGGAATCATGCCGAAGGCGTGACGCGCTGTAGTGCCCTGTGCGCAAAGGTGCTGCACAGTCCAAGGTTCTGAGCCGTTGCCGTTACGAGCAGTGCTCAGCCGTGATCGACGGTGGTGAGGCGTCTTGTCGGCATCGCGGCGGCAGTTCAGCGCCTTCCTGATGTGATCATGGCGAGTTCTTCTCCGCCTCTGACTTGCTGCGAAAGAACTCCGGCCGAAAGTCCGCGAGAGTGAGTTCGCGTCCAGGTGGGGCCACGACGAAGTCATCGCCCCACTCACGGGTCGTGAGCGCGTCCAAGATCCGCGTTGTCCCCGGTACTTCCTCGACAGCCAGCCCGAATAGATCGGCGAATCCGGCAATTCGCGCGCGGTAGGGCGCAAGATCGTATCGTCCCGTATCGATGAGCACGATGCGCGAATAGTGCTTGAGAGCCAACCTCATCCCCCGCTCAGCGCACTCGGGCCCGCGCTTCTCCGCGAGCTTCTCGAAGTCGCTCATGATCGTGTCGCAGTCTTCTAGGTAGGCCTTGGCGACGTAGTAGGTGCCGCGCTCCTTCTCTTCCTCGGCCAAGAAGGCCTCGTTGGACCCTAGAAGCATGGCGAAGCAGTCGTCCACTCGCGGCACAACGAGTAGGGCATGCCTCGTCTTGAGGCCGATGACGGAATTGGAGCAAAGACCGTAGCCGAGGACTATGGTCGCACCCGGCACGTCAGCTTCCGCGACTGCGGCCGTCAACTCCTGCTTGAGCCGCTCAGGGCTGAGGTGCAACTTGGCCTCGAGTTCCACGCAGTCAATGCTTTCAGTGGCGCCGTCGGCTAGCTCGCCGAGGACCGCAGGACAGGCGATGAGGCAGAGTCCGTCTCGCCGCTCTTCCACGCAGTTCATAGCAGGTCCACCCCGTGGTCATTGAGATTGAAGTGCGCCGCGAGCGATCGGTCCACGAGAGAGGAAATGGTCGCTTCATCGACACCTTCCACGATCACGTTCATACGCATGGTCAGGCGTCGCGGCCCTCGGCAGTCGCCCTCAGTCAGGTGTGGTTCACCGCGAAAGCTCGTGGCGCTGAAGAACCATGGGCCGAAGCCTGCCGTCCTGCAGTCGCCCTTGACATGTCCAATCGTCCTGCAACCCGAGTGCTTCAAATGAGCCAGTAGCTCCTCGAGGAACGCGGTCAGAGACGTCCGAAGCATTGTGTCGGGTCGAAGGAATACGTCTCTCGACAGTGCCACCACCCTGAAGTCCTCTAGACCCATGACGCGATCATCTCCAAGAGCTCATCCTTGCCGCTGCCATCTGCGAGGGACAGACGCATCAGTGGTGCGCTGGGCGCCAAGATTCGCGCCTCGTCCGAGAGGGCGGTCAAGGTCGCAGCGTCAGCCAGGTCCGCCTTGTTCAGGAGCACGAGGTCCGCGTGGCATACCTGCTCAACGATGAAGGGAGGAGCGTCGACCAGGCTGCCGTCAAGCCGGTCCACATCGACCAGGTAGAGAGCTCGAAGCGAGGCGTCCGGCATCCGGCGATGCAGGTCGGAGAGCACCTGCTGCAGAAGCGCGAGGCCCGACGTCTCGACGACCACGCAGTCTACCGACAGTGTGCGGTCGATCTCCTCCAGGGTTGCCGCCAGGCTACCGTTCAGCTGGCAACAGATGCAGCCGCCAAGAATCTCCCGAGTCTCTATCCCGAACTCCGTGAAACGACGTCCATCGATTCCGATCTCCCCAACCTCATTCTCGACAATGGCGACCCTGCGATGGTCGGTCCTCAGTCGATCGACGAGCTCGAGCAGAAGAGAAGTCTTGCCGGATCCGAGGAAGCCGGAGATCAGAAGGACCTTCACTGACGGTCCACCCTCACCTGGTGGTTTCTGGGTTTGCACCTTGCGCCTGGGCGGGCGGGCGTCCACGGCCCACATAGCAGAAGCCGCCGACCGGCCTCACCTGGTTCCGTTACCGATGCCCGCCCGCCAACATGCACCGCGCTTGCAGCAGGAACGTCTACCGAACACGCCCTCGACCCGACACCGCTCGACTCGATCCGTACCGTGAGCGTCTCAAGCACTGAGAAGACCTGGACCAGCGACGCGGTCGGGTTTGCGTAGCTTCCTGATTCACTCGTCATGTGGAGCGACCTCCGTGAATTGAAGTCATCGACCCCAGGAACGTGCTCACGGTTCCATGCGGAGCCTTGGCGCCAGAGACATCCCTCTCAAGTGAACGCGCACCTCGGGAGGAACCTCACCAGGTGCCTCGGAACCAGCGTCCAGACCCGCGGGGAAGGCATCCCCGCGGGCCTAGACCTCTTCGATCAGCTCTCGGCGATGGGGAAGTACCCGTACTTCTCCACAGCAGACCTCACTGCCAGGAGATTCCGGAATGGATGGCGCCACGCTGGGCAGCAAATGGGGCAGACCACATAACGCCCCTTCGAGGCAAGCGCGACGATGTTCTGACGCACTCGTTCCTCAACGTCCTCGGGTGTCCCGTTCTCAATCTCATGGTTGACAGAGATCGATGCGCCGATGATGGGAACCTCGGGGAACTCGTCTCTGAACGCAACCCACTCGTTGAGGTCCAATGGAAACGACCCGTTCACCCCGATGACCTGGACGCTGGCTTCTTGCAGCTTGACGACAAGTTCTCTCCAATAGGGGTCAAACCCACAGTTGTGCCAGGCAAGTGGCTTCCCGGTCTCCTTGGCCATCCTCGCTATGAACTGACCCTCGAACTTCCAAGCATCGTCAAAACTCAGCATGGTGCGGTTGAAGGCATAGCCGGCGTTGAAGAGGAAGTCGGGTTCTTCTCCGACGATGTCGCAGTACGATCGGTACATGTCCATATGCGATGCGTAGATCTTCTCGCAAAGCTCAAGGAGAAGGCCCGGATTCCTCTTTGCATCGACGAACGCCTGGGCGCCTCTGTACATCTGGACGTTCGACCAGGTGACACTCGGAAGCATGCCACCGGCAAGCGCGCGAATGCCGATCTCCTTCTTGATGATCTTCAGCGACTCGAAGATCACCGGCCACGGACCATCTTGCCTGTGGTTGGGGATCTTGAGGTTCTTGACGTCGTCGGCGGTCGCGCAGAGCTTGCCGGTGTCAATGAACGGCGTAGCGTAGTCGTGCCAACGGAAGAGATCAACCTTGTCGTTGACCTCGAGATAGGCCAATGCTTCGAAGGGGCCGCCGTAGAAGCCCATCGGCAGCACGAAATCCATCCCCAGGAACTCCGCCGATTGAATCGACGCTTCGGCGTGCCTTTGTGGGTTGGCTATGATCTCTCGCACGGTCAGGCCCGAGATGCGGCTCGCCATGTCCTCCATCGGGAGCATGACCATGGGGACGCGTTCAGGCGTTCCCCCTGCCAGCGTGGTCTTGAATCGCGCGTCTGCCGCCTTCCAGTCGTAGTCGCTCATGACCGGGCCACCTCCATCGCCAACTCCCTGATCTTCTCAACGCCTCCCCATGCATCCAGCGCCCAACCGTCGGCGCCCCACGCGTCAGCTGCCTCCTGAGTGGTGGCGGCACCACCGACGATCACCTTCACCGACGGGCATTCGCGCCTCACGATATCGATGCACTCGACCATTCCCGACGACGCACTTGAGATCAAGGATGAGAGGCCGATAACCTGCGCCTTCTCCTCGATAGCTACCCTCACGAACTCCTCAGGCGGAACGTCGACGCCGAGATCGACGACGTCAAATCCCGTCGCCTTCAGAAGGGACACGACAATCGTCTTGCCGATGTCGTGGACGTCACCGCGCACGGTGCCCATGACGACCTTACCCTGGCCGCCGCCTGCCGCGTCCTTCTTGACATACGGAAGCACGAGATCGAACGCCTGCGTGGCAATCTCTGCGGCAATCATCAACTCAGGGAGGAACACGACGCGCGCCTCAAATTGCCGCCCGACCTCGTCGAGACCTTGCACGAGGCCACGATTCAGCAGCTCATTGGGATCAACACCCTCCTCGAGCGCGGTCTTGAGAGTGGAGAGCAGCGTGTCTTCGTCCAGCTCCGAAAGCGCACCGCTGATTCTTGCAAACACATCTTCTGAACTCATGAGCGCTACCTCATCTCCTACGCGGGACAATCCGATTCGGAATGGGGCGGCCCGATACGTGCACCGTCTTCGCCGGGCAGCCAGCATCCGGAGACCTTGTGATCGACCACCTCCTCGTGACGGTTCCTGTGGGGTTGAGAGGAGTGGCTCGAATCGGATCGTGGCGCCATTCCCAATCCGCGGGCGCAACAGGCTCACGAAGGGAGACGGGGAAGGGCACATCGCAGAGCCCAGGGCAGTCTGCCCTACTCGGAGGCCATCCCTCTCGGGATTCGAAGGACTCCATGTAACACGCCAGGCAGACACGCCCTTGAAGTGGGTCCGCCCAGGGGTGGCGCATCCAGAGATGGATGCACGAAGTCCTGCACTGCATTGTGCGTTTTGCAGCTTACCCCGAGGACGAATCGGCTGTCAATGGCTAGTCGGAACTTGCTGGCGTCGCCACTCCATCATCTGACGATGGCGCAGTGATGACGGCCTCAGCCACTTCGCGAAGGGTGCGGCGCTTGTCCATCGCCAACTTCCGCAGACGACGAAACGCCTCTGGCTCGCTCAGACCTCCCGCCATGAGCACGCCCTTGGCCCTGTCCAGCACCTTGCGAGTCTCAAGCCGTTCTGTCACGTCATACAGCTCGTCCATGAGACGATCCACGTCCGCAAAGCGGGCCACGGCGACGTGCATGGCGGGAACGATGTCCTTGCGGGCGAAGGGCTTGACGACGTATCCCATGGCACCAGCGGTCGCGGACCTGGCGACCAGCGTGGCCTCGTCGAACGCCGTGACCATGACGACCGCCGCGATGCGCCGATCTGTGATGAAGGCGGCGGCCTGAATGCCGTCGACGTACGGCATCTGAATGTCCATGAAGACGACGTCCGGCTCAAGAGTAGACGCGAGGGCGACGGCCTCTGCTCCGTCAGTCGCCTCGCCGACGACCGTGTGACCCTCCTGCTCTAGGATCTGCCGCAAGTCAACGCGCGTCCAAGCCTGATCCTCGGCGATGAGAACGCGGAGTCCCGGCTTCTCAATCACGCGCGGCGCCCCCCTGCGAACCGTCCAAGACGGGAACGCGCATTGTGACGTGCGTTCCCTCGCTCACCGACAAGCCCACGCTGCCGTGGAGATCATCTTGCACGAGCGTCCGCACGATCATCAGGCCCAAGCCCCCTGAGCCGCCTGCCCCCGACTTCCGGCCCTGATCAAGCCAGCGACCATCATCGTCAACGGACACCACGAGCTCACAATCAGACCGTGTGAAAGCCACATCCACGCAGCCGGCTACCCCGGGTGCGAAGGCGTGCTCCAAGGCATTGTGCACGAGCTCCGCAAGGGCAAGCGCGAGTGACATCGCCCTCCGCCCGTCCAGAAGGCCTGCGTCGCCACTCACGGTCACCGTCACCCGCGACTCATCGTCTTCTACGCTCTCCCGAATCAGCTCGACCAGCTCCTTCGTGAGAGGCCCGAGATCAAGGACTCCACCGTCAGATCGTGCCAAGAGACGGTGCACCGCAGCCATCGAGGTAGTCCGCTCCTCCGCCTTGGCCAGGGCGCGCTGCACCTCCAGGTTCTGGGCGCACCGTGCCTGGATTCGCAGCATCGAGGCAACCTCTTGGAGGTTGTTCATCACACGATGATGAACCTCCTTGAGGATGGTCTGCTGGACTCTCAGCTCCTGCTCATGGTGACGTGACTCGGTGAGGTCGTCGACGAGCAGGAGGATCTGCCACGGCAAGACGATGCAGCCGTACCGCAGAACTCTTCCGGAGACTTCGATCTCCGTCGAAGACGCACGCCCGGATTCCGGGATGGGAAGCACGCCGAGCGCGACCCCGGGGAGCGTCGATGCACGAGTGCCGACAATGCGTCCGTCGACGTCAGCAAGTCGCATGATGCTTATGGCATTGGCGGAGGCGTAGGCTATGTGCCCCTTCCTGCTGATGTGGATCACGCCCGTGCCCGGCCCCAACTTCCCCACGAACGGCTGTCCGTCGTGGGCATCTACGAGCACATCAGTGCGAAGAAGGGCGAGCAATCCCTCGGCGCAATGGATGGACGCTCGATGGACCGGGTCGCTTGTCAGCCGCACGTCTTCGCCGAAGGTCCGGAGAACCACAGCGTAGGGGATCGGGCTGCCAATCGGGTAGGCGGCCGTAACGCTCGGGAAGCCCCGAGCCTCGCGCCGGACCGCCCCCTCGACGACCTTCGCGCCACGAAGCGATGCATAGGCTTCCGGCTCGGTCTCATGTGCCAGGAGACGGCCCGAACGCGATGAGCCGAAGGGGTAGTTGGCCGTGCTCGGACGGGCGTCCGAGACGACCGACAACAGGCCAGCGTCTAGCATGATCGCCAGCGCCGTGTCGGCGTAGCCGAGATCGGCGATCAGCTGCAGGTTGCCGGCGACGTTCGCGACGTGCTCCCGAATGTGTTCAGAGAGCAGGCCAAGAGCAGCTTCCGTTTCGGCAGGCGTGGACACAGCCTAAGTATAGCGAGGCCTGGCGACCCGAAAGCTGCTCGCTCTGTCCGAGATCCACGAGAAGGGCAAGCAAGGCACTGGATGAGCTGACAGCGATGCCTTGGAGATCTTCCCTGAAGCGTGGGGCTGCGCGACGGGACTCGCAAGGAGGCGGCTGTGAGGACTCTCAGTCGCTCTCCCCAACCACCGCTGAGGTTGATGCCCCTCGAGGCCTCGACACGCGCCCTGGAGCCTGTGATGTGAACCTCGGCCTGTTGCCCACTGACTGACCTGTATCTCCTGCGCATGCAGCTTGACACCATTGAGCGCGCCGACTTAACTGACAGAAGGGGCGCCAACAGTAGTAGGTCGCCCGATGTCCGCTGCACGCCGACATCGACAACCGCGGGCGAATCCGAGCCTCGAGTTCGGGTTCGCCTAGCTCTTCAGGTCTGAGGGAACATGCCGTGAGCACGCCAGACGACCTTTTCCGCCGCATCGCAGATGAGCTAGAGAGGCTCGACGAGGCCGCGCTCATGGTGGACCTGAAGGAGGCCCTCGCGTCTGGAGTCACCGCGAATGAACTCCTCGAGTTCGGTCTGATTCGAGGACTTGAGGGGATTGGACGCCGTTTCGAGACTCATGAGTACTTCGTGCCCGAGCTCATCATCGGCGGGGACATAGCCGTTCAAGCGTTCGACCTCGTCGCCCCCTACGCCAGCCAAGAGGTTGCGGGAGGCGCACGCGGTATCGTGGTCATGGGAACGGTCAGGGGCGACGTGCACGACATTGGCAAGAACATAGTGGTGACGCTGCTCACAGCCGCTGGCTTTCGCGTGATCGACCTGGGAGTCGACGTCCCGCCCGAGGACTTCGCCGAGACGGCACACGTTGAGCACGCCCACGTGGTCGGTCTGTCGGCCTTGATCTCGTCTGCCGCCTCGGCCGCAGACGAAGCAACCCTGATGGTCAAAGAGCGTTGCCCAAACACCAAAGTCATCGTTGGAGGGAGCGCCCTTACTGAGCAGAACGCGGAGGAGTTTGGCGCCGACGCCTATGCAGCCGATGCGTGGAAGGGCATCGAGAGGATACGCGAGCTCGTCCTTGAGGCAACCCGCCAAGGCTAGGAGATTACCGACAAGTTAGGGACGAGCGCATCCCGCCTACACTGAAGCGGCCTCCTGGCTGCGGCGGTGGGCAGAACCTCTGTCGGGAAGTCGAATCCGCATTCATCCTCATTCGACGCATTCCCGCCGAGTTTGGTCCAGTGGAAACGCCCCGTGCCAGAAGCGTGCCGAGGAACTACTTCCCGCCGAGAGCTCGCCTCAGCCGCCACCCCTCCCGCTCCTGACCGTTCTTCTCGAGCACCTCCGCAGCTGACTCAACGAGCTTCCGCATGCGCTCGATCTCGCCCCGCAGCTGCGCCACCTCCTCCTCGTGCCCGGCCCAGTAGCGCGCCAGGGCGAAGCCCGGCATCTTCTCGCGCAGGTAGTCGTGGTAGAAGCGCTCGCCGGGCTCGTAGCCCTTGGCCTTCAGCTCGCGCTCCTCCTCCTCGATGTACATGAGCACCATCTCGGGCTCGGCGACGGCGTAGGCGTGCGCCAGCTTCTCGGCGACCGCGGGCGGCAGGTGCATCTCGCCGAAGCGGTCGACGTAGGCGGCCTCGTGGAGCTCCTCGAGGTTCTGCGGCAGGCCGGCCAGGCGGGCGACCTCGCGCAGCTCGACCGCCCGCATGTGCACCGTGCCGTCGTCATGGGCCCAGGCGTCCGCGTAGCCGGTCGCGACCATGACCGCGCAGATGGCGCCGGAGAGGGCCTGGTTCCTCTCGCGCTTCTCGGCGGCGAAGCGCCTCGCGTGCTCCTCGTCTTTCAGGAGAGCCTGGCGCTCACCCCAGGGCACGATGAGCTGACGCGGCTTCACGTACTCTTCGAGGCGTTCCTCGCTGCGCCACGAGAGCGTGCGCAGCGCGGCGGCATGCTCGCGCAGCAGCTCGGCGGCCTCGCGCGGCGGCCAGTGCTCCTCGAGCCAGGCGCGCCAGCGCACCGGCTCGCGCTCTTCCCAGGCGGCGCGCTCGTCGGCGGCGAGGCGCGTGCGGATGGCGGAGGCGTCATCGCCGCAGTCGGCGAGGTCGGCGGCGAGCACCTGCAGGCGCAGCGCCTCAAGCTTCGCGAAGACCGTAAGGAAGGCGTCGAAACGGTCGCTGGCCAGCACCGTCCAATGCGCCCGCACCCAGGCGTGGTGGTCCGCGTCCTCGCGCGCAGGCCAGGGCGGCCACTGCTCCTTGGAGAGCCCCGTGATGAACCGGCGCAGGAGCGCGGCGTAGCGGCGCGCGCGCTCGGCGCGGATGGCCTCAGCGATGGGCAGCATCGAGCTTGGCGACGATGCGCTCGAGGGCCTCGAGCTCCTCAGCGCTGAGCGCCTTGAGGTTGAGCTCGCGGGAGCTGAGCGTGGCGATCAGGCCGGAGATCTCGGTGCGCCGCGGCGCCTCGAGGCCGAGCAGTTTGGCGCGCCGCTCGCCGATGCGCAGAGCGCTGCCCACGGCGCGCTCATCGCCCTGCGTCGCGCGCCGCCAGAGCGCGAGCAGCATCGCGTCGAGGCGCGCGAGCTCGAGCTCGCGCACCTCGTCGGCCGGTTCCTTGAGGGTCGCCTTCAGGGCAGATGCGACGGCCTTGTGAGCGCCCTTGGCGTTGGCGTAGCCGAGCTGCTCGGCGATCATCTGGTAGGTGGCCCCGGCCTTGCGCAGCTCGAGGGCCGCGAGGTGGCGTTCGTGGGCCTGCACGCGCCGCGTCTGGCTATCCATCTGTCCGACCTTCTTTGGCCTTGCGAATGGCGCTGCCGCCGCTGAAGCGCTCCCAGCGGGCGACGGCTGCCTCGACGAAGGCCGGCGACTGCTCGAGGGCGTAGCAGCGCCGCTGCGTCTGCTCGGCGGCGATCAGCGCCGTGCCACTGCCCGAGAAGGGTTCGTAGAGGAGCCCGCCCGGTTCGGTGTGCCAGGTGATCGGGCGGCGCACGAGCTCCACCGGCTTCTGCGTCGGGTGCAGACCGGCCGCGCCGTCCTCGATCGTGCTGGCGATCTCCCAGACGGCGGCCTGCTCGGCGGGCGGGTGCGTCTTGGGCTGGTGACCGGCGGGCCAGCCCACCAGCAGCGGTTCGTAGTCCCAGAGGAACCAGCTGTAGGTGAGCACGCTGCGCGTCTTCTTCCAGACCACCACCTGGTGGGCGAGCAGGCCGACCTTCCGCCAGGCCTGCCAGATGACCTCGCTGCGCATGATGCCGTAGCACTCATAGACGGCGGCGTCGGGGGTGAGCGCCTCCTGCAGGGCGGCCTTGAGGAAGTCGACGTAGAACTCGACGCTGTGCTCGTGGTCGATGTACTCATCCCAGTGCTTGTCTTTGGTCGCGGCGCCTGCGTTCGCCTCGCTCGCGGGGTGGGCGCCGCCGACGTAGTCGACGAGGTAGGGCGGGTCGGTGGCCATGAGGGTGGCGCGTTCGCCGGCCATCAGCCTTGCGACGTCGCCTGCGTCGGTGCTGTCGCCGCAGAGGAGGCGATGGCTGCCGAGGAGCCAGAGGTCGCCCGGCTGGGTCAGCGGCTCGTCGGGGATCTCCGCCGCCTCGTCGGGATCGGTGAGGCCACCACCGGTGAGGTCGAGGGCGATGCGGTTCTGCCGCGCCACCGCCTCAAGGAGGCCGGCGAGGTCGGGGTCCTCGATGCCGGCCAGCAGCTCGCCGAGCTTGGTGCGGTCCGCGCTCGCCATGGCGCCGATCGCGCCCGCTTGACTCGGGATCAACGGAGAACGATCCATGAGAGGCCACGTGCGCCACCGTGGCAACGAGCGCGGCGGCTCCTGGGAGTACATCGTCGACGTGGGCATGGCGGCAGCGCAGAGATGCGAGACGTGCAACAAGCGCCTCTGGGTCGGGCGCCGCCCCAAGGAGAAGTGCCCGAAGTGCGGCGGCGCCTTGAGAGAGACCGAGGAGCGCCGCCGCGAGACCAAGGCCGGCTTCGCTGCGCAGAAGGAATGCGAGACGGCCATGAACAAGCTGCTCGTCAAGGTCGAGGAGCAGACCTACACCCCGCCCACGAAGGCTTCGGTCAGGGAGTACCTCACCAAGGAGTGGCTGCCGGCGGTCAAGGCGACGATTCGCCCGACGACGTATCGATCCTACGAGCAGCACGTGCTCTGCCACATCGCGCCGCACCTCGGCTCGGTAAAGCTCGCCAAGCTCACCGGCTCTCAAGTGAATGCCCTCTACGCTAGACTCGCAGAGACCGGCGCCAGGGACGGCAAGCACGGCCTCTCCCCCCTCACCATCCACCACGTGCACACCTGCCTGCACAAGGCCTGCAAGGACGCGGTCAGGTGGGGCCGCCTCCCGAAGAACCCGCTCGAGGCCGCCGACCCGCCGAGCACGAGGGGCGCGGCCAAGAAGGAGATGAAGACCTGGAACGCACAGCAGCTGCGCAGCTTCCTCATCGCCACGAAGGATGACCGTCTGGCGCATCTCTGGCGGGTGCTCGCCATGACCGGCATGCGGCGCGGAGAAGTCTGCGGCCTGCGCTGGGACGACCTCGACCTCGAGAACGGCCGGCTCTCCGTGCGCCGCGCCCTGATCCCGCACGAGGACGGCGTCATCGTGAGCGAACCCAAGACCGCCAGAGGCCGGCGGCAGATCGCCCTCGACCTTGCCACGATCGAGGCCTTCAAGGCCCAGGCGCAGCTGCAGATCGCAGACCGTGAGGAGGCCGACGTCGCCTGGGAGGAGACGGGCTACGTGTTCACGCGCGAGGACGGGCAGCCGCTGCACCCGCAGAGCGTCTCACGGGCCTTCGACCGTGCCATCGCCGCTGCGAAGCTGCCGCGCATCCGTCTTCACGACCTGCGGCACACGCACGCGAGCCTGGCGCTCGCCGCCGGCATCAACCCGAAGGTGATCTCCGAGCGCCTCGGGCACGCCACCGTCTCGATCACCCTCGACACCTACTCGCACGCCATCCCGGCGCTGCAGGAGGAGGCGGCGGAGAGGATCGCGGGGCTGTTGATTGCCACGCCCTAGTGATGATTCGCCGGCTCGCTGTTGGACGCCGCCACCCCGACCGATAGTGTGCGAGTCACCAGTACACTCTAGTCAAGGGAGTGAGGCACCGTGGACACCCTGGGCAGCGAGGAGTTGTTGCTGTCAATCGCACCGGGCGGGACCGACGCGACGGCCGTGCCCACGACCTCGCTGGAGGACGTCAGTCTCCTTGAGCGGCAGCACCTCCAAGAGTGGGTGGTGGCCCATCCTGCGATTCTAGGACCCGGTGTCATGATTGTCGCCGTCGAGTATGACGGATGGGTCGTGAGCGGCGGCGCTCAGCGTGATCGACTCGACGTGCTCGGGTTGGACGCCGATGGACGCCTTGTCGTCGTTGAGATCAAGCGCGGCGTCGTGCCCGACACAGTCGAGATGCAAGCCGTGAAGTACGCCGCCATGGCCAGTCGCTTTCGTCTCCAGACGCTTGCCGCTGCCTATTCCGTGTTTGCCAGTCGTCGCGGGACCCCTCTCACGGTCGACGAGGCCGCAGAGGCCCTTCAGACCCACGCGGACGTGCTGAGCGATGAGACGCTCGCCGACCCTCGTGTTGTCCTCATCGCCCAGGGATTCACGCCGATCGTAATCTCGTCCATCGTGTGGCTCGCCAATCGGGGCGTCGATATCTCACTCGTGCGCTTCCAGCCCTACCGACAAGCCAGCGGCGAGGTCTTCGTCACCTTCTCGCGGCTCTTTCCACTTCCTGACCTCGAGAAGTCAATCGTCGTGCCGGGCACTCCGGCGGCGGAGATTCCGGCCACTCAGCTGCCTACGACTGTGTGGACCACGGCCGACCTAGTAAGACTCGGCCGCTTGGCGAATCTCACGTCGCGAGCCGCACTCGATCTCTGCGCCGACGCGCCGGACGCCTTCGTAAGCCTCACGGAAATCGTCAAGACGGCAGGGGTCACGCGTCCTGCAGCCAGGGCCCAGCTGGCCGGGCTGACGATGACCATCAAGGCGCATTTTGGGCGTGGGAACTGGCCCTTCGCTGCCCAGTGGGCGGCAGACGGCACCTCACAGGCGTTCTACACGATGACGGCGACCGAAGCCGAACGCTGGCACGAGGCGGCCAACGAACTCGACGCCGAAGAAGCCCACGAGCTCGACGCCGAGAAGGTCGACGATACAGTCATGTAGTTTTGGCGCCGAGATGCTCGATTCGCGGCAGACCAAGGCGTCCTATGCTCAATGATCACCGCCTTCACGAAGGTCGTCTCGGTGCGCCACGGTCACGCCATGGTCTCGATCACCCTCGACACCTACTCGCACGCCATCCCGGCGCTGCAGGAGGAGGCGGCGGAGCGGATCGCGGGACTGGTGCTGGCGGAGGGGTGAATGGGATACAGCAGCGCAGGTGCCGCAGTTCAAACCCGGACTCAGCCCCGACCGGGTTGGATGCCGGGCCTGAGCTTACTCTTGCCTGACTATGTCGACCGAGATCTCAAGCGCCGGCATCGTTCCTCTGTTCTCAAGCCAGTGCGTGGTGTTGCTGTCCTCGGGCCAGCCCACTCCCGGCCCATAGTCCCTAGCGACTCCACCCCGGTGGTCAGTGATCGTTCCTTGCAGTACATAGACGGTACCTGGTCTGCCCTTGTGGTCGTGCATCGGGCCGAAGACGCCTCCAGGCTCGATGGTCACCATACGCATTCGAAGTTGGCGCCCTGCCATGCCCTCGATCTCAGGGCCAAGGTCAACCGCTGCGAGCAGCTCCACCGTGACACCGCTCGTCTCAGGTGCCACCTGATCGTTGCCCACGGTGCTCTCCTCTCTGTGCTTTCAGGGTGTTGCCCAACCCGGGCAGGAAGCCGTAGAGCGAGTCGGCAAGATCACACACTGCACGTGATTGCTTGAGCGACAGACCCATCCCTCACCTCCCTGTCGATCCCCCGCACGACCTCGTTCACAGAACGTCGGGCACATGAGCTGATGCCGTCGCCTGCCGCTGTCCGGCAGACCATCGGGCGTTCCGCTCGACATGCTTGTTAGACCGACGCATTCCCCACCGGGTCTTGGGCACGAAAACGGGACTTCGTCAGACGCAGGACGACCGCAAAGAGGGCGAGCAACACGATGCCGCAGCCGGCGTACAGGAGGGCGGCACTCTGCCACGCATGCTAGGAGGCATCCGCCGCCACCTCGTACCAGCTCCCCGGACCGCGGTACCAGTTGCCGTTCCCGACACTGGTCTGGCCGATCAGGCGGCATACGGCGAGCCCCAACAGGACCACCACGAGGCAGACGACCACCACGAGCAGAATGGCTCTCTGGCTTGGCCTTCCGCCGATTGTGAGCGCGATAACGAGAAGCGGGACGAAGACGAGGGGAAGCAGGAGGAACTCAGCTCCCCCGATGCCAAAGCCGTTGAGAACCCAGAAATGGCCCAGGATGCGGAGCCCGAAGACGAGTGCGACCAGGGAGGTCGCGATTGCGAGGCACCAGACCGGCACCCAAGGCACTCGTCCCTGCTTGGCCCGCAGATCACGAGTAGTGACGCACCACCCCTGTTCGGTGTACCTTGTGGCGCAAAACTCGCACCGCGCAGCGGCGTCGAGGTTGATGCGCTCGTTATGCGTGTTCCACGAGAACGACACGTGCGACTTCACTTACCACAGTCGGCTTGTGACGGTGCGCCTCGCCCTCCGGGATGCACAGTCCATCGCCGGCCGAGAATCGCACGAGGTTGCCGTCGAAGTCGATCTCAAGCTCTCCCTCGAGAACGTAGCCGATGTGGCCATCCGTGCACCATTCCGGCGCGACAAAGCCCTTGGTGTACTCGACCAGTCGCAACGTGCTATCGCCGTGGTGGAATGCCTTGAATCGTGACGCCGGCAGCTGGGTCTCCCAGTCCAGAGATTCAAAGCCAACTCTGTACGTCTCCACGCCACCCTCCTTTCGCCCGCTCACGCCTCAACCCGAGACCACAGTCTACGCGGCGTATCGTCTGCTCGATCCCGTGGTTGGGCGGGGCCGCCACCCTCCCGATGCGCCCGGCGCGCCTTCTTCACGCGACAGACCTCACACGGAATCCCCGATGTCTCCAACGCCCACCTGAACCAGTGCATCTGCTCCTGAGACAGCTCATCGTTGGGGGATTTCACCTCAGCGAAACGGAACTCGTGATTGCGAAGGAGCAGAAGGTCTGGCCAACCGTGTTGATGCCGCCAGAACGCACGTGCCACCCACTCTACCCAGAGCAGCAGGTCGGTCCTGGGGATGATTGCCAAAGCGGCCCGAGTTAGAGCAACCGGTGCGGGATCGTTCACCCAAAGGTAGTCACGCAGGTTCTCGCTGGGGGCGAGCCAATTCTCGAACAGGTCCGGCAATGGCTCTTCGCTGAGGGAAGCAGGATCTGCCGATACGCTGCGGCTCGCCGTTCAAAGTGCTCAGGCGAGCCGAAATCGAGTGAGTTGAGGCATGTCCGGCGCGTTGGCAGCGGTGTCCATGAACACCTGGAACGCGCTGAGCTCCTCCAAGCGGAGGCGAATCGGCACCGGCGTGGCCGCCAGGACCGCCTCACGAGCGTCGTCAGAGAGCGCCCGGACGTCCTCGGCGATGGATGTCGCGAGCGCCAAGCTGGCCTCGGGAGAGACGCCAAGATCGTCTCGAAGTCGAGGACCCCACGCCTGCATCTGATCATCCAGGTGCTTCACCACACCCCCAACCGTATCCAGCCAACGTCTGGGCGTTGAGCTGCGAGCGCCGGCGCCGCGATCTTGGACAACCCTACTGCGAGGCAGCTCGAACGCCTTGTTGAGCAGCATCGCCATCGACTCCGGCAGACTCGACACTCTTCTTCCTGACAACGCGGGTCTCGAGCATCTGAGCCTCCCCGTTGGGTGTGAGAGACCAGAAGAGCGCCATGCCGCCCTGCGCAGTCTTCATGTACTCCGTGTTCACGAGCCCGAGAGTCCGGAGTTGAACCGAGATAGTCTTGAAAACCTGGTCATCCAGAAGAGGACTGGACCCCCCGGTCCTAGACCGCTCGAACATGGCCTTCGCCAGCGTCTCCTTCACACGGATGTCATTGGGATCGTACAGATACGGGGCGATGGCTGCGAAGATGTCTCGCCAGGTGACCTCGGCGGACCAGGTGCGTGATGAGCTATACGACGATGCGTAGTAGGTGCAACTCCCGGTAACGGTGAACGTGTCGTCCAGACCGGCGATGTCGGCAATGCGGGGCCGAGCGGCGCTTTGCACGGAGGCCAACTGGCGCCGCAGTCCTTCGTTTTCCTTTCGCAGGTCGTTTACCTCGCCAAGGATGTCCTCGGACGCCGGTACGCTGCCGCGCACCCAACCTGTGGCCGGGAACATCTTGATCGTCTTAGACAGGCTGAGAGCGACGAGCCCAGGCAAATCCGTGGACGCAGTCCAGAACTTCACGAGGCGACCGGTTGCGACCTTCTCGCGAAAGCGCTCCAGTCGCTCGCGGAGATCCGGTTCCTCCTCGCACTTGCCACTTGGAACGTCATCAGGACGACGAACGAGCGCGATGACCTTGAGTCCGCGTTCGACTGCGTAGTCATACTCCTTCTCAGTGAAGCTGACGCCGTCGGCAGTCGTGGTCCCATAGCGACCGCCAATAATGACCAGATAGTAATCGCAGTCCTCGATGACGCGCTTGATGAACTCGAACTGCTCCTCATCGACCGCTGGAAAGAGTTCCATGCCGGCAGGGATGCAGTCGAGTTCGATCACCGTCTGGATGACTGCGCGCCTCTCGGCCTCCAAGTCAGCGTACGTGGAACTCACAAAGACCTGGTACCGCTTATCCACCGCTCCCCCTGTTTGCCCAACGCACCGCGGATAAGCTGCGAGCGCCGCGGCCACGTCTTGGCGCGGCGCTTTGGCGAGCCGGCTTGATCCGCTTGTTGGACACCTCAACCCCGGCTTTCAAGGACCACCGATGCAAGTCCATCGAGAGAAGAGATCGTGACGTCCTGACCCCAAGACGGGACCGGGCACTGGTCCCGCCACAGCAGTGCGGCCTGCATGCCTGCGGCCTTGGCTCCGACGACGTCCTTTTGCTCGTTGCCGACGAAGAGCATCTCGGCGCACCGGCATCCCTTGCGGTCGGCCAACGCCGCAAAGCCACGTGGGTCCGGCTTGCGTGTGCCGACCTCGGTGGACGTCAGAGTGGAAGCGGCGAGGTCATGTAGGCCGGCGATGGTCAGGTCTTGCAGCACGAGTCGTCGGGGCATCGCGTATGGCACGTCGGTCAGTACGCCAGCCGAGACTCCGCGGCGACGCAGGACCTGCAACGCCGGAGCGACGTCGCCGAATGCGCGAGCGCGGCGCTGAAAGACGGAGAAGAACGCATCGACTGCGGGGTCGAGGAGGGCTGGAGCGTCATCCGGAGGAACGCCGATCGCGTGCAGCACCTCGACAAAGACGGTCGCGGTCGCTACCTCGTGCGTGCGGGGGTTCAGGCGTGTGTTGTAGAAGCGCAGGATGGCCGACCCCGCTCCAACTTCGTGGGCCGTGAGGGTACCGGCCCAGAGCAACGCGACCGCCTCGAGCGCCGTCGGGTACTCACGCTGCCAATCTAGGGGGACGCCGTCATACTCGACCAGCGTCTCGCCGAGATCGAAGCCGACGCCCTTCAGCAACCCACCGCCCTCCGAGAGTGTGTCCAACAGGGATTCGACAATCTGCGTACGTCCCACATCCAGTTGCCCCCCTCTGCACAAGCACAGTACCACGAGGCTAGATGCGCGCGCCAAAGGAAGCCAAAGGCGGACCACGCAAGACCGCCCCGATGCGGCGCTGCGGGGAGGCACCATGACGGCCGGTGTGCATCCGTGCCGCAACGTACCCCGGAGTCTCGTCGGCAGAATGTCGGCAGTTCTGCCGATTCTGGCGTTCAGTGCGCGGACGCGCACCACCGGAAATCGCCATATGCAGGGAAATCGTTGGAGGCGGCGACCGGAGTCGAACCGGTGATGGAGGTTTTGCAGACGTCAGGCGGCGGTGACGGGCGGTGGTGCGCCGTGTGCAAAGGTGCTGCACGGTCCAAGGTTCTGCGGAGACGCCATGCGCGGCCGTTCCTCCGCATGCTGCCTGGTGATGGGGCGTCTTGTCAGCAATGCGTCGGCAGCCGAGCGAGGCGTGCTGGGCGGGAGAAGCCCATGGAGGGCGCCGGACCCGGGCCGCCGTTGCTGATCCCGAGCCCGACGCCCTATGTCTCAGGTCAGGTGGTAAGCCCGCTCCCCAAGTTCGGCTTCATCGAGGCCGTGGAGCTCGACGTGCCTCGGCACGCGCACGCTCCCGACCAGGTCGATGAGCTTGAGGAGTCCGTAGGTGACGCCGAAGGCGTAACCGGCAGCGAGCAGGCTAGCGAGGACCTGCCAGACGAAGAACCGCAAGCCCCCAGAGATGAGGCCATCAGCGCCGGCCGCGTTCACCGCCGAGGTCGCGAACACGCCGAGGAGGATCGAGCCGAGGAGGTCGCCGACGCCGTGCACCGCCCAGACGTCGAGGGCGTCGTCCCAGGCCATCTTCTGCACGAAGAGCACGGCGCCGTAGCAGAGGCTGCCGGCGGCGAGCCCGATGACGAGAGCAGCCCACACGGCGACGTAGCCGGCGCAGGGCGTGATCACGACGAGGCCGGCGACGGCACCGGTGAGGGCGCCGATCAGGGTCGGGCGCCCGTCCCGAAGCCAAGCAAGCGTGAGCCAGGCGCACATCGCCACCGCAGCCGCCACCTGCGTGGTGATGAAGGCCTGCGCCGCGATGCCGTCGGCGGCGAGCGCCGAGCCGGCGTTGAAGCCGAACCAGCCGAACCAGAGGAGGGCGGCGCCGAGGGCGGCGAAGGCGACGCTGTGCGGTCTGTGCTCCTCGCCCGGGGCATAGTGGCGGCGGCCGACGACGAAGACCGAGGCGAGGGCGGCGAAGCCGCTGGAGAGGTGGACGACGAGGCCGCCGGCACACCGTGCGCTGCGAGGAAGCCGCCGCCCCAGGTCATGTGCGCGAGCGGCAGGTAGACGAGGATGCTCCAGGCGGTGAGGAAGACGAGGTAGCTCGCGAAGCGCACGCGGTCGGCGAAGGCGCCGGTGATAAGCGTCGGAGTGATGACCGCGAACATGAGGAGGTAGGCGAAGTGGGCGAGGGCCGGGATGTGGGCGGCCCAGGGGCCCGGCGCCTGCCCGACGCCGCGCAGCGCGAACCAGTCGAGGTTGCCGATGAAGCCGCCCTTGCCGCTTGAGAAGACGAGCGAGTAGCCGATCGTCACCCAGAGCACGGTGACGACGCCCATGGCGATGAACGACTGCAGCACGAGTGTGAGGGAGTTCTTGCGCCGCACGAGGCCGCCATAGAAGAAGGCGACCCCCGGGGTCATGATGGCTACCAGTGCCGTACAGAGAAGGATGAAAGCGGTGTCGCCTGTGCTGATCATGCCGCTTCCCCTCCTTTCATGTCGGAGTGGAGCGCCGGCACAAGAGGCCGAAGGCCGCGAGTCGCCGACGCAAAGGTGCGTGGCCTATGTCTCTGGGGCTACGTCCTCGGCCTCCTTTCCTTCGAAAGTCCTCTCGCTCCGCTGCGAGGGAGCGCCCACGGGTTGCTCCTGCGACCTTCGCAGCGAGAGCTCACGAGCCAGGCGCTCACGCTCCTCGCTGAGCTCGACTACGGCGCGGCGCAGGCCTTCGAGCTCGTCGAGGCCCTCGGCCGCCGAGAGCGGCTGCACGGCGACGAGGCGGCGCAGCAACGGCTCGGATGCGGCTGGAGCGGAGAGAGCAAGTTCATCGCCGTCGCGCACCGCGGTCGAGAACCCCCGAAGCCCGCGCACGTCGACGCCGTTGAGGGAGACAGCGACCCAGAGGCCGCCGTCGTCCCGCCAGATCCGCGACTGCAGGTCCGGGCAGCGCGCGGCGAGGTCGGTGAGCACCGCGCCCACCGTCGCGCCCTCGCAGACGACGTCGTTGAGCACCTCGGGGAAGATGGTCGAGAGCGGCAGGCGCACGACCACGCCGCGGCAGCGCGGCCAGCCGCCCAGGTAGGCCGGCTGCTCCGAGGCCCGTGCCCTGCAGCTCCTCGCCGCGAGCACCGTCTCGAGGCCGTGTCTGTACGCTTCCTCGAGGAGTGTCATGGCGACGGGGCCCGTGGCGCGGGCGCGGGGACGGCGGAGAGCAGGGCGCGCACGCTGGGGAAGGCGCCGAGGTCTGTGTGCGGCAGGAACAGCGCCGAGGTGTACTCGTCTGTGAAGGCGTTGTCGGCGGCCAGCTCGAGGTAGGTCATCTTGCCCGCCACGGCCTGCACCGCCCGGCGCGCCGCGGCGGAGATGAGCGCCGCGTAGGCGCCCAGCACGCTCGTGTTGCCGAGGTAGCGGAAGCGCTCCCGCGGCAGGTCCGGGAGCAGGCCCGCAATGACCGCCTTCGCGACGTCGAGCTGCTTCCCGAAGGCGCCAGCGATGAACACCTCTTCGACCTCGGCGAGCGCCACGCCCACGCTCCCGCAGAGCCGCGCGATGCCGGCGTAGACCGCGGCCTTGGCGCGCACCAAGTTGGCGATGTCGCTCTCGGAGAGCGTGAGGGCCGTCCCGTCAGCAGCCTCCTCAGCCCAGACGAGCACGTACTCAGGGCCGCCCTCACCGCCGCGGATCCGTCGCGTGGCGAGGCCGCGCTGCAGGCGACCGCCCCGGTCGATGACGCCGGCGAGGAGGAGCTCGGCGAGGAGCTCGATCAGGCCGCTGCCGCAGATGCCGCGAGGCGCTCGCCCCTCGATGGTGCGCAGCGCAGGCTCGAAGCTCAGGCGGTCGAGGGTGACGGCCTCGATGGCCCCGGGGAGCGCGCGCGCGCCGTGCCTCACGCCGGCCCCCTCGAAGGCGGGCCCGGCCGAGCAGGCACAGGCGACGAGCCAGTCCTTGGTACCGAGCACGAGCTCGCCGTTGGTGCCGACGTCGACGAGGAGGGAGAGGCCCTCGGCCGCGTACATGCCCGAGGCGACGACCCCAGCGCTGATGTCGCCGCCGACGTAGCTGCCGACCGAGGGCATGAGGTGGACCGGGGCACAGCGGTCGCAGCGGAGGCCCAGGTCCTGGGCCCGCAGCGCTGGCGCCGCGGCGAAGGTGGGTACGTAGGGCTCCGCGCGCAGGAAGCGCGGGTCGACGCCGAGCAGGAGATGGGCCACGGTGGTGTTGCCGGCGATCACCACCTCGCGCAGCTGGTCAGCCGGGAGCGCGTGGCGCGCCTGCAGGTCGTCGACGAGCTCGTTGATCGTCGCGATCACGAGCTCCTGCAGCCGGGCGAGGCCGCCCGCGCGCTGCGCGTAGATGATGCGGCTGATGACGTCCTCCCCGCAGGCGATCTGCCGGTTGTAGGCGGAGGCCGCGTCGACGACGCGGCCCGAGGCAAGGTGCACGAGCCAGGCGACGACCGCGGTCGTGCCGACGTCGACGGCCAGGCCATAGGGGTCGCGCGCCCGTGCTCCCGCGGCGAGCGCGACGAGCCGTGCGGGGGCGCCCACCTCGCCGTCCCAGCCGCAGGTCTCGTAGGTGAGCGAGAGCTGCCAGGCGCCGCTGCGCAGGGCCGTGGCCAGCTCGCGCAGCTCGCGCAGCTCGCACCGCAGGTCGCGGTGCCCGAGGAGGCCGGGAGCGGCGCCCAGCAGTCGGACTCTGCAGCGGCCGCAGCGCCCCTGGCCGCCGCAGGGGGCGGCCACGACCACCCCAGCGGCGGTGGCCAGGTCGAGCAGGTTCTCCCCGCCTCGTGCGGGGACGCTCGCGCCCGCGGGGGCGAACTCGATGCGGACGCTCACGCGCTCGGCCCTGTTTGCGTGGCGGCCGCTCGCACGGACGCCTGAACGCGCGACGCGGACCGTGGCCTGCAGCTGCCACCCGCCACCGCCTGAGTGCTCACTTCGCCGCCCCTCTTGTGCGCCCCAGGCGCAGGAATCGTCGCCACAGCCCGCGCTCCGCAAGACGGCGGCCGGCGCCCCGCTGCTCCGGGCTCAGCTGAGCGAGCACCGGATCATGCGGCTGGCAGAAGCGGCAGCGGCCTGCGCGCACGCGCAGGTGACCACACTCGGGGCACTCCTCGAGCTGCAGTGGTCGCCGCTCCGCGGACGGCGCCGATTCGCGTGGCGCATCAGACATCTCTGCCCCCCGGAGACGCGGCGGCGAGGAGCGCCGGGACGCAGCCCCAGACCAAGATGAGGTGCCGGGCCGGGCGCCAAGGGGGACGCCCGGCTCGTGCTGGAGGTGTCCGGCGGGGGCGCCCCAAGACGCCCCGCCGGACGGGTGGCGCTGGCGGACCGGGGTGGTAGGGGGCCAAGTCCCGGTCCGCCGTGAGCCGCGAGCGCACGGAGCCGGCGCGTTCCGCGACACAGGGCATGGCGGCCGCCGCCGAGACGGCCAGCCCAGCTCTGGCAAGGAAGATCTTCACGCGCCCGGCCAGCGCACCGCGTGCATGCCACTGGCGGGCGCACAGCAGGAGGCCCGGGCGCAGGTCACGGGGTGGCTCCAGCCGCGTGCAGGGACGATGCCATCGTAGGCAGGAGCCGCCGCGCAGGCGCCCGCCGGGGCCGTGGTTGCGAGCGCGCGCACGCTGCCGTCGGCGGGCTCGTAGCGCAGGAGGGCGCCCGGCAGCCGGCAGACGGCGCAGGCGCCGGCCGCGGTCACTTCAGCGAAGGTCATGTGATGCCTCCTCTTCGATGCTCCGCATATCCGCAGCACAGCCACACCGCGGTGGTGCGGCTGGGGGTGTCCGGCGGGGCGCAGCCGCACGCCCCGCCGGACCGGTATCGCTGCGGAGCGGACGCATGGGGAGGTCCGGGCCGCGGGAGCGCCGCGAGAAGCCTGAGGGGGCATGACTTCCGCGACACAGCTTGGGCGGAGCGCTGCGGGCGCCCACCCTCGCAAGCACAGGGGACCGACGTGCAGTGGTCGATTTCCACGAGGTCTTCTACAGCTCATGATGAGGAGACTCCCGGCGCCACCGCCGCCCGCAGGCTGGGACCGCGGACGACATCCTCCAGGGTGCGCCTGCCGCGCACGCGCCGGTGCGTACCTTCGAAGCTGAGCGTGCCCTGGTTCGTGGCATGGATCGCCGCCACGCGCGCCGCCGCCCCGAGAGGGCTGTCGCCACGCTCGAGGAAGGTCTCCAGCCACACGCGCTTGGGAAGCGGCAGGGCCGTCACCTCGCGGCCGACCACGCCGGAGAGGACGCTCGCCACGTCGCGAGGGCTCTGCTCCAGCGGGCCTTCGGCCTCCACGACGTGCGTCCCCAGCGGGCCGCAGCACAGCGCCTCGGCGCAGATGCGGCCGACGTCCACGCTCGAGACCTGGGGGATGGCGCGCTCGACCGGCGTGAACATGCTCGGCAGCACGCCATGCAACCGCGCCGGCCACACAGCACTGGCCCACTCCTCGAGGAACCAGGCGCTGCGCACGATGGTGACGCTGGCGGCACAATCCCAGAGCGCGGCCTCCAGCAAGTGATCGGCAGCGACGATGCCGGTGCCCGCCGGGAGGTGAGCCCCGATCGAGGAGAGCACCACGACTGCGGGCACGCGGCTGGCGAGAAGCGCGAACCGCAGGGACTGGCTGAGGGCGGCGGCCCTGCCAAGCGGATCGGGACAGTCGTACACGGGCGGAGCAAGCACGAACGCCGCCGCGACGTCGGCGAAGGCCCAGGTCATCGTCCACGCCAGACCCGCGTCTGCGACCACGAGTTCGGCGCCCTGCTCCCTCAGGCTCTGAGCGCGCAGCGGCTCGCGCACGACGGCGCGCACGGCCGCGCCGGCGCGCAGGAGCTCCTCGGCGACGACCTCGCCGACCCGCCCGGTCGCGCCCATCACGGCGTACAGGGGGCGACGTCCGCGAGCCTTGGCGCGAGGCGGAGGCTGCGCGATCGCGGCCGCCGCGAGCGTCTCACGCGCCGCGGCCGGCGACCACCGCGTTGCCGGCACTGCAGCCGGCTCGCCGAGGGCCACCCCCCGCGCCTCAGGTCTCGAGCGTCGAGACACCGCCCTCCTCACCTCCGGGGGCGCGCCCGGAGCATCGTACTGCGGCGCAGGGCCTGAGCAGGAGCCGCCGGTGCCTGCCGAGCTCGCCGGGCAGCGGTCCAGTGGACCCACGCGCTTCACGAGTGGCCGCCGGCGCATCGCGCGGGCACGCAGAGCCCGCAGCCGCAGCCGGGCAGGTGCTGCCAGCCGTCGGCGGGCACGAGTCCCAGGAACTCGCTCGCCTCGCGCCACTTGCTCGGCGTCGCCGGGTAGCTGAGCACCGCGATCCTGCCGTCGGCGGGCTCATAGCGCAGTACGGCGCCACCCTCGAGGTGGTTGTAGGCCGGCTGGCTGGCCTGCGTCGCTTCTCCCAACGTCACGGTTCCTGCCTCCTGCGCTCGCCATTTCTCATGAGTGACATCTCAGGCACCCTCAGTCATCTTCGATCGCCCCAGCTCATCGCCGACGAGATGCGGGCGTTGCTGTCGACACCCGAGGAGGGAGCCCTGGCCTAGAGCCGTGCGCGCCAGGAAGTGCCGCGCGCCCGGTGTTCACTGGAGCCTCCCGGGGAGCGGAGCGCACACAAGGGCACTCACCCTCAGCACCGAAGGTGGAACTCATGGGCCGCCAGCTCCCCGGCCCGACCGGTAGTCCCTATCACGGTGCACACGACCGCTCCTTCGCTCCCGTCCGCGGGGAAAGCGCCCCGAGCACCTGGGCCAGCTCGAAGCGAAGCTCGGCAACGTCCTCCCGCAGCCGCTCATTCCATGATCCGCCGCGTCTAGCGGAGTCGAACTTCGTGAGGACCCGGTGATCGGGCGGCCGCGCCCGCCGAGCCACTACTCGATCCCGGCTAGGCGGAGCCCTTCTCGGCTGCGTTCATGCGACTTGGGCGACCGCCCGCCCGGCCCGAGGGGGTCGGAAGGCCAAAAGCCTCGGGTGGCGCCTACACTGCCTCTCGTCTCCTGCGCGAGAACAGCTCCGGTCGGAAGTCGGCGAGGGTGAGCTCGTGTCCGGGTGGGGCGACAACGAAATCGTCGCCCCACTCCCCGGCCAGAAGCGCGTCCAGCACGCGCGTCGTACCGGGCACATCCTCCATGGGAAGACCAAAGGTGTCCGCAAAGGCGGCGATACGCGCCCGGCACGGTGCCAGATCGTACCGCCCCGTGTCGATCAGGACGATGCGTGCGTAGTGTGCGAGCAGGAGACGCATCATGCGCTCGGCACGCTCGCGTCCGTACTTCTCCACCATCTTCTCGTGCTCGCTGAAGATGGTGTCGCACTCCTCGAGGTACGCCTTGGCGACGTAGTAGGTGCCGTGCTCCTTCTCCGCCTCGGCGGAGTAGGCCTCGTTGGAACCGAGCAGCAGGGCGAAGCAGTCGTCCACGCGGGGGGCGACGAGGGTGGCGTGCGCGGTCTTAAGCCCGAGCACCGCGTTACCGCAGAGGCCGTAGCCGAGGACGATGACAGCGCCGGGTTCGTCGGCCTCGGCGACGGCGGCGCGCAGCGCCTCCCTGAGCCGCTCCGGGCTGATGTGAAGCTGCGCCTCGAGCTCGACGCAGTTGATTCCAGCGGTGGCGTCATCGGCGAGCTCACCCAGGACCGCGGGACAGGCGATGAAGCGCAGCTCGCACGAGACTGCCCGGGGGTCGGCTTCGGCCTGCTCGGGTGACCCCAGCTCGTAGTCGCAGAAATCGAAGTACTCCCCAAGACCCTGGCTCACCAGAGAGCGCACAGTGTCAGCTTCGACTGCCTCCACGATGCTGTTGATGCGTAGCTTGAGACGATGAGGTCCGCGGCAGTCGCCGCCCACGTATCGCGGTTGGCCAGAGAGGGACGTAGTACTGAAGGAACAGGTCTCGAAGTCCGCAGCTTCAAGATCACCCTTGATGTGACAGATGCTCCTGCAGCCGGCCTCCTCCAGCGAAGCGACCAATGACTTCAGGAATCCTGCGAATGACTCCCGCAGCATGCAGTCTCTGCGAAGGACTAGCTCGAACGACTGGCTGGTAGTGACGAAGTCCTCTTCACCCATGATGCATCCTTTGTAAGACCATTCCTAGCACCGGCCTGCGCACCTCACGCAAACGTCTTCTGCGGCGACAATCTGCCTGGGCGGGCGGGCATCCACGATCCGAAGTGTCGGAGTCGCCAAACCGGCCCCACACGGCTCCCCCACCGGTGCCCGCCCGCCCCAAGTGCAAGTCCGCTTGTCGGAACGAAGCCTGACTGCCGCATACGAGCTTGACCCGATACTGCTCGCGTCGACTTGCGCCGCGAGCGTCTGACGCGCTTGCGACGTTCGCTCGAAGAGTTAGTGCGCCTCCGACCCGACCGCAGCGGACAGCTTCTCGCGCACGGCGAACAGCGGCTTCCCCAGAGAGACGCGGACCCCGCCGAGCGCCAGATACGAGACGAACGCGACGTAGATCCCCTCAACGGCGACGACGAGGAATACCCAGGCCGTCACCTTGATCATGGTCGCCGCGGGGCCGACGCCGAGCGTCGTCAGAGCAAAGAGGAAGAGTCCGAGGTCGGCGAACAGCAACAGCGTCCAGAACACCCAGCCAGCCACACGGTATGCGACGACTGCCGCGAGAAGCACCACAGCGGTCAGGAGCCACAGGTACCCCATGACCTTCGGGTCGAGCGGCCAGCCGTGCAGCTGCGCGAAGTAGGCCACGACGTTCGCAGCGCCCGAACAGCCGGCAAGGAACGCGCCGAAGAAGAGGAACAAGTTGCCTGCAAGGCCGTCTCCGTTCTTCAGGATCATCGCCGCGGCCCACAACCAGGCCGGGTATAGGGCGAGCTGAATCACGCCGACGGTGAGCGCTGCCTCCGGCTTGAGATAGCCCAGCATCATTGCCCAGAACATAATCACCAGGACTGAAAAGAACAGGGTGAGCGACGCGGTCGGGTTCGCGTAGCTACCTGATTCACTCGTCATTAGGAACGGACCTCCATGAATTGAAGCTTGTGGCCCCAACCCGCTGATGGTTCCACGTCGGAGCCCTGCCTTCTCAGCCTCGAGTCGAATGAGCCGAGCCGACGGTCAGCGTTGCCCGACCGACACCTGCCCCACTCAGACCGAGAACCCGCAGCGCCAGCCGGCGCTCTGTGGATTCTCTGCTCGAGGTCCGGTTTCAGCCCCAGCGGCGGGCGCGCTTTGCCCGCCGCTGGGGCTGACTGGATCGCTACCCTCTCCTACTTCGAGAGTCCGTACGTCTTGCAGGTCTCAAGGAAAGCCTTGAAGTTCTCCGGCTTGGTGTGAGGCGGCAGGCTGCAACCGGCGTCGAGGACGAAGCCACCGTCATCGCCGACTTTGTCAATCAAGCGTTTCACGTACGCAGCCACGTCGTCTGGCTCGCCCAGGCAGAACAAGGCAGCTGGGACATCGCCCGCTATGGCGGCGTAACCGCGCATGGCCTCCTTGGCGGCAAAGATGTCCGTCGTACTGTCGAGTTGCAGGCAGAACGAAGCCTTCGGAAGCTTCTCACGGAACAGATGCACGTTCTTGTCCCAGTTCGTGTCGAGGTGGAAGACCGTGAAGATGCCCTGCGACCAGAAAGCATCGACGAACTGCTGCGTGTAGGGCCACCAGAAACGCTCTTGCATCGCTGGCGGGTAGAAGAACCCACCGGAGCGCTCCTCGACGAAGAAGACGCGGTTGTAGCCGCTGGCTTTGATGATCGGCACGTGCATAGCGATCAACTCGTCCGTCATCTTCTGCAGGACGCGTTCGACCAGCTCCGGACGGCGGTAGAGGTCCTCGGTGAACCTGATCATCGAGCGCATCAGCGACAGCATGAAGAAGGGGTGAAACATGCCGCTGCCACAGTGCGGCTCCACACCTCTCTTGAGGCACTCGGCGGTGCAGGCCGACATGTGCTCCTTCCACAGCTGCGGGAAGGCGGCAATCTCCTCGGGAGTCCTATGGGTGATGCGCTTCAGGTGGTCCTGGTAGTAGTAGTTGAAGAAGCCCATGTCCAGGATCTTGTAGTAGTCCTCGATCTTTATGTCTTCATTCTCGATCGTCTGCATGACGCTGTCGTCGGGCAGGTCGACGCCAGGGATGCGCACCTCCATCGGCATGAAGCTGGTCACATCTTCCCAGGCGTCGAGAAAGCCGAAGTACACCTGATCCCAGCCGCCGAAGTCGTCGAAGATCTTGAAGAGGGCCTTCCTGCTGACCGCGGTGTCGGCGCAGACTTCCGCCATTGAATAGCCGGCGAGGCTCGCCACCCCTGCCCCGCCCTCAATAATGAGCGGCACGATGGGAGGGCGGTCAGGCTTCTCCAGACGGTACGCAGCTTCGACCCTCTCCTTCGCGGTCATCGTCTCCTGACGCATGTCAGACCACCTCCGCCTTCTGCGTCGTCAGTCGCAGACAGTAATCCACGCCATCGCACGCATCCAAGGTCTGGAAATCAGCGCCAGCATAGACCCTCACTGTGTCAGTCGTGACGCCGCCACCGATCATGATCTTGAGGCCGTCACGCAGACCCGCTTCGACAAGGGCGTCGGTCGCCTCTTTCATCGTCGGGAAGGCAGTCGTGACCAGCGCCGAGTAACCGACGAAATCAGCGTCTACTTCCTTCACTTTCGCCACGAGCACCTCTGGGTCGACATCGACGCCGAGGTCGTACACCTCGAAGCCCTGGGCTTCGAGCAGAGTGGCCAGGATGTTCTTACCGAGATCATGAACATCGCCGCGCAAGGTAGCGAGAACCACCACGCCGAGCGCCTCAGGCGCCCGCCCGGCAGCGAGGGGTTCCTTGAGGCTGGCCGCCACTTCTTTGAAGATCTCGCCGGATAGGAGCAGCTCTGAGAGGAAGAACTCACCCTCCTGGAAACGCTGGCCGACGAGGGTCATGCCCTCCTGGCACTCCTTGAGGACGACTCGCGGATCTTCGCCCGCCCCAACTCGCTGCTTCACCGTGTCGAGCACCTCATCGCGCTTGAGGTCCATCAACGCAGTCGCCAATGCTGTCGCCATTTCTCGACTTCTCCTTCCTGCCGCTAGAGGTCAGTGGATCGCACGACGCCGAGAGCCTCACTCTGGCTGGGCCCAGGCGCCGCGGTGCAGTCACCATTCCTCGAGGTCCTCCCTTCTGCCGCCTCCACAGAAGGTATTATAGTCACATGGATTTCTAGTTGTCTAGATCTAATTTTAGGTCTGTGCTATCCTGCTGTCATGGCGACCGAACGGAGAGGACGCAAGATGGCCGGGCTCGCGGGTGAGCCTTCCGAGGCGCTGGATCGCGACGCAACCGAGCCGGCGTACGCCCAGCTCGCGCATCTCCTGTATGAGAGGATCGCGAGCGGCGTCTATCGTCCCGGCGAGCGCATCCCCTCGGTGCCGGAGCTTGGTGCGGCCTTCGGGGTCGCGGCGATGACAGTGCGCCAGGCCCTCGATCAGCTCAGCCGCGAAGGCGTGATCATGCGCAAGCAGGGCAGCGGGACGTTCGTGAAGCCGCCGGACCTCAGCTCCGCGATGTTCGACCTCTCGGACCTTCGCAAACAACTCACCGACAGTGCTACGGAGGTGCGCGTTCTCGGTGCACGCAGCGAACGGGCCTCAGCTCGCGTCGCGCGGAAGCTGGCGGTCAAGGAGGGCGTGTGGACGATCTCCATCAGGAGGCTGTTGGAGCGCGAGGGGGCGCCGATCTTCTACCACTCCGAGTACCTCGTGTGGGACCCGCGGCGGCCTCTGGTCGAGGCGGAGCTCGACGTGACGTCGCTGCTCGGCGTGTTCTCGGGGGTCGGCAACAAGGACATCAAGAACGGCGAGCTGACGCTTCATGCCTCGAGCCTCAGGGAGAGCGAGGCCCAGGCGCTCGGCGAGAAGACGGGGGCTCTGGCCTGGGTCGTCGAGCACCTCTTCTACGACTTCGCCGGCAAGCCCATGAGCTGGGGCAGGTTCGTCAGCCGCGCCGACCGGCTCACCTTCACAGCAGCGATTGACATCAGCGACAAGGAGCGGCCCTCGAGACGCCGCGGGAGGTGAGAGCATGGCTGGCAGCAAAGACCTTGCCATACTGCTCCGGGATTTCGACGACGAGGCAGCGTTCGATCTGGTGCGCCGACGGCTAGCCGCTGGAGACGACCCCCTGGCGCTCGTGGATGAGTGCACCCGGGGCATGCGCATGATCGGCGAGAGGTACGAGTCGGGCACCTACTACATCTCTGCCCTCATCATGGCCGGCGAGCTGCTACGCGAGATCCTTCAGATCCTCACGCCGCTCATAAGCCCAGAGCGCCAAGAGCTTGCCCCGACGAGCACCATGGTCCTGTGCACGGTCAAGGGCGACATCCACGACCTCGGCAAGAACCTCGCCGCCGACCTGCTGAGGGCGCACGGACTGAAGATCGTCGACCTGGGTATTGACGTCGCACCCGAGCGCATCGCCGACGTGGTAGAGGCGCAGCGCCCCGACATCGTCGGCCTCTCCTGTCTTGTGGCTGTGTTCGCCAGCTTGAGGGAGTCCGTCGAGGCGGTTCGCACGCGCGCCGCGCGCCTGGGCCTGCACGTACCGATCATCATCGGCGGTGGTCCAGTGACGCAGGGCGTATGCGACTACGCGGGCGCCGATCGCTGGTGCACGGATGCGGTGGTCGGCGTGCGTCTCGTGCATGAGCTCTTGCCCCCGAAGGCTTGAGGGCCCTAACCGATGCGGCTACTCATCGTCAGTGGGTTTCTCGGTTCGGGCAAGACGACGCTGGTCCTCGCTCTGGCCAAGCAGCTCGCCGCCGCCGGCCTTCGCACCTGCTTCATCGTCAATGAGGTAGGCGAGATCGGCGTCGACCAGGAGGTAATGAGAGAGGGTGGGCTCGATGTCTGGGAGATAACATCCGGCTGCATCTGCTGCTCGCTTGGCTCCGACCTGATCGTTGCCCTTCGTGAGATCAGTGAGCGCTTCGACCCCGCCGTGGTCATCGTCGAGGCTTCCGGCGTCGCACTGCCTGCGAATGTCGTTGATGCGCTCGCCAACTACCGAGGTCGGCCGTTTTCCGAGCGGCGCTTGGTGACGGTCATCGACCCGACGCGGCTCGAACTACTCCTGGCCGTGATGACGCCTTTCGCCGAGGCGCAGATCAGTCAGGCCGATGAGATAGTGGTCACCAGGCAAGACGAGGCCACATCACAGGAGCTCGCGCGAGCGGCGAGAACTGCAGAGCGGCTCAACGCTGAGGCCGGGCTATGGCGCGTCACCGCCACCGACACCCAGAGCCTCGGGCCCTTGCTGGACTACCTTGTGGGGAGAGCGATCCCGTGACGGCACCCGACCACCTCGACCCGTACACGCTGCGCATGAGCTTTCGCGGACAAATGGACAATCCCGCGGACTTCACGCGAACCTTGCTTACGGAGGTCGCGGCGCGCTGTTTAGAAGCGGGCGCTTCCCTCATCGGACACCTCAAGTGCCACGGCTACACCGAGGCAGAGAGCTTCCACTGCAACCTAACCTCGCTGCGCTCCGGCGCCCGCTGTTCGCTTGACGCCGGGCTGCCGACCCAACGGCTCGACCTGGACCTCGCAGTCCTTGTGTACGGCGTCGATCGTAGGGCACTGGGCGATCTAGTCGCCCACGTGGCGGACACACTGTGCCGACGGGCTAGCGTCGCGTGGACGTCCGGGAGCGCCCCACCGCATGGCTTCCGCGACCACTCCCACTGACCGTGACCACGCTAGAGCCGGGAGGAGAGACGCAATGACCGTTGCCGCCATAGTGGTTTGCGAGATGATCGAAGAGGAGACGAGCCTGGCACTTGAGCGCGCCTTGCCAAAGGGCCAGCGTCCCCCGCTCATTTGGATCGAGAGCGCTTTGCACGAGCGGCCAGCCAGCCTCAAACTCCGCCTCGCAGAGCTCGTCCACCGGCTCGATGAGGGGGCCCGCGCAGGCGTGAGCGTCGAAGTCCCTGGCGTGCGGCCGGGCGACGGCCCGGCTGAGGACCGGCTGGAAGCGGTGGAGGTGGGTCCGAGCGGCGACATCGTGCTCGGCTTCGGCTACTGCGGTGGAGGGCTCGAGGGGCTAGTCTCGCAGGAGCGTCGGCTGATCCTCCTCCGAGCCCACGACTGTGTGGATGTGTTACTCCGCGAGTGCCGGGACGCGAAGTCCTACTACCTGACCAATGGCTGGTTCTGCCACTCAAGCTCCTTGAGCGGCAACCTCGACGACTGGCCGCGGCTCTACGGCCAGGAGGAGATGAAGCGCCTGTGGGCGCTCATGTTCGCTGGGTATGACCATCTGTCGCTCATCGATACCGGTGCATTCGCTGTCGATGAATGCCTCCCTCACAGCATGGCCAGGGCGGAGATGTGGGGGTTGAGGCACCGCATCGTGCCGGGCTCAGTCGGTGCTCTCGAGCGGCTCTTCGCCGGCACGGGCGGGGACGACGAGATGATCGTGTTGGATCCTGGGCAACCCATGAGGATCGACCACGTATTGCTGGCATGAAACAGGAGAGCGACCCGCGCCGCCGGGACAATCAGACGTGTGAGCGACGTACTGCCCGCACGAACACGCACGTCGACGCCGAGCTACTAAGGGCGCAGGAGGGGTTGCTCCCTGCCATGTGACCTCTGACCAAGCGCCGTCGAGGTTGCCGGCAGCCTCGAGCCTGGCAACGTTGGGAGGACTGAGCAGGCTCACAACTAGCGCAGCACCCGGACGGCCACGCTGAGGAGGCGCCCCGGGAGCTCGCGGAACGTGTTGACCGGGAACACGTCGCCGTCGGCGGCGTCGGCCAGCTGACGGCACAGCTGAGGATTTGTCTTGGTCTTGTAGTCTTCGGTGAGCAGGACGAACAGCTTGGGGAAGCGGTACGCGAGGTCCACCGGGTCGCCGCCGGCGGTGACTACGCCGTCGGTGATGAGCAGGCCGCTGCGCCGCGGGTTGCGCCCGCGGTCGATCTCCCGGGCGCCCAGCTCCAGCGCCGCGCGGATGTTGGTGCGGCCGTTGACCGGCTGGTCGAGCATGCGTTCGACCACCGTCTGGGGGGCGTCGGGGACCTCGAGGTGCGTCACCGCCCTGGCATCGTTCTCGAACACGACCACGGCGAGGTCCTCGGGGTGCAACTTGAGGGAGAGCACGGCCGCAGCCACCGCGGCGATGGCCATGTTCTCGCCGGCCATGGAGAGCGAGGTGTCGACCATGAGCACGACCTGGTGGCGCCGTTCCTCGCGGTGCTCGACGACCCAATCGTTACGCTCCGGGAACTCCTTGCCCAGCACGTTGTCGAGCGTGGCCTCGAGGTCGATCTCGCCGGCGAACGGCTCGCGCAGCGTCTCGCGCACGGTGTGCGTGACCCCGCGCAGCGGGCCGACCAGCCGGTGGGCGCGGGCGAGCACGGCCCGCGCCGCCAGCTTCTCGGCGTAGTGCCGCAGGCTAGGGTCGATGATGCGGCAGCCGCTGCGCGTGAGGTTGACGGCCACGGCCCAGCCGTCGAGGTCGTCGGCGTCGATCCGGTAGCGCTTCGAGAGCGCCTCCATGGCCGCGTCGTGCTCGGGAGGCAGGGGCTCGCGGTGCTCGACAGGCTTTCTGCAAATACGCTCGCAGATGTCATCCAGCCTCCGGCCGGAGGCGCTCAGGCTTTTGGGGCCGGCTCCGCGGCGCCGAGTACCACATCCGGGTCGAGACCCTTGTCGACGACCAGCTCGAGCAGGTCGTCGAGGGCCGAACCGAAGTCGGCGTCGATGTCGTCGCGCAGGTCGACGCGCGTGGTGAGCGCGGCCTCGGCGGCGCGGCGGATGACCTCACGGCTCACCGCGCCGCAGGCGTCGCTCTCCTCGGCCCACAGCCGCTCGGCGATCGCCACCGTGGCGATGGCGCCGCGCACCGACGAGCCCTTGCGGAAGCGCGCGTGCAGGCGCGTGCCGCGGGTGAGCCGGACCGCCGTCGTGACCAGCTGCTCGTCGCCCGAGCCGGTCTCGGCGACGACGATGTCGTGCTCCTCGGGGGCCGACTGGTAGGCCAGCGCCAGGTGCTCGAAGCGGTCGCGCAGGGCCTCCGAGAGGTGGCCGGTAGCGATGTACTCGACGGGGTTCTGGGTGGCGACCACCTGGAAGCCTTCGGCCGCGCGGACCTCGCCGATGTGCGGCACCTGCAGGATGCGCTCGTCGAGGGCCGGCAGCAGCACGTTCTGCACCGACTCGGGCATGCGGTTGAGCTCGTTGATGAACAACACACGGCCGCCGCGCATGGCCTCGACGAGCGGGCCCGGGAAGAACGACTCAGCCTTGTAGCCCTGCTTGAGCACGAGCGGCGGGTCGAACCAGCCGCTGAGCTTGCTCTCGGAGTAGCGGTCGTCGCCGTCGACCCGCACCGTGTCGCGTCCCATGTGGGCGCACACGGCCAGGGCCACCGTGGTCTTCCCCACGCCGACCGGCCCTTCGAGCAGGAGGTGGCGGCCGGCGCCGAGCACCGCCAGGGCCATGGCGAGCTCCTTGTCGCGGCCGACGATGCCATGCTCGCACTGGATGGTCTCAACAGGGGTCATACTGGCAACCTCGGGGTCAGTGGAATGGTCGGTCTGCCTCGGCCGCATGAAAGCGATTGTAGTGGCAGTTGAGCTAGTTGTCTAGATGTCAAAAGGTCTGTGCTATCCTGCTGTCATGGCGACCGAACGGAGAGGACGCAAGATGGCCGGGCTCGCGGGTGAGCCTTCCGAGGCGCTGGATCGCGACGCAACCGAGCCGGCGTACGCCCAGCTCGCGCATCTCCTGTATGAGAGGATCGCGAGCGGCGTCTATCGTCCCGGCGAGCGCATCCCCTCGGTGCCGGAGCTTGGTGCGGCCTTCGGGGTCGCGGCGATGACAGTGCGCCAGGCCCTCGATCAGCTCAGCCGCGAAGGCGTGATCATGCGCAAGCAGGGCAGCGGGACGTTCGTGAAGCCGCCGGACCTCAGCTCCGCGATGTTCGACCTCTCGGACCTTCGCAAACAACTCACCGACAGTGCTACGGAGGTGCGCGTTCTCGGTGCACGCAGCGAACGGGCCTCAGCTCGCGTCGCGCGGAAGCTGGCGGTCAAGGAGGGCGTGTGGACGATCTCCATCAGGAGGCTGTTGGAGCGCGAGGGGGCGCCGATCTTCTACCACTCCGAGTACCTCGTGTGGGACCCGCGGCGGCCTCTGGTCGAGGCGGAGCTCGACGTGACGTCGCTGCTCGGCGTGTTCTCGGGGGTCGGCAACAAGGACATCAAGAACGGCGAGCTGACGCTTCATGCCTCGAGCCTCAGGGAGAGCGAGGCCCAGGCGCTCGGCGAGAAGACGGGGGCTCTGGCCTGGGTCGTCGAGCACCTCTTCTACGACTTCGCCGGCAAGCCCATGAGCTGGGGCAGGTTCGTCAGCCGCGCCGACCGGCTCACCTTCACAGCAGCGATTGGCATCAGCGACAAGGAGCGGCCCTCGAGACGCCGCGGGAGGTGAGAGCATGGCTGGCAAGAAGGACCTGCATATGGACCTCAGGCTCCGCGTCCGTCCGAGCCGGAGAGGGAGGTTGGTGACGCAGACGGTTGAGAGCCGCTGACTCCCGCATCCTCAGTCTCAGACCGAATGCGATGAAGAGAGGTCTCCGGGGCTGCAGGCTCCGTGTGGCGCCGCTTCGTTGAGCAGGGTGGCGAGAGCGCCGTAGCTGGAGGTCTTGGAGACGTGTGCTGCGAGCATGGTGGCGCCCTGTGCAGGCGTTTGCTGCGCTCCGCCGACGCCGCGCCGCCGTTCCCTTGCCGAGAAGCAGCGAGAATCGCCTAGGAATGCCGAACAATGCCGTCATTTGCCCCGATATGCCACACCGTATGTGGCATATCGCGCAAACGGCACTCGCGAATCGTTCCTAGTCAGAATGTGACCGCGGCGCCGTGGCCGCGCCGGCCCGCACGTACTTGGCGCCGCGCCGTTGCCCCACCCGTTCGAGGCTGCCCTCGTCAACGAGTCGGCCCAGCAGCCGTCTGACCCGCTCGCGGCTGGCAATGCCGAGCAGTTCCCGGCACTGCCCGTTCGTGATGAAGCCCTCGCGACGAATGAAGGCAAGGATCTCCTCAACGTCGCGATCGGCCGGCTCCTTGCGCGGCTGCGGAATCGCCGCTGGAAGCGCGAGCACATAGTGCGAGCCGCCACGCACACCGCGCATCTCGACTGCGCCGAGCGCCACGAGCTCCTGCAGCTCGCGAGCGGCGACGCGGCTGTCTACGCGA
>Ga0209269_1000207_pt1 | contig 77872 bp, 51 predicted proteins | sample MTBAKMMethaMetaG_FD_187455 | JGI IMG/M metagenome (GOLD analysis project Ga0209269, IMG submission 187455) | Enrichment culture microbial communities from Arthur Kill intertidal strait, New Jersey, USA, that are MTBE-degrading - MTBE-AKM (Arthur... | ecosystem: Environmental > Aquatic > Marine >...
CCCAGAGGTCCAGTTCATAGGATGCCGACAGGCCCAGCTCGAAGTCCTCGCTCAGGGTGAAGGTCTCCACGCCCTTGGACTGGGACCAGGCGCGGGTGTGCGCGGCCGAGCCGGTGGCGGACAGGGAGGGGGTGAGCCCGGCCCCGGCCTGGCGGGCCTCAGCCCGGGCCTGCTTGAGCTGGGCCCAGGCCTGGCGCACGCTGAAGTCGCCGCTCAGGGCCCGGCGCACCAGGGAGTCCAGCTCCCCGCCGCCGAGCTGCGCCCACCACCGGTCCGTCGCCGGGGCGGATGCGTTCGCGGCCCAGTCCTCGTACAGGCGGTAGCTCTGGGGCAGGCCCTGCGGCGCCAGGTCGCGGAGACCCGGCGCAAAGGGCGCGCAACCGGTAACTCCGCTCGCTAACAAGGCGAACAGGATCATTCGTATCATACGATTCATGTGTCCTCTTTCACGCCTTGCAGAGGGCGGAGTGCTGCCGGGGGATACCCCGGCGTGGGGGGGGGCGGGCGATCCTGCCGCACGAACCGATGCCAAAGCCCCGTACCGCGTCTCCGCGGACATTGCCCTGGCTCTCACGTTCTCTCTAGGCCCAGCAGCGCCTCATGTCATTTATGTCATGAAATCAATGTTTCTTTGAGATCGCAGCATATTTCTTGGCTGATTTATGAAATTAGTCATCTTCAAAGACTCCATCTTGTGCATTGGGATGGCAAGACTGGCAGTCCGACATATTCGTAATATTATTTCTCCTTTGCGCTTTGTGGTGCTCATGCTGAAACCAGCTGGTTTCAGTGATGCGCAAAGCATCTTCTCTCGCCATTTTGCCTGTGGCCGCCCCGGCAATAAGGAACGACTTGATCTCATTGAATTGTTCAGCAGTCAGATCCACGGACATCTCGAAATGGTTGGAGAGTCCCCCAAGTATCCGCTCCCAAGAGTTGGCGGGGAGTAGCCTGGATGGGTATGGCATATGACACCCTCCACAACCCTCATTGTAGGAGGCGGGTGCATCCTGCGTCGTTGAGTGCGATTCTCGTTGGCCATGCTTTTTTTCTTTTGACTCATATTTTGAATGCTGATGGCCATGTTCGGCATGCAATACAGAAATTGCTGCAATGACTATTGATATTACAGAGATTGCGACTAGGCCAACGAAATATTTTCGAGCAATAATGCGATTGGTTGACATTTCAGACCTCTCAAAATTCTCATATCCGTGAGACGATTTTGTCAAAAATCAAACAAATCCATAAGTAAAGATTTTTTCTTGCGGCGATGTGATCCTTCACTATGGCGATCCATGTCGTGATGGTGCTTGTCGTGATGGTCGCCATGAGGGATATGGCTAAAAGGCTGGTGGTTAATCGCAGGCTGTGGTGATTGGACGATGCCCATCGTATCATTCCGTTCTATAGAAATTGACCGTTCAAGAATCTTGTCCAGCTCTCCACGGTCAAGCCAAATTCCGCGACAGTCCGGGCAGTAGTCGATCTCGACACCTTGTCTTTCAGCAATCAGCAGGGGTATATCGCACTTGGGGCATTTCATGGCTGTTCTCCTTTGTGCTTTCGAATTGGAATATTGCAACCCTTTAACAAGACCTGTGAGTCACATGCATGTTTCACAGGGTTTTAAATTTGTGTAGTCTCTGGCGTAATATTGCCAAATTAATTCTTTGAAGTGGCTTGAATTCCAGACTTCATATATTGATTTTTCAGCAACGTTTCCAATTTTGACACTCTGCCGCCAATCGTGACAGCATAGTATCATGTCTCCATTTTCTACAATATAAGCCTGCTTCAAGAATAGATCGCAGTTCCGCTTGGCAGTTGGCTTTGCGTCTTGGGGCAAAAGGCTATCGAAATCGCGGCCTGCCCTATTGTCCAAGCTGTGAATGTTGAATTTTACTTTTCTTCTACTCCAATACACACTCGCGTATTCCAGTTCGCTGTCAACGACGCCGGTTTTTATTGTTGTTATCACAACTTTGCATCTTCGACGCAATCTTTCCTTTAGATTAAGAAAGTAGTCAATGTTCTGTAATACTCTATTGAGATCTAATTTCATTATTTCAGCATGCGATTTTCTCGTATACCCATTGACGCTTATCCACAACTGATCGAGCCCCGCATCAAGCAGGGCTTGACTTAAATCAGGGGTGAGCAGGCTCCCATTAGTATTTATTTTTGTTTTTGTGCAAAATTTCTTTTTACTTGTTATATAGGATATCATTTCTGGCAATCTTTTATCCATCAGCGGCTCATTGGTCAGGTATGGACTTATTCTTGATGTATGGCGGGATGTGCATTCATTGATAATCTTTTTGAAAAGCCACATTTCCATTTTTCCATGTACTATGTCAGAAGGGAACTGATAATGCGGACAAAAAATACATTTTGCATTACACGTTGATTGGGTTTGCAGTTGAATAGCTCGAGGGAATCTTGGTCTGAAGCGTTTGCCTGTGCGCATCCACTGAATTATGTTTTGGAAATATGTCGAGCCTTGGCTAGGCATAAAGTATTCCGCCATGTGCAACCTCAGCTTTGTCGGTCAAATGACCCTTTATCGTTAAGATTAAAGAAAGGATTTCAAGTAACTTTACATACTGTGCGGCCAAGTTCGATGCTGTTTGGCATGAAACCGACTTATACTCCTAGCTTGGTTATTAGAGGCGAGATGCATCTACCGGCCCTCTTCCACATAAACAGCCAAGAGAGACCGTCATGTGGCAAGCACCCGGAAGAGGCACCTTTACCTCATCCTGACCAAGTCGGAATAAAAGATATCTCAGGAGGTGTGCTGGGGCGACTGAAGACTTGCTTACAGTTCCGTCAGGAAAAGGAAAGAGTTTGATCTGGGATCGCAATCCGGAAGCGACTTCCCCGGCCGGGAGTGCTCGACAGTTCGATTACACCGCCATGAACTCCTACCGCCCATTTTGCGATCGACAGGCCGAGACCTGAACCGCCATACTCTCTGTCGCGTCCCCTAGCGACGCGGGAAAAACGCTCAAAGATACGCTCGTGGTATTCTGAGGAAATCCCTGGCCCAGTGTCTTCGACGATTACCTCGGCCCAGGCTTCCTTCCGGCCGACCCGAATACTGATAGCCCCCCCATCAGGGGTATACTTGATGGCGTTATCCAGGATATTCATGAGAGCCTGACGGAAGACCAAGCGGTCCATCATTACTATGACCGGGGATGGGGCTTCTACCTTCAAGGTCTGGCTCTTTTCTTCAGCCAGGATTCCTAAACAGTCAGCCACTTCTACTGTCAGGTTCGAAAGATCGAGTGCTTGCATGTCCAGGCCTGCAGAGCCGCGTTCGGCTCGTGCAATGGAAAGCAGCCCATCGACGAGCCCAGTCATTCTGTCAGCTTCCTCCAACATGCTGCCTATGATTTCCCGCAATTCATCCTTGGCGTGATTGCCTTGCAACCCCACCTCGCCAACGCTGCGCATGGCGGTCAGTGGCGTTCGCAACTCGTGGGAGGCATCGGCGGTAAAACGGCTGAGTTGATCGAATGAGTCCTCTAGCCGAGAAAACGCCTCATTGAAGGCCGAGGCAAGATGCCCCAATTCGTCATTGGGATTGTCCACAGGCAGACGGTCGCTGAGGCGCTCCGCAGTGATGGTCTTGGCCTGCCGTGCCATGCGGCCCACGGGAGTCAGGACACGGCGGGTTATTGAATATCCTCCTAGCCCGGCGACAAGTATGGCTAGAGGGAGGCCAATGCCATGGGACAAGAAAAAAATGTGCTGCTCATGGCGCACCTGCCGTTCCGAACGGCCTACCCGAAAATAGGCCGTTCGCCCGTCACTTAGGCTCCGTCTCTCCTGAAGTATGCGCATTGGCATGCCATGCGGAATGATAAGGCTACGGTATCCCTCTTCACGCGATCCGAACATGTTGACGTGCCTGCGGAAATAGTCATGTCCTGGTGGCGAATATTCGCAGAGTCTACCACCCTCAGGAGACCATACCTCCAGCCAAAGATGGTCCTCGCGGCCTGCCAAGTCACGGACAGCTTCTGCGAGTTCATCTTCTTTGAGTCCCGGGTGGGTCAAGACCTCTTGGATGGCGGCCAGGTCCAAAGCCAAGCGTTCGTCTAATTCACTCATCAATGTATGGCGGAGAAAGGCCCAGGTCAGCACCGCATAAACCAATAGGACCAGGGCTAACGTGGCCGAAAACCATAGGGCTACCCGGACCCGGATGCTTCTGAGGTGCAGGCCGAGTTTCATGGGTATTCTTCCTTGAGGATGAATCCAATGCCTCTGATGGTATGGATCAGCTTGCTGGTGGCGTCCCGATCCACCTTGCTACGCAGACGGGCCATTTGCACATCAATCACATTGTCCAGAGGGGTCGCCCTGGCGGTCTCCTTCCACACGTCGCGGGACAGCATCTCTCGAGAAACGATCCGTCCCTGGTGACGCATAAGATATTCCAGGAGATCGAATTCCCGAGCAGTCAGTTCAATCAGTTGACCGCCGCGGCTGACCTGTCTAGTCATGACATTCAAATCCAGATCGCCCACTTGGAAACGTTGGGCTTGCTCGGGCCTCCCTCGGCGCAGCAGGGCCCGAATCCGGGCTAGCAATTCGGCAAAAGCAAAGGGCTTGGCCAGATAGTCGTCCGCACCACTGTCCAGGCCGGCCACCCGATCCCCCAGGCCATCCCTGGCCGTAAGAATAAGTACTGGGGTCTGAACTCCACGCTTACGCAATGTCCGCAACACCTCAATTCCGTCCCTGTCGGGCAACATGAGATCCAGGATGGCCAAGTCGAATTCCTCGGCGTTGGCAAGGAAGAACCCTTCTTCCCCGGAATGGGCGAGGGTCACTTGAAAATCATCGCGCTCAAGCCCCTCCTTCAAAGCTCGAGCAACCTTTGCCTCATCCTCGACCACTAGAATGCGCATTACGTCCTCACTGGCCCTTTCTAACCTTGCTTGCCACAAGGGCGCCTAACTCACCCAGGTAATGAGTTAAGCATTGACCCTGCGGGCAGTGCGTTGGAAAGAAGAAGCGTTGTGTCTTCCACGTTCAAAATGGGACCATAAAGGCGCCTCGTGTGCTCAGCGACCGAAGACGCACCCAGTGGCGGGTGTTTAGTCTTGAACGACCAGGACATAGGGCTGATCGACAATCCACTGCTCATGGACCTCCCTCATGGGAGGGAGTTTGTTCTGCAGCTTCAAGAATACTTTCTTCTTGAAAACCACTGCAGTTTTGCTGTGTGAAGCAAGGAAGTCTTTCAGCCAATTTTCGTTGTCTGACTCCATGTATGCGGTGCCGGCGTAATACTCGTAGATGCCCGCGTAGATGTCGAAGGCTGCGGGCACGTAGCCTCGCCTCACGTAGTCCTTCATGACTAAGGCCTGGGCCTTGGGACTCATCACTGCATCAAGGGAAGGGATAGTCAGGCGGCCAAGGGGCAATAGGGTCATGGTAATTCCCAGGGCCAAGGCCAGTGCGGCAAGGCGCGACTCCTCTCTGCGGAGGTGCCATACTGCTATGGAGGTAAGTGCGAGGCAAATGGAGACAAGCCATGTGCCGCTGATTTGGATCGGCCATGGCGCGGCAAGCCCGAAAACAGGTGCGGCCAGGGCCAGCAGACCCATGAGCCCGGCCGCGAGACCGAAAAAACGGCGGCAGGCGACCGGTGGGAGGGCAAGCAGGGTGCGGGCGCCTAATACGGCTGCGGGGGCGAACAGGGGGAGCGCATAAATTATGATTTTTGTTTGGATTACGGAGAGGAGCAAAAATTCCGAGATGAATGCTGTCCACAGGAAGGCCGTGCCGTCAGCCTTTGGCCGAGAGGCCCAAAGATTTCCAAGGTGCTCGCTGCGCAACAAGCGCTTCCAGGGGGCAAAGGCGAACAACAGGACATAAGGCAACCAGACCAGGGGTAGGATGGCGATGTAATGCCACCAAGGCTGATTATGGTGCCAAGAGCGCAGGGCGCGTTGGTATATCTGCTTGTCAAAGATATTGTCGAGGTAGGCTGAACCTTCGACCATGTACGCGCCCAGCGCCCAGGCTCCAAGGATGATCAGGAGCAGCACCCCTCCAGTTCGGAAGTCGCGGCTGAACAATCGCCGCAGTCGGCCTTGCCAAGCGAGGAAGATGCCGATGGCGAGCAAGGGAAAGGCCAGCCCTAACGGTCCTTTGGTAAGCATGGCCAAGGCCGAAAGCAGACAGCCTAGGACCACCCGACGGTCTGGGGCATCCTCACGCGTCCCGAGATAGAGGCAGATTTGCGACCCTAGGATCAGGGTCGCAAACAGGAGATCCATGCGTGAGTACTGCGCCAGCCCCACGAAATAAAATGTTGAGAGCAGAATGAGGCCGGAGAGCAATATCGTATCATTATCAACTCCAACGACTTTTTGAGCTAGCTTGCAGGTCGCCCACATATAAAGCAGTGCAGAAGCCACCGCTCCAACAAAAAAAGTCATGGGCGATGCGCCTCCTGTGAACAGAGATATGGCCCACAGGAACCAGAAATATATCGGCGGCTTGTCAGGGTACATTGCATCGTTAAGATGTAATACAAGCCAGTGGCCCTTCAGTACGTTCTGAAAAGCAGCTGCGTAGCGCACCTCATCCGAGAACCACAAGGCTCGCTCGCCGAGTATGGGGAGGGCCTGGATGAGCAGGAGCAGAGCCAGGAAAAAAAAGGGGCGACTCTGGAAAAGCTTCCAGAGCGCCTCTAGCATGTCGCGTGTGTCCATAAGGATACGATTAAGCATGGCCGGGGGTATACCCGGGGGGCCCTTCCCGCGCAACCTGCCCTACAATCAAATTCCGTGCAGGCATGAATCGATCAGCGGATTCCCCATGTTGGACCTGTTCGCACAACGCCCCAGGCCTTGCTCAGCAAGGTACACCTTGCTGGAGCCGTCCAGTCTGCCGAAAGGCGAGAGAGTCGAACTGGAGAGTTTGGAGCGTTATCCAACTACACGGAAAGCCTATTTGGCCAATTATACGATCATCGGTCCTGGCGAGCCATCCCGCCTAATCGAGTGACTCGGGGGGGCGCTCTCCCAGGATCTGCTCCAGGCCGTCAAGAAAGACGTCCAGCACCTGTGGATCGAAATGGCTTCCGCGCTCCCTGCGCATGATCTCCACGGCCTGTTCCGCGGGCATGGCCTCCTTGTAAGGCCGCCGGCTGGTCAGGGCATCGAACACGTCGGCCACAGCGCAAATCCTACCCTCCAAGGGGATGGCCTCGCCGGCTAGGCCAGCAGGATAGCCTTTTCCGTCCCATCGCTCATGGTGGGTAGCGGCGATCGTCCTGCCCAGGGCCATGTGGTCTGAACTGCCGTGTATCAGGATGCGTTCACCGATTGACGGGTGCTGCTTCATGACCTCCCACTCGGCGGCGGTGAGTTTGCCGGGCTTGAGCAGGATGTTGTCCGGGATGCCGATCTTGCCCACGTCGTGCATGGGGCTGCAGGTGCGGATCAACTCCTCCTGCTCCCTGCCAAGTCCCATTTTCTGGGCGATGCGCCAGCTATAGTAGGCCATGCGGCCGATGTGCGCGGCGGTGTCGTCGTCCCTGTACTCGGCAGCTGCGGAGAGGTGGTGGATTGTTTCCACGTGGGCGGCGTCCAGTTGGGACAGCGCCTCGCGCAGGGCGATGGTCCGCTCCTCCACCATCCGCTCCAGGTCGGCCTGGAAGGCCTTCAATTCATCCTGCTGCGCCTTCTGCCGGAGCATGGAGGCGGTCCGCACGCGCAACTCCAGGGCATCCACCGGCTTGGTCACGTAGTCGTTGGCCCCTGCCTCCACGGCCTTGAGACGGTCGTTCTTTTCGGTGAGGGAGGTGACCATGATCACAGGGATGTCCTGGGTTTCTGGGTTGGCGCGGATGCCCTGCACCAACGTGAAGCCGTCCATCCCGGGCATCATCACGTCTGTCAGGACCAAGTCGAAGGTCCGATCGAGGGAGGCCAGGGCCTGCGAGCCACTGGCCGCGCATTCGACGGAGTACCCCATCCGGGCGAGCATGGCTTTGAGCATTGTGACGTTCGTCCCTTCATCATCCACCACCAGAATCTTCCATTGACGGGGCATGGCATCATCTCCTCACATCATTCCGCGGGAATCGGGGCGAATAGCCGGACCAAGGTGGCGTTCTCGGCATCCGAGGTGTCCATGGCAATTTCGAACCCCATGGTCTGGGCCATGAGCTTGGCCGAGTATGTCCCCAGGCCAACCCCCGAACGTTTGCCGCTGGACTTGTACTTCTCGAAAAAATGTTCACGGATGGAGGGGGGCACTGTTCCCCGGTTTCGGATGACGATGGACGCCCGTTCAGAGGTCGCGAGTTCCACGCCAACCGTGCCGCCGGGGGGGGAGGCCTCTATGGCGTTCAGGATCAGATTCGAGAGCATGACCTGGAGAAGGCGTTCCTCGGCCAACACTGTCGTGGAACCAGCTTCGGCAAGCGGCGCGCCGTCGATCGTCACCGCCGCCGTTACCTTGCGCTCAAGAAGCATGGGCTCCAACTCGAACAGGATGTTCCGGACAACGCCGACCACGTTCACGCTCTGGGGCTCGTACTCGTAAGTGCCGATCTCCATCTTGAACAGGTCGAGGGAGTTGTCGATCATGCTGAGCATATTCCGCCCGGCCTGCTCGATGGCGCCGACCAACTCCCGCTGTTCCGGAGTGAGGTTGTCGTCCATGGCCAGCACCTGGGGTACGCCGATGATGCCGTTGAGCGGGCCCTTGAGGTCGTGGCGCATGATGCGGTTCACATCTTCCCTGAGCCGCTCCAGGTCCTTCTGCTCGGTGATGTCCAGAAGGGACAGGAGATTGGCGGATTGGCCATCCCACTCGATGGCCCCGACGAAAACCTGAAAGTGCCGGATGCCATCGCCGGAGAGCCGGAGCTTCACCTCGCCCGGAGTTGGATTCAGCAGGGAGAGAGGTTGGCCTAAGGCGACTCCCATGCTGTCCGGGAAGAAAGCCTGGGCCGTGGCGTTGCGGAAGAGCACCGTCCCCTGTTGATCGATGACGACCGCGGCGAACGGGCTCTGCTCGATGACCGCGGCAAGATTCCGCCAGCTGCTCTCGACGATCAGTTCCAGGTGGAGTTCCCGGTTCCAGCGGAGGGCGATGTTAAATCCAACCAGAGCCGCCAGCAGCGCGGTAATGAAGGTGCTGACTAGGTCGACCGGATCTTTCACCAGGACATCATTGAAAACCCAAGCTTGGGACTCAATACAATGCTCGATAATCAAGCCGGCAAGATCGATTGCCGCACCAATGAGAAACCCAGCAAACACGAATAATACAAGGCGTTGCCTTTCAGAAATGCAAAACCTGCAAAGCATAAATTACATCCCCAGACTGTGCATTCCAAGATGTTCAACACAACCCTTGCCGATGACTAGGGATGAGCCAAGCAGCTCACCACTGGCTACCGATATTTCAACCCAAGGATCCGCGTTGTCGCAGGATGCGGGCATGTTTCTTCCCGGGCTATCGCAGCGGCTACCGGACGTCATCCTCCACAAGCTCGACCATCAAGGTGCGCAGATCCGATGACATGGCGGCCAGTTCCTGCACCGCCTGGGAGGATTGCACCATGCCTTCGGTAGTTTCACCCACCACCCGGTTGACCTCCTCAATGGCCCGGTTGATCTGTTCACTGGCCGCCGACTGCTCCTCGCTGGCCGTGGCGATCCCCTCCACCTGCTTGGCGCTGTCGGCCACCAGGCCCACTATCCTGCCCAGGGCCACGCCCGATTCGCCGGCCAGCCTGGTAGCCTTGTCCACACTCTGGGACGCCTGCTCCATGCTCTGGATGTTCTTGCGTGCTGCCTCCTGGATGGATTTGATGTTGGCCCCCACCTCGGAGGTGGCGCCCATGGTCTTCTCGGCCAGCTTGCGCACCTCGTCGGCCACCACCGCGAAGCCGCGGCCGGCGTCGCCGGCCCGCGCCGCCTCGATGGCTGCATTCAGGGCCAGCAGGTTGGTCTGGTCCGCGATGTCCGAGATCACGTTCATGACCTGGCCGATGGCCTCGGCCTGCTTGCCCAGGGCGCGCATGTTCTCCTGGAGCTGTCCCGCTGCGGCGTGGACCTCGCCGATGGCGTCCACCGCCTCGCTCACGATCCTGGCCCCGCGCTCGGCCTCGGCCCGGGCGGTGCCCGAGTTGCCGGCCGCGTTGCTGGCGTTCTTGGCCACCTCCATGACCGTGGCGTTCATCTGCTCCATGGCGGTGGCGGTCTCGGTCATGCGCTCGCGCTGCATCTCCGCGCCATGGCTGACCTGCTCGACCTGGGCGGCCAGCTCCTCAGAGGCGGAAGAGACGCGCTCGGCGATGCCCGCGGCCTGGGTGGAGATGCGTTGCATGGTGACGAGCATGTCGGAAACCTTCTCCTCCTGGCGCTTGGCCTCGTCCATGGCCTTCCTCGCCTCGACAGTGGCGGCCTGGGCCTGGCGTTCCTGCTCCTCGGCCTCGGCGATCTTGGCCTTCAGGCTGGCCACCATGGTGTTGATGGCTGAGGCCAACTGGCCCACCTCGTCCCGCTGCGCGATGTCAAGAGTCCGCGACAGATCGCCGCCGGCCACGCTGGTGGCGAAGGCCACGCCCTGGGCCATGGGCCCGGTGATGGCCCGGGTGAGGAAGATGGCCACGCCAGCGCCCAGGGCCACGGACACGACGAGGCCGACCAGGGCGATCCAGGAGGACGCGCCGAGGCTGGCGGCCGACTGATGAGCGATGGACATCGTCTGGGCCATGCCCATCTCGGCGGTGGCCGAAGCCGCCTCCAGCACCGCATTTGCGACCTGGTTGCGGGCCTGGTTGAGCTTTTCCAACTGGTCCCAGTTGGCCTGGAAGGCCTGCATGGCCTCGCGGTAGTCGTTGGCCCCCTTGCGGATGGCATCCAGCTGCCGGAGGTTCTCCTCCCGGACGGTATCGGCGCGCAGGCGGTCCAGCGCTTCGTCTATCTTGGGGAAATTGGCCAGCCCCTGCCTGAGCAGTTCCGGATCATGCTTGGCCTGGGCCTTGAAGTTCTTGATCCGGGTGTCGTTGCCTAGTCCGATCAGGCTGTTGATGCCGGTGATCTTGCCCAGGCGCGCAGACAAGGCGGCCGGTGAGAACTGGGTCGAAATCTGTGCATTCTGGCTGTCGAGATAGGAATAGGCGTTCTTCATGAACCGCCCGGCGGACTCGTCCATCCGGGCGCGGACCTCGGCCAGATTGTCTATCTGGACCCTGGTCTGGTCGGCCAGGGCCGCGTACTCGTCCACCTTGGCGGCGGCCATGTCCACGTTCTCGCGGAGTTTGACCAGTAGGGGATACTTGTCGGCCAGGGCCTTTGCCTGACCAAGATATCCGCGCAACTCCCCGAGGTTCTTCTGGCCCTCGGCCCAGTGCCTGGCGTCCTCGGACAGGGCGTACCCGCGCATGGCGTACATGGTCATGGACGAGGCATGCTGCACGTCCATGGCGCTGCCCACTTCGGGCACGTACATGTCGGCCAGCTTGTAACTCCCGCTGGCGGCAGTCTTCATGTTGACGAAGGACAGCAAGCCCAAAACGCAGGTGAGGGCGATCAGGGCGCCGAATCCCAGGCCGAGCTTCACGCCCAGGCGCAGGTTCTTGAACATGTTAAGTCACCTCTCTGATGGATGTGTGGCAAGTGTCTGGATGTCCGGGCTTGGACCGCGGCATCGTTATCCCGGGCCGCGGCCGGGCATGTCGGTGCGCGGTCCGGGGGGTGAGAAGGGCGGGGACAGTTCGTTGCCCAGCCGGTCGATAGTGGAGTTCACCCAATCCATGGGGCAATCCTCTGTTCCTTACCCAATTAATCCCTCAACCGAGCCCGGGGGATTCGTGTTTCTACGAATTCTCGGGGTAGGATTCTGCGACCGGCCTGAATAGAGGGCGCCGCGGCCGTGCTCAGGAGGAGCGGCGGGGCAAGGGAAGGGATCGCGCTGCGAACGGAAAGTAGCCCGCGGGTACGGCACAAACCGGCTCCTCCCGGCGAAGCTGCGCCGACAGGATATGGAGCCGATCTCCATCGCCCACTTGATTTTCTCATCAAATGAGGCAAGTTTGCAAAATGGCTGTTCAGACAGTGGACAATGCATTCCACCGCAAAGAAAGTCGCCCCGTGTTCCCGGGGGGTATCAAGGCGTGGCGGGATGCCGGCGCATTCGCCCTCGTCTACTTTCTCGCCGCCCGCGCCGGGCAGTTCATCATATACGATCCCATCCCGTTCACCATGCTCTGGGTGCCCAGCGGGCTGTTCGTGGGAGTCCTCCTCTGTTCCCCCCCCCGCCGCTGGCCGCTTTTCGTCGCGGCGGCCGCCCTGGCCAACGTGGGCTTCAACCTGAGCCTCGGCAGAAATCTGCCCACAGGCCTCGGCTTTTTCGCCGCAGACTGCCTGGAGGCCGTAACCGGCGCCTGGCTGGCCACCAGGCTGGGGGCGGAGAGGCTCGAGGACTGCATTGAAAACCGGGAACTCCTCGCGATGCTGGGCGCTGCAGGAATCCTGTCCCCCGCCCTGGGCGCAGCGGTGGGGGCCACGGTGGCGGGGGTATTCTCCGGCACCGGCGACTGGATCAATGCATGGTTCTCATGGTGGTGCGGGGACAGCCTGGGCGTGGTGACGGCCGGAATCTTCATGGTGGCCGCCCACCGCTACGGACGAAACTACCTGCGCAATATGCGGGGCATGAGGATGTTCGAGTACCTGGCGGTCCTGGCACTGCTGGTCGGCCAGGCCATGTGGCTGTTCGGGGATAGCGGGCGGTTCGACTACTACAGCATCCTGATTCCCGGCTTGCTCTGGATGGCCATGCGGTTCCGGGTCGTCATGGTGAGCTTGGCGGGCCTTGTCCTGAGCGTCTTCTCGGCGGCCTACATCATCCACGTCTCCTCCTTGGGCATGGCTCCTGCGGAGATAGTGACACACCTCCAGGCCCAGCGGATTTTCCTGGTGGTCCTGGTTTCCACGTTGATCATCCTGTCGTCCTACCGTGAATTCCGCAGAAGGGTAGAAGCGAAGCTGCGGAAGAGCGAGGCGCGTCTGAGGCTGGCGCAGGAGGCGGCCAAGATCGGGACCTGGGAGTGGGACCTGCGCACCGGCCGGAAGACCTGGTCCCAGGAACTCTTCGGCCTCTACGGCTTCGCGTCGGGATGCTGTGTGCCATCCCACGACACGTGGCTGTCCTTGATCCACCCCGATGACCGCGACGAGGTCGCGGCAACGGTGCGAGCTGCAGCCCGCCTGGGCCACGAACTGAACATCGAGTGGCGAACGGGCGATCGCGATGGCAAGGAGCGCTGGTTCCTGGGGCGGGGGCGCCCCCGGCGGGATGCCCAGGGCAATCTGGCCACCTACATTGGGGTGGTGGTCGATATCACCGAACGCAAGCTGGCCGAGATCGAAGCCATCGAGGCAGGCCGCAAGGTGCAGGTGCTGGCCAAGGAGTTGGCCATGTCCCGCGAGAGGGAGCGGGCCGCTGTTGCCGACGACCTGCACGACGGCCCGGTCCAACTGATGGCCATAGCCACGCTCCTGATCGAAGGACTGGCGACGAAAGGCCGGCCCTGCGACGAGTTTGCTCCCGCGTTGAATATGCTGCGCAACGCCCTGCAGATGCTGCGCTTCACCATTACCGACCTGTCTCCCCAGGCGCTCAAGGGAGCGAGCCTTGGGAAGGCGCTGGACGGCCTTGCCCGGGATATCGCCATCCAGCATTGCATGGAAGTCCAGATTTCCTGCGAGGCCCCGGACGACCTGACCGAGGAGTCCCGCGCCCTGCTCTATCGGGCGTCCCGGGAATTCCTGGTGAACGCCGTCAAGCACGGCCGGGCCAGCAGAGCCCGAATCCTGGTGAAGGCAGTCGGGCAGGATCTGTCGCTTACGGTGGAGGACAATGGGGTAGGCTTCGATAACGGTCGGATGAATCCTCTGGACAGGAAATCATACGGCCTTGCCAACATGAGAAACCTGGCCAACAGTCTGGGGGGAAAATTGGTCGTGGACTCGAAGCCCGGAGCTGGCGCAAGGGTCGGGATGATCCTGCCCCTGGCTTCCCTGCTGTAGGCGAGGGAGTAGGATGACTCCCGGTCGTGACTGAGGAGTCCGGAACTGAAATCGAAACCCCAGGCCCAAGGTGCGACTGGCAGTATTCTGGCCGCGTCGGGCGTGGCAAGGGGGAGGGGATGATCCGTATTCTCGTGGTCGATGACCACGCGCTGGTGCGACAGGGCATTTCGGCCCTGCTCGGAGCTACGGAAGGTATGGTGGTCGTGGGGGAGGCGGCTACGGGCTTGGAGGCGTTGACCCTGTGCCGCGACTCCAAGCCTGACGTCGTGATCATGGACGTGGCCATGCCCGATATGAACGGGGTGGAAGCTGCGGAAAGGATTCGCAGCGTGTGTCCCTCGGCCCGGGTGCTCGGGCTGTCCATGCATGCGGAGCCGAACTTCGTGGAGCGCATGCTGGCGGCCGGGGCGGCCGGTTACCTGCTGAAGAGTTCTCCGCTTTCTGACCTGCAGGCCGCGGTGCACGCCGTGGCCGAGGGCCACTCCTTCCTCTCGCCCGCCGTGACCGAAACTGTGCTTGACCGTTACGTGCGCCAACCCGAGAAGCCGCAGGAGTCCGCCTCGGTCGCACTTAGCCTGCGGGAGCGGGAAGTGCTCCAACTGGTGGCCGAAGGGAAGACCTCCAAGGAAATTGCCGAAATGCTCTCCATGTCCGTGCGCACGGTGGAAAAGCACCGCCTCCAGATCATGAAGCGGCTGGGGCTGGACAGCACGGCCGCCTTGATCAAGTATGCAATCAGGGAAGGCATATCAAGTCTGGATTTTTAGCCTTTTCCGCCCGAGCCACCTCTCTCGCCTGCCTTCCCCAGGGGGCCGCGCACCGCCCTGCCTGTCCAGCCAATAGATTGTAATTATTGGTTTATATTGCATAAATGCATCGCCGCTTCGCCCCTCCAGTCGCGCCAAATCGCGGCTCAGAAAATTTGACTGAACGTACAATCCTACCTGTTGAAATAGTAGAAATACGAATTCCCGTTGCCTGGCTGACGAGCTATTCAGGTGACAACCGGGGAATTGCACGTGGAATCGACGGAATCCATCCTGAAGGCGGCGGAAGCCCTCTTTGCCGAGAGGGGGTACGAGCGCACGCCCATCCAGGAGATCGCCAGCCTGGCGGGTGTGGCCAGCGGCACCATCATCTACCATTTCAAGCACAAGGAGCGCCTGCTGGCCGAGCTTGCCGTCCGCCATCTCCGCAACCTGCACGCCAGATGCCAGGAACAGGCTTCCCGGGGGGGCAACGGGCTGGACAGCGTGTTGCACTACCTCGACGCCTTCCACGCGCATCTGCGTGAGCATCCGCAGGAATGCGCGGCGTTTTTCAAGAACATTCCCAGGATGGGATTCGAGGAGGAATTGGCCCAGCGCATAGCCACGGCCGATCGCAGCCTGTCCCTCCTCCTGGAGTGCCTGGTCTACCTCGGCGTGGAGGACGGCTCCATCAACTCGTTGGACATGTCCTCCTGCACGCGCAGCATCCAGGCCATCATGCAGGGAGGCGCCCACATGGTCCTGTTCCGCGGCGGCGATGCCCGGGCCATCGCCCGTGACGCAATCAATTGCGCCAGGCTCCTGCTCACCGGCGTCGCAACCAAAGGCAGGCCACACGGCGAGGTGAGCCCGGCGGCCTGACCGCACGAGGACCGCGCGGGCAACAGATAGACGATGCACCGGATGCCATCCGCCCTGCCTGACTCATGAAGCCGCGGGCGGTTTCCAGTGAGCGCAAACCCAGGCCCTGACCTGGCGCAAGGGGAGGAAGCCATGCTCAAGAACCTTAAACTCGGTGTGAAGCTTGGGTTGGGCTTCGGCCTGCTCATCGCCATCGCCTGCGCCCTGGGCGGGATGGCCATCCTCAACATGAAGAGCGTCCAAGGAGGGGCGGAGCGCTTGGCCCAGGAATTCGTTCCGGAAGTGAGCATCGCCAACGGGCTGGAGCGAAACTCGCTGCTCACCATGTACGCCATGCGCGGCTACGCCCTGAGCGAGGAGGAGAGGTACTGGAAGCAGGGCGGCGAGAAGCTGACCGAGGTGAAAGACCATTTGGCCGAAGCCAAGGCCCACGCCGAGAAGTATCCTCGCCTGGCCAAGCTCAAGGAGCAGGAGGCCGAGGCCTCTGCCAAGGTGGCCGAGTACGAGAAGCTGGCCGAGGAGACTCACGCCCTGGTGGCCGCCATGGCGGGAGACCGCAAGTCCATGGACACGGCCGCGGGGGTGTACGTGAGCAACTGCGAGGATTTCCTCGCCGACCAGTCCGCGGCCATGATCGAGGAGATCGAGTCCAAGGCCGGAGTCGGAAAGCTCAAGGAACGCCTGGACAAGATCAACATGGTCAACGCCATCATCGACCTGGGCAACGACACCCGGATCAAGAACTTCAAGTCCCAGGCCCTGCGCGACCCGGACACCATGCGGAGCGGCCTGGAGAACTTCCCCAAGATGGAGGCCCTGTTCGACAAGCTCAAGGCCGTGACCCACTCGGACGTGAACCTCAAGCAGATCGACGCCACCCGTGAGGCGGCCGCAGCCTACGCCAAGTCCATGGATGGATTCCTGACCAAGTGGCTCAAGCTGCAGGACGTGGGTAAGGCCCGCGGCGCAGTCGCCGATGCGGTGCTCGAAGCGGCCAGGGCCACGGCCGAGGCGGGCACGGGGCAGACTCAGGATATCTCCAACTCCGCGGTGAGCGACCTGGCGACGGCCTCCACCGTGCTGGTGGCGGGCCTGGGCGTTGCCCTGCTCCTGGGTGTGATCATCGCCGCCATCCTTACCCGCGGCATCACCGGCCCGGTGCGCAAGGGTGTGGACTTCGCCACGGCCATGGCCAAGGGCGATTTCACCAAGGACCTGGACATCGACCAGAGGGATGAGATCGGCAATTTGGCGGCGGCCCTGAACAACATGCTGCACAAGCTGCGCGAGGTGGTCTCCGAGGTGCAGGCCGCGGGCGAGAACGTGGCCTCGGGCTCCCAGGAGCTCTCGGCCTCGTCCGAGAACCTGTCCCAGGGCGCTACCGAACAGGCTGCGTCCGTGGAGGAGGTGTCCTCGTCCATGGAACAGATGACCGCCAACATCCGCCAGAACGCGGAGAACGCGGTGCAGACCGAGAAGATCGCGGTGCAGTCCGCCACCGACGCCGAGGCCGGGGGCCAGGCCGTGACCGAGACCGTGGGGGCCATGAAGCAGATCGCGGAGAAGATCTCCATCATCGAGGAGATCGCCCGCCAGACCAACCTCCTGGCGCTCAACGCCGCCATCGAGGCGGCCCGGGCCGGGGAGCACGGCAAGGGCTTCGCGGTGGTGGCGGCCGAGGTGCGCAAGCTGGCCGAGCGCTCGGGCGCGGCCGCGGCCGAGATAAGCGAGCTGTCCAGCCGCTCCGTGGCCGTGGCCGAGAAGGCCGGGGACATGCTCACCAAGATGGTGCCGGACATTCGGCGCACCGCGGAGCTGGTGCAGGAGATCGCCGCGGCCAGCCGGGAGCAGGACGCCGGTGCCGAACAGATCAACAAGGCCATCCAGCAGCTGGACCAGGTCATCCAGTCCAACGCCTCGGCGTCGGAGGAGATGGCGTCAACGTCCGAAGAACTGTCCTCCCAGGCCGAGCAGTTGCAGCACACCATGAGCTTCTTCCAACTCAACGGCCATGGTCGTCGGGCCCTGCCCGCGCACCACGCCGCGCCCCCGCACAAGACGTTGGGCACCCACTCCGTCCCGCCCAAGAAGCTGGCGGCAGCCAAGTCTACGCCCCCGGCCCACCCCGCGGGCGTGGCCCTGGAGATGGCCGCCGAGGGCGGCGAAGAGGAGTTCGAACGGTTCTAGGTCCCCCGCCTGTCCGTCCGGCCCGGCTCGAACCCCTCTGGAGCCGGGCTGGGCGGATTCCAGCCGAGACGGACGACCGAACCAGAAGGAGAAACGGACATGGACGACGACATCCAGACCAGGCAGTACCTGACCTTCACCCTGGCTGAGGAGGCCTACGCCCTGCCCATCGCCACGGTGCGAGAAGTGCTGGAGTTCACCGACATCACCCGAGTGCCCCGCACCCCGGAGGCCATGCGCGGGGTCATCAACCTGCGCGGCCACGCGGTGGCCGTGGCCGACATGCGCCTGAAACTGGGCCTTCCCGAGACCGCTGCCACGGTGAACACCTGCATCATCATCGCCGAGGCCGACCTGGGCGACGGGCCCATCGTGCTCGGGGCCCTGGTGGATGCGGTGCGGGAGGTGGTGGACATCGAGGCCACCTCCGTGGAGCCTCCCCCCCGCATGGGCACCAGCGTGGACACCGCCTATTTGCGCGGCATGGCCAGGCATGAGGAGGACTTCGTCATGATCTTGGACCTCAACCGCATCTTCTCGGCCGAGGACCTGGAGGCACTCCAAGACCAAGGCCAAGCCGAAGCCCAGGCTGGGGCCCTCTAGCCTGCCTTTCCCCAAAGGCTCCCGCGGCGTCCAACTCCGCCGCGGGAGCCGGGGAAGGGCTCTGGGAAAAGTCCATGCGCACGTCAGCCCAGGATACCGCAACGCCAAGTGTCCAGACTCTCGGTCAGGTCCGGGACCTTCTGCACCAGACACCAGCGGCCTGTCTCTTTGCCTGCGCATATTTCCTGGCTGCCCACGCCGGCAGGATACTCTCGTTCCAGCCGCTCCATTTCGTCGTGTTCTGCCCTCCCAGCGGACTGTTCGCGGGCGTGCTCCTCTGCTCGCCGCCTCGCCGCTGGCCGCTCTACATCCTGGCCGCCCTCCCGGCCAACCTGGCCTTCGACCTCGGTAACGGACTGCCCCTCCTGGTGGGCCTGGGCTTCCTCTCGACCCACTGCCTGGAGGCAGCCACCGGGGCATGGCTCGTGAACCGGCTGGTTCCGGACCGTCCCGCCTCCCATATCGGGGCCCGGGAACTCCGGGCCATCATCGTGGCCTCGTTCCTCCTGGCCCCTGTCCTGGGGGCTGCGGCAGGTTCGGCCTTGGCCGGTCTCGCTTTGGGCAGCCGCCCCTGGTTCAACACCTGGTTCGCCCGGTGGTGCGCGGACAGCATGGGCGTGGCCACCATCGGCATCTTCCTGGTGGCCGCGCACCGGTACGGGCGAGACTACCTGCGCCGCCTGACCCTGGCCAGGGCGGCCGAATTCGCCGCCGCCCTGGCGATCCTGGCGGGCCAGGCCCTGTGGCTGTTCGGCCAGCCCGGCAGGTTCGAGTTCAAGTTCATCCTCATCCCCGTTCTGCTCTGGTTAGGGATGAGGTTTCGGGTCCTGCTGGTGAGCCTCGCCGGCCTGGTCCTGGGAGTCATCGCGGTCGGCCTCACCATCCATGCCTCAGGGGCCGGCCTCGCCCCTGACGAGGTCCTGGCGCACCTGCAGACCCTGCAGATGTTCCTGGGGGTCGGCCTCACCACCCTGGCCCTCCTGGCTTCGGCCTGTTGCTCTCGCAACCGTGCGGAGGACCTGCTGCGGGAAAGCCGGGAGCGTCTGCTGCTGGCGCAGGAGGCGGCCCTGGCAGGGACCTGGGAATGGGACCTGGACAGCAACCGGTGCATCTGGTCCGAGGAGTTGTTCCGCTTGTTCGGGCTGGAGCAGGAGGATTGTGAACCATCCCTGGACGTGTGGCGCACGGTCATCCACCCCGACGACCAGGCCGGGACCGAAGCCGCGTTACAGGCCGCGATCCGCCAAGGCCACGAATTGAACATCGAATGGCGGGTGAACACTCCCGACGGCGGAGTGCGCTGGCTCCTGTGCCGGGGCCGGCCCCGTCGAGGCGTCACGGGCGGCCACGGGTCGTACGTCGGCATCGCCCTGGACATCACCGAGCGCAAGCTGGCTGAGGCGTCGCTGCTGGAAAGCGAGGGGCGGTACCGGCAGGCCTTCGACAACATGGCCGAGGGGTTCGCCGTGTATCAGCCCGTGGACCAGGGCCAGGATTTCATGTTCGTGGACCTGAATCCCGCCGGCCAGGCGCAGAGCAAGCTGACCAGGGAAGCGGCCGTGGGCCGGCGCCTGACCGAACTGTTTCCAGGCGTCGGGGAGTTGGGCCTGCTGGACGCGCTCCGTCGAGTTTCCAGATCCGGGGTGTCCGAGCACGTGCCCCTGCGCAGGTACGAGGATGAACGCATCGCCCAGTGGGTGGAGAACTACGTGTTCCGGCTCCCGTCAGGCCTGATATGCGCCTTGTACGAAGATACCACCGCCAAGAAGAAGGCCGAGGAGGACCTGCTCCTCGCCAAGCAGGCCGCGGAGACGGCCAACAAGGCCAAGAGCGAGTTCCTGGCGAACATGAGCCACGAACTGCGCACGCCTCTCAACGGCGTGCTCGGCATGCTCCAGCTCCTGGACGGCGACCCGGTGATCGCGGGCGAAAACAAGGTGCTCCTGGAGACCGCCATGGAATCCGGGCGCAGCCTGGTGACCATCGTCTCCGACATCCTGAGCTTCGCGCAATTGGACGCGGGCAGGTTCACCGTCCGGAGGGAGCCGGTCAACCTGCGGGAGATTTGCGACTCGCTGTGCCGCTCCTTCCACTATGAGGCCAAGGAAAAGAATCTGGCGTTTGTTCTCACCGTGGAGGACTCGGTCCCCGAGACGGTGCTCACGGACGCAGGCCGGGTGCGCCAGATCCTGCTCAACCTCATGGGCAACAGTTTCAAGTTCACCCAGCGAGGACGGATCGCGGTGCATATCAGCCTGCTTCCCGTGCCGCCATCGCCAGCCGACAGGACGCTGTTCATCGTCGTGTCCGACACCGGCATCGGGATCCCCGACGAGAACCTGGACACGATTTTCGAACCGTTCACCCAGGTGGACAGCAGCCTGACCCGGAAATACCAGGGCACGGGAATCGGCCTGGCCCTGGTGCGGCAGCTGGTCGACGTCATGGGAGGGAGCGTCTGCATTGACAGCGCCCCCGGAGAGGGCTCCACCGTCTACGTGACCCTCCGGTGCGGATGGGCCCTGGGGGCGTCCCGTTGCGCCGGGTCGCCCGCCGAGGCGGTCCGCCATTTCGAGGGATTCCGGGTCCTGGTTGTCGAGGACGACAAGGTGAACCTCTTCACCGCCCTCCGCTTCCTGGAGCGCATGGGGTGTGCGGCCACCGGTGCGGGTAATGGGATAGAGGCACTGAAGCTTCTGGCTGAGAACGATTTCGACTGCATTCTCATGGACATCCAGATGCCGGAAATGGACGGAGTTGAGGCCACATTGGCCATCCGATCCTCGACAACGCTGGGCCGTAAGGCCCGCATCCCCATCATAGCCATGACCGCCCACGCCATGCCCGGCGACCGGGAGCAGTTCCTGTCCGCTGGCATGGACGGGTATATCACCAAGCCGGTGGATATGGACGAGCTTGAGCATGATCTGTTGGAAATTGCGGCAAGCGCAGGGGGCCAAGCTTGCACTGCGCCTGCAGAACATTGTCGGTGAAAATGCAGGGGAAAATATGGATCAGTTTTGCGATAGATTGAAGGAGAATGAGTTGTGGTTAATGGAGCGGATTCTCTCCTATGCCAGGAAGCAAGGCTATGTGAAGTATACATCTACACTTGTAGAGGCTTGGCGCGTCTCCATCAAGGGGCTCTCAGACGCCATTGTTGAGGCGTGCGCGGCATACGGCGGTGAGTTGCCTGAATTTTTGCCAGATGAAGAATTCGAGGATGATCCCGTAGTTCGGTTCGGAGTCCAGGAATCCCGCCTTCATCGGGAGCGCGGCATCAGTCTCTCGATGTTTCTTGGCTTGTATAAATACTATCGCTACACCTTTGAAGATTTCGTGAAAGCGATGGATGTGGCCGCTCCTAGAAAAGAATTTTATCACAGATTCGTGGAGCGTTGCTTTGACCGCATAGAAATAGCTTTTTGCAACCAGTGGTCTAGTCTGAACAAGGACAACGCCATGGCAGAGCTTCAAGAAGCCAATCGCTTGATGACAAACGAAAAGAATAAGTACCTCACGCTCTTTGAAAGTCTGGAGATGCCGACATTCTTGATTGATGAAAATGGATTTCTCGAGAACCTCAATGCTCCGGCATTCAATCTTATTGGAAGAGAACTGGCAGATGATTCCATGTATTACTCCCGTAATAGACAGAAAAGCCATAAGGCAAGGCATATTTCTGAATTGCTCTCATGGCTCAAGAGTCCTCTCGGCCAGTTCCTTGGGGATGATCAACGCTCATGCTGTTTTGAACTTGAAGAACGCAATGAGCCTGAATGTAGGAGTTTTCGCGTTTCCTTGTCCAGAATGCGGGACGTATCCGGCAAGTTTGGGGGGGGCGTCATCGTTCTAGAAGACATAACCGAGCGACGGCACATGGAACGCTTGAAGGAGGATGTTGAAAGAATCACAAGACATGACTTGAAAATCCCGCTAAGCGGCATGCTTCTGGCCTTTAATTACCTTCTGTCCGAGGACAATATCACTGAAGAACAACGTGAAATGTTAAGTATGGCCCGGGACAGCGGATACACCATGCTCGACATGATCAACCGGTCCCTTGATCTTTATAAAATTGAGTCTGGTACGTACCAATTCGAGCCAACCATTGTAGGCTTGCAGGCTGTGCTTGGGCGAGTACTCGATCATTGCTCAGAACTGTCAACAAAACATGGCGTAATGTTCTCTCTCGACATTCAAGAAGGAGGCAACGATGGGCAAGGTGCTATGCTACTTGCGGATGACATGCTTCTGTATGCCGCACTCGGGAACCTCATCAAAAACGCCGTAGAGGCATCCCCGCCAGGAAAGCCGGTCAGCATCGCCGTAACCATGCGGTCAACCTGCCATATCACCATCTCCAACGAAGGTGGTGTCCCCGAATCGTTTCGTGCTTCCTTCTTCGACAAATACTCCACGTTGGGGAAAAAGAATGGCTCTGGTCTGGGAACATACAGCGCCCGCCTGTTCGTCGAAACTATGGGAGGCACTATTTCGTTGTGCGCCGATGACCACAAGACCGATGTGATTCTGAAGTTGCCGCTGGCGACATGAGGTTGTCTCAATGTGAATTGCGCTGTTGCATGCTATGATGCGCCCACTTATCTCGATGCCATGGCTCACCCAATATTATGACTGCCTTTGCACAAGGTCGAGTGAGGCATTGTATGAAAGTTAGCTGCGAAGGATATGCTGCGCGTTTGTCGTCGCAATTTCGCCAGGCAACGCGCACTGTTGCTGCATTCCTGGCAGCGGCTGCATTCCTGTCGATGTCCAGCCCTGGCTGGTGTGGCGGCAGGAGTGTGCTCTTCTTGACTTCCTACCATCCGGGAGACGCTTGGACCGATGGGGTGATTGCGGGAGTCCGCCAGACGCTGGAAGAGGAGGACCTCCGGGTGGAATATTTGGACGCCCGCCGTCTGGGCGATGCTGCCCACCAATCCCTCATGCGCAGCTATCTGGCCAGCAAGTACGCAGGCGTGCGTCTGGACGCCCTGCTTGCTTCCGACGACGCAGCCTTCGATTTGTTCCTCAAGATGCGCGGGGATGAACTGCCTGATCTGCCGATGGTGTTCTGCGGCGTGAACAATATCAACCCCGACCGCCTGCGCGGCCAGGTCGGGATCACCGGGGTCAACGAAGCCGTCGATATCGCGGGAACCATTCGTTTGGCCCTCGATCTGCTGCCCACCACAAAAATGCTGGCAGTGGTGGTCTCGGACCGTAATGCCGTTGGGCGGGCCAACCTTGATGATCTCAACGCCGTAGTTCCGGCCCTGGCCGGCCGGGTGGAGGTCAGGAAGCTGTTGAACCTGACCCGCAATAACTCGCAGGAAGTCCTGGGCGCGTTGCCGGACAACGTCGTCGTGCTGCGTTTGGCCAACCTCCTGGAGGATGACGGCCGGGACGTTCCCCTGCAGGAAAGCATGCGCCTCATCTCCGGTCTCTCACGCTGCCCGGTCTTCACCTTCTGGGATTTCGATCTGGGCAAGGGCGCCGTGGGTGGCCAGGTGGTGAGCGCAATCGAGCAGGGACGCGCGGCAGGAGCCATGCTCGCCCGCATCCTGTCCGGCGCGTCGCCGGATGAAATCCCGGTTCGCATGAGCAGCCCCAACGTTCCCATGTTCGACTACGCCCAACTGGCGCGGTTCGATATCTCCGACGCGTCGATACCCGACGGGGCGGTGGTGCAGGGGCGTCCCGAAGAGGGAATGCGGCGGCATCTGCCCTGGCTGGCGGGGCTGCTGCTGTTCATCGGGCTGCAGAGCTGGCTCATCGTCGCCCTGGTGGCCAGCCGATCTCGGCACCGCAGGGCTGAAGCCAAGGTCAAGGAGCAGCTGGATTTTCAACATGTCCTGCTGAATACCATCCCGAGCGCCATATTCTACAAGGACGAGCATGGCCGCTATCTGGGATGCAACGCTGAATGCGAAAAACTGCTCGGCCGGAGCGAGGAGGAGCTCAGGGGCAAGACCGTTTACGACATTCATTCCCGCGAGCTTGCCGCCAGGTATGACCGTATGGACAAGGAGTTGCTCTCCAGCCTGGGGCGGCAAGACTATGAAGGGCAGGTGCTATCGTCCGATGGAATCCGGCGGGACGTCATATTCCACAAGTCGGTCATGCCGGCGCGTCACGGCGGCGTCCTCATCGGTGTTGTCGAGGATATCACTGAACGAAAACGCGCCGCAGAATCCCTGCGGGAGAGCGAGGAGCGCTACAGGCTCATCGCGGACCACACTTCCGACTCCATCTGGGTGATGGGACCGGACCTGCGGTTCGTCTACCTGTCGCCCTCTTCGGAACGTCTCTTCGGCTACTCCCTCGAGGAATGGACCACCCTGGACTGGGCCCGTTTCATCCACCCCCAGGACCTGGATGACATGCTCAAACTGTTCGACAATATCCGCGGGGCGCAAGGGCCTGACAGCGTCACGGCTGTCGTCAGGGTTCGGCACAAGCGGGGGCGGGAGCTGTGGGTGGAGTTCACGGCCACTCCCGTCCAGCGCGGGGACGGGAGTCTGTCCCGCATCGTGGGCGTGACCCGGGACGTCACCGAACGCAAGCTGGCGGAAAAGGCCCTGCAGGAGAGCGAAAGGAGATACCGCCGGCTCTTCACCTCGCTCATCGACGCCGCGGCGCTGCACGAGATCATCCTGGACGCGGAGGGGAAGCCCGCGGACTACCGTTTCCTGGCGGTGAACCCGGCTTTCGAAAGGATAACCGGATTGTCCGCGGAGGCGATACTCGGCCGTACCGTCCTGGAGGTCATGCCCACCATCGAACCGCACTGGATCGAAGCGTACGGCAAGGTGGCCACCGAGGGCGGCTTCATGCGGCTGGAGGAACACAGCGCCGATCTGGGACGATACTTCGACGTCAACGCCTATTGCCCCCAGCCGGGGCAGTTCGCGGTCGTGTTCCAGGACGTGACGGAGCGCGCCCTCGCAGCGAGAGAACTTTCCACGGCCAAGGAGGAGGCGGAGGCCGCCAACCGCGCCAAGGGCGAGTTCCTCGCCAACATGAGCCATGAGCTGCGCACCCCGCTCAACGGGGTGCTGGGCATGCTGCAGCTGCTGGACGGCAATTCGCACATATCCGGGGACGACAAGGTGCTGCTGGAGACGGCCATGGAATCAGGCCGCTGCCTGTTGACCATCATCAACGACATCCTGAGTTTCTCCCAGCTGGCCGCGGGCAGGCTTTCCATCGGCAGGGAGCCCGTCAACCTGGCCGAGATCGTGGATTCCGTGCACCGGGCCTTCGTGTTCGAGGCCCAGGAGCGCGGCGTGGCGCTGACAAGCCGGGTGGCGGAGACGGTCCCCTCCACGGTCCAAACCGATCCCGGCCGTTTGCGGCAGATACTCGTCAACCTGGTGAGCAACGCCATGAAGTTCACCGAGCAGGGACGGATCGAGCTGGAGGTGTCGGCGCTCCCCCATGTCCCGGCGGCCGGCGGCGTGGTGCTGCTGGTCACGGTCTCGGACACCGGCATCGGCATCCCGGACGACCGGCTCGACGACATCTTCGAGCCTTTCACCCAGGTGGACGGCTCCCTTACCCGCAAGTACCAGGGAACGGGAATCGGCCTGGGCATCGTGCGCCAACTCGCCCAGCTCATGGGAGGCTCGGTCTGCGTGGAGAGCGAACTGGGCCAGGGCGCGACGTTCCACGTGACGGTCCGCTGCGGCATTCCGGCCCCGCCGGCGGCCGCGGGCGAGGTGGAGGTCCAGGAGCCGGGCGACGGGGCCCTGGGGCTTCGGGTGCTGGTGGCCGAGGACGACCGGGTGAATCTGTTCACCGCCACCCGGTTCCTGGAGCGCCTGGGGTGCTTGGCCACAGGCGTTGGCGACGGGCGCGCGGCCGTGAGAGCGTTGCGTGCGGGTGATTTCGACTGCGTCCTCATGGACGTGCAGATGCCGGGACTGGACGGGATCGAGGCCACCCGGGCCATCCGCTCGTCCTGGGAGCTGGGCGGCAAGGCCGCCATTCCCATCGTCGCCATGACCGCCCACGCCATGCCCGAGGACCGGGAAAAAATCCTCGGGGCTGGCATGGATGGCTATATCACGAAGCCCGTGGACATGGATGAGCTTGCCCGGGTGCTTTCCACGGTCGCCCCCCGGGGGAGGAAGGCATGAGGCGGTCCGCCATCGGGCCCGGGAGGGCGGCGGACGCCGCCCCCTCCCTTGTCCGGCGACGGCTTTGACAGTGAGGCAAGGAGAGACGGACATGCATGCTTCTTCTCGAACGCCAGCGACAAGGGACCTGCGCGCAATCCATTTCGCGAGCGGCGTGCTGCTCGCCGCGCTCGGACTGCTGGGGAACTTTGCCAAGATAGATCTATTCTTCAACGTGGACTACCTGTTCGGCAGCATCTTCGCGCTGATGGCCGTCAGGCTCCTGGGCACTGCCGCAGGAACGCTCATAGCTGCCGCGGCGGCCTCCTACTCCTTCGTTCTCTGGAACCACCCGTATGCCGCGGTCATCTTCACCGCCGAGGCGCTGTGCGTCGGGCTGGGCCTGCGCCTCCGGCGAGGCAACCTCGTCTCGTGGGACATCCTGTACTGGCTGGTGATCGGCATGCCCCTGGTATTTCTCTTCTACCGTTACGTCATGGGGATGGAGATCGCCGTCGTCAGGACGGTCATGCTCAAACAGGCCATCAACGGCATCTCCAACGCCGTCCTGGCAGCCCTGCTTCTCTATGCGTGCCGGACCCTCCCGTCCCTGTCTCGTCTTTTCCCGCAGCTTGCCGTCTTCTCCTACAAGGAGTTCCTCTTCAACATCATCATGGCGTTCGTGCTCGTGCCGGGCATGGTGGGGACGACCATCAGCAGCAGGGGAGCCCTGCCCAGGCTTCAGGAATCGATCGAGTCGCGTCTGCTGAACCTGTCGGATTACATCCAGGGGAACCTGGAAGCCCTGGTGGGCGTGGACCAGCGCATCCTGGCCGTCCTGGCCGACATGGCCGCAAGCCGCCCCCTGCACTCGCCGGAAATACGGGAGGCCATGAAGGTGCTTCTCGCGTTGCAGGGCGACTTCCTGCAGGTGGGGATATGCACCCCCGCGGGCAGGACGGTCGCTGCCGAGGCGACCGGCGCGTGGTCCGAATGGAGCGTCGGAGACACGCCGGAAGGACGGCGACTCCTCCGGGAGTCCCGTGCCGGCGTGTCCGGCGTCATTCCCGTCATGGCCCCGGAGGAGCGCCGCATCGCGGTCATGTCCGTTCCGATCCGGTCTGGCCGGGAGTACCGCGGCATGGCCTTCGGCGTTTTCAATCCGGACTGTCTGCGCGGCCTGCTCGAATCGAGCACCGACCGGAGCAGCCTGCAGGTGTCCATCCAGGATGGGAATGGCGCGAGGGTGGTCAGCTCCAGCCAGGGGCGGGGGCCCGTCGGTGAGTTCTCGCCGGAACAGCGTGGGGAAATCGGGGTGCTGCCGGGAGGGACCGCGCTGTGGCTCCCGGCTGCGGAAAGGAACATCTCCGTCATGGAGCGCTGGCACAAGGCGGTCTTTTTCAAGCGGGTCCGTTTGGACACGTTGCCGGGGTGGTCCGTGATGGTCGAGGAAGCCATGGCCCCCCATATGTTCGGCCTGCTGCAGCACATCGAGAAGTCGTTGCTATTCATGCTCGCCCTGATCGTCCTGGCCTTGCCCCTTTCCCTGGTGCTCCCCAGGCTGGTGGTGCGGCCCTTGCTGCAACTCGAACGGCTGACCTCGGACTTGCCGGAGCGGCTGGAGTCCGGCGCGCTCCTTGTGTGGCCCGACGTCGTCGTGATCGAGGCCAAGTCGCTCCTGGACAACTTCCGCCGCATGGCCGAGTCGCTGGTGGCCCGTTTCAGCGAAATACGCCAGGCGAACACCGAACTGGTGGCGGCCAGGGCCGCCGCCGAGGGCGCAAACGAAGCGAAGAGTCTGTTCCTGGCCACCATGAGCCACGAGATCCGCACCCCCATGGGCGGGATACTCGGCATGGCCGAACTGCTGTCGCAAACCTCCTTGAGTCGGGAACAGGGGGAATACGTCCGCCTGTTGGAAACCTCGGCCCGGACGTTGTTGTGCGTACTCAACGACATCCTCGACTTCTCCAAGATCGAGGCCGGGAAGCTGCGCCTGAACCTCGTTGCGTTCGAACTTCGCCGGACGGTGAAGGAAACGACGGAGCTCATGGCTGCGCCTGCCGCGGAGCAGGGGGATGTCCTGGAATGGGACGTGTGTCCTGAGGTCCCTGACGTGCTGGAGGGCGATCCTGTCCGGTTCCAGCAGATCCTGCTCAACCTGCTGAGCAACGCCATCAAGTTCACCCAGAACGGGGTAGTCCGCGTCGCGGTCGCCTTGGAGCGGGAAGCCGACGAGAACCTGGTTGTCCTTCGGTGCGAGGTGCGCGACACCGGCATGGGCATCCCTGCCGAGAAGATCCACTCCATCTTCGACCGGTTCACGCAAGCCCACCGCCAACTCCAGGTCAGCGCAGGCACTGGGCTTGGACTGTCGATCGTCAAGCGTTTGGTCGAGGCCATGGGAGGACATGTCTCGGTGCAGAGCATGGAAGGGGAGGGGAGCCATTTCACGTTCACCGTTCGAATGCGCCCGACCGACGCATCCGCATTGAACGATGCCGATGCGAAACAGGTAACTCTCAAGCCGAACAAGCCATGCAACATCCTGGTGGCCGAGGACAACTCGGTCAATCAACTCGTGATCAAACGGCTGCTCGAAAAGCTGGGGCATCGAGTGACCCTGGCGGGAAACGGCCGGCAAGCCATTTCAGAACTACGCAACGACCGATACGATTGCGTGTTCATGGACGTGGAAATGCCCGAGATGGGAGGCTTGGAGGCGACCCGGCGCATCCGTGCGGGCGAGGCTGCGCCCCATGCGCCGGACGTCCCGATCGTCGCGTTGACAGCCCATGCCCTAGATGGAGACCGGGGACGATTCCTGGCCGCCGGCATGAATGAATACGTGACGAAACCCTTTGACAGCTCGAGGTTGGCGCAAGTCCTGTCGCTGGTTGCAAGACGTTGACCGTCTCCCCGCTTGCTGGCGGATAACGAGGGGCGGCAATTCGCCTCGCGGAGAATTCTACGGGCAAGGGGGAAGTGGTTCCGCGTGATGGAGCCACGTGGCATACCGGGCGAAGCTCCTGTCCATTGCGCCGGAGTTCGACCAGAGCCAGGGGAAATGCCCAAAGCGAAGGCTCAGCTGCTTACCGGCCTGGTCCGGCCCCTGGCCCTCGCGTCGCAGGAGCCAGGCGGCCGACACCAACCCGGAGCGGTCAGCCCCGCCCTCGCAGTGGATAAGGACGGGTTTGGGCTGGCAGGCCAATTCCCGCACCAGCGCATCAAGTTCCGATGGCGCCACCTCTCTCCCTGCGGAGAGTTCATGGTCGACCATCGACACGCCCAGACGATGCAAGGTCCGGCGCTCCTCTTGGTACCATTGCGAATCCTTGTGACGCCCCCGCAGGTTGAGGACGCCGCGGATTCCGTACCGCGCGACGACATCCTCCAGTTCCGCCGGGGCGAGTTGGCGGGAGCGGTAGACCTGCCCAGGGCTGACCGCGTGGAGATTCTCCGAAACGAGGAAAGCCGCCACCGCCAGGGCGACGAACGCCAGGAATATCCCGGCAACGGCCGCTACCCGCTTCATGAGGCGTCCCGCCCGAGGCCCCACCCGCCCGGAGCCGGCGCAGCCCTTGGCATCCGGCAATCTCGTGATGCCTGAACCGCTCGGGGATTCGCTCCGAATCGATGTATTGTCTGGTTTGGTCCAGGCAATGCCCGGAGTTGTTCTCCTGCGGCCCCGCCATCTCCACACGCAGAAGAAGGCCGCGAACCCGCACCCGGCCGCAAGGGCCAGCGTGGCCCTGTGCAGGTTGCGCAGCGCCAGGCCCTCCCACTGGCCGACCGTCTGGACCAGGGCGGCGACTGCATGGTGAAGCACGTCAGCGTTCCTCGGCCCGCGGGAGCATGGGGATGTCCTGTGGCTCGAACGAGTACCCGCATTGCCTGCCGCACAGCCTGACCTCGTCGATGTCCCGCTGGTCGATGGGGAACACCTGGCAGGCCCCGGGGCGGCAGACGCCATAGACCAGGCATCGTCCGGGCTTGGTCAGCAGGGGGCAGGTGAAGAGCAGGTTGCAGCAGGTCCCGCATTGCCGGCAGCCGCCCTGGCGCTTGAGCAGTTGGCCTTGGACGTAGTTTTTTCGGAAATGGACCAGCAGAAAGCGCCGCAGCTTGCCGGAGGCGTGGAGCAGAAACCGGGACTCGGCTCCGGCCCGGGCGAGAGCGAAGGCGAAACGGTTGACCAGGCTGGTCAGGGCGGAAGCCCTGTCGGACAGCTTGTGTACACTCTGGCTCATGGACTGCATATCTCTATCCTCGAACGGTTTAGGGGGCAGGCCAAGCGGCGAGGGTACAACTCGCAGGAATCGGAGGCCAGACTTGGGCGTCTTTATTACCAAAGTGTAATCTGAAAGATTGCGGTTTCGTATAGTTGCGGAAAGGCGCAGGCAATCTTGATTGGCTAGGTGTCTTTGCAGGCTCGAAAGTATGGGGCCGGAAAACGCCAAGGAGAACGCCATGCGCATCCCAGTCCTTTTTGTCATCCTATCCCTGGCTCTGGCCGGGCTCTGTGCAGGTTCCGCCTTTGCGGACGGGCACCGCGAGAACAACCACGAAATCGCCGCGGCCGTCACCGCCAAGATCTCCCTCGCCGAGGCGGCGGATGCTGCGGAAAGGCACACCGGCGGTCGGGCCCTCGGGGCGGGCATAACCCGCCACCAGAACTCCCCGGCCTATGAGGTGAAGATCGCGGAGAAGGGAGTCCTCGCTCTCGTCCTGGTGAGCCTGGAAACCGGCAAGGTCCTGCGGGTGGAGCACAGTGGCCCCCTGGGCCGGGCGGCCAAGTCCGCCGAACTGGCGGCTTTTTTCAAGGACAATCCGGCGGCGGGCGGCCTGACGGCGGTGATCTGGTCCGCGGAGCGGGCGCAGACTGGCCAGGCCTTGGAAGCTGACTACTCGACGCGTGACAGGCTCTACGAGGTCGAAATCCTGGCCCCGGACAGGAGCCTGCATTCCATCCATGTGGACCCCGCCACGCTCAAGGTGGTGAAGACCACCCCGGGCGAGAGCGAGGAAGTCGACGAATAGTTCCTGGCGCTGCATCGCCCGCGGGCGAAACTGTCACGGGCATCAGTTGGGCCAACCGGGGACAGCCGCAGCCCGCGGCGTGTCGTTGCCCGGCGTCCAACTCCCCACCATCCACACCCATGCGAGACGAGGTCCGCCAATGACGTTGCGAATCCATATTCTGCTGGCTACGGCCGCCTTTCTGCTCCTGTTCGCGCCCTCCCGGGCCTCGGCCGAGGCCAAGACCTTCGCGGTCGTGCCCTTCGCGGTCAACGGCCCGGAAAAGTACCTGTATTTCGGCCACGGCATCCAGGACATGCTTATCTCTCGCCTGGAATGGCAAAAACGGATGATGCACATAGCCAAGGAAACGGTCGCCGAGGCCTGGCCCGCGCCTCCCGCCTCGGACTCCGAGGCGGCCGCCGGCCTGGGCAAGCTCGGCGGCGACTTCCTGGTCTGGGGCAGCGTGACCGTGCTGGGCGACCAATGCAGCGTGGACGTGCGGGTCACGGACAAAGGCGGCAGGACCTGGCCCAGGAGCGCCCAGGCCCCGCTGGCCGGTCTCATCCCCGCCATGGACGCCATCGCCCGGGACATCAGCGCCGAAATCTTCCAACTGCCCGTCGGCAAGGCGCCGTCGGAAAACGCCGAGCAGGCTGGTGCGCCTCTGAAACCGGACATCGTGGCCAACGAAAGAAGCGCCGATCAGGTCTACCTGAATCCGCAATTCCGCTACGAGGGCGGCGACGAGAACCCTGGCCGTTGGCGCGGCCCGGCCCTGGACTTCACCTCCGTGGGCTGCGTGGTGGGCGACCTGGACGGGGACGGCAGGAACGAGATTCTGTTCATCGACAACCACACGGTGCGCGTCTACGAATACAAGGAGCGCCGCCTCCTCCCCCTGGCCGAGGTCGCTCCCGCGCCCCGCGCCCAGCTCCTCAACCTGAACCTCATCGACCTCGACCGCGACGGCGTCCAAGAGATCGTGGTTTCCGCGGACCTGGACGGCATGCCCACGTCCTTCGTGCTCAACTACGCGAACAAGCAGTTCACGGTGTTGCAGAAGGACATCCCGTATTACATGAGCGTCATCCGGTTCCCGCCCACCTATTCCCCGGTACTGGTGGGCCAGAAGCCCGGCACCGGCGGCAGCCTCTTCGAGTCCGCGGTGCACGAGGTGGTGCGCATGTCCGGCGAATTCCGGCTGGGCAAGCGGGTAGCCCATCCCGATGGGGCCAACGTGTTCAACTTTGCCTTCCTTCCCCAGGAGGACGGGGACTACAGGATTGTTCTGGTCACCGACCAGGACCATCTCCAGGTTTTCACTCCCCAGTTCGAGCTGCTGGCCTCCACCTCGGACCAGTTCGCCGGATCCGCCCTGGGCTTCGAGCGGCCCGACACCATCGGCGGCCTGTCCCCCCGGGGGAACCAGATAACCCTGAACTACTACCTTCCCCTGCGCCTGGTCGTCGTGAACCTGGAGAGGGGCGCCAAGCACGAACTCTTGGTCAACAAGGACATCTCGGTGGCATCCCAGTTCTTCCAGCGCTACCGGTATTATCCCGAGGGGGAGATCCACTCCCTGTTCTGGGACGGCGTGGGCCTGTCCCTGGGTTGGAAGACCCGCCGCATCAAGGGCACCGTGGCCGACTACGGGGTGGCCGACGTGGACAACGACGGCAAGCCAGACCTCTACGTCTGCGTGAACACCTATCCGGGAATTTCCGGCCTGCGCGAACGCAAGACCTTGCTCACCACCTATGCACTGGATCTGGAGACCACCGCGACGCCCATTCCCCTGGGAAGAGACGACTAGTCTGGCGTGGAGCATCCGTCGGGAAGATTGCGGGTTCGTATTGTTGCGGCAAGGCGTACGCAATCTTGGATGCCTAGGGTGTCTCCCAGAGGCGCGCAACATGCGGGCCGGAGAAACACCAAGGAGAATGCCATGCGCAACACAGTCCTGTTGGCCACCCTGGCCCTGGTTCTGATCGGATTATTGGTCGGTTCCGCCCTTGCGGAAGAGTCCCGGGAGAACGACTCCGAGATCGCCGCGGTCGCTGCGGCCAAGGTCAGCCTCGCCGCGGCGGTGACTGCGGCCGAACAGCATACCGGCGGCCGGGCCGTGGGCACGGGCCTTGCGCACCACGAGAAGTCCTTTGCCTATGCCGTGAAGGTTGCGAACAAGGGCAACCTGGACTTGGTCTTCGTCAGCCTGGAGAGCGGCAAGGTGCTCCGCGTGGAGCACGAGGGCCCCCTGGACCAGGCGGTGGAGTCCGCCAAGCGCGCCGCATACTACCAGCAGAACCCGGCGGCCGGCGACCTGGCTGCGCTGGTCGGGGCCGTGGAAAAGGCGCTTGGCGGCCAGGTCCTGGAGGCCGACTACTCCGCTTGCGACAAGCTCTACGAGGTCGAGATCCTGGCTGCGGACAAGGGCCTGCATACCGCCAAGGTGGACCCCGCGACGCGCCAGGTGGTCAAGGTCTCCCCGGGCGAGAGCGAAGAAGACGACGACTAGTTTCCTTCCCCACCCTGCGCCAGGGCGGGCCGGCGGATTCCCTATCCCCGTCGGCCCGCCCACTGCGCCGGGCATGACAGGAGGTAATCGGCATGCTGCTCTCCATCAAATCCCTTCGCGTGCGCCGAGGCGGTGTCTCCGTGTTGCACGGCGTCGATCTCTCGCTGGACGAAGGGGAAATATGCGGGCTGCTCGGGCCCAACGGGGCCGGCAAGAGCACCACCATCGCCGCGGCGCTGGGGCTGTTGCAGCCGGAATCCGGCAGCGTCCGGCTTCTGGGCCACGACCCCCGGGTCGAATCGCGGGCTGTCCGTGCCGGCATCGGCGTGCTTCCCGAGCGGACCGGGTTCTACGAGTGGATGACCGCCACGGAGTACCTGGAATTCTTCGCCCGGCTCAATGGCGGCGCCCCCTCCCCCGGGGACCTGCGCGACCGCCTGGACGAGGTGGGGCTTTCGCCCCGTCCCGGCCAAGCCATCGGCACGTTCTCCCGGGGGATGCGCCAGCGCCTGGCCCTGGCCCGGGCACTTCTGCACCGGCCGCGGCTGCTCCTCCTCGACGAGCCCAGCAACGGGCTCGATCCCCGCGGCCGCCGGGAGCTGCACGACCTGCTCCGCAGCCTGGCCGACCGGGGGATGGGCATCCTGCTCTGCACCCATCTGCTGGATGACGTGGATCGGCTCTGCTCGCGCATCGGGATCATCCACGACGGCCGTTCCGTTGCCGAAGGCGAATTGTCCGACCTGCTCGTGCGGCATGGTCGCTCGCGCTATCGGATCAAGCTCGCAGCGGATGCGCCGCAGGACGCATTGGCCCCGGGCGAGGTACGGCCCGTGGCCCGGGAGAACGATTCCCTGGTGGTGGATATTTCTCCTGGCGTGGTTCCGGCCAAGGCCTGGAGCAGCCTGCTCGCCGCCGGCTGGCCCATCGAGGAGATACGGCGGGAAGGCGGCGGTCTGGAGTCCCTGTATCTCGACCTGACGGGAGGTCAGCCGTCATGAACACCCCCTTGCTCATCACCGGAAAGGAAGCCGGGGAGATATTCCGCAGCCCGCGTGGCCTGGCTTGGCTCCTGGCCGTGGCCGCGGCCCTCTCCATCTTCAGCCTGCTGCTGGTCAGCAACACCGAACTGAGCCTGCTCGACAACGCCCAGGTGGTCTACGACATGACCAGCCTGGCGACCTTCCTGGGCTCGCTGCTGGCGGTGATCGTCGGGGTGGTCTCCGTGGCCGGGGAACGGGAGCGGGGCAGCCTCCTGCCCCTGCTCCTGGCCCCGGTTTCGCGCGGGGACATCCTGCTGGGCAAGCTCGGCGGGCTCGCCGTGACCTGGGCGGCCATGTTCCTCCTGTCCTTGCCCTACCTCTGGGCAGTGGGGAGCACCGGCCAGAACCTAGCGGACGGGACCCTGATCCTGGCCCTGCTCGGCTCGCCGGTGGTGTTCGGGTTCGGATGCCTGGCCCTGGGCCTGGGCGCCCGCCTGGGCTCCGTCCGGGCCGGGCTCATGGCCGGGCTGGTGGTGCTGCTGGTGGCGGCCAGTCCGATTGTTCTCGGGCCGAGCCTGCGGCAAACCGCCATAGGCGCGGCCTTCGACGCGGTGAATCCCTTTGCTGCCGCAGTGAACGCCTATGACGAGGTCATCATCGATTCGGCCAGCCTGGTCGCGCAGTGGGGCAGGGGCCTGGTGGTCCTGTCCTGGCTGGCGCTGGCCGGCTGGTTCGCCCGGAACGGCCTGCGCAGCCTGGTCCGGGAGGGAGGCGGCTTATGAACACGTCCCGAGCCCTCTGTGTGGCTGCGGTCCTGCTCTTCCTGGTGGCCACGCCGGCAGCAGCATCCCTGACCGTGAGCCTCGCGCCCTCGCCGGCCAACCCGGCAGCTCCCCGCATGGGGAACCGGCTCTCCTTCCACACGGTCATCCGCAACACCGGGGCGCAACCGGTGCACGGGCTGATCGCCTGGATCAGCCTGCTCCGGACCGACCCCGGCCAGGAGCAGCCCATGGACCTGGAGGATTGGAGCGCCCACAAGGCGGTCTCCGCCGCGCGCCTGGAGCCGGGACAGAGCCTGGACGCGGACTGGCCCATGCGCCTCATCCAGGACGGCCGCTACCGGGTGGTCGTCTCCCTGGTCAGCCGCGAGGAGCCGGGCCTGGTCACCAGCCCGCTGCTGGACTTCACGGTGCTCCGCAAGCCGGTGGTGGAGTCCGGCCGGGTGCTGCCGGTGGCCCTGGGCATGCCGTTCCTGCTCGGCCTCGTGCTCCTGTGGCGCTGGAGACGGAGGCGGTAGCCCGTCGCGCATTGCCTGCGAACGGCAATCCGGGCTATGTCCTGCCTGGGGGCAACCCGAGCGGCATGGAGCATGCGGCATGAAGATACTGCTCATCGAGGACGACGCCCAGACCGCGGAGTTCGTGGCCAAGGGCCTTACCGAGCACGGGCACGTGGTGGACGTCTCCGGCCACGGCCGGGAAGGACTGCACCTGGCCACCGGCCAGCCCTATGACCTGCTGGTGGTGGACCGCATGCTGCCCGGACTGGACGGACTCTCCCTGGTCCGGGCGGTTCGCGCCGCCGGGATCAGGACGCCGGTGCTCTTCCTGACCACCCTGGGCGGGATCGAGGACCGGGTCGAGGGCCTGGAGTCCGGGGGTGACGACTACCTGGTCAAGCCCTTCGCCTTTTCCGAGCTGCTGGCCCGGGCCAACGCCCTGGCCCGTCGCCCGCCCCTGGCCGACGAGCAGTCCGTGCTCCGGGTCGCGGACCTGGAGCTGGACCGGCTGCGCCGCACCGTGTCCCGGCAGGGGCAGCCGCTGGACTTGCAGCCCCGGGAGTTCCAGCTCCTGGAATACCTCATGCTGCACACCAACCGGGTGGTCACCCGGACCATGCTGCTGGAGCATGTCTGGGATTTCCATTTCGATCCCGGCTCCAACGTGGTGGAGACCCACGTGAGCCGGCTGCGCACCAAGGTGGACAAACCCTTTGCCAGGCAACTCATCCACACCGTGCGCGGGGCGGGGTATTCCCTGCATGCCCGGGACTGATCCTTTGCGCAGCGCCGCCTTCCGGGTGGCCGCCGCCTACGCCGGCCTGTTCGCCCTGTCGGCCATGCTCCTGTTCGGGGCGGCGTATTGGGCCGCCACTCGGGAGATGACCGCCCAGTTGCGCACGGAAATCCGCAGCGACGCGCGGGCGCTGGCCGACGCCTTTGCCCAGGGCGGAAGGGACGCCCTGGAGCAGGAGGCCTGGGACCGCCAATCCGACGCCCGGGGGGCGGCGTTCTACCTCCTCCTGGACGAATCCGGCCGCAAGATCATGGGGGATTCAATCCCGGTCGCCCCGTTCCAGGGGTGGCGAGAGGTCGTTCGCCAACTGGAGAACTCTCATGCTGACGACAACGACGCGACGGATACCGTCCTGGCCTTCGGACAGAGCCTGGGCGGCAGGTTCCTGCTCGTGGGCCGCTCCATGCACGGCGTGGAGGAGATGCAGGAGACCCTGCTGCAGCTCCTCACGGCCATGCTTGGCCTCACCCTGCTTCTGGCCCTGGCCGGGGGCCTGGTCATGGGGCGCAGCGCCACACGCCGGGTGGGGAAAATGAGCCGGGCGGTCAGGCAGATCGTCTCCGGCGACCTGTCCCGCCGCCTGCCGGCATCCGGACCGTGCGACGAGATCCGCGGCCTGGCCGAGGACATCAACCGGATGCTCGCCCGCATCGAGGAGCTCATGGACAACCTGCGCCAGGTGAGCAACGACATCGCCCATGATTTGCGAACCCCGCTGGGACGGTTGCGGCAGCAATTGGAGGCCGCCCGCCAGAACGAACACTCCGTGGAGGGGTGCCATGCGGCCATCGATGGGGCAATCGTCGAGATCGACGCCCTGCTGCAGACCTTCTCCGCGCTCCTGCGCATCGCCCAGGTCGAGGCCGGGGCCCGCCGGCAGAGCTTTTCCGACGTGGACCTCGCGGACCTGGCCGCCCGCATAGTGGAGCTCTACGTCGCGGCCGCCGAGGACGGTGGCAGGACCCTGGCCGGAGAACTGGAGCCCGGCGTGGTGGTGCATGGCGACCAGGAACTGCTCACCCTGCTGCTGGCTAATCTCGTCGAGAACGCGCTGCGCCACACCCCGCCCGGAACCCACATCGCCGTGCACCTGGCCGGCACGGAAGACGGGCCCGAACTGAGCGTCCGCGACAACGGCCCGGGCGTCCCGGAAGCGGAGCGGGACAAGGTGTTCCGCCGGTTCTACCGCCTTGAGGCCAGCCGCACCACGCCCGGCAGCGGCCTGGGCCTGGCCATGGCGCATGCCATCTGCCAGTTGCACGGGGCAGGGATTCTCCTGGCGGACGGTCATCCCGGGCTTTGGGTACGAGTCAGATTTCCTCGGGTAGGGTGGTAGGTCCAGACAACCTGTCTCTACAATTTGCAGCGCTTTGTAGCTGGCTGGAATTTTAGTTGAACGAGGTTCAGGTGAGATGTCCAAGAAGGTACACCTTGTTGGACAACGTCATTCTGTCAGGACAGCTGGATTAGCTTGCTGAAATAACAGCGCTTGCTATGAAAAAAAGGCGAGCAGATTGCCGGTGGGTTCACGGTCCGGCTTGATTCGGTTCAATGGACTTGCCGACCTTGCACTACCTCGGTCAGGACCCGCTCCAGTTCATCCATGTCGACGGGCTTGGCGATGTAGCCATCCATCCCGGCGGCCAGGAACTGCTCGCGATCCCCAGGCATGGCGTAGGCGGTGAGCGCGATGACGGGAATGTCCTTCCGGCCGCCCCTCGCATCCCCAGCGCGGATCGCTCGGGTGGCTGCCACGCCGTCCATGACCGGCATCTGCACGTCCATGAACACCACATCGTATTCCCCTTCGCGCAGGGCCTCCAGGGCCTCGCTGCCGTTCTCCACGGCGAAGACCGCGCACCCGGCCTTTTTCAGTTGCCGCACGGCCGAAAACCTGCTCACCCGGTCGTCCTCGGCCAGGAGAACCCGCAGGCCCTTCGCCGGCTGTTCGCCGCTGGAGCCGGGTACATGGGGGGCCTGGATGGCCTCTGCCAACCCGAAGGTGGTGCGGAAGTGGATCGTTGTACCCTGCCCCTCCTCGCTGTCCACGGAGATGTTGCCCCCCATGAGGCTCACAAGCTGCTTGCAGATGGAGAGGCCCAGCCCGGCGCCCTGGAACCTGCGGGTGAACCCTTCGCTGGCCTGGGTGAAAGGCTCGAAAAGCAGGTCCAGCTTGTGATCGGGAATCCCGCAACCCGTGTCGGCGACGGAAAAGAGGATGCGGGCCTGGCGGTCGTGGGCCCCTGGCAGCGGGTACGCCTCCAGGGTGATGCTCCCGGACGTCGTGAACTTAAAGGCGTTCCCCACGAGATTGTTGAGAACCTGTTGCAGACGCAGGGTGTCGCCAAGCAGCAGGTCGGGAATCCTTGGATCCACGTGGCAGCTAAAGGATACCCCGGTCTGCTGCGATACGGGCAGGAAGAGCTGCTCCACAGAGCGGACCGCCTCGGACAGCCGGAAGGGCTCCTCCTGGATGGCCAGCTTTCCCGCCTCGATCCGGGACAGGTCGAGAATGTCGGAGAGCAGCCGGGTCAGGCGTTGCCCCGACTGCACGGCCATCTCTGCGTACTCTTTCTGCTCCTTGTCCAGTGAGGTTGTTTGCATGAGCTGGAGCATGCCCAGGACCCCGTTGAGAGGCGTCCGGATCTCGTGGCTCATGTTGGCCAGGAATTCGGACTTGGAGCGGTTGGCGGCGTCGGCCGCTTGCTTGGCCACCAGCAGGGCCTTTTCCGCGCTTTTGCGCTCGGTGATGTCGATCATCACCGTCAAGAAGTACTGGCGGCCCTGGCTGGCAACCACTTCCCCCGAAAAAAGGCCGTCACGCAGCGACCCGCCTTTGGTGCGGACCTCCATCTCGAAGTCGGAGATGCGCCCTTCGGTCGCGAGTAGATCGCCCACGGCCTTCTGCTGCTCAGCGTTCGGGAAAAGGCAGAGATCGCAAGCGCTCTTGCCGAGCACCTCTGCCCGGGCGTACCCAAGCTTCTCCAGAAAGACGTTGTTTACGTCCGCGAAGCGGCGGTCGGGCAGGGACGAGAGCGCCATCAGCGCGGGGTTGAAGCGGAACAGCCGTTCGAAGCGCTGCAGGGCCTCCTGTTCGGAGCTAAGGTCCTTGCTGACGCCGAAGACACAGTCCACCCCGTTCCACTGGCCGAAGGAAACGCGGGTCTCCGTGGGCACAAGCCCACCGTCCTTGCACTGCAACGGCAACGGGCAGGAGTTCCGCTCACCGCGAAACATGGCTGTGAAGATATCCTCGGCCTCCTGCCGCCGGTCCGGTGGGTGGATGCCTAGGATGCCGCGTTCGTTCAACTCTTTAAGGCTGTAGCCGAGCCTCTGGATGATGGCATCGTTGGCGTAGAGCACCCGGCCCTCCAACGTGCCCACCACGATCATGTCCTGTATGGAAGCGAAGAAGGCGCGGAAGTTGGCTTCGCTGGCTTTGAGCGCATCCTCGGCGGTTTTACGCGCGGTGATGTCACGGGCCTGTCCGTCGAAGCCGGTAACCCTGCCCGCAGCGTCCTTGAACGGATTGGCGTTCGAGGTGTGCCAGCGCCACCTGCCGTTTTTGTGCCGCACCCGGTACTCCACACCGTCCTGTCGCTCCCCGGTTTCCAGCACCTTCTGCAGAAACGCGAAACAGGGGGGCAGGTCATCGGGGTGGACGAACTCGGTGAAGGCATGGCCCTCCACCTCTGCCACCGGATGCCCCACCAGCCGGGTCCAGGCGGGCGAGACGAAGGTGAATACGCCCTCCGGCGTAAGTGAGTAGATGATGTCGTTGGTGTTCTCGACCAGTTGGCGGAACTTGGTTTCGCTTACCTTGAGGGTGGCTTCGGCCCGTTTGCGCTCGCTGATGTCCTGGCACGTTCCCATCATCCGCAGCGGCTTGCCGTCGTTGGTCCAGGTGACGACTCGTCCCCGGTCGAGCATCCAGACCCAGTCGCCGTTCTTGTGCCGCATCCGCGCTTCGAATTCGTAGTAGTCCACCTCGCCGCGGAAATGCCTTTCCAGCAGCGCACTGCTTACCTTCAGGTCATCGGGATGGCAGAATTCCATCCATGTCTCGATGGAGACGGGCGAGATTTCTTCCAGGGTGTAGCCGATGATATCCGCCCAGCGCTGGTTGAACACGACTTCCCCGGTCTGGATGTCCCATTCCCAGGTCCCGGCGTTGGTGCCTCGCAGGATGCCCGCCAGCCGCGCCCGTTCTCCGCGCAACGCCTCTTCGGCACGCCTTCTTTTGGCGACGGTCTTTGCAAGTTTGATGTTCGCGTAGCCGAGGGTGGAGATGAGCGCGGCGAACTGGGCGTAGAAGCGCATGACCGTGTCCACCGTGTCCCGGCTCCAGCGGGGGAGCCGGTCCAACGCGGCGAGGTATTCCGTCTCGTCGAACCCGTATCGCCGGGCCTGCTCCCGGAAAAGTTCCCGGTCCGGCTCCTCGTCGGTGAACAGGAACTGGCCCAGGAAAAGGTTCCCGATCTGCTTGCTTCCCAGCGTGATTGGCGTGGAGATGTCCCACAGGTTGTTCTTGCAGCGGTAGAGCTTGAACTCTCCGTGGCGGACTCCCGTGGAGAGTTCCAGGTCGCTCTCCCGGCAGAACCTGGCGGTTTGCGGGTGAATCCGGTGAAACTGGGTGCAGATATCCTGCCAGCCCGTGGCGACCAGGACCTTGCCATGCGTGTCCAGCACCGCCAGCCCGATGCCGGTCAGACGGAAGAAATCGTCCATCAGCGCCTGGAAGGCTTGATGGTCAATGATGTCGGCCAGCTCCAGTTCTTCGAGGTCGCCTTCGGGATGGAGGATGGCCTTCAGCTTCTTCTGGACTTTCGTGGTGCTTTCCTGCAGCGCCTCCTCTGCCCTTTTGCGTTCGAGAATGATCATGGCGTTGGACACGAACGCCTCAAGCTGCCGCGCGTCCTTGTCGTCGTATGGCGTGGCCTTGTTGGCCACGGCGATGACCGCCCTGGGCTTCCCTGACACATGGATGGGCACGACCAGCAGACGATCGATGCTCACGTGCCCTTCAGGCAACCCTTTCCGGCCCTCCTGGGAACCGAAGTCGTTGCAGATGAGGACCCTGCCCGTGAGCACAGGATCGGCCCATATTCCAGCCTTGTCGAGCGGGAAAACCAGGTACTTGTCGGCCACGTCGCATGAGGCCAGCGTCTCCCTGGACCAGGCGTGCAACTGCATAGCCTTCTGGTCTGGAGTGATGAAACCCAGAAAAGCGTTAGTACTTTGGGCCATCCTCTGGCTTTCTGACAGCATATGGTCGCAAAGGCGCTCAAGGGACGCATCGCCCATCTTGTCCAGGTACCACAGGCATTCCAGCATGTCCGTGGCCCGATGGAGTTCCTCCTCGCGGATCTTCTGCCTCGTGATGTCCCTGAGAAAAGCAAAGAACAGCCCGCCGTTCACATCCAGGTAGGTGGCGTTGACCTCGACATCAATGATGGATCCATCTTTGCGACGCAGCCTGCTTTCAAATCTTCCGCCGCCGGCGCCCATCAGTCGTTTGATGCGCCGGATGCTGTCAGCCCGTTGCTCCATGTCAAGCTGCCAGACAGAACAGGCGAGGAGTTCATCCTCCGTGTACCCCAACAGGTCCGCGGCGGCGCGGTTGACCCGCAGCAGCTTTCCCCAGACGTCCACCAGCCAGAAAGCGTTGAACGCCGTATCCAGGATGGTGTCTGCCTGGATCTCGGCCTGGCGCTGCCCGGTGAGGTCCCGCGAGACATGGAGTACGCCGCACACTTCCGCGCGGCTGTTCCGCCATGGGGAATAGCTGACATGCATCCACCGGCGTCCCATGCCCGGGAAATCCACCCATTCCTCAAAAGTGATGTGTTCGCCCCTTAGGCAGCGATCGAGTCGCGGCCTGAGCCTCTCGGCAAACAATTCCTGCCCGAGCATCCCGGCGGGGCTGCGTCCGACGATTTCCTGCTTCTTCTTGGAGAAGTATCGCTCGTAGGCTGGGTTGACGGCCAGGTATGTATACTCCCTGTCCAGGATCGAGGCGGGAGACTCGACGGCGTCAAGGAAAGTGCTGAACGTGTGGACCTCGCGGGTGATGCCGGCAGGGCAACTGTCCGCCTCAAGGCTCGACAACCTGCGCCGCATGGCGTCCAGCTCTTCGATCAGCTGTTTCTTGGTCTTGGCGTGATCTGATTTCATGTCCAAGAACCTAGATTAGATTCGTTTTTTGGGTGAAAGCCGTTCTAGACACTTTGAATGCTACCGCAAGTCATTATGACCTAGCATCATTTCAGCCTCATTGACAATATTTTATTACCTGGCCCTACTAGTCAGGGGGATGTATTTTTTAGCGGGATATAGGTTGAACATTCCAATGAGGAGTTGCCGAAAGCTTCGGACATGGCCCGCCTCCCAGGGTTTGGTTCGGTCGTTCTGGTCGAGGAGAGTGAGCACTGGCCGGAACACCATCAGGCCGGCGATGGTCGAACAATCAGAACATGTTGGGCTCCAAATGGGTATATGAAAGCGGCTAGGGCCAGACTTTCATTTTTGAAAGAGTAAATGAAATTTTAGCTTGCCTGAACATTCAAATTTTTAGTAGGACATACGGGGCGAGAAAATGTAGCTCCGCCATAAGCATAAACTGAGCGTGGGGAGATCTGATGAGTGAGAAAAGAGTGAGGCTAACGAGCGGCCGCATCCTCGATGCCGCGGCTGAAGTCTTTGCTGAACAAGGTTACGACAGGGCCCCTTTGGGAGAAATCGCCGAGCGCGCTGGTGTTAGTTCCGGAACGATCATTTACCACTTCAAAAAAAAAGATAACTTATTGACGAAATTGACATTGCGCTATTTAAATGGGTTACATTCTTCATGTAAAGGTAGTGCTGAGAAGGGATTAAATGGTTTTGATGGTATATTTAAATATGTATCTTCATTTTATTATTATGTTATGATGAATGAAATTTACAGTAAGGCATATTTTAGAAATTTGCCAATGGAACGATTAAAGCTTGATAATGAACTATTTAAAGAAATATATATGGCTGAGGAAAAGATATTAACGCTCATTAGTAGCATTATTTCTCGCGGATTAGCTGATAAATCAATCAAATCGTCTAGAAATCCCATAGATCCTCATAGCATAAATGCACTTTTGCTTGGAAGTGCTTATGTTATTTTTTTTAATAAATATGATGATAAAGCAATAATTTCTAATGTCACGCGGTGTGTTGCGGGATTATTGTCTTAATATACGCCTTCACGGAGTTATATCAAGGAGGTTGGCATGCTTAAGAACTTGAAACTCGGAGTGAAGTTGGGGTTGGGCTTCGGCCTGCTCATCGCGATTGCCTGCGCCCTGGGGGGATTGGCCATCGTCAACATGAAGGGAGTGCAGGGAGGGGCCGAGCGCCTGGCCCAGGAGTACGTCCCTGAAGTGGGCATAGCCAACGACCTGGAGCGTAACTCACTGCTCACCATGTACGCCATGCGCGGCTACGCCCTGAGCGAGGAGGAAGGGTACTGGAAGGAAGGTGCCGACAAGTTGGCTGAGGTGAAGACTTTCCTGGCTGCGGCCAAGGCCCACGCCGAGAAGTACCCCCGCCTGGTCAAGCTCAAGGAGCAGGCGGCCGAGGCATCCGCCAAGGTGGCCGAGTACGAGAGGCTGGCCAAGGAGACCAACAGCCTCATCGTCGCCATGGCCGATGACCGCAAGGCCATGGACGCGGCCGCAGGCGCGTACATGAAGAACTGCAATGACTTCCTGGCATCCCAGAACCAGGCCATGGAGCGTGAGATCGCGGACAAGGCCGGGGCCGGCAAGCTCGCCGAGCGCCTGGAAAAGATCACCTGGGTCAACGACATCATCGACCTGGGCAACGACACCCGGGTCAAGAACTTCAGGTCCCAGGCTCTGCGCGACCCGGCCACCATGAAGAGCGGCCTGGAGAACTTCCCCAAGATGGAGGCCCTGTTTGACAAGCTCAAGGCTGTGACCCGGCAGGAAGCCAATCTCAAGCAGATCGCCGCCACCCGTGAGGCAGCCACAGCCTACGGCAAGGGTATGGAGGACTTCCTGGCCAAGTGGTTCAAGCTCCAGGAACTGGGCAAGGCTCGCACCGTGGCCGGCGACGAGGTGCTCGCTGCGGCCCAGGCCACGGCCAAGGCGGGCATGGAGCAGACCCAGAAGATAGCTGACGAGGCGGTCAGCGATCTGGGCTCGGCATCCCTGGTGCTGGTGGTCGGCCTTGCCGTGGCCCTTGTCTTGGGCGTAACCATCGCCGCCTTCTTGACCCGCGGCATCACCGGGCCGGTGCGCAAGGGTGTGACCTTTGCCGAGGCCATGGCCCAGGGCGACTTCACCAAGGACCTGGACATCGACCAGAAGGACGAGATCGGCACACTGGCGGCCGCTCTGAACAACATGCTGCGCAAGCTGCGCGAGGTGGTTTCCGAGGTGCAGGCCGCGGGCGAGAACGTGGCCTCTGGGTCCGAGGAGCTGTCCGCCTCGTCCGAGAACCTGTCCCAGGGCGCCACCGAGCAGGCGGCCAGCGTGGAGGAGGTCTCTTCCTCCATGGAAGAGATGACCGCCAACATCCGGCAGAACGCCGAGAACGCGGCCCAGACCGAGAAGATCGCCACCCAGTCCGCCACCGATGCGGCGGCCGGGGGCGAGGCCGTGACCGAGACCGTGGGGGCCATGAAGCAGATCGCGGAGAAGATCTCCATCATCGAGGAGATCGCCCGCCAGACCAACCTGTTGGCCCTGAACGCCGCCATTGAGGCGGCCCGGGCCGGGGAGCACGGCAAGGGCTTCGCCGTGGTGGCCGCCGAGGTGCGCAAGCTGGCCGAGCGCTCGGGCGCGGCCGCGGCCGAGATCAGCGAGCTGTCCGCCAACAGCGTGGCCGTGGCCGAGAAGGCCGGGGACATGCTCACCAAGATGGTGCCGGACATCCGCCGCACCGCCGAACTGGTGCAGGAGATCGCCGCGGCCAGCCGCGAGCAGGACGCCGGCGCCGAGCAGATCAACAAGGCCATCCAGCAGCTCGACCAGGTGATCCAGTCCAACGCGTCCGCGTCCGAGGAGATGGCCTCCACCTCCGAGGAGCTGTCCTCCCAGGCCGAGCAGCTGCAGGTCACCATGAGCTTCTTCCGCCTGAACGGGCACGGCCGCAGGGCCCTGCCCGCGGCCAAGGCCAGCCATGTGGTGGCGGCCCACGCCGCCCCGGCCAAAAAGCTGGCCGCAGCCAAGCCCGCGCCGTCGCCCAAGGCCCATGCCCAAGGCTTGGCCTTGAACATGAGCGGCGAGGGAGGAGACGAGGAGTTCGAACGGTTCTAGGCCGAAGGCCTTCTCGGCGCCGAGTCGTCAGGGCCGGAGCCGGGAAATCTGCCCCTGACCGGAAGTAGAACCCTCGACTTCAAGGAGAAGCGCAGATGGAAGAAGACATCCAGAGCCGGCAATACCTGACCTTCACCCTGGACCAGGAGGCCTACGCCCTGCCCATCGCCACGGTGCGCGAGGTGCTGGAGCTCACGGACATCACCCGGGTGCCCCGCACTCCCCCGGCCATGCGCGGGGTCATCAACCTGCGCGGCCATGCCGTGGCCGTGGCCGACATGCGCCTGAAGCTCGGACTGTCCGAGACGGCGGCCACGGTGAATACCTGCATCATCATCGCCGAAGCCGACCTGGGCGACGGCCCCATCGTGCTCGGAGCGCTGGTGGACGCGGTGCGCGAGGTGGTGGACATCGAGGCCCAGGCCATGGAGTCGCCGCCCAGGATGGGCCTCTCCATTGATACGACCTACATCAAGGGCATGGCCCGGCAGGAAGACGGCTTCGTCATGATACTTGACCTGAACAGCATTTTCTCGGCCGAGGACTTGGCCTCCCTCCAGGAAAACGGCTCGGCCGAGAATCAGGCTAGGGCAACCTAGCCGGCCCTCCCCCTCCGAAGGCCCCCTTTCCGGACGTCCCGGGAAGGGGGCCTGATGACTGCAAGTCTATGGATTGAGGGTGCCGGGGATTATCGGTTTATTGTCTCCGCTTGGGAGGGACAAAACCCCCACCTTTAGGTGGCAGCTTTAGCGGTCTTCCATGTTGCAGCAGATGGGAACGGCCATGACTTCTTTCCAGCGTATCGCAATGGCTGCTAACGGTCGGCCGAGCTTCTTGATCGGCCTTGCCGATGTCGCCAGCTTTAGCTGTTAACCGAAGCCACCGCCTTTAGGCGGTGGAGAATTCACTGTAATGTGAACAGGGCTAGGTCGAATGTTCGCCAGGAAAGCATTCATTATTGCCATTTTCCTCTTTGGCTCAGGGGCGCTGTTGTGCGCCCTGTCCGTTTTCCAGAAAAGCGCCCTTGGGGTGCCAATAACGCTGCAAGGCTTCATTATCCCTGCCCTGTTCGGGATTCTTGCCGGTGCTGTCCTCGGATGGCTGTACGTTCGACTGCTCGACGCCCTCACGGCACTGCAATCCGTATCTAGCTCCCAGGCTAAAAGAATCCAGGCCATTGTCGACGTCGTGCCGATTGGCATCGCCGAAATTGATGTCTCGGGACGTTTTCTTTTCAATAATTCCCGCTATGCCGACATGTTCGGATACGCGGAAAACGAACTGCTGGGACGAACCATCTTTGATCTCCAGCCCACCTCGGAGGAATCTCGAGATTTAAAAAATACCTTGCAAGCGCTCATTGCATCTCGCCCATCCCCTACGCCCTGGCATGGCCGCAATCTGTCCCGGGAAGGTCGTCTTATAGATGTGGAGGTGCTGTGGAATTACAAGGTTGACTCCAATGGCGAGCTCATGGGCGTCATATTCGCGGTTACGGACATATCTGAGCGCAAGCAACACATCGAATCCCTAGATGAATACCGCGCAATTGTGGAAAGCGCCTCGGAGATCATGGCCGTTCTGGACAAGGATCATATTTTTCGCGTGGCCAATCAGGCCATGATCCTACAGCGTGGGGTCACGCGTGACCAGATTGTCGGCCATACATTCGAAGAGGTTATGGGGCCAATGGTTGCCGAACGACTTCGACCCCATCTTGAAGAATGTTTCAGGGGCGAAATCAAGCGGTTTGACTTCGATCTCCATTATCCCAACAGGGGGTTACGGCATCTCGACGTCACTTATACACCGATCAGGAGTATGGCCGGCGAGGTCACACGCGTGGCTGCCGTCGTCCGCGACAACACCGAAAGCCGGAAGGCCATGGAAGACCTTCACAAGGCCGAACATTGCTATCAAAATATCTTTCACAAGTCGTTGACAGGTATCGCCTTGGTCACCCCAGAGGGACGCTTCATCGATTGCAACGATGCCTATGCGGACATCCTCGGCTATACCCGAGACGAGTTGCTGGGCATGACCGTTGGGGAGATCACACCGCCGGATCAATACAAACAGGAGGTGCCGCTTATACGTGAAGTGCTTGAGGGCGAGCGTGATACCCTGCGTCTGGAGAAGCGCTATATCGGCAAAGGGGGGCGAACCGTCTGGGTAGATATGTTGTCCAACGTCGAACGGGACGGGGCCGGCAACGCCCTAAACGCCATCGCCACGGTGCAGGACATCACCGATAGCAAACTAGCCAGGGAACGGTTGCTCGAATCCGAACACAAGTGGCGGAACATCCTCGTCAATACCCCGCAGATCGGCTTGGCCCTGGATAAGGAGGCCCGAATAGTTTTCGCCAACCACCAGTTCCTCTCTCTCACCGGATGGGGGAAAGAGGATGTTCTGGGGAAGGATTGGTTTGACATGTTCGTCCCCGAGGAGATTCGATCGGGTGTCCGCTCGGTATTCAACAGTGTCATGTCCCGAAAGCATACCCACGGCTATTCGAGCTACGAGAACGATATCCTCACCCGAAGCGGGGATCGTCGCACCATCGCCTGGTCCAACGTGCTGACCCTGGACGTTCATGGTTTCCCGGTGGATGTGACCTGCCTGGGCGTGGACATCACCGAGCGGAAGCGCCTGGAGTCCGACCTGCGTGAAGCCAAGGAGGTGGCGGAAGCAGCCAACCGTTCCAAGTCCGAGTTCTTGGCCAACATGAGCCACGAGATTAGGACGCCCCTCAACGGGGTCCTGGGCATGCTCCAGCTCATGCAGACGACATCGCTGGATAGGGAGCAGGAGGAGTACGCGGAGATGGCCGTGCAGTCGGGTCGGCGCCTGACCCGGCTGCTCTCCGACATCCTCGACCTGTCGCGGATCGAGGCGGGCAAGCTGGCCATCCAGGAGGTCCCCTTCCGGCTTTCCGAGGCGGTCCGCGCGGTGGAGCAGCTCTTCCTGCCCGCGGCGCGGCAGACCGGCGTATCCTTTAGCTGCCACGTGGATCCGAGGATTCCCGACAGGCTGCTTGGCGACACCCTGCGTCTGCAACAGGTTCTCAACAATCTCGTGGGGAACGCCTTCAAGTTCACGAGGTCCGGGAGCATCACCCTGGAGGCGTACCCGCTGCCAGGGGCCTGTGGCCGCCAAGCCCGCATCCTCTTTTCCGTTTCGGACACGGGTTGCGGGATTCCCGATCACAAGCTGGACCTGCTTTTCGAGCCGTTCACCCAGGCCAGCGAGGGGTTCACCCGCAAGTTTCAGGGCGCCGGGCTGGGGCTCGCCATCTGTCGGCAGTTGGTGGGCCTCATGGGGGGCAACATCTCGGTCGACAGTGTTGCCGGACAGGGAACGACAATCCATTTCTGCGCCACATTCGATTTTGCTGGCGCGCCCTGCCTGGAATCGCCGGTCAGCGGCTCCGGCGGCGAACAACCGGCGAACGGTCTGCGGGTCCTCCTGGCCGAGGACGACCGGGTGAGCAGGTTGTCGGCCAAACGGCAGTTGGAAAAGGCCGGATGCGCGGTCTTCGCCGTGGAGAACGGCAGGCAGGCCCTGGATGCGCTGCGCGAGGAGGAATATGATGCGGTGTTCATGGACGTGCAGATGCCGGACTTGGACGGTCTGGAGGCCATCCGGGCCATCCGCGCCGGCAAGGCGGGGGCAGCCCGGAAGGACATCCCGGTCATCGCGCTGACGGCCTACGCCATGGCCGGGGACCGGGAAGAATTCCTGGCCGCGGGGATGGACGGGTACGTGGCGAAACCCGTGGACATGGAAGAGCTCATCCGGACCCTGTCGCAATTGGCCGACAGGGGCGGTTGCGCTTCCTGAGGCTTGGGAATCCTGAGGAAATCATGAGAACCAGGCAGAGCAAGACCTTTCTTTCCTCCTTGCTGTGGCGGCTTGTCGCTACTTCGGCGGTCACCATTTTCGCGGTGGGAGGCTTCCTTGCCCTGTCCGGGTATTCGGAGTTCTCGGAGGAGTCCCGCCGCCTTCGCCAGAGCTACGTAGCCGAGCAAAAGGCCGTGGTGAGGGGCGAGGTGATGCGGGCCGTGGCATCCGTCCGGTATGAGCATTCGCTGGCCGACCAACTCCTGCGCGAGGGCATCCGCAGCCAGGTCGAAAACGCCCATGCCCTGGCTGCCAGCATCTATTCCAAGAATCATGGGAAGATTCCGGACGCGGACATCGCCGGGATCATCCGTGAGGCCCTCAGGCCCCTGCGCTTCAACAAGGACCGTGGCTATTTCTTCATCACCCGTCTGGACGGGGTGGAGATCCTCTTTGCGGACCGTCCGGAACTGGAAGGAAAGAACCTCCTCGACATGATCTCTCAGGACGGCAAGCCGGTTATCCGGGACATGATAGCCCTGACGCGGCAGGCGGGAGGAGGTTTCTATGAGTACCGGTGGACCAAGCCGGGGGCCACCGGGACCGGCCACCGCAAGATCGCCTACCTCAAGCATTTCGAACCGTTCGACTGGTTCATCGGGACCGGCGAGTATCTGGACGATGTGGAGCGGGACATCCAGGGCGAGGTTCTGGAGCGGTTGGCCCGGGTCCGCTTCGGCAAGGACGGCTACCTGTTCGGCTCCACCCTGGACGGGGAGCCCCTATTCACCAACGGCAAGGTGACCCGTGGCGGCCCGAGCGTCTGGGAGCTGACCGATCCCAACGGCGTCAAGATCATCCAGGAACAGAGCCGGGTGGCGCGTCATTCCCAGGGCGGCTTCATGGAATACTCCTGGATCAAGCTGAAAGGCCATGAGCCCTCGCCCAAGGTGGCCTTCGTCCTGTCCATCCCTGAATGGGACTGGCAGATCGGCTCGGGATTCTACGCCGACGCCATCGAGGACGAGATCGCGGAGCGCGCCGCAGCCTTGCGCGCAAAGGTCGCCCAGAACACATACCGGCTGGCGGGCCTCCTGCTGGTGCTTGTCGGTCTCTCGCTGCTGATCGCGCGATCCTTCTCCCGCCGTCTCGAGTCGCATCTTTCAGCCTTCCGAAGTTATCAGGATCAGGCGCGTGGAGGCGACAGGGTGGACATCTCCGGCCTGGATTGGGTCGAGTTCCAGAATCTGGGCCAGGCAACCAACCGTCTGGCCGAACTCGGGGAAGCCTCGGAGGCCGAGGCCAGGAAAAGGGCAGCCGAACTCGACCGCTATTTCACCCTGTCGCTCGACCTGATCTGCTTCGCGGATATGGAAGGCCGTTTGGTGAGGCTGAACCCGGAATGGGAAACCCTCCTGGGCTATCCCCTGGAGAAGCTGATTGGGCAGAGGTCCCTGGATTTCGTGCATCCCGAGGACGTCCAGCGGACGCTCGATGCGGTGGGCCGTCTCGGGGAGGGGCATGACATCTTGGGCTTCACCAACCGGTTTCGATGCGCCGATGGGACCTACCGCTGGCTGGAATGGCGGGGCCGTCCCAGCGGGGGCATGATCTACTCGGTGGCCCGCGACATCACCGCACGCAAGCAGGCGGAAAAGGCCCTGCAGGAGAGCGAGGAGCGCTTTCGCATGCTCGCCTCGGAAAGCCCGGTCTCCATCGTGGCCTTTGATGGTGATGGGCAGGTGACATTCGTCAGCGACTGGCACCTGAAGAGGTTCGCCAAGGGCCAGTTGGGGGCGGAATTCTTCCTGAGCCGCAAGGTCTGGGAGCTCCCGAGCTTGGTCAGCTCGGGTATGGCCGAAAAGGTGCGGACGATTCTCGCCGGCGAGAGCCTGCACATTGATGAGGTGCATGTGCCCAGCAACTGCATCGGGGAGGAAGCATACCAGAACATGCGGGGGGTCCCGTTCCGGCGCGACGGAGAGATCGTGGGCGGGGTGCTGATCCGCGAGGACATAACCGGGCAGAAGCAGGCGGAAGAGATGCTCAGGCAGAGCGAGTTTCGCTTCAAAGCCCTGCACAACGCCTCCTTCGGGGGGATAGCCATCCACGACAAGGGGGTGATCCTCGACTGCAACCAGGGGCTTGTCGACATATCCGGTTACAGTTTGGAGGAACTCATAGGGATGGACGGCCTCCTGCTCATCGCCGAGCAGTCCCGGGATCTCGTGATGAGCAACATCCTGTCCGGCTACGAGCAGCCTTACGAAGCCGTGGGATTGCGCAAGAACGGGGAGGAGTACCCCCTCCGCCTGGAGGCGAGGAATATCCCCTACGGGGATAGGCAGGTCAGGGTCGTGGAGTTCCGGGACATCACCGAGAGCAGGCAGGCGGAGAAGGCTCTGCAGGAGAGCGAGAGGAGATACCGTCGGCTTTTCACGTCCCTCATCGATGCGGCAGCGTTGCACGAGATCATCCTCGATCCGAAGGGGAAGCCCGTTGACTACCGCTTCCTGGCGGTGAACCCGGCCTTCGAAAGGATAACCGGACTGTCCGCGGAGGCGATACTCGGCAGGACCGTCCTGGAAGTCATGCCCAATACCGAACCGCAATGGATCGAGGCGTATGGCAAGGTGGCCACCGAGGGAGGCGTCCTGCGAATGGAGGAATACAGCGCCGAACTCGGGAGATACTTCGACGTCAACGCCTATTGCCCCCAGCCCGGGCAATTCGCGGTCGTGTTTCAGGACGTGACGGATCGCACGCTCGCATCAAGGGAGCTCGCCAAGGCCAAGGAGGACGCGGAGTCCGCCAACCGCGCCAAGTCCGAGTTCCTGGCCAACATGAGCCACGAGTTGCGCACCCCGCTCAACGGGGTCCTGGGGATGCTGCAACTGTTGGATACGGATCCTCACATCGCCAATGAACACAAGGTGCTTCTCGAGACGGCCATGGAGTCGGGCCGGGGGCTCCTGAGCATCATTACGGACATCCTCAGCTTTGCGCAGTTGGATGCAGGAAAACTGGTCATCGCCAGGGAGCCCGTGGATCTCCTGGAGGTGGTGGACTCGATACACCGCGCCTTGTCGTTCGAGGCCCAGGACAAGGGGGTCGAACTGGTCTGCAACCTGGACCAGAGCATCTCCGGCAGGCTTCTCACCGATGCCGGGCGGCTGCGGCAGATTCTCCTGAACCTGGTGAGCAACTCCCTTAAGTTCGCCGACCACGGAGCTATCGAAGTGTCGGCGTGCCTGCTGCCCCTCGGCGCGCCCAATGGTGACCGGACGCTGCTCCTCAGCGTCGCGGACAGCGGCATCGGCATCCCGGAAGAGAAGCTGTCCAGCATCTTCGAGCCGTTCACCCAGGTGGACGGCTCCCTGACTCGGAAATACCAGGGCACAGGCATCGGGCTGGGCATCGTGCGTCAGCTTGCCCGGCTTATGGGAGGGGCAGTCTGCGTGGACAGCCAGGAAGGCGCGGGAGCGACCTTCCATGTCTGCGTTCGCTGCGGGATTGCCGACGAGGCAGGGATGGTCGCGCCGCAAACCGCCCGCAACCTGAGCCTGAGCGGAATGCGGGTCCTGGTGGCTGAAGATGACCGGGTCAACATGATGGCGGCCAAGCGTTTTCTTGAGCGGCTGGGATGTGAGCCGACGGGCGCCGCTGACGGGAGGGAGGTGCTGGAGATGCTCGCAACGGCGGACTTCGACTGCATTCTCATGGACGTGCAGATGCCCGTCATGGACGGTGTGGAGGCGACCCGGGTTATCCGCACCTCGCGGGACCTGGGGGCCAAGGCCCGTATTCCCATAGTGGCCATGACCGCGCACGCCCTGCCCGGAGACAGGGAGCGATTCCTGGGCGCAGGCATGGACGGATACCTCGCCAAGCCGATGGACATGGCTGAACTGGAGGCGGTTCTGGGAAAGGTGTTGGAGAAGGCGGCCACGACCTGAATGGGCCCCGACTAGGGATCATGTCGAGAAGAACCAAGAAAGCGAAGGAAGCTCTGCGCAACGGGCTCATCGGCCTGGGTGAGCGCTCGGTCCGCAAGTGTTATTATCCGGAGCTTCGCGAGCGGCTTGCTGAACTCGAAGCGGCTACCCGCAATCTCGAGGCTGTCGTCGAGGAGAGGACATGTGATCTGGAGGCAAAGGCCAAAGATCTGGAGGCGGCCAATGCCAGATTGCGCGAAGCGGACGCCCTGAAGAGTTCCTTTCTCTCCATGGTGTCGCACGAGGTGCGCACCCCCCTTACCTCGGTACTTGGCTTCGCCAAGATAATCCGCAGGGACTTCATCAAGCATTTCGCCCCGCGGGGACCTGCGGATGCGCGGTTGGAGGCCAGGGCATGGCGCATCCTCGAGAACCTTGCGATCATCGAGCATGAGGGCAACCGCCTTACCCGCCTCATCAACGACCTGCTGGACCTGGACCGGATCGAATCAGGCCGCATGGAGTGGAGGGATGAGGAGATCAACCTGGGGGATATTGCCGCCCTGGCGTTTAATATCTCCAAAGGTCTTTTCCGCTCCAAGCCGGTCTTGCGATTTTCCATGCACGTGGAGCCGAATCTGCCCATGGTGACAGCCGATCCCGACCGCATTCTCCAGGTTGTGCTGAACCTCCTGTCGAATGCCGTCAAGTTCACGGACTCGGGGCATGTGTGCCTCCGTGTCCGGCAGGCCCGGCCCAATTCTGTGGGCGTGGAGGTCCAGGATTCGGGTTCAGGGATTCCCCAGGATGAACTGGAGTTCGTCTTTGACAAATTCCGGCAGGCAAGCGCCAAAGGCGAAACCGGGGCTCGCCCCCAGGGAACCGGACTCGGCCTCGCGGTCTGCAAGCAGATCGTGGAGTATTATCATGGACGCATTTGGGGAGAGTCTGAAATGGGCAAGGGAAGTACGTTTCATGTGGAGTTGCCAGCCAAGTGAAAGGATGAGTTTTTTTCAAAAGCTAAGCAACTTGCTGACCTTTAATATATTGAGAGTCTTTATGAAATCCTTTTTTGAATTTACATGCCGGTCTATGTTTTTATTACAAAATAAAAATATCTTTTTAAAATTGATGCGCATTATCATTAAGCATGGAAAATATAACTTAGATGGCAATATTAATGCAATAAAATTACACACATTATTATCATTACTTTACGTATTAATATATACTATTTTTTTAAGATTCAAAAAACTTCTTACAATAATTGCATTAGGTATAATACTAGTCTATGGCATGGTGTCTTCATCTGTCGCATCTATGGATCCATATGAATGGGCATTAATTGACCTTGACTATGTTCTTCAAGAAAAATTGCTAAAATTTAATGATTCTTTAAAAAAAATGAAAAAACTTTCAAATGTCGCAGCAAACGATAAATTCGTACTTTCTTTTTTCAGCATAAACAAAGAATTTCATAATTCTTGCGCGCAGGGGACCCCCCCTGCAAAGCTAAAGGCGACAATCAACGAACTAAGGAATAAATTTAATGATTACTACATGGAAAAATATTTATTCTTTTACGATATAATCTTTGTTTCAAAAAAAGGGGAAGTATTTTATACATTACGAGATAAATATAATATAAGTCAAAATATCCTGCATCAATCCGACCCGCAGTCTTCTTTGAGGCGGGCGTTAAAGAGCATGCCGAAAGAAGAGGTATTTGTAGACTACCATCAATACGGACCATCCTCTGAGCCGGCAGCCTTCTTCATCGAGCCTGTCCTTGTGGAAGGGCAGCTTGATGGATGGATCATCCTTCAGTGCCTCGCTAGCAAAGTCAATGCGCTATTCACCGCTACTGAAGAAACTGGAGATACCGTAGAAACGTTTCTTGTAAATAAAGATGGATGCATGCTCACTGAGTCACATTTCGAAGGAAAGTCCACAATCCTCTCGAAGCACTTGAACGAAAAAAATATTCGCGCAAAGTTTCAGGCAGGAAATGGCCACCTATCTATAGTCGACTACAGGGGCATTGAGGCTTTGACATCCTTTAAGGTCGTTGATTTCATGGGAGTTCGTTGGCTTGTAGTTGCAAAAATGGACAAATCTGAAGTTACTACTCATGAGTACATGCGGCATCGAAGGTATTATGCGGAGCGATTGCTAGGAAGTATTCGTGAAGCCACTCCACGAACTCTTTTGCAGCATAGCTCGCCAGAAAGAAAGATTGGATTACGCGTCGATATGGATGAATTTAGTAAGGCGCTCTGTGGGCAGCGGTTGGAAACCTGGGGCATATCCACCTGCACGGGGCTGCTTGCTGTGTACCCTAACAAATTCGGATACTTAGCTCACATCAGCAACAAAGATCGCCTTTATGGAGGATCAGACACAGATTTAATCGGTCAGATTATGAAAAGTATCGAGCGTTTTGATGTTTCACAACTTGATAAAAATAATGTAAAATTTTATATCGTTGCCCCACACCTTGACACCATAGAGAGGGCAATACATAGAGTAGTATCGGGAGGCATGCACCTTTCTCAAATATATATATACTATAACAGCCATTCTGATTCAGCAGAAATTTCATATGAATGCAAGAGCGATAAAATTAATGTATTATGGAAAAAAAACGATAATTATAAAATGCAAAAATTAGAAGACGCCTTCCGCGTTGAAGAGATAATAAAAAATGCAATTCTTGAAAATAAATAATAACAATGGGTAAGCCCTCGACTATGCCGGGGGACTCCTAAAGTTTGGGTTCATCGCGGAATTCCGGGAAAGGCAGCCCGGATTTTGAGGAAGAAGTACTCCTCGTCTCGGAAGCCGTAGGCCATGCGCTTGATGACCTTGATTTTGTTGTTGTTGCCTTCGAGCAGGCTGGTGTGCAGGCGGTAGCGGCAGTGGGCCAGGATACCCGCCACGTAGGGGCGTAGTCTCCGGGCGAAGCGCCGCAGGTGCTCGATGCCGCTTTGCATGGCCCTGCGGTACCAATCGGCCCAGAAGCGCTTGGCTGCCTTGGGGTAGTGGTAGTCCCACAGGTGCTTGAGGTCGTCCTTGAGCAGATAGACCTTGAGGAGGTTGCGGTTGGCCGCCAGCAGATCATCCAGCCGGACGCGGTCCTCCTGGCGTTTGATGTTCTGCCGGTTGCGCAAGAGCAGCCAGCGCGAGCCCTTGATCACCTTGCGCTCGGCCTGGTTCCCGGCCACCCGCTGCGCCTCGTCCCGCCGCACCGGGTCCAGCACCTCCCGGCTGTACTTGGCTACCACGCGGAACAGGTCGTAGACGATCTCGGCCTGCGGGCACCAGGCCCGGACCTCGGTCTCGTAGGCCCCGTTCATGTCCATGGCCACCGCCTTGATCCGCCGGCAGCGGTCCTTGCCCAGGAGTTGAAAGAAGGGACGGATGCTGGCCTTGCTGCGGCCGCGGCCGACCCAGAGGACGCGTTTGACGTGGAGCTCCACGATGACCGTGGCGTAGCTGTGGCCCTTGTGGATGGCGATCTCGTCCATGGCGATGATCTCCACCCCGGACAGGTCGGCCGGCCCCAGCTTCTCGCGCAGGTACTGCTTGTCGATGCTCTTGACCGTCCACCAGCCCAGGCCAAAGAATCGAGACACGTGCTTGAGGGACGCCACCTCGCACAGCCGGCCCACACTCTGGGCCAAACGCCTGGTGACCCGGCTGTACCGGCCCAGCCAGGGAAGCGCCTCCAGCTTCGGCCCGCAGCGCGGACAGCGCACCCGGCGGCGCCAGACCAGCAGGTGGGTTTGCGCATCCAGGATGGGCAGGTCCTGAATCCAGCGCTCGACGTAGTCGTGAACCTTGCTCACGGCCTGGCCGCAACCGCTGCAGTGCATGCGCCGTCGCCGCAAGGCCAGCAGCTCGATCCAGACCTGTGCCGTCGGCCCTTTCACCCCGGCCTCAAAGCGCTCCACAGCCCCGACGCGGTACCCTTCCCAACCACCAAGAACCCGGCTAATCTCATCCCTGGACAACGGTAACCTCCTCTTCGCTCCCGATTGGCCTCGTAACCATCGAGATACCGAAGGGTTACCGTTGTCTCAATCAATCATTCTTTCCAGAAATTCCGAGAAGAACCAAAGTTTGATAGTTCCGGGAATACTGGAAAGCCTCCGCCGTTTGAGCCGCTCAAAGCTCAAGTTTACAGCGGCTTGAACTTGCCCCCATCTTTGGGCCACTCGATGTGAGAAAATCCCAGCAAAATAGCTACTAACAGGGCAACCCCACAGTGACTTTGGTTCCGGTCTGCTCCGAGGACTCCATGAAGATCTTCCCTCCAAGGGCCTCGGTCAGCATCCATGCGCTGTAGGTTCCCAAGCCCGTCCCGCCCGGCTTCCCATGTGTGACGAATTTCTGGAAGAAGGTGTTTCTGATCTGCTTGGGAACCGGCCGGCTGTTGGTAATTGAAATCCTGTATCTTTCATTTTCTATGGACAGGTCGACTGCGACCGGTTTGCCCGGATCGCTGGCGTCCAGGGCGTTGCCTAGAAGATTCATGAGGACAATGTTCAGCAGCAGGGTATCCGTCTGGACGACTTGACTGACTCCGCTTTCGTTGATCGTGTTGTCTGAAACGGCAATCATTGAAGGGGGAAGGCCTCGACTCACCAAAAGCATCTCCGCATTTTCCTGAACCAACTGTGCCGGTGAGCAGTTCTGGAGTTTCGTTTCGTAGTGCCCTTCTTCAATCTTGTGCAGCGCAAGAGAGTTGTTGATTTGGCCCAGCATTCTCTTACCCGAAGCGCCGAGAAGACGGAGAAGTTGTCTCTGCTCCTCAGTGAAATTTTCTTCATCCAAGAGCATCTCAGGAATATTGATGAATCCGTTCAGGGGGGCCTTCAGGTCATGGCGCATTATGTGCTCGACCTCAGCCTTCACCTCCTCCAAACGGCGAATCTCGGTGATGTCATGGATTGACGCCATGAGCAGGTGCTTGCCCATGTGGTAGATTGGGCTTGTATAAACCTCGACATCTCGGATCTCTCCATTCTCCAGCTTGTGTTTGCCGCAGAATCTGCTGTTATCTTTGTTGGCCATAGACAGAAAGTTTTTGATGACAGTGCCTCTGGTCGCTGTGGAAATGTCGAAAATCTGCATGCCCTTCATGAATACAACGCTGTGCCCATAGAAGGCTACGGCTGCTTTGTTCGCGTCTTCGATCATCCATGTGTCTGGATCAATCACGAGTCTAATCGCGTCTGCGCTTTCGAAGAATATTCGATATCGCTCTTCGCTCTCTCGCAATGCCTGATGCGCTGTCTTACTTGCATTAATATCCGTGTGCGTGCCGTACATCATCAGGGGCTTGCCATCCTGGGTGTGTGAGATGAGCCGGCCACGGTCATGCACCCATATCCACTGGCCATTCTTGTGCCTCATTCGGTACTTGCTGTCGTAGTATTCAAGTTCACCGGAGAAGTGCCGGTCCAGGGTGGCCTTTGATTCCTTCAGGTCTTCAGGGTGTGTGTACTGATCCAACGTCTTGATGGTGATGGGCGACAGTTCCCCAAGGGTGTAGCCCAGCATGGCGGCCCATCGCTCGTTGACGAATATCTCCCCGGTCTGGACGTTCCATTCCCATGTGCCGGCCCTGGTGCCTTCGAGTATGTTGGTTAGTCGAACACGTTCCTGTTGAAGGTTTTCTTCCGCCGCCTTTCGGTCGGAAATGTCAACGAAAGTCTCAAGGAGTTTCTCTTCCCCCTTGGCCATTATCCTTTTGGCGGATTTCAGTATCGGAATCTCCTGCCCATCGATCCGGAGCAACGTCCTTTCGGATCGTTCCACCTCCTGGTCGAGGTCGGTGATTGGACATTTGCCTACTGCAGCAGGACATAAAAACTTGTGGCAGACGTGGCCGATGATTTCTTCCTTCGAAGCCCCAAACATGAGGGCGGCAGTTTCATTAGCGAACTCTATTGTGTGGTTGCGGGGATTTATTACCATTATCCCGGCATCAATGCAGTTCATAATCTTTTTCCGCACTCCCTCGCTTTCGCGGAGGGCCTCCTCGGCGTTGTGCTGGGCGGTAATGTCCCTGACGAACCCTTCATAATGGCTTACGGCATTGTCAGGCCCGAGAACCGCGCGCATGGAAAGAGAAACCCAGATGACGCTGCCGTCCTTTCTGCGCCTGCGAACATCCATCCCATCTATCGGGCCACGTTCCAGCGCAACCTTGACACGGTCTCTTTCGGCGCTGTCCACGTAAAGCTGCTTGCCGATGTCTTGGATGCTGTTCATCAGGTCGTCTGCCGAATCATACCCGTAAAGCTTGGCGAGCCAGCTGTTGGCAAAAAGAATCCGCCCTTGGTGTGTTGTCCTAAAGATGCCGATGGGCGCTTGTTCGATAAGGTCGCGTTCCCTTTCCTCGCTATCTTGCAGCTTGCGGGCCCACGCATTCCTATTTTCGGCGTACTCTATGGCCCGGATAGCGTTAAGAACTCGCGAATATAATTCCTCCCTGCCAAAAGGTTTGTGGACGAAGTCATTGGCGCCGTGCTTCAGGAATTGAGAGACCAAGGTCTCGTTTTCACCAGAAGCGACTCCGATTATTCCCAACTCGTCCTTCCCGAATAATGTGCGTATGTTCCCAGTTAATTCAACCCCATTCATTCCGGGCATCTCATTGTCGGTGATGACCAGTCGTATCCCCACATCCTGTTGAAGGATGCCTAGCGCCTCTTGTCCATTTGCCGCAGTGACTACTTGGAACAGATAAGATGATAAGATAGATTTGATTAAACTACGCGCAGAGCTTGAATCATCGACGATGAGAATCCGCCAATTCTTGTTAGCCAGCAATCGTTCGACTGCGACAATGATTTCAGACTGCGCGTTCTCTTTCTTGATAAAGTAATCTACGACGTTCTTCTCCATCATGGTTTTACGTGTTTTACCATCAAGGATGGCGGTCAAAACCAAGCTTGGTATTTTATGTGCTGAAACCAAATCTACTATCTCACCATGTGGCGCGTCTGGGAGAGCGAGGTCGAGAATCGCCAGCGCGAACTCTTTGCTGTTCTTGATAAGCTTTGACGCCGCCTCGTGCGTCTCAGCGACGCTGACCTGCAAATGAAGCTGGCTTTCAAGCGCGGCCTTTAAAGAAAGATAAGTACTCATAGAATCTTCGACTATTAGAATTTTTTCAGTGGAATAATCCATGGTATGTTCCGCTGCATCGCTCTTTGTGTGCACCAGGCCAAAGGACAAAGGGGGGGGGGCACTGAATGATCGTTTAATAGCACGGGCGCAGATTTTTGCCAAGCCGAAATTAAACGGAACCAACTAGGGCTTGAAAATTTAACCTCGCCCATCAAGGTCTATCTTGTTGGACTAGGCAATCAAGGTATACCTTGTTGGGCATTCGAGACATATTCGTAGAAACAGAAGCATCCTGCCAGGGGAAATCAGCCTAGTGAGGGACACCAGATATCAGGGGTAAGCCGAAAGATCCGTGTTCTTCCGTCGTTCATGCTCCTTGGCCCTCCGGAAGTACACTTTGAGCGGAGGGTTGCTATGCCGCCGCGCCCTGCGAACCAGAAGGCGGCCACGGCTGCCACCAGTATGAGAATTCCGAAGCGAAGCAGCAGAGGCAGGTAGGGCGAGACCATGACTGCTCGTTTAGCACGCATTGAAATCAAAGCCACTGGAAGTGGCTAGAAAAGTCCACCTTGTTGGGAGACTCAAGGAAGATCCACTTGGTTTGACAAGAGAAGGAAGGTCTACTTTCACTGTAAGATTCCCACATGCTGCGTGAGGACGAGTTGCGGACCTTAGTCGTCATGTCGTTGAGCGGAGATCTATCTAGGCATCAAACTCAATATCGAGAAAGTGTGGCTGTTACGAGGCCACCTGAACATTGTTCCTTCCTGCCTCCTTGGCCCGGTAGAGAGCCGTGTCGGCAGCTTGCAGCAGCGCCTCGCGATCCTGCCCGTGCAGGGGAAACTGCGCGACTCCCGCGGACATGGTGACGACCCCCAGGGGGACCCCGTTGTGGGTGATGCGCTTGGCCTCGAGCTGGGACCGCAACTCCTCCATCCGCTTCGCCGCTCCGGCCTGGTCGGTATCCGTGAACATCACCACGAATTCCTCGCCCCCGAGCCTGAAGGGGATGTCGGTGCTGCGAACGTTGCCGGCCAGAAGCATGCCAAGCTCGCGCAGGACCTGGTCCCCGGCGTCATGCCCGAAGGTGTCGTTGAGCCGTTTGAAGTGGTCGATATCGACCATGCCCAGGCACAGCGGGGACCCTGTGCGCCGGGCCCTGGCAAGTTCCCGGTCGGCCATATCCAGGAAGTGACGGCGGTTGTAGAGCCCGGTGAGGACGTCGCGGATAGCCTGGTCGTGGAGCGCCTTACGGAGTTCGATGTTGGACAGGGCCAGCTTGATGGAGTCGGCCATGGTTACCGCCAGGGGGTAGATGTCGCTGCGGGCCGCCGGCTGTCCGGCGAAGTCGGTCCAGAGCAGTCCCAAGGTCTTGTTCTGGACCGTGAGTGGGATGCACAGCGAACCCCGGTCCGGGCTTGCGCTGAAATGCCGGCAAGGCAGTCCGCTCCCGGAGGAGGACAGCTCATGGATGCCGCCCATGCGCATGCCCCAGCAGTCATCCATGTTCCACTGGTCCTCTAGCACGCTGTGCTCCCCCCAACGCGCCACGGTTTCGAACCTCCCCGAGTCGGGATCGAGAACGGACAGCGCCCCGGAAATCCCAAGGAACAGCTGCGGTGCGCAGAACCGCACTACCTCGTAGGCATCCTCCCGTCCTTGCGCCGCCAGCAGGAGTTCGTTCATGCGGTTGAGCAGGCCCCGGGCCTGGTTGCTCTGTTCCAGGGAGCGCACGGACTCCGTGAGCTGCGTGTTGGTGACCTGCAGGAGCTCTTCCGCCCGCTTGCGCTCCGTGATGTCCTCCGCGGAACAGACCACGTATTCCACCGTGCCGTCGGCGCGGAGCTTGGGCGATTTCAGGATGGAGAGCAGCCGCGGCTCGCCTGCGGCGTTTGGCGCCCTCTCTTCGCTGCGCACGGGCTTGCCGGTGGCGAAGACCTCGGAATTGCTCTGCCGGCAGACGTCGGCCGCCTCCCTGGGGAGGAACTCATACATGCTCTTGAACGCCACGTTCTCCTTGCCCATGCCGATGAATGCCGCATGGGCCTCGTTCACGGCGCCGTAGGTCTGCTCGTCGGTCAGGTACCAGACCTGGGTCTGGATGTAGTCGAGCAGAATGCGCTGGCTTTCGGCCGCGACGGTGAGCGCTTCCTCGGCCTTCTTCTTCCCGGTGATGTCCGTGAGGAACACCGCCAACTGTCGCATGCCGTCGGGCGCGACGTCCAGGCTGCACTTGGCCAGAAAGGCGAATCCGTTCCCGCCGTTGCGCCCGACCTCGTCCTCCAGCATCCAGGCCTGGGCCGTCTCGAGCTCCTCGGCCTGCTGCACGCCCCCCTCCAAGAAGACCGGGACGGACGAACCGTCCCAATCCCTGATGAAGTCCGCCGCCATGCGGCGGAAGGCCTCGTTCACCTCCACTACGCGCCGGGACTGGAGATCAATGCGCACATACCCCTCCAGGGTGCTGGACAGTATCCGGCGAAGCCGCTCGGCGTGGCGCCGGACCTCGCGGCTGGCGTCGCTCCTGATCTCCTGGTTGGCGCGGTTGAGCTCGTCGAGCATGAGGTTGAACATGCGCCCCAGGCTGGAAATTTCGTCATACCCACCCTCGGGGAAGCGCAACTCCAGGGACCGCTTCTCGATCACCTCGTTGGCCACGTTTTCCAAGTGCTTCAGGCGCGAGGAGAGCCAGCGGACGCTCCCCATGCTCAAGGGCACGACCAGCATCATGCCCAGCAGACCGATGACGATGTAGCCCCGGGCCAGCGTCCACAGTTCGCTCGTGAGCTTTTGTCCGTCCTCCCAGACTTCCACGGTGGCGGTCCAACCGGTTAGAGCTTCCGGGAGACTGGCCGCGGCTCTGCTGGTCAAGGCGTTCCCGGGGAGCGGGGCCACTGGCCCCAGGGGGCCCGCATCGGATTTTTTGAACATGATGCGGGAGCCGAGGGCCTGCTCCCCTGCGAACTTTGCCGGCGAAAGCTCGGATAACCTGAACTGGTAGGCCAGAGCCCCTTCGGGAAGGCCGGTGTTGGCGTAGAGCACCGGCCAGGCGAGGGTGATCGCGGTGTCCTCGCCCATCCGCTCCAGCCTGCTTCGGGGCTTCCCGGACTCCACCACGTCCCGGAGCATGGCCGGATCGAAGGGGGTGAATGGAGACACGGGATTTTCGGCCAAGGGTTTACCCTGGAAGTCGCACAGGACCATGCTCACGGGGGTGGAGGCAATTTCGCGGTAGCTTTGCAGAAACGGGCGTAGGTAGTTGTCCCGCCCGCCACTGTCGGCCAGGGCGTTGGCCATGAGGGTGTTGGCCGCCATGGCCGAGAGGTTCTCGGAGATGTTCTTCAGCTCGGCCGAGAGATGGGCCGCTATGATCCGGGCCTGGGTGTCCAGGCCGAGCAGGAGCATCTCCTTCATCTGGCTGCGCGCGACCTCATAGGAAATGGCCCCGGCGGCCAGGGCCACTAGGGCGGCCAGGGCCGCGGCGAAGGCCCCCACCTTGAGCACGAAGGAGCGGCGAAACCTCTGCAGCATATGGGTGTTCCTCAGGGTTCAAGGAAGGATGGGAACCAGCACGCCCTCCGGGCTGTACCGGGCCAGGAAGACGCTCTCCTGACCCAGTGCGTCGTGGTTCTCCGGGGAGAATGGGCGCTTGAAATCGGCCACCAGCCCCGAGTAGGGTCCCAGGTGCTCTAGGGCTGCGCGCACTGCAGCGCGGTCGGTGCTCCCTGCCTTGTCGATGGCCAGGGCCAGCAGGTGGGTCAGGTCATAGGCGTGCCCCACGCCAACCGGGGATGCGATGTCCTCGACGCGCCGCACCGGATAGAGCTTGGCCGCCACGGCCATGAACCGGTCCCGCGCCTCGGGCTTGGCGCGCAGGAAGCTGAAGGTCTGGACCACGCTGAAGTCCAACTGGGCAAGCTGGTTCTTCACCGCCTCGAAGAAGCGGCCACCGGTCACGCCCCAGTGGCTGAGTATGGGCCGGTGCTGGGACTTCGGGAGCGACGCGACCTCCCGGAGCAGGATGCTTCCCTCTCGGTCGTTGGCTACCAGAACCACGATTTCAGCGCCGCTGTCCAGGAGGTCCTGGTACAAGGCCAGGAAGGTGCTGTCCCCCCAGTTGTACCAGCGGGAGCGCACCAGCTTGATTCCCGGGTGGGACCCGGCGTAGGCCGTCGCCGCACTCTCATTGCTGCGGCCCCAGGCCGTGTTGGGAAGGAGCAGCCCGACCCGGTTCAACTCCCTTCGCCGCGCCTCGCCCAGCAGGGCGGGCATGGCCAGGCTGTCCTTGAGGGATAGGCGGAAGGAATAACTCGGCTTGAAGTCATGCCTGGTGATCGCGTCCGCCGAGGACCAGGGATCGAGGAGTATGACACCCAGTTCGTGGGCCACAGGCACCATCTCGATCATGACCGGGCTGAAGCGCGCGCCGAAGACCGCAACCATGTCCGGCATGGTGGCCAACTCCCTGAGGTTCGCGATGCCGCGAGCGGGAACCGAGCGGTCGTCGCGGGTCTCCAGAACCAGCGGCCGCCCGCCCAGCACTCCCCCTCCCGAGTTTATTTCCTCCAGCGCCACCCGGATGCCCATCTCGATGGCCTGGGCCGAAGTGCTGTTGGTCAGGCCGTACTCAGCGGTCAAACCGATGCGGACCGGTGTGGCGTCCTTCGCCAGGACGGTGGAGGTCTGTGCAAGAATTCCAAGGATCAACGCAGCCAGGAAATACGCCATGGCATACATACAGAGAGAGGTGGCTCGCCTTTTCATGTCTCCTCCAGATGGACTGGATTTTCTGATTTTAAAAGGTAGTCCAGAATGGCAGCATGTTCAACTGATCCAGCTCGTAACGACTCGCGAATGTGAAATTTACGGGTTATCCAACAAAGTCTTCCTTGTTGGACATGCCCGAGGTGCTCGATCAAAATTGGGGCTACGCCTCACACATGGCCGGGGAGCCTCGCAGGAAAAGACCAATAATTGAAAGTCAGGGCCACGTCCGTCAACGTGGTGTAAATTCAGCTGGCCATGAGGTGGCAATCGGTCACGCTGCCCGGTGTGTAATTTCGAGCAGTTCGCCGTTGAGTTGCGGGGTGTTGATTTCGGCCATGGCCTCGACCTGCATGTAGCGGTGCTGGAGCTGCCATTCGTCGTTCTGCTCAAGCAGGACTGCCCCGATCAGGCGGATGATGGCCTGCTCGTTGGGGAAGATGCCGACCACGTCGGCCCTGCGCTTGACCTCCTTGTTGAGACGCTCCAAGGGATTGGTGCTGTGCAGCTTGACCCGGTGCTGGGCGGGAAGGACATGTACGCCAGCACGTCGTGCTCGCTGCTGTCCATAAACGCGGCCAGCTTCGGCCAGCGCTGCCGCAGCTGGTCCGCCACGTGCCGCCAGGTCTGGTGGGCCGCGTCGTCATCTGCCTGGAGGAATGCCTGGCGCAGCGTCCAGGCGCAGCCAGATGCTCTGTTGGAGTTCGAGGTGTTCTGATGGGTTGACCATCGCCTGCCAGATGGTATTCTTACCACCGCTCACGCCCAGAGCGACCAGAACGACCGAACCAAACCTGGGAGGTGGACCGTGTCCGAAACCCCGCTCGGCGCTATCTTACAACGCGACAAGCTGACCTATGCGGTCGTACCTCGCACCCCGGTGGGCCTGCTCACTGCTGATGATCTTGAGAGCCTGGCCGCTGTGGTGCGCAAGTACGCTATTCCGGTGGTCAAAATCACCTCGGGCCAGCGCTTCGCCCTCGTGGGCCTGAAGCCCGAGGATGTGAACAAGGTATGGGCTGATCTCAAGATGGACGTGGGCAAAGCCACTGAGCTATGCTTGCACTACGTTCAGGCTTGTCCCGGAATCGCGGTGTGCAAGTTCGGGCTACAGGACTCCTTAGGCATGGGCATGGCAGTCGAGAAAATGTTCCACGGCCAGGACCTGCCGGCCAAGGTCAAGATCGGGGTGTCCGGTTGCCCACTGTGCTGCGGTGAGAGCTATGTGCGGGACATCGGGGTGCTGGGCAAGCGGGGCGGCTGGTCGCTCATCGTGGGCGGCAGCTCGGCCCGGCGGCCGCGGGTAGGCGACATGCTCAAGGACGATCTCTCCCAGGCCGAAGTCTTGGACGCCATAGGCAAGTTCTTCGCCTACTACGCCAAGCACGCCAAACCCAAGGAGCGCACCGCCGCCTTCCTGGACCGCATCGGCATCGAACAGGTCAAGGACGCCGTGTTGGGCGAATAGGTCGGACCGCCTCGACGTTCTCAGGTCTCGGGTGGAACCTTCCAGGGTATGCTCGTCTGTGAACCACAGAACAAGGCCACAGGAATCTTCTCGGAGAGCCGCCCGGCCTTTTCTGATCGAGTGGAGCCATGATGGGTGTGGCAACTTGGGTGAAATCCGGCGGCAGGAGGTGACATGATCGGAAAGCTCCTGCTCATCATGATTGTCCTCGTACTGGCAATAACCATGGCCGTGTTGTTGGTGCGCAAGGTGCAAAAGCGGAGAATGCCCTCACTGAAAATGGACTTCCGCAAGGCCAAGGAACATGAGCGCCGGAAGAACAGGGACCTCTCGGCCTATCCTTGAGCAGCATGACCATGAGTCGTGAATCTGATCGCTGGCTTCGTTTCATCACCTTCGATTCCTTGGAACTCGTCCCGTCCAGTTTTGCCCAGCCCTTCTCACTGCCCAGGCCTGGGTTTCGGGGGAAAGGGCGGCTCTCTTCTTGGAACGGCGAACCTTGCCGCGCTCAACGCCAAGCTGGCGGCGGCGTTGGTATCATCTCACTTCGCGAACCTGGGACGTCGGTTGGGTCAGCTCTAGCCCTTCTCTACCTGATCGGCGTCGCGTCCGTCGGGTAGCCCAAGGATTCGGTGTCCTTCCTGCATTGGGCGAGAGCCTAATGTCCAACAAGGTCTACCTTGATGGACGAGGCAAGCAAGGTATGCGTTTTAGACATGCTCAAGGTATCAGGCCAATAGGGACTAGCTAACTTAAGGATAAAGTTAAGGATAAACCCCTTGAGGAAATTCCGCGTGTTGTACATAACCATTGAGATGGAGTAGGGTGGTAGTTTTATATCCCGCCGCCTTTTCGCCGCATGCGGCGAGGTCGTCAGCCATAGCTCACAGGAGGCACATTATGCAGCCCATCGGTCCACTCATGCACGAACACCGACTCATCGAACGGATGCTTGACATCATGGTCAAGGAAGCTGAACGAATCTCGGCGGGAGGCCGGCCCGACGTGCGTCTCATTGATGCTGCGGTGGATTTCTACCGGACCTACGCGGATCGCTGCCACCACGGCAAGGAGGAAGCCATCCTCTTCCGCGAACTGGAGAAGAAGCCTCTCTCCGCGGACGAGCGCCGCATTATGGCTGAACTGATGGCCGAGCACGTGCAAGGCCGGGCCCTGGTCAAGGCGGTTTCCGAAGCCAATGCCGCGGTGTCCTGCCGCGACGATGCGGCTGTGGCTGGGGAGATCGTGCCCCGACTCATGCGCTTGGCTAAATTCTATCCTCCGCACATCACCAAGGAGGACAAGGAGTTCTTCTTCCCGGTGATGCGATATTTTACCCGCGAGGAGATGGACGCCATGCTCGCTGAGTTCGACGACGCTGACCGCCGCCTGCTGCACGAGAAATACGCGGACCTTGTGATCGGATTTGAGGCCGGAAAAGGGTAGGGGCGCTCCCATTTGGACTCAACAGCGCGGGAAGCCAGTGCCTTTTCCCCCCTGGGGGCTGCGGCCAATCCGTGCACAAAGTCTGTCGCCTTTACCCGGCAGGGAAATTGTTTCATAGGTTGGGGGCAATTCGGCACCCCCAAACTACGGCCGAGAAAGGAGCACCGCCAGCGGACTACATGGTGTCTACTGGACAAATGGTTGTTTAGCGATAATCGTTGGCTGTCCCGCCATCGTTGACGCTTGATACTTGGAACGTCCCGGTCAGCAGTCTCGATTGAATGATGCTTGTCATAATCGGAAAGCATGCAGTATCGGCTGGCGGGCATGTTCAGAACTGCAGCATGGATGAGAAGGAATAGCGTTCATGATGAAGAAACGCCTCGCGGAGAAATCCCATCCCGGCGCCATTGCAGAACTCTTGGATGAGAGCCTGTCTCTGGAGCTTCTGGGGCGCGCCCGGTGCCGTCTGCACGGCTCCTGCGTATGCTACGCCAACGCGGCCCAGCGGGCCTGGGGCCTGGACGCCCTGCTGCGGGAACTGGGCATTCCCTCCTGAGCCGGCCATGGAAGTCTCACCGAGATTTCGCTTCGCCTTCGTCTCCAATTCCGCAGAAATCGCCTCGGCCCTGAGCACGTATTCCGATCCCTCGGTGGAGGAGGTGGATATCCGCCTGGCCAACTTGGAGGACGCCCTGCCCGTGGCCCGCTCCCTGCTCGAAGCCGGGGTGGAGGTCATCATCGGCGGCGGGGCCACCGGTAAGCTGCTGCGGCGCATGCTGGACGGGCCAATAGTGTACATCTCCCGCTCGCCCCTGGATCTCCTGCGCGCCCTGCAACTGGCCAAGCGGTTTGGCCCGGACCTGTGCCTGACCAGCTTCGAAACCCCCACCGAGGGCGTGGACCTGTTCGAAAAACTCTTGTCCGTCCGCATCCACGAACTGGTCTTCACCACCATGCCCGAGCTGGTGGCGGGGGTGACCCGGATGACCGAGACCGGGGTGAGTTGCGTGGTGGGCAGTTCGGTGAGCAAGGAGGCTGCGTCTTCGGTGGGCCTGCAGGGCGTCGTGGTGCATCCGGGCAAGGAGGCCATCATCCGCGCTCTGGAAGACGCGCGAACCCTGGCCGCGGCCCAGCGCAAGGAACGCCAAGACGCGGCTCGGCTGCGCCTTGTCCTGGAGAGCATCAGCGAGGGCGTGGTGGGCATGGACACGGAGGAGCGGCTGACCCTGCTCAACGAGGCCGCGGCGCGTCTGCTCGGGCTGGACCCGGACCAGGCCGTGGGCCGGCCTCTGCCCGGCGTGCTCAAGGACGCCGGACTGACCCGCGCCCTGGAGACCGGCCTGCCGGACATGGACCAGATCCGCCGGCTGGCCGGGCAGGACATGGTGGTGAGCACCCGGCCGGTGGTAATGCACGGCGTGGTCCAGGCCGCGGTGGCCACCATCAAGCCGGTGTCCCGCATTGAAAGCATCGACCGCAAGGTCAAAGAGAAGCTCTACGCCAAGGGCTTCGTGGCCCGCTACGGCCTGGGCCACCTCAAGGGCCAGAGCCGGGGCATGGTCCACCTTCGCCGCCGGGCTGCCCGCTACGCCCAGACTGAGGCCTCGGTGCTCATCCAGGGCGAGACCGGCTGCGGCAAGGAGATCCTGGCTCAGGGCATGCACATCGAGAGCCCACGCCGGGACAGGCCCTTCGTGGCCGTGAACTGTTCGGCCCTACCCGAAAGCCTCCTGGAGAGCGAACTCTTCGGCTACGAGGAGGGGGCCTTCACCGGGGCGCGGCGGGGTGGCAAGCCCGGCCTCTTCGAACTGGCCACCTCGGGAACCATCTTCCTGGACGAGATCGCCGACGTGTCCCCCCAGCTCCAGGTGCGTCTCCTGCGGGTGCTGGAGGAGAAGGAGGTCATGCGTATCGGCGGGGACCGGATCATCCCGGTGGACGTGCGCATCATCAGTTCCGCCTCCCGGGATCTCGTTCAAGAAGTACGCTCTGGCCGCTTCCGTTCTGACCTCTACTTCCGGCTGGCGGTGCTGCGCCTGGACCTCCCTCCCCTGCGCCAGCGCCCCGGCGACATCCCGGCCATCATGGAGGAGCTGTTCGTGCGTAACGGCCTGCCTCGGGAACAGGCCCGGAAGCTTTTGGTCCCGGGCATGATGCACCGCCTTGAGGCGTATGCCTGGCCTGGCAACGTGCGCGAGGTGGACTCCCTTGTGCGCCGTTTCCTGGCCCTTGGGGGTCACGCTCATGTCGGGGGGGCGGAGTTGCTCCTGGAACTCCTGGAAGAGGTGGAGCAGGTGGGACTGGAGCACGCGCCGGCGGAGCCGACGGGCCAGGCGCCCCACCTGGCTGGGGGCACGCTCAAGGAGCAGGTGGAGGCCTTCGAGCGGGATACCATCCGCCAGGTGCTGGCCGAATGCCGGCACAACCGCAGGGAGGCCGCCCGCCGCCTGGGCATGAGCATGAATACCCTGTGGCGCAAGCTCAGGGAATAGGGGCTACCCGCCGAACAGAGCCAGGGAGGACCGCACCAGGATGACTCCGCCCACCACCACGCACACGACCGCCACCAGGATGCGCAGTTGTCGGGTGTTCGAGGTGTGGGCGATACGCACGCCGATCATGACTCCGAGGAGTTCCAGGGCCGAGACCCAGCTTGCCACGAGGAAGTCGATGCTTCCATAGGCGAGATTGCCGACAGTCCCGGATACTGCGGCCACGATCTGGATGACTTGGCTGGTAGCGATGGCTGTCAACGGAGCAAACCCCAGTACCACCATGAACGGCACCGAGAGGACCGGCCCCCCCACCCCAGTGAGACCCGAACCGAATCCGACCGTTGCCCCGATGAAGAGCATCAGGACCAGGCGCCAACGGGTATTCCCATTGGCGCTGAATCCGCTAAGACGCCCGCCGGGCAGGAAGGTGTACACCCCGGCGAAGATGATGATGAGCGAAAGAATGAAGTTGAGCAGAGCCGCGTTGGCCATCGAGTTGGCCAGCGCGCCGAGGTAGCCGAAGAATACAGCCCCCAGACATACGGGCACGGTGATGCCCCAGTCGATGCTGCCCCGGCGCTGATACATCCAGGTACCCAGGATCCCAGTGAATATGAAGCTGAACAGCGCTGTGGCCATGGCTGTCTGAGTGGTCAAGCCTCCCAGGGCGGCCAACGCAGGAATGAGCAGGATGCCCCCGACTCCGACCGAGCCTATGAGGGTGCCCACCAGCAGGGCGATCAGTCCCAAGCCAAGAAACACCATGATGAACTCTCCTATGAGCGGGCCGTTTCTGACGGCAGGAACCGGTTCCTGCCGGAGGGCGCTGCCAGGCGTCCTCCGGCAGGTGCGGTCGGGCCGCCGCCTACACGCTGGGCGGCAGGATGTAGAAGTCGAGTTGCAGGATTGCCACGGTGACAATGAAGTATGCGATGGTCACGGCCACCGAGATGACCGCGCCGACCATGCCGTAGACGAACATTCGCCGCAGGTTCGCGCCGTACCCGGCCACGATGCCCTGTGCGCCAGTGGACGAGGCCACGGCGTAGGACCAGCTCAGGGCCGTACCCGTAATCCAGATGAAGGCCACTGCGCCGAACTCCAGGCCATGCCAGCCCTTGAAGGCTTCGATGACCAGGGGGATCATCACCCCGGCTGCGGCGGTGTCCGACGTGACCTGGGACAAGGCGTTGGAGCCCGTGGAGAAGGCCACGATGGCCGGGATGTCGCCGGCGGCGATGAAAGGCTGCAGCCAATCGGCGAAGACCTGACCCGCCCCGGTCTTGTCCAGGATGCGGCCAAGCGCCACCGCGCCGGGCCAGATGAAGAGCACCGCTGCGGGGAAGTACCTGGTCAGGGTGGGGATGGACAGGAGGTTCTCGCCCCGGGTGGCCCTGGAGGGAATGAAGAACAGGATCACCGCGAAGATAAAGAACAGGGGCGAGGGATTGAGCCACTTGAAGTAGGGGCTTCCCTTGATGTAGCCCACGTACAGCGGTTCGGACAGAGCCAGCGCCAGGATGATCAGGAAGCCCCAGCACACCGCCTTCTCCTCGAAGCTCATGGGCCCCATATCCGCCAACTCCTGGCGGTAGAAGTCGCGGCTACCCTTGAACCTCTCCACCTCCGGCTTCATGAACCAGTACATGAACGCGCACATGGCGGCCATCACCAGGATGGAGATGGGCAGCATGCGCAGGGTCCAGTCGATGAAGAACACCTTGTGCCCCAGATACTTCTCCATAAGTCCCAGGGTAACCACGGACTGGCCGCCGCCGATGGGCGTGGTCATGCCGCCCACGGACGCGCCCCAGGCCACGGCGATGAGAATGTTGGAGGCCGCGTTGGAGTTCCAGCGGTCCTCAAAGCTCTCGTAGCCCGCGTAGAGCAGCGAAGCCACGGCGATGGGCGCGAACACTGCGGCCACCGGGGTGTTGCCCATGACAAAGCTGATGACGCCGGTGAGCAGGAACCATCCCACCATCTGCTTGCGTGTGCTGTTGCCGAAACGCAGGAGGAAGTTCAGGGCCATGCGCTTGGCGAAGCCCCAACGGGCCCAGGCAGCGGTCACGGCCGTGGCCCCGAAGATGAGGAAGGCGTGGCGATGGACGTAGGCCTTCATCACGTCTTCCACCTTCATGTAGGGGTAGAATGCAACGACGAACAGGGGCACGAGACAAGTGACCTTGATGTCCACCGCCACCGTGACCCACCAGTAGACCATCCAAAACAGGATGCCGAAACCCACCCGGGCCTCTGGCGGCCCCAGAAAGGGCAGGAACTGGGCGAGCAGGAAAAGCACAGGCCCAAGGACCTGGTGCAGCAGCTTGCCGGAATCGGCTCCTGTCTGTGTGGTTAGATTGTCCTCGGTCATGGTCGTTACCTCCACGTCCCGTTGGACGGATGTGGCGGCCGCTGCATGCGACCGCCTTTTTCCCAGCTACAGGGCCAGCTTGCCCACGTACTGCCGCTTGATGGAGAAATGGGTCTTCCACTTCCGCCAGGCCCTCTGGCCCATGATGAGCTCCTCGTGGGGATGGCCTGCGGGGAACAACCGGGGGTCGTCCTCCTGCTTCCATACTCCCCTCTTGCGACGCTCTTCGCGCTGATCCACCAGCCAATCGTTGTAGCTCTCGTACACGATGTGTCCCTCGGGGCCGTCCAGGGTGGCGGCCCGGATGCGGCCGTCCCATTCCCGGTACTTGGCCTCCTCTTCCGGGGTCGGGGCCTGAGGCTCCACGTCCAGGTCGTAGCCCGCCTCCACCAGTTCCTTGCCCGCCACGTGCGCGAAGATGCGCTGGTCGCGCAGGCTGAGGAGGTCCTTGTGGATGCCGATGTACCGGTCGCTCACCGGGTGTCCCAGGGGCTTGTGGTCGCGGGTCGCGCCCCGGGCCTTGGCCAGCGGAGTGTTGTGGAACTCCAGCATGGCCGGATGGTACTCCTCGCCCAGGAATTCGCACAGGCGGCGCAGGACCTTTTCCGGCTCGCGCACCAGTTCCTCGTACTTCACGTCGATCCACTGCCCCTTGGGCGTGAGTTGCTCGCGCCAGGACTTCACGGCATTCTGGCACATCTTCCAGATTTCCGCGGCCATGAAGATGTTGGTAGGGCCGAAGGAGGACTCCAGGTAGTCCACGCTGGCGTCACGGCCGTCACGGGTGATGAACACGAACTGCGCGTTGGGGAAGTCCTCCAGGATAGGGCCCACGAAGAACAGGTTATAGGGTGTCTTCTCGCCCCAGCGCGCCTTGCCGCCAGCCTCCCTGGCAAACCGCTCGAACATGGCGCAGTACAGACCCGCGAAGCTACGCTCCCGAACGCTTCCGATGATCTCGTCCACGATGGTGCGGGAATTGACCTTCATGTCCCAGTATGGGGTCTTGAGCCCATGCACCATCTCCGATGCCAGGGTCCGGAAATTCTCGTCCTTGGACAGATCCCCATAGGTATGCAGATAGGGCCGGAATCGGGAATAGTACCAGACAACCTCCGGCACGGCGATGCGCGGATGATTGCCGAGCATGGCCATCACCAGGGTGGTTCCGGAGCGTTCAGCCCCGATCATGATGATTGGCTTTTCCTTGAGCACAATGGACATGGCCCGCCTCCTTGGCAAATAATATTGATGCCTGGGAACAACCGTCGCCTGCTAAAAAGCAAATGGCGTACCAGCCCAGCCCGTTCGTGTAATTGCCTTTATATGCTCATTATTTTTATTGCAGACTATCGCGCCCCCAACCAAAAAACTCAAAAATAGTGCTATTCACCTCAAAATTGAGTTCAAGGGCCGTGTATTCCCTCAAGGCTTTCGTGTTGGGTCCTGTGTCATGCTCAGCATCCCTATACCCCGCGCCTGCAAGACTTGCCGCGCCTCACAATTGCCTGGGCGTGGTGGGACGCCTTGGATAAAAAATCTCCACAGACGAGGAAGGCCGGTTTGTTGGAGCTAGGTCGTCGGGGGTTCCTGCAGAAATCAGAAAGGAGACTCGGCCAGCGGACGAGAAGGTGGCGAAACTCAATTCGCCCAAGATGATAGCGAAACAGCATAACAGGCAACAGGCAAAGGCGCGGTAGATCGCTGGCTTCGTTTCATCACCTTCGATTCTTTGGAACTCGTCCCGTCCAGTTTTGCCCAGCCCTTCTCACTGCCCAGGCCTGGGTTTCGGGGGAAAGGGCGGCTCCCTTCTTGGAACGGCGAACCTTGCCGCGCTCAAGGCCAAGCTGGCGGTGGCGTTGGTATCATCTCACTTCGCGTACCTGGGACGTCGGTCGGGTCAGCTCTAGCCCTTTTCTACCTGATCGACGTCGCGTCCGTCGGGTAGCCCAAGGATTCGGTGTCGTTCCTGCATTGGGCGAGAGCCTAATGTCCAACAAGGTCTACCTTGTTGGACACGCAAATACGCCACTGTTCGCTTTGGCCCAAATGATGAAATGACCGATAACCTTGCCCATCTTAGAGGCACTGCCTGGTGGCCAAGCGACCCCGACCACCTCTGTCTGTTTAAGGTTGCTATTCTCCGGCCTGAGAAGCCACTTGGCCAATAATGCCTTTGCATCCTTTTGAATACATAAAGTCGATTGTTTTTTGTATCAATTGTATTTTGTCAGTATTGCCTTGCGTACGAGCTATTTCTATTCCCCCACGAAAACAATTTTCTATTCGTTTAAATACATCAGACTGATTTCCTGGGTCTAAAAATGACGGATCGGCTATCCGGAAACGCAACAAAGCAAGAATAAGAAATGCACCTTGGAAAAATTTTTGTTTTATATTGCGAGATTCAACCTCAATATAAATTGCATTTGCCGCGCGGTTAGAAAAGTGACTAGCCATATCCTTATTAAGACCACGCCAACCGTGTTCTCTGCATGACAATATTCTGGCCAATGAACGCATAGACTGTATTGGAAAGGGATTGCCTCGACCTCTAGATGACCTATTATATATTTGCTCACAGGAATTTTGAATTGACTCTCGCTGGTGAAACAGCGACTGGCAGATTCAATTATATGGTTCCATGTTTGATCATAGTTATATCTATGACTTGCTAAATACCCCTCGATGTATTCAACTGCATTCTTTGGTGTTGCAGCCCAAAGCCAAGATGATCGGATAAGAAAGATGCGCGCATTGTCGCGCATCCATGTCCATCTGCTTTCAAGAAATTTTGCCGCTTGTTGTTCAATGCGATTAGCAAGTTGGGAGACGACTGCACGTCCTTGCTGAGACCCTGCGTTGCCATTCTCGTCAATTTTTTTAATGGAGAACCTACCTTGACTGTCTAGCACTGGAATGCAAATGGCCGTTTTCATCGCATCAAGGTGCGATATAAATATCCTATCACTTGCGTCTGGAGGCAGCTGAATAAAGTCATGGATGCGATGATCGTCAAAAGCGTTCGGGTTGGAAGTCGTCTCAAAATGCAAAGTTTCCGGCCAACGTAATTGCGGTTCCGGTAAGTCTTCCTCGGCCACAGGAGTCATGCGGGAATAATCGAAGGCCACGGGGCGTCCCTTAAGAGCCGCTTCCTTTTTCGGTAGGAACTCGACTCTGGCCAAACCACTGGCAGGACGCATTTCCACGTTGATCGTCAGTGGGACGTCCTTATCTGGATAAGAGGGAAACACAACACTTCCATGCCGGAATGGCGATTTCGACAAATCAGGCTTCCAGTAATACCATTCAGCAAAAGCTCTGGCATAGTCACGAACTGAATGATTTGATTCCCATCCCTGATAATTGAAGACCGCTTCAACACTGCCAAGTTTTTTTACATTATCTTCGACGGGAGAAATATAAGCGTAATGAAATGTCCCTGCGGGTTTTTCAGGTTTCTTTTCCTCATCGAATCTCGTTTCTTTTTTCAAGTACACTAGCATGCTGGAAGACTTTCTAGGGAGAAAAAACCGGCCGGCTATACTTCTAGTATACGGCTGTCCTCCCGGGCATTCGCTAGACGTCACAATGTCCACCCAATCCAACCCCCCTTGCCTTTGGGTCAATAGAGCCAAACCCGGGAGGGTATCCAGATACGTGGGAAGCCCTGCCGCCAGCCGTTCCCCATAGAGACGAGCTCCCACGGCCACGGGATCGTCGCAGGCGCAGGCCATGTTAGAGTCCACGGAGGTGGTGTAAATTCCGGGTTCGCCCTGGGGGGGCAGGGGGGTACCCCCCTGCCCCCCCAGGGCGCGAAAAATGAGGTGGTCATCGGGCCCGCTGGCTGTAAGGTGGAGTTAC